>Ga0316217_10000155_pt1 | contig 102785 bp, 90 predicted proteins | sample 1anoAmetaG_FD_203633 | JGI IMG/M metagenome (GOLD analysis project Ga0316217, IMG submission 203633) | Freshwater microbial communities from Trout Bog Lake, Wisconsin, USA - 1anoA | ecosystem: Environmental > Aquatic > Freshwater > Lake > Hypolimnion/Profundal zone | place: USA: Wisconsin...
ACCAGTGGCTCATCGAACGCCACAACCACCGGCCTCCCGCACTGGTCCGTCAGGACCTCCTTGGCACCGGAGCCGCCGCGTGAATACACTCAACCATCTGTCCAAGAAATACCGGGCGGTTCAATCCGGATCACCTCAGAAAAAGCCGACCATCCTTTCATCAGTAATTTTAGACAAATTTTTTGACCTTGACCCGATCGCAAAGATTAAGGGGTGGATTCTATGCATCTTCTGCTGGCAGTTTTATTGGTGGGTCTTCCACTCCTAGGGCAAAGTCCGGAGCCTAAATCCAACCAGGAAGCCACAAAATCAGCCTATGGTTTGTTATCTGTAGAAGAATTGCAAGCTAAAGCAAACAGAGGTGATGTAGCAGCGCAGTATTACATTGGTGAAAGATACGAAAGCGGTCAAGGCGTTCCAACGAATCTAATGCAAGCTCTAATGTGGTATGGCAAGGCAGCTCAACAGGGGTACCCTGACGCCCAACTTCGTATGGGAAATGCCCAGGCTTCTGGCCAAGGTACTTCACAGAACTACTCAGAGGCCGTGAAGTGGTACAGAGTAGCCGCTGAGCAAGGTCAGACTGATGCCCAGGTTTGTCTGGGAAACGCCTACGCAAATGGCCAAGGTGTTTCACGGGATGACCTTGAGGCTGTGAAGTGGTATCGCGCCGCCGCTCAGCAGGGGAACCAGGAAGCTCAAATCAAACTTAGTAAATACAATGAAAACGGCAAAGGCGTCCCTGTCGATGATATGCGGACTAAAGCAGATCAAGGAGATGCAGACGCTCAAAACGATCTAGGAAACAAATATTACAATGGCCAAGGAGTCCCGCTGGACTACGGGGAGGCCATCAAGTGGTATCGCAAAGCCGCTGGCCAGGGTTCTGCTGTGGCCCAGAAAAACCTTGGGGTGTGTTACTTCGGAGGTAAAGGCGTCCCGCAGGACAAGGTAAAGGCGGTAACGTGGTTTCGAAAGGCCGCTGAACAGGGATATGTTCAAGGCCAGGGGGCGCTTGCCTCCTGTTACTACAATGGCTTAGGTGTAACCAAGAATATTACTGAGGCTGTAAATTGGTATCAAAGGGCAGCTGAACAAGGAGATCACAGTGCCGAGTTCATTCTCGCAAGAATTAACCAACACGGAGAGGGTGTCCCAACGGACTATGAAAGCGCCTTCAGGTGGTATCGGAAGGCAGCGGATGGAGGCATTGGCTTGGCTCAATTGGAAATTGGCTTGTGCTACGAACATGGCAGAGGTGTTTTGAAGGACGAAGTCGAGGCCGTGAAGTGGTATCGGAAGGCAGCGGATGGAGGCATTGGCTTGGCACAATCGAATCTTGGCAAGTGCTACGCCAGGGGCGGAGGTGTTTTGAAGGACGAAGTCGAGGCCGTGAAGTGGTACCGAAAAGCAGCGGATCAGGGAGAAGCGCATGCAAAGGTATTGTTAGGCTCGGCTTACTCACGCGGCACTGGAGGGCTAATCAAAAATGAAACCGAGGCCGTGAAGTGGTACCAGGAAGCAGCTGATCAGGGAGATGCCGATGGACAGTTCTTTTTAGGCGCGTCATATCTGTTCGGGGAAGGTGGGCTACTCAAAAATTCGGATAAGGCTAAGAAGTGGTTAAAAAAAGCCGCGGATCAAGGCAACGCTCCGGCCAAGGAGATGCTTGGGCGGCTCTGAAAGAGTGCGAGGACAATTACACCTGTGCATCGCTCGGCCGTCTTGGATTATTGACGCTGCTTATTGTCTCCGTCGAACGGCAACTGTATCAAATCATTGTCCATGCCGGACACGATTAGATGGACCTCGGAGAGTTCCATCTTGAATGGATTGCCACGGGCAATCAGAAAAATAGAGTTTCTCCTGATAAACCGCGTCATGTATGTCTTCACCTCATTCAGGTCATATTTTCGAACAAACGATGTGCCATCTGGGAACGAATGGGTCTCCTGGCCAATTTCCATCTGTTTGTCGGTCATCTCCTGGATCTTTGAGGTCCATATTTTATCGACCGATGAAAGCATTTTATCCATTGTTTCAAAAGGGAGTTTGATGGTTATTGCGAATTTAGGATCATTATTTTTAGCATGATTTAAATTCAATCCATTATCAAATGTTTTTTTGTTGGTGATAATGTTCGGAAGATCTAACCAATCAGGTTTCCAGTTATTGTAAGGCTGCCAGGCAGACCCCATGATGTCGATGATCTTGTTAGGTTCACCCGAATCCCAAATTTTATCAGGCGGAATATAACCCATAATTCCGTAAATGGCCGTTGCCATGCTGCGACCATAATCGGCCGGGGTCCCTTTGGCTGACCGATATAGATCGAGGGTGTAGGGTGTCGAGAATTTCTTAAGTTCTTTCACATATTCAGGGAACACACCAGCTTTTTTGAGGCTGAAGAAGCAGAGTTCATGTTCGGGGAAGCAGAACTCGTAGGAGGCGAACTGGAAGTAATCATCCTTGTGCCGTTCCATGAAGGCATCGACCCGCTTCATGAACTCGGTTGTCGCTTCTCCTAGGAAGTCCTTGGCCTTGGGCTCTGGCACGGAGATGGTTAGGCTCTTCATCTCCTTATTCCGGGCCAACTCGCGAAACTGGTCAGACAAGTTCTTGGTCCTTTCCGCTATTTGGCTGACCTTCCTAATCCGCTCCTTCTCGTGTTCCTCTTCCTGCTTTGTATATTGCGGGCTATAAGCTTGGACGAATGATTTAACCCACTCATCATCCTTACCCTGTTCCTGACCAGCAAGTTTCCGATAGTTCCCGATCAGCGAGGCGAATTCACCATCGTTGTTCATAAGCTTACGCCTTGGCGCTGGGGGCGAAGCCTTTTCGGGAGGCTCAGTGGTCGAAGTCGCTGGCACAATTGCAATAGAGGTATTCTGGTTCTGGTCCCGGCGGCATCCAGTGGTTGTAAATAGTACAGATGTCAGAAGGAGTGGTGCAACTCGGCCCACTAGCCATTCGGAAGAAATTAAAATTTTGAAATCAATAAGACGCACAAAATCCTCCAGGTCAGGGGCCAATTAACAGTCCATTTCAGCGATGTCGGCTATGTGGTATATTTTACACAATTGGAGTTTTCAATAGTATTGATATTCACCTGTCCAAGATGGGCCCCAGGACCACAGGGATAGATCTGAATTAATGGGCTTAGACCGAATTCCTGTGATCAAGAAGAAGTCTGGCTTGGAATTGGAACATCCCTGCTGATTCTTCGCCAGAGTCTGAACGAGTCGCTGATATTGGCGGATTCTCTTCTATCTTGACCAAATCAGGTCTGATGTCTGTTCGCGATTTGATTCTCTTCTCTGGCTGAAATGGAATATTGATGTCATGCATGGCCAAGCCCCTCTAATTAGGACTTGAATAATCATGTTTTGTTTAATTTTGAATTATTGTGGTCGGTCCTGAAAGTGCGCCATGAAGACGCGGATATCAGGGTTGCTATAGGGTTACTTCTAGCTCCCTAAAATATCCCACAGGTGGTGGGACAAATTTATCATTTAGGATTTGCGATGGCCGCCTCGGCTAGCTTTGTCTTTCGAAACTGAAGTGCTTGTTGCGGTCGTATTGTATTTCTCAACTGTAGAGGGGCCAAAAAGGTAGACCATGGTGTTTGTCGGAAAATCCAAGATTCCCAATTTTTGGATCGTCCCCCCTCGTACATCACCAGATGCCACGAGGAACAATCTTACATACCGCAGCTCCTTGGCTTTTTTCTCGACCATCTCAGGCCGAGCTTGACGGTAATCCTCCTCCAGTTGAGCGCGAGTCCTGAGTCCTCGATTCTCTTTTTCGAGCCAACTCAGGAATGACATTCCGTACTGCTGCTGGCTGCGCTCCTCTATTTCTGCCTCGTCCTTGCGAACAAGATTCTCTGCCTCTTCAGAAAAGAGGTTTTTCGCAGCCGTATATACCTTATCCAGTTCCACGAGGTCCATCTCGATGTTCTGGCAACCGCCAGGAAACAGACATGCAACGGTGGTAGTGAAGGGAAGTGTGTTCTGGGGCGGATAGTTCCCGTCCCTTCCAAACTCGGATAACTTGCCAAGTTCGTACCAGTCCCCCAAGTGATTTGCAAAATAGGCCGCCCTCTCTGGCCCATATGTTTCGTTTTGCTTCACGTACTCCTGCTGAGCTTCTTTCATGCACTTCACGAGATCAATTGCCGCAATCAGTTGCTTCAGTTTGACCTGGCGCAGGTCGGGGTCAGATATCTGGCTCGCCGTAGATTGGGCGTTCTGCTGCTGCGATTTCCATGATTGGCTGAATGCGGTAATGAATTCGTTGTCCGATTCTGGCCTGGGAAGTTGGGGTTTCACATATTTCCAAAACTGGGGATCTTTGGAAAGAAATAAACCACCCCCATCTACCGTATTGGCTGGAGGCTTGGGAGGTGGTGGAGGTTGCGGAAGTGCTGGCTGAGTTAGTACAGAGGGTGGGGCTTGACCCTTCTTTTCGCATCCTAGTCCCATGGCAAGAATGCCTGGGACTATTGAGAAACTTAAGAAAAGTTTCCACAGTTTCATTATTGACCTCCAATTCGGGTTAGGCAGACTACCTGAGAATACCCGCTCGATTCTATGCATGGGAGAGTTGATGCGAGAAGATCCGCCCTTTTAGGTCATCCACCATTGATTGTTAGTAGAGTCTTTAAATAAGTGCAATAATGAGTCAAAATATAAGCAATAAAAAAAGAAATTAGCCATGTCAGTAGTAGGTGGCTTGAGCTGTGATTATGGATAGGACTTATAATGCAATTTTACTCTTCTTCTTTGCCCGATATTCGATCGGTGTTTCCTATAATCAAAGAGAGGCTTGAGAATATCGCCAATCAAAACAAAGCTTCAATGGGGTTGTACGGATTCTGCGATGGGGATCTAAGCCAATTGATCGAACAATTCCCAATGGCTCTAATCAGTAGGGTTTGTACGCAATTTGGATGGAAGAAGACTCAAATCATGTTCGGAGGAATGCGAACCTATGTTTGGGTACTGAAATAGATAGTGGCAATCCATCTCGCCGCAGTTGCTCCTCCCTCATTTGAAGGATCTTCCCCAATCACTCTTCTCGAATCCTACCTTCTACGCTGCGATCTCGGCCCGGATGCGTGTGGTGCACTCCTTCAGAATCTGACTAGCCCTCTGGCGGCTGAATCCCATGTCCTTGGCGATTTCAGCGAGGGTCTCTCCGTTGGCATACCGCAGAAGTAGGCTGGCGCGCATTTTTGGAAGCTTCTTGACCCGAACGAGAGCCCGTTCATAGAGATCCTGGCGTTCGAGATCATCCGCCAACTCAGACTGGTCAAAAGCTTCCAGGGCACCGAGCTTCTGAGAATCTAAAAGAGCGACATGGACATTTTTCTGACCGCGGGGGGTATGGATGATGCCTTCGCTGAGAGCCTGCCTCATTTCAGAACGGATGGAAAAGGCCGCAAAAGTGATGAATTGAACGCCACGGGTAGGATCGAACCGTTTAACGGCCTTTATTGCTCCCAAAAGCCCTTCCTGGATCAGGTCTTCAAGATCCAAAGAACTAAATGGGTAAGAATGCAGAAATTTCAGAGCCTCACGATGAATATAGGCATTCAACTGGAGCACGGCTGCCTTATCTAACCCGTTTTCAAGTGTGTAGCTGAATTTCTTCTTATTTACGGTAACCGAATTACAAGAAGGCACTATTTTACTAGATTCTATCGGCTTATATCGGATGTGTACCACCTCGAATCTATTATACTTGGCGATACAGTCAATCATACCTCATTAAATTTGTTTTTCTTTACTTGTCAGCAAGCCAATCCCCTCGATGTTATCCGTGAAGCACCTCTCTGAGCCTGAAGTTAGGTACGGAGGGCTGGATTCTGAAAGGGAGGAGGAGTGGTTCGTTACCGCCGCAGTGAAATGGAATTCTCGTTGCTCCCATCGTCCTACGAGAAGGTCCTACGCCTGTGGATTTTGAATCTACTCGTTGGCCTCTCAGCGCATCGGAACTTCATCGACGAGAGAGGCTTCAGCGACGATGAACTTGCTGATTTTATTGATTTAACAGAACTCTGCTATATCAAGCCATTTGATTCTCAAGCTGCTAGAAAGGCTCTCCGCGAGAAACACGCAAAGGCTCTGGCTCGACCGGCTGGAGCTCCTACCAATTCGTGCATTTCGAAAAACATCTCATGGCTACGCGATATGGTCGGTTTGTCCCAGGTGGAAGAGGGGATTCTCCACTTCGCAGTGGTCTCGGGTCAGCATCCGCTCCTGGCGAAGGTCTTGGAGATGGCTGGACCCCTCAGCTTGGGCATGGTCGAGAAAATGTTCTCAATCGTCCTCGACCAGCCTCTAAAAGCCGTGAGTCAGGCACTTCGGTCCTCAAGTGCGCTTTCTAGGACGGGTTTGCTCAAGGTTGACCTGATGAGTCGTTATACCTATTCGAACAAAGTGGAATTACTTCGCGGCTTGGCCGATCAACTCGCCGTTGAGCATCAGAATCCATTTGAACTCTTCGCCGGCTGCTTCGTAGAGGCACCAGCCTCCATGCTTGGGCCTGAGAATTACCCGCACCTGAAGGAGGATCTGGACATCCTCTCTTGCTACCTTCGCCAGGCAATGGCGGAGAAGCGCCTAGGGGTCAATGTGCTCATCCATGGACGCCCTGGGACAGGGAAAACGGAACTTTGCCGGATGCTGGCCGGTGAACTCGGTGTCCAAGCCTTCACTGTTAGCACCGAAAGCGAGGGTGGCGACCCACTCAAGGGCGAGACACGGTTTCGTTCGTACCGCTTGTCGCAGTCGATTCTTAGGAAGGGTGGACCGCACCTGGTCCTTTTCGACGAAGTAGAGGACGTCTTTCGTCAGGGCCAAGAGGACCACGGCCATGACCGGGGCAATCTCAGTGGGATGAAGGGCTGGATCAATCAGACGCTGGAAAGCAATCCGGTTCCTACTTTCTGGGTGACCAACAGTATTGAAACAATTGACCGAGCCTTCATTAGGCGCTTTGATTTTGTGCTTGAGATGGCCGTTCCGCCTCGTTGTGTGCGCTCCAAAGTGCTGAATGATTACCTGGGGGACTTGCCCTTGGATCTGAGCACTAAGGCGGCACTGGCCAACAATGAGAACCTGACACCGGCAGTCGTGGAGCGTGCGGCAAAGGTGCTGAAGGCCGTCCATGCAGAAGATTCCTCGATCAATGTGAACCAAGCCTTGGTCCGGATTGTCGGGAACACGCTGGAGGCGCAGGGTGTTTCGCGAGAGGCCAAGGTTTCTTCTCAGAACCTGACCACCTATAGGCCAGAGCTTCTAAATGCCGACTGCAATTTGATCGAGCTGAAGGCCGGGTTGATGAAGCATGGACAGGGACGCCTCTGCCTCTATGGCCCGGCTGGTACCGGCAAGACCGCATATGGCCATCATCTCGCCGAGGCTATGGATCGTCCCTTGCTGGTCAAACGAGCTTCGGACCTTCAGTCGAAATGGGTTGGAGGGACTGAAAAGAACCTTGCAGCTATGTTCCAGGAGGCCAGCCAAGAGAAGGCGGTCCTCCTTTTGGACGAGGCCGATAGCTTCCTCCGAGAGCGGAAGGATGCAGAGCGGAGCTGGGAGATTAGCCAAGTCAATGAAATGCTGACTCAGATGGAGACCTTCGATGGAGTCTTCATCGCCTCGACCAATCTGATGGACTGCCTTGATGCAGCAAGCCTTCGCCGCTTCGACCTGAAAATTGAATTCCGTTACCTCAAGCCAGAAGGCGCCTGGGCTCTCTTCAAGGACACGGCTGCTTCTCTTGGCTTCGATGTGGAGGAATCGGATCGCCTCAAGCTAGGCCGGGTTCAGAATCTCACGCCTGGAGACTTCGCCAATGTCGTGCGGCAGTCTCGGCTTCGGCCTATCAAATCAGCAGCTCAGCTTCTGGATCAACTCAAAGCCGAGATAGCTCTGAAACCAGAGTCGCGGACCAAGAGCCTCGGCTTTTAAGCAATTCCATAGCCTAAAGGAAACTCCCTTTGAACCTCATTCGTCAATCTTCTCTTGGCATTTCTGGTGCTCTGCATCCGTACCTTCGCTCGGATCGACCTCACCCAATCCCGGTGCTGCAAAATCGGGAATGGTCGGGGCTCTTCCAGCCTCTACACGGACGACAGGTCAAGCTTCCTGTTGGCCTACCTCGGATTCGCCCTAAGACCTTCTGGTATGTCAGTGCTGGTAGGGATTTCAGGCCATTGGTATTTCTAAGTGATGCCTACAGGCAGCACCGTTTGGCTGAGCACTCGATACCTCGGCCAGAACTGTTCGTTTACACCTGCCTAGGCGCTGACGGCTTGAACAGCCTCAAGGCTGGAATGACTGTTTACAAGGACAAGCGCACGGAGATCACCATTCTCTCGCTTCAGCCGTTGCAGATTGATCGGGGGAAGGTGACCTACTTGATCAACCCCGATTTCGTTCACTTCGCCGATGATCCTCTGCAGAAGCATGACCACGATGCGGCTCTCATGGAGCTGGAGGTCAAGAGCTTAACTCTAGGCACCACTGATCGCTTCTCGTTGCTGTATCTGGCCATGGAAAACATCAACTGCTTCGATGAGGTGATGGCGAACGGTTGGTTCGATGTTCAGTTCCTCTGCACCACCCGAGAGGGTTTGGGCTTTGGCGGGTGCGGGAAGAGCATTCTGAGTCATGTCTACGAGGAGGGCCGGAATCTGACCCACCGCTTCCATCCCCGGTTTGTCATTACCTGGAGCGATTACACCGACCAGCTCTTCCGGAATTGCGCCAAACGGTACTACCCAGAGTTGAGACGATTGGCGCCATATATCCCAGAAAACCTAGGGGCTCGGGACCATCACCTCTATGAGTGCTGGAACCAGCACAAGCCAGGTGTCGTAATTCCTCAGATGGGAAGCCAATTCCCCCGGCCTTGAGTCTGCCCCTTGGATGATAGACCTCATGAATATTGGTTTTTACCCTTAATAAAGAATAGGTCATTGGAATACCCAATTTTATCAGTATCAGAAAGGAGAAGAGCAAGGAGCAAGACTAATGAGTAAGCCCGTTAAAAAGACACCATCTGGCATGAATAGGAAAATGAAGCCCGTCAAAAAAGCCTTAAAATTCATTGATGGATTGGCCTGGACTGGCTCAGTCTGGTACTACAGATTTGTTATCAGAGGTAAACCGTACCTAGGAAGCACCTTCTGTGTAAGCAAATCAGAAGCAAGAGAAGAACTGATTAAAATCAAAGCAAAGAAACTGAAAGAGTCCGATAGAGGGCTAACCAGATCCAAGGACATACCTACCTTTAAGGAAGCTGTGGACCTTTGGTACAACTCTCGCTTGGGTAAAAGGTCTCAGGTATACCTGGATATCGCCAAGAAGCAGTTAGAGAATCATGTAATTCCAACGCTTGGTACTATTCGCTGTAACCAAATCAATTACGATGTGGTTGAACTTGTACTTAACGATTATCTACACAGCAATAACCTTCAATACAAGGATAAAGGGCATAATATTGGTGGGTACAACACATTAGCGTCATGGATCTCGGCTGTTCTTGGGAATTTGGTTCCAACATACCTCGAAGTGGCACCCAAGATTAAATTGGAGCGTGCACAGAAGAAGCGTAAGCCCTATATCCCAATTGATCAGATTGAGACCTTCCTAGCTGAGATCGACCGAACTGAAAACCTTCATGTCTCTGTAGCAGTCAGAGCCATGCTTTCCATGGGACTGAGAGAATCCGAAGCCCTTGGGATGAAGTGGGACAATTTCAACTGGTCCGAAAACACCTACTGCCCTGACAAGACGAAGGGAAAGGAGTGTCAGTGGCTCGCGTTTGATGAAGCTACCGCTGGATGGTTCAAGAAGGTCCAGGAGGAGAACCTGGAAAGGAAATCGGAGTGGGTGATCCCTGCTGAGGACGGCCTTCCTCACCGCAAGCAGTTCACCAAGAAGGCCATCGCCAGGGCCGGAACCAAGATCGGTGTGAAGCTATCCCCTCATAGGCTGAGAGGCTCCTACGCCACCCTGCTAGCCAAGGATGGAGCCTCTGCCTTCGTGATTCAAAACAGCTTGCGGCACAAGGACATCAAAACCTCTGAGGGCTATATAGAATTGGGTATAGAGGATATTAAAAGGGCCAACTCGAAGCTATGGGGGGCTGACAAATTAGCATAGACTTATATTATAATGCATTAAGCAATAATCAATAACTCCACTCTTGAAGATCACAACTGTAATACAATTTGCCATACGACATGAAAACCAGCTTCAAATAATTGATTTCATTAGATATAAAACGACAGACCCGCCGTTTCGCAATGCAGAGGTCGTCAGTTCGATCCTGATCAGGTCCACCAGCCCCATGTGAACGGCGGTCTCCGGGCCGCCGTTCCTGTCTCCCGGGACGACCTCGCCGGTCCTGAAGGCAAAGGTCTTCATCTCCCCTCCTTGTTTGAAGCTCGCATCCCGGACCAGGCGACCAACGGGGTGAAACCTCCGTGCCAGTCCGAAAGGCTTCGTTTAGCGCCCGACCAGCCGTTGCAGATGTTCCGGGTACCTTGCTCCCTGAAGAGCGATCTTCGAGGCGGCGGCATCGATGGCCTTCAGGTCTTCGGCGCTTAGCTCGAGGGCAGCACCCCCCAGGTTTTCTTCGAGCCGATGCAGCCTGGTCGTGCCCGGGATCGGGACGATCCAGGGTTTCTGGGCCAGCAGCCAGGCCAGTGCGAGCTGGGCGGGCGTCGCCCCCCTCGCCGCCGCGAGGGCCTGGAGCACCTCGACCAGGGCGAGATTCGCCTTCCGCGCCTCGGGAGTGAAGCGGGGGACGATGTTGCGGAAATCCGTGGGGTCGAAGGTGGTGGTCTCGTCGATCTTCCCAGTGAGGAAGCCCTTGCCCAGGGGGCTGAAGGGGACGAAGCCGATGCCGAGTTCTTCCAGGGTCGGGATGACTTCCACCTCCGGCTCCCGCCAGAACAGGGATTACTCACTCTGGAGGGCGGCCACCGGCTGGACCGCATGGGCCCGGCGAATGGTCTTCACGCCTGCCTCCGAGAGGCCGAAGTGCTTCACCTTGCCCTGCTGGATGAGCTCCTTCACGGCGCCCGCCACCTCCTCGATGGGAACCTCGGGATCCACCCGGTGCTGGTAGAAGAGGTCGATCGTCTCCAGCCGGAGGCGCTTCAGGGAGGCCTCGGCCACGGCCCTGATGCGCTCGGGACGGCTGTTGAGGCCGCCCGAATTCACGCCCGTCGCCTGGTCGATTTCGAAGCCGAACTTGGTGGCGACGGCGACCCGGTTCCGGAAGGGGGCCAGGGCCTCGCCCACCAGGTCCTCGTTGGCCCAGGGCCCATAGACTTCGGCCGTATCGAAAAAGGTGACCCCCTTCTCCGCGGCGGCCCGGATCAGGGCGATGCCTTCCTGCCGGTCGACGGCCGGGCCGAGCCCGAAGCTCAGGCCCATGCAGCCGAGGCCGAGGGCCGAGACGTCCAGGCCATTGGTACCGAGTGTCCGCATTTTCATGGTGGTGCTCCTTGTCGGATTGGCGTGTCAGGGTACCGGCTGGAGGCCGGGGCGGTGTCAGCTCGGGGAAGCCAAGTCGAGCCCGCAACGCAAGCTGGCGTGGCCCGCCCCGGTGGTCCGCGCGGCAGAGCCAGGCGTTGTTAGGGGCATGCTTCCTCCGGTCTGGCCGGTTCATCGGCTCGCGGCCCCAGGAGAAAGTCTAGGTAGCGAGCCGGCTCATGGCTTGCACATTCCTCCGAAATCCTTACCCAAACCTCCAGGGGAAGACGCGGGGTCCATTGGCCAAGGGACGGTTGCTCTGGGGCGGCCCCCTTTGCCTAGAACACGGCATCCATGGGTGCGGTCTCTCCGCTGAGCAGGGCCACGGCCTGGGCCGCCACCAGAGGTAGTCCGCGATGGGCGAAGTGGATCGCGGCCTGGACCTTGTTCTGGTAGAACGCCGCATCGCGGCTGCTGGACTGGAGGGCCCGGACCGCCCCGGGATCGTTGGGGTCCACGCCGCGTTCGGCCATGAGAGTCAGGGCCTTCTGCTGGGCCAGATGGGCCTGCTGAAGGAGGAGATGGCCACCCACCACGTGGCCCAGCATGTCAAGGATGGGGACGGCGTTGAGGAGCATCAGCAGGGTCGCATTCCCCCGAGCGGGAAGCTCCGTCAACACGGCCCCCAGGACCTTCACCGCTTCCGCGAGCTGCCGGGCGGAAGCGCCCAGCACAGGATCGACCCCCAGGGACTGGGCGGTGTCGCCCGCCAGCCTCAGCAGGTCCTTCACGGGGCGGCCGTCCTGCATCCTGAACTTCCGGCCCACCAGGTCCAGGGCCTGGATGCCGTTGGTGCCCTCGTAGATCGACGCGATCTTGCAGTCCCGGAGGTACTGCTCGGCCGGGTAGTCCATGGTGTAGCCGTAACCGCCGAAGACCTGCAGCGCCCATTCCGTCACCCGGAAGCCCCAATCCGAGCACCAGGCCTTGCTGATCGGCGTGAACAGCTCCACGAGCCCCTGCCAGCGGTCGTGCTCGACCCCTTCCGTGACCTGGGCCATGTCCATGCACCAGGCGGTGTAGGAGACGAGGGCCCGCATGGCCTGCACATAGGCCGACTGGAGCAGGAGCGAGCGCCGCACATCCGGGTGTTCGAGGATCAGGGACTGCCCCGCCCCCTTGCCGGCGCCCGGACCCCTGCCCTGCAGGCGCTCCCGGGCATAGGCCAGGGCGGCCTGGTGGGCCGCCGAGGCGTTGCTCAGGCCCTGGACCCCCACCTCCCAGCGCGCGGCGTTCATCATCTGGAACATATGGGCCAGGCCCTGTTCCTCCTGGCCCAGGAGGAAGCCCTGGCTGCCGCCGTTGGCGCCGAAGACGAGGCTGCAGGTGGGGGAGCCATGGATGCCCAGCTTGTGCTCGATGCCCGCGCAGACGACATCGTTGGGGCCTCCCAGGGAGCCGTCCGGGTTCACGCGCACCTTGGGCACCACGAAGAGGCTGAGGCCCTTGGGCCCGGCCGGGGCTCCCGGGGTCCGCGCCAGCACGGCGTGGATGACGTTCGGTGTCAGGTCGTGGTCGCCGCTGGTGATGAAGATCTTCTCGCCGCTGACGAGGTAGGAGCCGTCTTCCTGCCGCAGGGCCTTGGTCGTGAGGGCCCCGAGGTCACTGCCGGCCCCCGCCTCGGTGAGGCACATGGTCCCCGTCCACTCGCCGCTGTACATCCGCTCGCAGAAGCTGGCCTTCAGGTCCTCGCTCCCGAAGGTCTCGATCAGGTGGGCGGCCCCCCGCGTCAGCAGGATCTGGAGCCCCATGGCCGTGTTGGCGCCCATGAGGAATTCGCTGATCCCGGTGCCCACGGATTCCGGCAGCCCCATACCCCCGAAGGCGGGATCCATGGTGGGGCTGATCCAGCCCCCGGAGGCAAGGTCCCGGTAGGCCCCGGCAAAGCCCGCTGGCAGCTTCACCTCCCCGTTCTCGAACCGCGCGCCGACCCGGTCCCCCTCCTCGTTGCAGGCAGACACGCTGCCCTGGGCCACCTTGAGGGCCTCTTCGAGCACCATGCCCAGCTGCTCCCGGTCGATCTCCTGGAACCGGGGAGCGTTCAACACGGTGTCCAGGTCCAGCCACTCGAAGAGGTTGAACCGGATGTCGCGATCATCATCCAGGTACTTCATGGGACCTCCTGCGGACGGAAGGGAAGATGCTCAGAGCCCGGCTAGGCCCGCGGCAGGGGCCCATCTTCGACCCCGGCGCCCTGGCCAGTCCAGGCCTACTTCAGTTCAGGGAACTGTTCCTCCCGGAACTCCGTGGGAGAGTGGGTCTGCTCGGCGGCTCGCTTGCGCAGCTCCACACGCCGGATCTTGCCGGAGATGGTCTTGGGCAGCTCGGCGAACTCGAGGATCCGGATGCGCTTGTAGGGCGAGAGCCGCTCGCGGATGAACCGGAACAGGGCCAGGGCGGTCTCCCGGTTCGGTTCGACCCCGGCCCGGAGGATGACGTAGGCCTTGGGTACGGCCAGCCTCAGGGGATCCGGGCTGGGCACCACCGCCGCCTCGGCGACGGACTCGTGCTCGATGAGGAAGGACTCCAGCTCGAAGGGGCTGATCCGGTAGTCGGAACTCTTGAAGACATCATCGGCCCGGCCGACGAAGAACAGGTAGCCGTCCTCGTCCCGGCTCGCCACATCGCCCGTCCGGTAGAAGCCTTCGGCCTCGGCCTTCTGCATCTTGGCCGGATCGTCCTTGTAGCCCGCCATCAGTCCCAGGGGTTTGGGATTGAGCCGCAGCGAGATCTCGCCTTCCAGGGCCTCCTGACCGTCGAGATCCAGGAGCACGACGTCGTAGCCCGGCAGGGGGCGCCCCATGGAACCGGCCTTCACCGGCTCACCCGGCGGGTTGCCCACCTGGGCGGAGGTCTCCGTCTGGCCGTAGCCGTCCCGGATGGTGAGGCCCCAGGCCTTCTGGACCTGGCTGATGACCTCGGGATTCAGGGGCTCCCCGGCACCGACCACCTCCAGCAGCTTCACCTTGTAGGCGGCGAGGTCCTCCTGGATGAAAAGACGCCAGACCGTCGGCGGGGCGCAGAGGGTGGTCACCCCCTTGTCGACGATGACCTGGAGGGTGGCCGAAGCGCTGAACCGCGCGGACCGGTAGACGAAGATGCAGGCTCCGGCGTTCCAGGGCGCGAAGAAGCTGCTCCAGGCGTGTTTCGCCCAGCCTGGGGAGCTGATGTTGTAGTGGACGTCCCCCTCCCGCAGGCCCACCCAGTACATGGTGCTGAGATGGCCCACTGGGTAGGACTGGTGGGTGTGAAGCACCAGCTTGGGCTTCGCCGTGGTGCCCGACGTGAAGTAGAGCAGCATGGGGTCCGTGGCGAGGGTGGCCGCGTCCGGTACGTAGGTAGAGGACCCGCCGTAGAGCTCTGCCAGGTCGTGCCAGCCGGCCACTCTCGCGCCCACACTGATGCGGGTGAGGCTGGCGTCCAGGCCCTCGAACTTGGCCGTCTGGGCCGCGTCCACCACCAGGTGCCGGATCCCGCCGCGGTCGATGCGGTCCTGGAGGTCCGACTGGGAGAGCAGCAGCGTGGACGGCACCAGCACCGCGCCGAGCTTGATGCAGGCCAGCATCATCTCCCAGAGGGGCAGCACGTTGTCCAGCATGAGGAGCACGCCCTCGCCGCGCCTCACGCCCAGGGCCCGCAGTGAGTTGGCGAGCTGGTTGCTGCGGAGGGAGAGTTCCCGGAAGCTGACCTTGGTCTCGCTCCCGTTCTCCTCCACGATCCACAGGGCTGGGCTCTCGTTACCGGCGGCGTAGGCGTCGAAATGGTCGATGGCCCAGTTGAAGGTCTCCAGCACGGGCCAGCGGAACGCTCCGACGGCACCGGCCCGGTCGTTCCGGTGCTGGACTAGGAAATCCCTCGCGGCGAGAAAAGCCTCGCGTCCGTTCATATGGCCCCCTGGCTGTTGGAGTTGTCCAGTCAATCTAAGGGGCAACGGCTCCGTAGTCCAGAACGAAGAGGGGTGGTGGTAGGGTGGTCGCATCCCATTGGAAGCGGTCCCTGATGTTCAGCATCATTCCCGACGGCGCACATTTCCGAGAGTTCACCCTGCTGAAGGACGGCCAGGGCATCCTGCTTCGCATCGCCACCCCGGAGGATGCCGACCGGGTGGAGGCCTTCATGACCGGCCTCTCCCCGGAGACGCTCTCATTGCGCTTCATGGGCGGCGTGTCCAGGGTCTCCCGGACCTTCGTGGAGGAACTCTGCGGTGAGAACCCCCACCAACGAGCCTGCCTGCTCGCCATCGAGGGCATGGAGGCCGGCCAGCGGGTGGTGGGATTGGGAAACTATGTCGGCAAGGGAAGGGGAATGGCCGAAGTGAGCTTCATGGTCGCCGACGACCACCAGGGCCGGGGCATCAGCAGCCTGATCCTCGAACGGCTGGCGGGGCTCGCCGCCGGGGCGGGCTACGTGGGGTTCGAGGCGGACGTACTCTACGAAAACGCGAAGATGACCAACGTCTTCCGGGACTCCGGCTTCGAGACCCGGCGGGCCCTGGAGGGCGGCGTCATCCATGTGCAATTCCCCCTCAGCGCCGCCCAGACCCAGCGGGAGCGGGCCGAGATCCGGGAGCGGGTGGCCGCGACCAACTCGCTGGTTCCGCTCCTGAAACCAGCCACCGTGGCCGTGGTGGGCGCCTCCCAGGATCCCGCTTCGCTGGGCAATGCCATCTTCCGCCACATCCTCCAGAGCCATTTCAAGGGAGTGCTCTACCCCATCAACCTCAAGGCCCGGGCCGTGGAGGGCGTGCGTGCCTATGCGTCCCTGGCCTCCCTCCCGGAGCCACCGGATCTGGTGATCCTGGCGGTCCCCGCCGCCCAGGTGCTCCCCGTGGCCGAGGAAGCCCTCGACAGGGGAGCCCGGGGGCTGCTGGTCATCGCCGCGGGTTTCGCCGAGGCCGGACCCGAAGGCGACCGGCTCCAGGACCAGCTGGTGCGCCTGGTGCGCAGCCGCGGCGCCCGGCTGGTGGGACCCAACTGCCTCGGGCTCCTGAACACCCATGAGGCGGTGCAGCTGAACGCCAGCCTGGCCCCGGCCATGCCGCCCCGGGGCCGCGTGGGATTCTTCAGCCATTCGGCGGCGCTCGGCGTGGTCATCCTGCAGTATGCGGCCGAGCGCGGCCTCGGCTTCTCCACCTTCCTGTCGGCGGGAAACCGGGCGGATGTCTCGGGCAACGACCTGCTCCAGTACTGGGAGGAGGACCCGGACACCGATGTGGCCCTTCTCTACCTCGAGACCTTCGGAAATCCCCGCCGCTTCGCCCGCCTGGCACGCCGGATCTCCAGGCACAAGCCGGTCCTGTGCGTGAAGAGCGCACGGAGCCAGGCTGGGCGCCGCATGGCCAGGGCCCACATCGGGGCCAGCCCCCTGGACGATGCCGAAGTGGAGGCCCTGTTCCATCAGGCCGGAGTCATCCGGGCCGACACCCTGGAGGAGTTGTTCGACATCGCGCTGCTGCTCGCCCACCAGCCCCTTCCCCGGGGCAACCGCGTGGCCGTCGTCAGCAACTCGGGAGGGGTCGCGACAATCTGCGCGGATGCCTGCGAGTCCCGAGGCATGCGCCTTTCCGGTCCAGGCGTGGTGGACCTCCACGCCCTGGCCACGGCCGAGGACTATGAACGGGCCTGCCTGGAGGCCCTCGGCCATCCCGAGGTCGACGCCCTCATCGCCACCTTCGCCTGCGTGGGGGGCTGCGATCCGGCGCTGGTGGCCCGGGCCATCCGCCGGGCCGCCGTGCGGGCGGAACACGCCACGGGCGTCCCCAAGCCGACCCTGCTTTCGCTGATGGGCGTCAGCGGTGCGGTTCCCGTGGGCTCGATCGCCCAGGGGGAACGGAGCGGCGCCCACCGCACCTTCCCCTCCTACCGGTTTCCGGAATCCGCCGCCCTGGCCCTCTCCAAGGTGGTGGACTACGCCCGGTGTCGCGCGCAGCCCCCGGGCCGGATCCCGGCCTATGAGAACCTGGATGCGGGCCAGACCCGCCTCTGGGTGGATCGGCTCGTCGAGGGTCTCGCGGGTGCCTCCCCGCTGGCGCTGTCCTCCGCCCAGGTCCACGAACTCCTGCAGGCCTATGGCCTTGCCATCCAGGACGGGACCCCGGGTGGACTGCTCCCGGGAGAGGCGGAGGTGCTCATGAGCCTCTCGGTGGATCCCGATTTCGGCCCCATCTGGCGGTTCCACCGGCAGGGGGAAGCGTCGATGCTCCGCATCACGCCGCTCACCGATGTCGATATCGCCGAGGTCATCGAGAGGCTCGGCCTGCCTTCGGTCTCCGGACTGGCCGAGACCCTGGGCCGGCTGACGCAGCTGGTGGAGGAACTGCCCTGGATCTGCAGCCTGGAGGCCGAGGTCCGGGTCCCGCCCGGGCAGAGTGCGCCCCTCCGCCCCCTGCCCCTGCAACCCGGGCCCAGGGTGGCTCTCACCCAGGCCGAATACCGCATGTCCTGAAGCCCAGGGAGGAGTTCCATGCTGGTGAACGAGATCATGCGCAGGCCGGTGACGGTGATCGAGGCGGCCACGCCCCTGGGGGAGGCGTTCCGGCAGCTCCAGGCCCGCGGCTTCCGCCACCTTCCCGTGGTGGACCGGGGACGGCTGGTGGGGATCGTCACGGACCGGGACCTCCGGCTCGCGACCAGCAGCCTGTCGCCCGCTCCCCGCACCGCCCTGGAGCCGGTCTCCCTGGTCATGACGAGTCCCGTGCTGACTGCGGATCCGCTGGATCCCGTCGAGGATGCCGCCCGGATCATGCGCGACCGGAAGATCGGCTGCCTGCCCGTGCTGGATGGCTCCGACCTCGTGGGCATTCTCACGGGCATGGACCTCCTCGATGCCCTGATCCTCTTGACGGGCGTCACCAAGCCCTCCTCCAGGCTGGAAGTGGCCCTCGCCGATCGGCCCGGGGAACTGGCCCGCCTCACGGCCTTTCTCGCCGCACGCCATGTCAACATCCACTCCATCCTCACCCACCCCGGGGCCGATGCCCGGGTGCGAACGGTCCTCAGGGTGGGCTCGAGCCAGACCCGGCCTCTGGCGGAGGCGCTGCGGACCGACGGTTTCGAGGTTCTTTGGCCCGCCCAGAAGCCATGGCAGCCCTGATCCATCGCGCGGAATACGCGGGCTACGACTTCGGACCGGAGCATCCCTTCGCCCCGGCGCGCCTGGACATGCTCCTGGACCTGCTCCAGAGCCTCGGTCACGGGGTCTCCCCTATCGCCGCGCCGGCCGCAACCCGGGCAGAGATCCTCGCCATCCATGACGAGGCCTACGTCAGCGCGGTGGAAGCCCTGGACCAGGGGAGGCCCGCCCCGGACGCCGAGCGGTTCGGCCTGGGGACCCCCGACAATCCCATCTTCCCGGATATGGATCTGGCTACGCGCTGGCTGGTGGGGGGCACCCTCCACGGCGCCCGGATGCTGATGGCCGGGCAGGAACAGCGGGTGCTCCAGCTGGGCGGAGGCCTCCATCACGCCCAGAAGGATCACGCGGCGGGATTCTGCCTCTACAACGACCTGGCGGTGGCGATCCAGGCTCTCCTGGAGCACGGCTGGCGCGTGGCCTACCTGGACATCGACCTCCACCATGGGGATGGCGTCCAGGACCTGTTCTACGGGAATGATCGGGTGCTCACCCTCAGCATCCATGAATCCGGTCACTACCTCTACCCGGGGAGCGGCCACATCCAAGACCTGGGGAACGGGCCGGCCCGTGGCCTGAGTGTGAACATTCCCCTGGAACCCTTCACCGAGGCCGGCGACTACCTGGAGGCCTTCGACGCGGTGGTGCCCCGGGCCCTGGCCTGGTTCGCACCGGATGTCCTGGTGGTCCAGGCCGGGGCGGATGCCCACTTCGCCGATCCCCTGGGGGACCTCGCCCTCACCACCCAGGCCTTCCAGTCCCTCTACGAAAGGATTTTCAGCCTGGCCGATGCCCATGCCCAGGGCCGGGTGCTCCTGACACTGGGCGGCGGCTACGAAGCCCAGGTGGTGGCCCGGGTCTGGGCCATCCTCTGCCTGACCCTCCTCGGGCTCCCCCTGCCCGAGCACCTGCCCGCCGTGTGGATGGATCGCTGGCGCCACCTCCTGGGCCCGGGGATCCCCGGGGAACTGCACGATCCGGCCTCGGCGCTGCCCGACCTCCCCGGCCGCGAGGCCCGCTCCCGCCGCAACCGGGACGTCGTCACCCGCCTGCTGGATTCGCTCCACCGCCTGTGGCTCTAGGAGCCTGTCCAAGGAACCCGGCGCCGCACGCGGGGCAGTCCAATGACCTGGTCAGGCTCCGGACGATCCACACGCGGCGGTGACTGCAGGGCCGCTTCCGGTATCCTCGGAGGATGATCGGACGCCTGCGCGGGGAACTCATCCAGAAGCTGCCGAACCTGGCCCTCGTCGAATGCGCGGGTGTGGGCTATGCCGCCGCCATCAGCCTTTCCACCTATGGTCTGCTGCCGGAGCCGGGATCCCAGGTGGTGCTGCACACGGAACTCCTGGTGCGGGAGAACGAGATTTCGCTCCTGGGCTTCGCCGCCACCCAGGAGCGGGAGCTGTACCGCCTGCTGGTGAAGGTGGACGGAGTGGGCCCGAAACTGGCGCTGGCGGCCCTCGGGGCGCTGTCCCTGGAGGACCTGGTGCGGGCCATCCGCAGCCGGGACGTGAAGGTGCTCGTCCGGATCCCAGGCGTGGGCAAGAAGACCGCCGAGAAGATCTGTTTCGAGCTATCGGAAAAGCTGGGTGGCCTCACGGGCCTGGATGGCCTCTCCGGAGTGCCCTCCGGCGATCCATGGGAGGAGAGCCTCCGCTCGGCCCTCACGAATCTCGGGTTCAAGGAGGAGTCGGTGCTGCCCGTCGTGGCCGAACTCCGCGCGGCGAAGCCACCCCTGGCTGAGGCCATCCGCCAGGCCCTGAAAGCCCTGCAGCGATGAGCGTCCGCATCCTGGGCAGTTCCCCCCTGGTGGGCCCGGCCCTCGCCGATCTGGGGGCCCGATTCCCGGACCTGCACCTCGCGCCGTTCCGCTCCCCGGAATGGAACGCGGCTCTGCCCCAGGCCGAGGCGCTGGTGGTCCTGGTCTCCGAACCCCTCACGGAAACCGATCTGGATGCGGCCCCGAAATTGAAGGCCATTGGCGCCTATTCCGTCGGCCTCAATCACGTGCCCGTTCCAGCCTGCCGGGATCGGGGCATCGCCGTGGTGAACACCCCTGGTGTGCTGACCGATGCCACCGCGGACCTCGCCCTGGCCCTGCTCATGGCCTTGACCCGCCGCCTGGCGGAAGGCGAAGCCCTGGTCCGTTCCGGCACCTGGGAGGGCTGGGCGCCGGACCAGCTGCTGGGAAGGGGCCTCGCCGGCAAGGACTGCGGCATCCTTGGCAGCGGCCCCATCGGGCAGGCCTTCGCGCGCCGAGTCTGGGCCCTCGGCATGAGGCCCATCTTCTGGGACCGGGAGGGTCTGGGCGGCGAGGTGGACTTCGGTCCGGACCGCGCCCCGCGCCTGCCGCTGGCGGACCTGCTGCCTCGCAGTGCCGTGCTCTCCCTGCACTGTCCACTCACGGACCAGACCCGCGGCCTCCTGGACCGGACTTCCCTGGAGACCCTCCCCGCCGGTGCCGTCATCCTCAACACGGCCCGCGGCGGCCTCATGGATGAGCCGGCCGCCATCGGCCTGCTGGAATCGGGCCATCTCGGCGGCGCGGGCCTGGACGTCTACGAGGGCGAGCCTCGCCTCAATCCGCGCTGGCTGGGGGCACCCCGCACGGTCCTGCTGCCTCACCTCGGCTCGGCCACGGTGGAAACCCGCGCGGCAATGGCGCACCTGCTCTGTGAGGGGCTTGCCGCCGCACTGTCCCCAACCAGGTGATACCCTGGACTCCCTCACGAGGCATCCCATGTTACGTCCTTGGCTCAAGCTGCTGGATCCCGGCCTGACGGCGCTGAAGGCTGCTGCCGGAACGTCCTATGAAGACCGCCTGGCCCTGGCCCGCGCCTTCAACAGCCGGGCCCGCCATTCGGAAGCCCGGGAGATCCTGGACCAGCTGCTGGCCGAGGACCGGGCGCACACGGAGGCCTGGTTCGAACGCCTGCTCTGCTTCAGTGATCACGACAGCGAAGAGGAAGGCCTGGAGTTGCTGGCCCAGCTGGAATCCCTCCGGGACGAGCATCCCCGGGAGGGGGGCCATCTTCGGAACCTCGGCTACCTGAGGCTGCTGATGCAGGACCTCGACGGCGCCGAGCGGACCCTCCGCCAGGCGCTGGCCCTGAACGGGCAGGATGCCAAGGCGCTTGAACTGGCGGGCCTCGTTCAGCTGCACATGAACCAGGCCTCCGAGGCCAAGGCCTGGCTGCTGAAGGCCCTCAGCCTCAATCCCAAGGATCCGCGCACCCTGCGGCTCCTGGCCATCGCCATGGAACAGCTGGGCGACGTGAGCGGCGCCGAGGCCCAGCTCGTGGCCGCCCTTCGCGCCGAGGAATGCTACTACTGGGGCTGGCATGCCCTGGGCGAGCTGCTCCTGAAGCGGGGCGAACTGGCCGAAGGCCTGCGCTGCATCCAGCGCGCCCGCAGCCTCTGCATGGGGGATCCGACCAGCTTCTTCATCCTCGCGGAGCTCTTCAGCGAACAGGGCCACCTGGAACTGGCCCAGGGCCAGCTCCACATGCTCATGCTGCTGGCGCCACCGGCTCCGGTGCTGGCCGAGGCCCAGGCCCTGCTGGGCGAGCTGAAGCGGGACATGGGCGACCGCGACGGGGCCGCCTCCTACTTCAGCCTCGCCACCGAGACCGATCCGGATGCCTCGAACCCCTGGGCCGCCCTGGGTGATATGGCCCGCGAAGATGCCCGCTGGGAAGATGCCCTGCGCTGCTACCGCGAGGCCCTGATGCGCGAGCCCGAGGCGGCCGACCTGCAGGTCCAGCTGGGCTATGTGCTCCTGGAGACCCACCAGGAGACCGCCGCGGAGCAGGCCTTCCTGCAGGCCCTCGAGCTCGACCCTGGCGAGTACAGCGCCTACCTGGGTCTTTCGGAGGTCTACCGCTTCGCCAACCGGCGGGAGGATCAGATGAGCATGGTGGACCAGGCCATGGCCCTGGCCCCCCACGACGCGGACGTCTGGAATGCCAAGGGCGTGGCCCTTGAGGTCACCGACCGCTGGAAGGAAGCCACCGAGGCCTACGAGAAGGCCCTGACGCTTGAGCACCAGCATCGCAAGGCCGCGAACAATCTGGGCTTCGTTCTGGAGAAGCGCATGAACCACGGCGAGCCGGAACTTCGCGCCCGGGCCACCGAGGCCTGGAAGCAGCGCCTCCTCATCTGCCGGGACGAGGACCAGAGCCTGAAGATGGCCACGGACCACCTGGGCAGCCTGGGCGTCGACGACAGTACCATCCGGGAATGGTTGAGGCCGGGGTTTCTGGCGACCGAATCCTCGGTGTAACAGCCCGGTCCCAGCCGCGCCTTCCGCATGTTTCCAGGTAGTTACAACTGGAGCCAGGCGGCTTGTGGAAAAGCCTGTGGATTGACCCCTTTCCGGGACCTTAAATCCTGTCTGGATACGAAGTTCCTTGCATGATTCTACCCGCAAGGTGTCAATGTTAATGGTTATATTTCAACACTTGCATTGTCTCTATTGAGGGAATCTGTACCTTCACCCGCGACCCAGGTTTTCCACATTTTCCGCTTTATTTCGCATCGACAAGATAAAGCGCCTGTAACTCCGTGGCGGATGGGGCGAAAACGGGCCCGTCAACCCATTCTCTTCACGCGAGGGTCACGGCAGGAGCGGCTCAAACCAGCGCCTCGGCCTCCCGCAGCTGGACGCTCACCAGCCGGGAGCAGCCGGCCTCCTCCATGGTCACGCCGTAGAGCGTGTCGGCGGCCACCATGGTGGGCTTCTGGTGCGTGATGACGATGAACTGGGTGTCGGCCTTCATCTTCTGCACCATGGCGGCAAAGCGGCCCACGTTGGCCTCGTCCAGGGGCGCGTCCACCTCGTCCAGCACGCAGAAGGGGCTGGGCTTGAAGTGGAAGATGGCGAAGAGCAGCGAGATGGCCGTGAGGGCCTTCTCGCCCCCGCTCAGCAGCGTCAGGGCCTTGGCGGTTTTCCCCGGCGGCTGGGCGGTGATCTCGATGCCGCACTCCAGGAGGTTCTTCGGATCCTCCAGGCTGAGCTGGGCGCTGCCGCCGCCGAAGGCCTCGCGGAAGACCTCCTGGAACCGGCTGTTCACAAAATCGAAGGCCTCCCGGAAACGGTCCTCGCTGGTGGCATTGATCTCCTGGATCGTGGACTCGAGATGGCCGATGGCGACCGTGACATCGGCCCGCTGCTCATCCATGAAGGCCATGCGCTGCTCGGCCTCCTCCAGTTCCTGGATGGCCAGCGGATTCACCCCGCCCAAGTCCAGGCGCCGGCCCTGCAGTTCATTCAGGCGCGTCTGGTGGACCAGTTCGCCTTCCTCCCAGGCCTGCCGTTCCACCTCGCTCAGCCCAGCCATGAAGGCCGGAACCTCCAGACCCAGGGCCAGCTCGACCTCCTTGGCCAGGGCCTCCTGGCTTCCCTGGACCTGGGCGCCGTGGATCAGCACCTCCTGGTGCTGGGCCCGGGCATTCTCCAGGGCCTCCTGGAGTTCGCGGGCATCCCGCTCCTGGACCCGCAGGGCCTCCTGGTCCAACTCCAGCCTGGGCTGGGCTTCGCGGGCCAGGGCCTGGACGCCATCCCGCTCCTGCAGCAGCTCCTGGGTTTCCTTTTCCAGCTCGACGAGCCGGTGGAGACAGCCTTCCCGGCGCTCCCCCTGGCCTGTGGCCTCCGCCTCCAGCCTCTGGCGTTCGGCCTCCAGGTCGAAGCGGCCCCGGCTGGCGAGTTGCAGGTGGCGCTCATGCCCGTCCCGTTCCGCCCAGGCGGCGTCGCGGCCGCGGGCGGCCTCCAGGCGCTCCTCCCGCCGCTGGTCCAGGCGCTGTCTCGCCTCCTGCACGAGGGCCTCCGCCTGCCGGATGGTCTCGTCGAGGGCGGCGTCGCCCGCCTCCTCCGGATGTTCATCCAGTTCCCGCAGCAGCGCCTGGAGCCGCTTGATCTCCGTCTCGATCTGCTCCCACAGGGCATCGGCCCGCTCGCTCGCGGCATGGATCTCGGACAGCTGCGTCTGCAGCAGGGTCCGCTGGGACTTGAGGGTGTCAGATCTCCGGCGGAGGGTCCTGAGATCCTCGTCGATCTCCAGGGACCGCTCCCGGGCGGCCCGGGCCTCGTCGCCTCCGCCCTTCCGCTGGCCCTCCAGCTCTTCCAGGCGGTCCAGGAGAGCCTCCCGGGTGGCCCGGGCCTCTTGCTGCTCGGCCCTCAGCTTGATCGGCGAGGCCGCGGGGGCGGAGATGCCGAGCTGCAGGGGGCCGTAGGGCAGGCGGATGAAGGCAGGCGACACGAAGGCCAGGTCGGGATGGGCCCGGGCGAGGTCGGGGAGGACCTCGTCCGAACAGCGGAAGGCCCGGTCCACCAGGGACTGCAGAGGCCGTCCGGAGGCCGTCCAGCGGACATGCTCCCTCAGGGGTTCGCATCCTTCGGGAGCCGGAGGCGCCGACACCTCGAATTCCAGGGCCAGCAGGAGATGCCCCGGTGCCCCCGCCGCCTGGCGGGCCGTGTCCGGGTCCACGGAAAGCGACTGGAGCCAGGCTCCGAGCAGGCGCTCCAGGTCCGGCCGAAGGGCCTCGTCCACCGTCAGCTGCTCCACGAGGGAGAGGGAGCGCGACCCCTGGTCGCGCAGCCAGGCGAGCCCCTTCCGCAATTCCTCATCCCCGAAACTCTTGCCGAGCAGGTCTGAGATCTGCCGCAGCCGGCGTTCAGCGGCATCCAGTTCAGCCTCGGCGCGATGCTGGTCCTGGGCCAGGGTCCGCTGGGCATCCTCCAGTGTTTCCGCCTGCCGACGCTGGTCGGAGGCCGCCCCCTCGGCCCGGTCCACCAGGGAGAGCAGGCCCTCCAGGTCCCGGTCCACCACGATCGCCTCGGCCTTGAGGCTCTCCAGACGGGGCGCGCGGATGGACTCATCGTGGTTCAGGGCGTCGAGCCGGCCCTCCAGCTGGGCGATCTGGCTTTGGAATCCCAGCCTCTGTTTCTGGCGAGCCAGGGTCTCCTTCTGGGCTTCGACCTTCTGTTCGCGCAGGGCATGGAGCCCCGCCTCTTCGTGGCGGAGGGCGCCCTGGGCCAGGGCAGCGGCCTCCTCCGCCTTGGCGAGATTGGCTTCCCACTCCCCCAGGCGTTCAGAGGCCTCCCGGAGGACCGCCTCGAGGGCCGAGAAGGAATCCCCCGACTCCTCCAGCCGCTCCGCCAGGGCCCGGGTGCGTTCCAGCAGGCGGTCTCTCTGCTCCTGGGCCTCGTCCCGGCGTTCCACCTGGAAGCCCCGCTCCTGTTCCGCCAGCTGGAGGCGCTGGTCCAGGGCGAGCATGGCGGCGGCCCGCCGGGCCTGGGCCTGCTGCTGCTCGTCCACGGACAGGCGCAGCGTCTCGACCTCCGACGCCTTCTCGGAGACCTGGGCCGTGAGTTCGGCAATCCTGCGTTCCGTCTGGTCCAGGCGGTCGAGGATGCGCAGCTTGGCCGCTTCCAGTTCCACGGCCTTCCCGGCCAGGAGGATGCGCTGGGTGGCCCTGATCTCGGTGTCGAGCTCCTTCGCCTTCCGGGCCCTGGAGGCCTGGCGGCGGAGCGAATCCATCTGCTTGTTCAGCTCGAAGAGGATGTCGTCGAGCCGCTGCAGGTTGGTCTTGGTCTCCTCCAGCCGCTTCTCGGCATCGGTCCTGCGCATCTTGTAGCGTGTGATGCCCGCGGCCTCCTCCAGGAGGATGCGGCGGTCCTTGGGCTTGCTGCTCAGGATGAGGTCGATCTGCCCCTGCTGGATGAAGCTGTAGGCTCGGGTCCCCATGCCCGTGTCGAGCAGGAGGTCCTGGACGTCCTTGAGCCTGGCCTCGCGCCCATTGATCCGGTACTCACTTCCGGAATCCCGGTAGAGGCGGCGCGAGATCGTGACTTCGCGGGTGGCGCCAGGCAAGGCGGGATCGGGCATCTCCAGCACCAGCTTCACTTCGGAAAGCCCCATGGGTCGACGCTGGGCCGTGCCGGCGAAAATCACATCGGCCATCTCGGCGCCACGGAGCATGGAGGGACGCTGTTCCCCCAGCACCCAGGCCAGGCTGTCGGAAATGTTGGACTTGCCGCAACCATTGGGCCCCACCACGGCCGTCATCCCACCCGGAAAGCTGAGCTTCTGGGCATCGGCGAAGGACTTGAATCCGTGGAGTTCGAGGGAAATGAGACGCACGCGGTCAGCGCTCCGGGTCAGGCGGGTGGGAACATCCCCCCCCATCATTCCACACCATGTGCAGGATCCGTTCCCACCTTGCGGATGGCCCCCTTGGGGATCGGCCAGAAGCCCGGTAGACTCAGGACTCCCGTAGGCCAGTCAGGAGTCTTTCGTGCAGCCTTTCCCAGCCCCCGCAAGCGAGCCTGCGGCAGACGACCGGTTGGGCGCGGAGCGGCAGCCCATCAGGGAGGCCCACCCTGAGGCCGGGGCCCGGCCGTGAGACATCCCCTCTCCGCCACACCGGACGCCTCGCTGCTCTGGCTGGAGGCCCACCGGGTCATCGCCGCGGCCCACCGGCGTCCCTTGAGCGGTGAACCCACGGAAGAGCAGCTGGGCTTGGCTCTGGCCGCCCTGCCCCTGGGGCCCACCCGCTGGGTGGTGGAAGACCTGTGGACGCCCTCCGTCCTGCTGCGGGACCTCACGGAACTGCCCAAGGGGGCCGAGGCGCAGGAGGCCTTCTTCCGCTGGCGGTTCATGCAGTCCCTGGCCCTGGAGGCTCCCCACTTCGTCCAGGCGATGGAGATCGAGGGCGGCACCTGGCTCGCCTCGGGCATCCGGGAGGAGCTGCGCGAATCCTTGCTTCAGCTGGGCCTGCGCCTCGACCGGAGCCTGCATTCCCTCACGCCGAGGTGGCTGCACCTTTACAACCTGCTGGCGCCCTCCCTGGACCTGCCCGGCATCCTGCTGTCCCTGAGTCCCGTGGGATCCGGGATGTACGCCGGGACCCTCGTGGCCTGGGGCCGGACCCTGTGCCTGCTGCGCCAGTGGTCAGAGCCCCTGGCCCCGGAGGCCTGGATCCAGGAACGCCTCGCCCCCAGTGCCGCCTTCCTCCAGAGGGAGTCCCGGACGCCGCAGCAGCTCTACATCTGGGGTGCCCCCGCATGGCCCGAAGGCAACCTGCCCGTGCAGCTCCTGGGCGACCGCTTTGCCCTGGGCGAGGGAAGCTGATGGCGGTCCCGGTCCTCAACCTCAACCTCGCCCCCCGCCCCAGCCTCTGGCGCCAGCGCCACGTGGCACTGGGCTGGGCGGCCCTGGGTGTCGGCACCCTCTTCCTGGCCGGCGTCATCGGCTTCTCCTGGCACGCCTACCACCAGGCCAACCGTGCGGGGCGCGATGCGGTGAGCCTGACCGAGGAGGCCCGTCAGGCGGCCCGCCAGGAGCAGCAGATCCAGGCGTCGCTCCAGGACATGGACGCCTCCCGCGAACAGTCCCGGTGGAAGCTGGCGGAACGGATCCTCCAGGAGCGCAGCCTGCCCTGGTCCCGGCTCACCGCCGAGCTCGAGCAGTGCATGGTGCCGGATATGCGCCTGAAGGGCCTTCAGCGGACCCGGGGCAACGCTCAGCAGGTAGTGATGAAGCTCAAGGGAGAGGCCCGGACGCGCCAGGCGGAGGCCGCCTTCGTGGAGGCCCTGCGGACCACTCCGGTCTTCGCCCAGGTCATCCTGGAGCGCGAGTCCGAGCGGGCGGGAGGGGGCTGGGAGTTCGAGATCAGCCTTCCCACGGCGACGGTGCCGCCCCCGTTCCAGGTGAAAGCCATCCAACAGGGACCCGCGACGCCGGCCCCAGTCGCCCCGGCAGCCCACTCCGCCGGACTGCCCGGGCGGGCGGCGGCGCCCGGCCGTCCGACACCCACGACCTCCCCTGCCACATTGCCCACCAGGAGCACGGTGCCGGAAGCATCTCCCTCACGCCCCACGCCACCGCCCGAGTCGGCGGAGGATGAGGGTGGGGACCGACGCCGGAGACGCCCCGGGAGGGTCCGTCCCATCCCATCGAAGGAACCTGAATGAGAAGCCCCCTGCGCATGAGCCGCGTTCGCCTGGCTGTGGGGGCCCTGGGCGTGGTGTCGGGCCTCGGCGTAGCCTTCTTCGTGCTCCCGGATGCCTCCCAGCAATTGGCCCAGAAGCTGAGAGCCAAGCGGGAAGCTGAACTGGGCCGTAATCAGCAGATCCAGCAGTTGCAGGACCTGCGCCAGCTGTCCGACCGCATCCGGCGGGGGCAGACCACCCTGGCCGAGCTGGAATCCCGCCTGCCCAGGGGCTCCGCCGGGGAGCTCCAGTGGAACCTCAGCAAGACGCTCCACTCCTTGACCCAGAAACACGGCCTCCGGCTGCTGTCCGTGAAGTACGGCCTGCCCAGCCGGGAGGGCGCCCGGGGCACGGACCTCGAGGCGGTGGAAGTGGAGTTTGTGGCCCTTGGCGTCTACGCCAGCCACAAGGCCTTCATGCTCGACCTGGAGGGATCCGGCCTGCCCTTCGCGGTGCGGGACGGTCGCCTGGAGGAAAGCCCGGAAGGGGCCCGTCTCGACATCGTGCTCCGGGCCTTCCGGAAGGCCACTTCACCAGAGCGGGAGGAGGGCGAACCATGAGCAAACCCTCCACCACCTTCGACTTCCAGGCCATGCGCGAGGAACTCCGGTCCAACCCCAAGACCCAGTTCGCCCTGGCCGCCTTCGCCCTGGTGCTCCTCTACGCCCTCTACACCTTCCTCGCACCGGAGACCCCCAAGGGCCGGAGAAGCCCCGCCAACCAGTCCGCTTCCAACCTGGATCCCAGGCAATTGCAAAGCCTGCGGCGCCTACCGGACCTGGCCGCCCTGGGCAAGGCCGGTGAACTTCCACCCGCAGTCAAGGTCCAGCGGGACCTCTTCATGTTCGAGGCCCCGGCCCCACCACCCCCCAAGGTCAAACCGCCCCCGCCCCCTCCGCCGCCGACCCCGGAGGAGTTGGAACGCCAGCGCCTGGCCCAGGAGAAGGCCGCCGAGTACGCGGCCCGTCCCCAGGACCTTCGCTATCTGGGCTTCTTCAAGGGCAGCCCCTCCGGCACCGTGGGGGCCTTCATGAAGGGCGAGGAACCCGTCACCCTGACCCCGGGCACGCTACTCAAAGATCGCTGGAAACTCGTAGCCATCCGTGACACCCGGGCCGAGTTCCAGAACACCAAGTACCCGGACCTGCGGCTGGTCCTGGAGGTCCGCGAGGCCTCCGGTGGCGCCACCGTGAACCAGTTCTGATCCGAAGGATGCCCCCGATGTCGAACCCCTCCTTCGCTCTGCTCCGGAAATCGATCCTCCTGGCCGCTGCCCTGCTGCTGGCCCTCGGGTGCGCCCTCCACAAGGCCAACCAGGCCTTCGAAGAAGGCCGCTATGACGATGCGGTCATGGAATACCGCAAGGTCCTCCGCAGTGACCCCACCAACCCGAAGGCCAAGATCGGGATCCAGAGGGCCTCCCTCCAGGCCGCCGAATACCACATGTCCCTGGCCCGCAAAGCCGAGTTGCGTGGCAATACCGATGCGGTCATGACAGAGCTGCGCAAGGCCCTGGTGCTGGATCCCGACAACCAGATCGCCGGGGACTGGCTCCTCCGGCTGGAGCAGAAGGCCGTCCGGGACAAGGCCGAAGCCGATGCCGCGGATGACCTCGAAGCCTTGAAGGTCAAGGCCGACGCCGTGAACGCCGTCCAGCTCAACCCCCGCTCCATCGAGGGCATCGACCTGAACTTCAGCCGGAAGACGAGCCTGCGGGAGATCTTCGCGACCCTCAGCAAGGCGTCCGGAGTGAACATCATCGTCCACAGCTCTTTCCAGGACCAGAACATCTCCATCGACCTGCGGGGCCTGCCCTTCCAGCGGGTGCTGGACACCCTGATGCTGCAGAACGACCTGTTCTACAAGGTTGTCGACACGAACACGATCATGGTCTTCAAGGCGACCCCCCAGAACCGGGAACAATACGAGAACATGCTCATCAAGACCTACTACCTGTCCAACGCCGATCCCAACGACATGAGGTCCACCCTCTCGATCATCAACCCGCAGCTCAAGGCTTTCACGGACAAGCGGATCAATGCCCTCATCGTGAAGGCCAAACCCCTGGACCTGGCCATCGTGGACCAGGTCGTCCGCTCGCTGGACAAGCCCAAGGCCGAGGTCATGATCTACCTCGAGCTCATGGAAGTGACCGAGACCAGCCTGGAGACCGTGGGCCTGCTGCCGGTGCTGAACGCCACGGATTCCAGCGGCACCTACCGGATCGGGGCCACCACGGTGAACAACACCTCCGGCCTGAACACCAATTCCGGGTTCACAGGGATCGCGACCAAGGACATCCGGATGCTCTTCCCGAACCTGGCCCTGGACTTCCTCAAGAGCAACGGCGACGCCCGCCTGGTGGCCAGCCCCAATGTGCGGGTGCTCTCCGGCGAAGTCGGCAAGGTGAACATCGGCTCGAAGGTCTCCACCACCCAGAGCCAGCTCTCCCTGCCCACCACGGGCTCCACCACCACCACAACCGCCTCCTCCCTGCTGGGCGGCGTGGGGCAGACCTCGTATTCCTACGAGGACATCGGCGTGAAGATCGAGGTGGAGCCCCGCGTCAACAACAACGGCGAGATCACCCTCAAGATCAAGAGCGACGTCACCACGCTGATCTCCGGGTCCACGCCAGGCCGCCCCGACATCGGCAAGCGCAGCATCGAGACCATCGCCCGGCTTCGCGACGGCGAGACCGCGATCTTCGGCGGCCTCCTGAAGGATGAAGAGCAGAAGAGTCTCCAGGGCATCTGGGGGCTGGCCGACATCCCCCTGATCGGCGGGCTCCTGGGCAACCACAACAACAACAAGGCCAAGACCGATGTCCTGCTCACCATCCGGGCCGTCCTGGTGCGAAGGCCCGTCATGTCCGCGGCGGACATGGCCGCCTTCAACCCCGAAGACGCCACCGCAAAGGCCGGTCCTTTTGCCCCCGAGGGGAAGAAACTCCCGGCTCCGGCACCAGCCAACAACCCGCCGGCACCGCCCTCCCCGGCGCCAGTGGTCAAGGCCCCGGTTCCCCTGCCCGCGACCCAGCCTCCTTCCCAGACCCAGCCTCCTTCCCAGACCCAGCCGGCGCCCCTGCCGCCCGCAGCCCCAGCCGATGCAGCCCAGGACAAGAAGCCGGCCTCTCCGGGCGATCAGGCCCCGGCCCCGTCGGACCTGGTGATTTTCATGTCCCCGGTGGCCTCGGAGATCAAGACCGGAGAAAGGGCCAGCATCACCCTCTCCGTGAGCGGTGGCACGGGGCTGAGTTCCGGCACGCTGGAACTGAACCTGCCGCCGGGCCTTCGCCTTCAGGGCCTCACCCCGGGAGAATTCATCACCGCCGGCGGCGGAAGCATCCAGCAGATCCCCGGGGAGAACGGCTTCCTAAAGCTGGTCTTCAATCGCAATCCCACGGGCGGTACCGACGCAGGGCCCTTCGCCACCCTGGTCTTGGAGGGGCTCCGCCCAGGCAACGCGCCGATCGTCATCCAGAGCGGCCAGTTCCTCGTCGGCACATCCCCCATCTCCGGGCGCTGGTCCAACGCCCTCGTGACGGTGCAGTGAGCCGCCAGGGCGGATTCACCCTCCTCGAATTGGTCGTCACGGCCACAGTCCTGATGATCCTCGCCTCCGTGGCGGTGCCCCTGGCCAGGAATGGGCTCAAGCGCCAGCAGGAGCTGGAACTGCGGCGGGACCTCCGGGAGATGAGGTCGGCCATCGACGACTACAAGAAGCAGGCAGAACAGCAGAAGATCAAGGCCCCCCCGGTGGAGGCGAACTTCTACCCGGAGAGCCTCGAGGTCCTGGTGGAGGGCGTCCCCGCCACGGGATCGCTCAAGCGCAAGGTGCACTTCCTGCGCCGCATCCCGGTGGATCCCTTCACCGGCAAGGCCGAATGGGGCCTCCGCAATTCCAACGACGATGCCAACAGCACCAGCTGGGGTGGCGGGCACGTCTACGATGTCTACAGCCTCTCCCACGGCACTGGCATGAATGGGATTCCCTACCGGGACTGGTGACAACCCCGAGGCCGAGAATCGAGTGTTGCCTCGGGCGGCGCACCGCGCTAGGCTTGGAGTTCGGCACAGCCGGATCCCGCGGGACCCGGATGCCTCTTTGAAGCGGATATGGCGGAATTGGTAGACGCGCTAGTTTCAGGTACTAGTGTTCACAAGACGTGGGGGTTCGAGTCCCTCTATCCGCACCATTTGCCAGGAATGGCAAATAGGACGGAATGGCCCGCAGGGCCATTACCGCCCGAAGGGTGCCGAGCAGGAAGCGAGGCATCATCATGATGATGGGGTGATCCCCATTATCATGTTTGACATGCAGGCTGAGTTCCAGCGAAGCCAAGGATGACGGCCAGCGGTCGTCACCACCATGAAACGCTGGTCTTTGCCTGGGTGATTGACAAGGGCTTCCGGCCCTCTCCGGAATAGACCTCCCAAGCGGCACGGGGCTGCGGGGACTGGTGACGGGCGATCCCCCGAACAGGAGCCATCCATGGCCCTCAATGTGGAACAGAAGAAGATCATCATCGACGACTACAAGCAGCACGAGTCGGACACCGGTTCGCCCGAGGTGCAGGTCGCGATCCTCACCAAGCGCATCAACGACCTCACCGAGCATTTCAAGACCCACACCAAGGACTACCACAGCCGCCGCGGCCTCATGATCATGGTCGGCCAGCGCCGTCGCCTGCTGGACTACCTCAAGCGGAAGAGCAAGGAGCGCTACGCCACCCTGATCGAGCGCCTCGGCCTGCGTCGCTAGTCCGCCCTTCGACCTGCAAAACGCCCGCGAAAGCGGGCGTTTTGCTATGTTCAAGGCATGGACCTGAAGCCCCTTCCCCGCCCCGAGCACCCGGACCCCTACACCGTCCTCGATCGGCGCTTCATCTACGAGTCACCCTGGATCCGCCTGCGGGAGGACCGCTTCCGACATCGGAAGGGGGCCGAAGGACGCTACGTGGTGTGCGGATTCCAGCGCACGGCCTGCGGTGTGCTGGCCCTGGATGACCAGGATCGCGTGGTGCTGGTGGGCCAGTGGCGCTACCCGCTGGAGGTCTACTCCTGGGAGATCCCCGAGGGCGGCGGGGACGTCTCGGAGAGCCCCTTCGAGGCCATGCGCCGGGAATTGGCCGAGGAGGCCGCCCTCCGCGCGCAGGTCTGGGAGCCGCTCTGCTTCTTCCATCCCAGCAACTCGTCCACGGAGGAGGAGGCCTTCCTGTTCCTGGCCACGGGTCTCAGTCCGGTCGAGGGGCACCGTCCCGAGGATGACGAAGAGCTGTTGCTCCACCGGGAGCCCTTCCAGGACTGCCTCCGCCGCGTGACGAGGGGAGAGATCACCGACAGCCTGACAGTCATGGCCCTGCTGGGACTGCACGCCAGGCGCAGCGGCGTCCAGGGAGGGCTGCCTGCGGAGCTGGTGGAGCGGTTCTTCCAGCGGCCCGCGGACCACCCCTCCGCCGGGCGGGCGCGCTGGAAGGGACTGGACACCCCATGATCCTCACACTCCACCCCGAGACGCCCCAGGTGCGGCATCTCGAGCGCATCGCCGAACTGCTGCACCGGGACGGGGTCATCGCCTATCCCACCGACACGCTCTTCGGCCTGGGCTGCCTCGCCTCCCGCAAGAAGGCCGTGGATCGCATCCTGCAGATCAAGGGTCGCGATCCCAAGAAGCCCATGTCCATCCTCTGCTCCGACATGGAGATGTTCTGCCGGTACACCCGGCACCTGGACACGCCCACCTTCCGCATCCTGAAGCAGATGCTGCCAGGCCCCTATACGGTGCTGCTGCCCGCCAGCCGGGAGGTGCCCCGCTACCTCCAGAACAAGCAGGTGGTGGGCCTCCGCATCCCCGGCCACCCCTTCTGCGAGGCGCTGGTGGCGCTGCTGGGCGAACCCATCATCACCACCAGCGTCGCCCTGCCGGACCAGTCCGTCCTCAACACCGCCTGGGAGATCGAGGAGGAGCAGGGCCATGCCCTCGACCTGGTCGTGGACTGCGGCCAGCCCCTGGGCGTGCACAGCACCATCGTGGACCTCAGCGGGGATGAGCCCCTCCTGGTCCGGGAGGGCGCGGGCCCATGGCCCCTCTAGGAGTCCGACCGGGCGGCGGTGCGGCGGCCTGCCATCAGTCCACCCGGTAGTGGCAACCGCGGCTCTCGGGGTTCTGCAGGGCGGCGTTGAGGATGAGGCGGGCGCAGAGGATCCCGCTGCGCAGTTCCAGCAGTTCCCGGCTGAGGGAGGCCTGGTGGTAGAACCGTTCGATGCGGTGGGCCAGGTAGTGCAGGTCGGCCTTCGCCCTCTGCAGCCGGGCACCGGTGCGGACAATGCCGGCGTAGTTCCACAGCGTGCTGCGGATGAGCCCCCAATCCTGATCGATGAGCAGCGGATCCGTGGGCTCTGGCCGTTCCGGCTTGCGCCACCGGGCCAGCCCCTTCGAATCCAGCAGGGCCGCGCCCTCCAGGTCACGAACAACGGCCTCGGCGCTCCGGGTGCCCCACAGCAGCCCCTCCAGCAGGCTGGTGGAAGCCAGCCGATTGGCGCCATGCAGGCCCGTGCAGGCCACTTCGCCCGCCGCAAAGAGTCCCGGGAGGCTGGTCTGGCCATCCAGGTCCACCAGCACGCCGCCGCAGAAATAGTGGGCGGCGGGCACCACGGGAATGGGCTGGTGATAGGGATCCAGGCCTTCGGCGCGGCAGGCCGCCATCACCGTCGGGAAGTGCGAATCCAGGTCGAGCTTGGCCGCCACCGGGGCCAGGTCCAGGTAGACGCTGACCTCGCCGCTGGCCGCCATCTCCTGGAAGATGGCCCGACTGACCACGTCCCGGGGGGCCAGTTCCAGGAAGTCCGGGGCGTACTTCGTCATGAAGCGTTCGCCCTTCCGGTTGACCAGCCAGGCGCCCTCACCACGCAGCGCCTCGGTCAGCAGGGTCCTGGGCTTGCCAGGCACGTAGAGGGCTGTGGGATGGAACTGCACGTACTCGCAGTTCACGATGCGGGCGCTGGCCCGGTAGGCCGCCGCCAGGCCATCCCCGGTGGCGCTGGGCGGATTGGTGGTGTGGAGGTAGAGGTAGCCCAGGCCCCCGGTCGCCAGGAGGGTCCGCCGGGCCAGGGCGCCCTCCACCTCGCCGGTGGCCGGATCGAAGAGGAAGGCCCCGTGCACCTGGATGGGGTCGTACACCCGCACCGGATCGAGGCAGTGGTGGGGACTGGTGATGAGGTCCACCAGGCAGAGCCGCTCCCGCAGGCGGATGTTCGGATGTGTGCGAACCGCTGCGCTGAGGGCCGTCTGGATGGCCAGTCCGGTCGCGTCCTTGGCGTGGTAGATGCGCCGGGCGCTGTGGGCGGCCTCGGCCGTGGGGGCGGGGACCCCGGTGCTACCGAGGTCGAAGGGGACACCCAGGCGCTCCCAAAGGAAACTCCGGCAGAGCCTGGGACCTTCCTCGGCCAGCAGCCGGACGGCCTCGGTCCGGCAGAGGCCTCCCCCGGCGCCCTCGATGTCCGAGGCCAGCAGGCCCGGAGAATCCCCCTCCTCCGGCGGCGCCAAACCGATGATGCCGCCCTGGGCCCAGGCTGTGTTCGAGCCTCCCAGCGCGTCCTTGGCCACCAGGTCCACCCTGGCGCCCAGGTCCGCCGCCCTCAGGGCAGCGGAACATCCTGCGATGCCTGCCCCCAGGACCAGCAGATCAGCTGTTGCATTCATGCCAGCTCCCAGGTGGGGCGGTCCAAGGTCCAAAGCGGCGAGAAATCCGCCTCGGCGGTCATGCGCCTCCCATGGTCCAGCCTACGGACCGTCAGGTCCAGCGCTGTCTCCATGGAGACGTCGCCCCAGGGCGTGCGAACGCGACCCCCAATGGCTTTCAGCCTGTGGCTGGCCTCTTCCCAGAGGGTCACCATGCCGCCCAGGTTGTGGTGTTGAAGGTGGTGATAGCCGCCCGCCAACAGGATGAGCCCCTGGAGTTGGTCCTTCAGGTCCCCCCCCGCCGCGGCCCACAGGGGTTCCAGGGCATCGTGGCACTCGTGGTAGAGGCCATGGTTGAAGAGGGACACCCCACAGGCCAGCGGGTAGCGCTGCCCCAGGGGCAGCGGCGTCAGGGCCGCCAGCTGCCAGCCGCAGCGCAGGCTCACCAGGGGCCCCCAGGCACCCCATCCCGCCGCCGGGCGCCAGCCATCGGGTCCGCCTTCGGCCGTGTCGGTCCACCGGGCCAGGTGGGCCTGCCAGGCGGCCGCAGGGTCGTGCTGTCCAAGCGCCGCCAGCATCCGGACCGCATGGTTCAGCAGCTCCCTCCCGGGGATACCTTCGGGGCGCGCCTGCCGCAGCCCCGGGGCCCCCAGGATGGTGGGCCAGACCAGCACCTGCCGGGATTCCGGATCACGGAGGGCCGCCTCCATCCGGTCCTGGAAGAAGCGGTGGATCTCCAGGGGCAGCCGGGGCTGCCGCTGCCAGAAGGGGGTGCGGTTGCAGTCATCGCTCATGGATCCACCACCAGCCGGAGGCTCAGGCCCCCGATTTCGTTCTCCACCGCGCCCGCCCAGTGACAGCCGGGGATGCGGCCCCTCAGCACCCGGCGGGGGTCCCCCTGCTGGTGGACCAGGAGCCACCGGGCCACAAGGCCCCGGTACTTCTTCGAGAAGTGGCTCAGGGCCTTTCCGGAAGCCGTGCAGATCTCCACCGAATGCCGCGGCCTGGCCCAGCCCCTGAGCAGGCCGGACAGTTCGCCGGGAAGCAACTCCCAGACGGGGCCCTCCGGCATCGAGGCCAGCAGCCCGGGCAGCGCCTCCCGCCAGTGGTCCTTCAGCCCGGGGATGGCCGCAAGCTTCAGCTTGTAGGGGGGGATGGGCTCGTCGCCCCGCACGAGGCCCCGGAGGTGGGAGAAGATGAACACCCCCGTCCAGACTTCCGCCGGAAGCGAAGGTGCGTCCAGGGCCTGGAAGGCCACGCCGGTGTACCGTGACAGCGCCGGGAGGAGGGGCACGGATCCCCCGAGCGCCAGCGCCTCGGTCCGGGCCCGGTCGAGGGCCAGACCCTTGACACCAAAGGCCCCCTGCAAGGCCTCGCGCGTGCCGGTCTTCGTGAGGGCCACGAGCCGCTCCCTCACCCAGCGCTGGGCCGGCGATTCCGGCAGGCGCCCTTTCACGCCACCGGAGCACTTGTCTTCGGAGGGGGCCAGGAGAATGAGGGGCGCCGACGTCACTGTGATTCCACCCAGCTTTCCAGGCTGGTCAGGCGGATTCCTGCCCAGAGCTCTCGCAGGCGGCCCCCATAGCCCCGCAGTCCTGCACTGTGCGCGAGGCGGTGCCCCAGGGAGGCACCCGGAAGCTCCGGCTGGCCTGGGTCCAGTTCCCAGGGATGCAGCACCAAGGGGTTTCCCGTGTCGTCCTGGGCCAGGGCCTCCAGGGAGCGGCGCACCAGGCCGAAGGGCAGCACCCGTGGCCCCCAGCCCCAGAGGGGCGAGCGCAGCGGACCCGACCACAGCACCGGCGGGGGGAGTTCCCACAGCCCTTCGGCCAGGCGGTGGGGCCACCGGGGCCAGGAGGGATCACCCAGGAGGGCCAGGGGCACGCGGCTGGAGTCGTAGCGGAAGCCCAATTCCGGCAGGTCCCGCCACCAGTCCGAGGCAGGGCCGCGCAGGCTCCATTCCGGAGCGCGGTACCCCACCACGGGCCGCCCCGACAGATCCTCCAGCAGGGCCTTGCCATCCACCAGCCCGGATCGCCAGCTGTTGCGGTCCAGTTGGAAGGCGCGCCGGTGGGTCAGGCCGTGCAGCCCAATGGTGTGGCCCTCTGAAACAATGCGTTGCAGGAGGCCCGGATGCCGTCGCGCCTGGTCCCCCAGGCAGAACCAGGTCGCGGTGGCGCCCAGGTCCGCGCAGAGTTCAAGGGCCCGCTCCGTGGCCAGGGGCAGCCGGCACTCGAAGCGGTCCAGGGCCTCAGGCTGGTCGTAGGGCGGGCAGCAGAGCTGGAACCAGTCCTCCCAGTCGAGGGAAAGTGGGAGACGAGGGATCTTCAGGTGAAATTCCGCTCGGAAAGGCTGATGAACTCGAGGGAGAAATCATCGAGTTCCGTCTGGAACTGCTTCAACTGGCCCTGGAAGAAATTGTAGGCCATGAGTGCCGGGATGGCCGCCACCAGGCCGATGGCCGTGGCCACGAGGGCCTCGGAGATCCCCGGGGCCACGGTGGCGAGGTTCGCGTTGCCCGTGGCGCCGATGCCCCTGAAGGCGTCGATGATGCCCCAGACGGTGCCGAAGAGCCCGATGAAGGGGCTCACCGCCGCCACGGTGGCCAGGCCTCCCAGGGAGCGCTCGAGGCGACCCATCTCCACCACGCTGGCCCGCTGGAGGCTCCGCTCCACCGCTTCCATGCTGCGCAGTTGGGGGCGTCCATCCTGACCGCCCCCGCGCAGCTGGTAGGTCACTTCGCCGTAGCCGGCCACGAACAGGCCCACGAGGGGGCTCACGGCGAATTTCTCCTGGTGCTGCTTCAGTTCCCGCCAGTCCGTGGCGCGCTTGAAGGCCGCCCGGAACTGCTCAGACACGCTGCGGCTCCGGCGGTAGAGCAGGGACTTGCGGATGATCACCACCCAGCTGAGCAGGGAGAAGGTGAAGAGGATCACCAGCACCGACTTGGAGACCGGCCCCGCGTGGAGCATGACCTCCAGGAGGTTGACCTCGTTGCCCGTGGGTGCCGCCAGGATCGCCATGCCATCTCCTTCCCCTGAATGATAGCAAGCTACACTGGTTCCTTTGTGTGAGGACGCCATGCAGGTGCTGGTCATCGGGTCGGGATACGTGGGGCTTGTAGCTGCAGCCTGTTTCGCGGAGGCGGGCCACCAGGTGCTCGGGGTGGACATCGACGCGGCCAAGGTGGCGGTCCTCTCCCGCGGCGAGTCCCCCATCTTCGAGCCGGGCCTGGATGATCTCCTCGCGAAGCACCTGGCCTCCGGGACCCTGCGCTTCACCACGGACCTCAAGGCCGGCATCGCCAAGGCTGACGCCGCCTTCATCTGTGTCGGCACCCCCCAGAGCGAGGATGGCAGCGCCGACATGCAGTACGTCCTGGCGGTGGCGGGCCAGGTCGGCGAGGCCATGGCGCTGCGACCACTGGAGGCCAAGCCCCTCATCGTGGTGGACAAGAGCACGGTCCCGGTCGGGACCGCAGCCAGGGTCCATGCCCAGATCATGACCCGTACGGACCGTCCCTTCGAGGTGGTGAGCAACCCCGAGTTCCTGCGGGAGGGTTCGGCCATCGGTGACTTCCTGGAACCGGACCGCGTGGTGGTGGGCTGCAGGACCGATCATGCCGAAGCCGTGATGAAGGCCCTCTACCAGCCCTTCCTCGACCGCAGCGGCGGCAAGTGGTTCCGCATGGATCCCCCCAGCGCCGAGCTCACGAAGTATGCGGCCAATGCCATGCTGGCCCTGCGCATCGCCTTCATCAACGAGATCGCCAACCTGGCCGAGGATGTGGGAGCCGATATCGACCATGTGAAGACCGCGATCGGCGCGGACCACCGCATCGGCCCCGCCTTCCTCAACCCCGGGCCGGGTTTCGGCGGATCCTGCTTCCCCAAGGACCTCCAGGCTCTGCTCAAGGCGGGCCGGGAGAATGGCCACCCGCTCATGTCCCTGGCTACGACCGTGGAAGCCAACCGGATCCAGAAGCAGGTCCTCCTGCGCAAGGTGAAGACCCATTTCGGCGTGAAGCCCGGCGTGCCCGCCCCGCTGAAGGGCCGGCGCTTCGCCCTCTGGGGCCTGGCCTTCAAGGCCAACACGGACGACATCCGCGAAAGCATGTCGCTGGAACTGATCGAGGGCCTCGTGACCCTGGGCGCCGAGGTGGTGGTCCACGACTTTGCGGCGATGGAGGCCGTGAAGGCGAGGATCGGAGGCAGAGTCCTCTACGCGGGGACCCCCCTGGCCGCCTGTGAAGGGGCCGACGCCCTGCTCATCGCCACCGAATGGGCCCAGTACCGCGAGGCCGACCTGGACGCCGTGGCCAAGGCCCTCAAGGCGCGCTGCATCTTTGACGGCCGCAACCTGTTCCGCCCCGAGGCCATGGAAGCCCGGGGCTGGACCTACCTCTCCATCGGCCGCCGGGCCGTAGCACCCGCGCCATGACCCGCATCCGGCTGGAGGACATCGCCCACGCCCGCAGCGGCGACAAGGGGGACGGCTCGAACGTGGGCGTCATCGCCTATTCGGAGGCGGGATTCCGGCTGCTGCAGCAGGAACTCACCACGGAGCGGGTGAAACGTCATTTCTCAGAGATCTGCAAGGGGGGCATCGATCGCTACGAGGTCCCTAATCTCAAGGCTATCAACTTCATCCTGCACGACTCGCTGGGCGGAGGCGGCAGCGAAAGCGTGAAAACCGATGCCCAGGGAAAGACCCATGGCCAGGCTCTGCTTAGAATGGAGCTGGACCTGCCGGGCGATGTGTCCCTGGCCGACCTGAATCCCGAACGTAGAACCGCCCCCTGACGGAGTACCCCATGAACCTTGGACCCGGCCATCTGCTCTTGATCGGCATCGCCCTGCTGATCTTCTTCGGTCCTTCCCGCCTGCCTGAACTGGGCAAGAGCCTGGGCAAGGGCATCCAGGAGTTCAAGAAGGCCAGCCGCGAACTCACGGAGTCCGCCAGCGAGGAAGCCCCCGCCGACAAGGAAAAGAAATAGTCCCTCCGATCCCACGGCCCGGTCTCCCCCCGGAGGCCGGGCTCTTTTGACCGCTTCGCCCGCAGAGGACCATGGCGCTTCCAAGCACGCCACCCGACAGGATGAGTTTCTGGGAGCATCTGCAGGAGCTGCGGGTGCGGATCGTCCGGTCCCTCCTCATCGTGCTGGGCGTCTTCACCTTCACCTACGGCTTCCCTTTCGGCTACCACGGCATCCCGTCCTTCCGGTTCAAGCTCTGGGTCTGGTCCCAGCAGCCCTTCCTGAAGGCCATGGCCCAGCAGACCGGCAAGGCCATCTCCGAGCTCCATCCCTTCGCCTTCACGGACCTGACCGAGCCCTTTTTCAGCATGATGCGGCTGTCCCTCTGGGCCGCCGGCTTCCTCGCCGCCCCCTTCCTCTTCTACCAGCTCTGGGCGTTCATCCGCCCCGGCCTGATGCCCCGGGAACGCCGCCTGGTGATCCCCTTCGTCTTCATCACCTCCGCCTGCTTCGTCGGCGGTGCCGCCTTCGCCTACTACCAGGCCGTCGGCTTCCTCGGCGACATCCTCTTCCAGGAGGCCGCCGCCGCGGGCCTGCGGGCCAACCTTCACGCCTCGCAGTACCTCGACCTCTTCATCTGGACCATGGTCATCACCGGCATCATGTTCGAGCTGCCGGTGCTGTTCTACTTCCTGGCGCGCTTCCGCCTCGTGACGGCTCGGTGGATGCTGAAGCACTGGCGCCACGCCACCCTCATCATCGTCATCTTCAGCGCCTTCTTCACGCCGGGCGACGTCATCGTCACCGCCATCTTCTTCAGCGTCCTGCTGCTGGGGCTCTACTTCATCTCCATCCTCGTGGCCTGGATCGCCGAGCCCCGTCAGCCGCGGTAGGAACCCAGGTCCTCCAGGCAGAGCTGCACGGCCCGGTTGGGCTCTGGGGCCTTGCACAGGGATTGTCGAGCCACGGGATCGCCCATCAGCGGCAGGAGGGCCTCCCTGAGGCAGCGGACCAGGTCTGACGCCTGCCGGATGACGGCCGCCCTCCCCTCGCCTCCCATGGCCACGGCATTCCGCTCCTGATGCCCGTGGGCGCTGGTTGGCAGCGGCACCAGGATGGCCCCGCGCCCAGCGGCCTTCAGCTCGGCGCAGGTGCTCGCCCCGGCCCGGCTCACGATGAGACTGGCCGATTCCATGGCCTCATCCATGCGGGCGATGAAGGGCACCATCGCGTGGCGCGGGTGCCGGGGCCGGTCCTTCAGCCGCTCCAGTTCGGCTGGGCCGGTCTGGTGGAGGATCTGCCATTCCGGCATTTGGTCCAGCAGGGCCGGGGCGACCTCCAGCATGGCTTCATTGATGGCGCGGGCCCCCCCGCTGCCACCCAGGACCAGCAGCCGGAGGGGGGGAAGCAGGTCCTCGGCAGGCTGGAAGTCCCGGAGGAAGGCGAGGCGCACGGGGGTTCCCAGCACCCTGCAGTCGGCCCTGGGCAGGAAGGTTCGCACAGCCTCCATGCCGCACCAGACGCGCCGCGCCTTCGGCGCCACAAGCTTCACCAGGGCTCCCGGGGCCGCATTGCTCTCATGGAGGAAGTAGGGGATTCCCAGATTCCAGGCCGCCAGCAGGGCGGGGGCGGCGCCGTAGCCGCCGGTGCCGATGACGGCCCAGGGCCGGTCCCGCCGCCAGAGGGTCTTCAGCAGGGAGACGGCGCGCCAGAGCTTCCATCCGGAGCGCGTCAGGCGGATTGGCGAGCTGCCGACGAAGCCCTCGACGTCCAAGAGCAGATGCGGCCAGGGGCCCCCCGGGAGTTCCCGGGCCTCGATGCCGCGGCGGGCCCCGACGAAACAGATCTTCCGGTCCGGCCACATCGCATGGGCCCCTTCGGCGAGGGCGATGGCCGGAAAGAAGTGCCCCCCCGTGCCACCCCCGGTGAGGATGAGCGCATCTCGGAACTGCAGCGGGACCTCTTGCATAATCCGTCCACCATACCCGGAAGGATCGGAAATCCTACCCTGCGACAGGTCGGCAACCTACCCAGAGACAGGGGTGATCGCAGACACAACACCCTAGATAACGCGCTGGGGCAAGCGGTTTCGTCAGGCTAAACTCTACCTTTGGGTTGGCCATCCGCCGGCCTGTCTGAGACGCATCAGGGAGCGCCCATGAAGATTCTCGTCACCCTCAAGCAGGTCCCCGACACCGAGACCAAGATCAAGGTGGCCGCCGATGGACGGTCCCTGGATCCCGCCGACGTGAAATGGATCACCAGTCCCTACGACGAGTTCGCCCTGGAAGAGGCCATTCGCATCAAGGAACGCCAAGGGGCTGAAGTGATCGCCCTTTCCGTGGGTGGTGATGCCGTGAAGGAAGTACTGAAGAATGCCCTGGCGCTGGGCGCGGATTCGGCCGTTCTGCTCAGGGGCGAGGGACAGGGCGATGCCTTCGCCGTGGCCCAGATGATCGCCGCCTTTGCGAAGGACAAGGGCTTTGACCTGATCCTCTGCGGCAACATGGGCATCGGGGGCGACAACGCCGCCATGGGGCCCATGCTTGCGGAACTGCTGGGCATCGCCCAGGCCAATGTCATCGTGAAACTCGAACTCGGCGAGGGCACCTTCCGGGCCGAGCGCGAGATCGAAGGCGGATCCGAGATTGTGGTGGGTGCCTTGCCCGCGGTGATCAGTGCCCAGAAGGGTCTGAATGAGCCCCGCTATGCCAGCCTGAAGGGGATCATGGCCGCCAAGAAGAAGACCATCGAGGAGATCGAGGCTGCGCCTGTCAATTCCGGTGCACGCATCAGCGCCCTGGCCCTGCCCCCGCAGCGCCCGGCGGGCCGCAAGCTGGAAGGGGACCCTGCCACCCAGGCCAGCGGACTGCTCCAGGCCCTGAAGGACGAAGCCAAGGTCTTCTAGCGCCTCACCTCAGATTTACGCATTGAAAGGACGACCCATGATTCTCGCGTTTTGTGAATTGAAGGATGGCCAGCTTCGCAAGCCCAGCGCCGAGGCTCTCAGCGAAGGCCGCCGTCTGGCTGACGCCTCGGGTCAGCCGCTCGGCGCCCTATTCGTGGGGGTGAACTGCGCCGGGGCCAGTGAAGCCGCCAGGTACGGCGCCGACCTGATCCTCACGGCCGAGGCGCCCACCCTGGCCTCCTATTCCAGCGACGCCTACGCATCCGTCATCGCTGAGGCCGTCAAGGCCAAGGGCGCCACCGTCCTGCTGGCCGCGGCCACCGCCGTCGGGAAGGATGTCATCCCCCGCACCGCGGCCCGCCTGGGCGCCGGCTATGCCTCCGATGTGACCGGGCTTGCCATGGTGGAGGGCAAACTGCAGGCCGTGCGTCCCGTCTACGCCGGCAAGGCCTTCGCCACCACGACCTTCGCCACCCCCATCCAGGTCGCCACCACCCGCCCCAACGTGTTCGCCGCCGCCGAGAAAGCCGGTGCGGGCAAGGTCGAGGCTCTGCCCGTGCCCGCCGGCGACTTCAAGTCCATGGTCAAGGAGATCCTCGCCAAGGCCAGCGGCAAGGTGGATCTGAGCGAGGCCAACATCATCGTGAGCGGCGGCCGCGGCATGAAGGACGGTTCCAACTTCAAGCTCCTCGAAGAACTGGCCGACGCCCTCGGCGGCGTCGTAGGCGCCTCCCGGGCGGCCGTGGACGCAGGCTGGGGCCTGCCCCACAGCATGCAGGTGGGCCAGACCGGCAAGGTCGTGAGCCCCACCCTCTACATCGCCTGCGGCATCAGCGGCGCCATCCAGCACATTGCCGGCATGAGCGGCTCGAAATTCATCGTCGCCATCAACAAGGATCCCGAGGCCCCCATCTTCAAGCTGGCGAGCTACGGGATCGTGGGTGACCTCTTCGAGGTGGTCCCCGAACTCACCAAGGCGGCCAAGGCACTCGGCATCGGCTCCAACTAATCATCCGAAACGTCAGACGCCAAACTGCCTCATGTGGTGGTCCAGGTGCTTGTACATGAGGCGCCCCCACTCCGCTCCGCTCAACGGACCGAAGAAGGGGTGGGTCTGCTTTCCCACGAGTTCGGGACCACGCTGGACGAAGCGGTCGATCAGAGTGGCCAGGCGGGTCCGCTCCGCCACGAAGTCCTGCAGGTCCGACACCACGAAGGTCGGGTCCGTGGACGCGTTCCTGCGGAAGGGTTTCTCGCCCAGGACTGCCCGGCGGATGAAGGGGGTGATGAGCCTCCCGATGAGGACCTGCGTCATGGGACGGTCTCCCGTGGCCGCCTCCAGCCCGAGGGCACAGTGGAGCAGCATCTGGGCGGGATCCATCTTGCCCCACCGGCGGGTGGCGTTCGGTTCAAGGTTCGCCAGGCGCCGGGACAGGGCCTCCCGGTCGACGGGGTTGAACAGGGAGTTCATGGTGATTCTCCTAGACCGAAAAGCCGTCTGCCGCTCCGGTGCCCGGACCGCCAGCGGCCGGGCCCTGCCCTGGAGGAAGAAAAAGCTACACAAGCTCGAATCCCTCGTCCCGCAGGAAGTCCCGGGCATCCTCGGGATCGCCAAAACGGGCGATGACCATGTCGCCCTCGTTCACGTCGCCATCCAGGGCGTCCAGGCCATTGCGTTCCCGGATGATGCAGGCTCCGCCGATTTCATCCAGCCCGAACTGCACCAGTTCCCGGAGGGATCCGTGCTCATCCCGCCAAAGCTCCACCAGCAGGTCTGTTCCCATCTTTGCCTCCCTCGGCCATTTCCCGCAGAGAAAAGCTAAGTCTTTTCGAAGAAGAGGACCACCATTCCGAAGCCCACCCGGTCGCCATGCTTCAACTCCCTGGGTTCGCCGGGCTGGATGCGCTCGCCTCGGACGAAGGTGCCATTCGCCACGCCGGGTTCCTCGAGCAGGAAATAGCGGCCGTGCTCGCAGAGGATGCGGGCATGGCGCCGGGAGACGCTGAGGTTGTGGTCCTCGTCGGTGAGGTCCATGTCGGGGTGGACCCCCGTGGTGGGGTCAAATCGCCCGATGAGGGATCCGTGGGACAGGATCGGGTGGGATTTGCCGCTGAGGACCGACACGAGGTTGGCCACCGGGACGGAGGGCGCCTTGGAAGCACGGTTGGCGTCCATGCTCTCCACCCGCTCCGAGAGTTCCCGATGCCGCTGGGCCAGCCGCTGCATCATCTTCACGGACACTTCCGGATTCTGGCGGATCATCCGCAGGAAGGTGCCCCGCGTGATGGCAATGAGATCGGTATCCTCGATGGCCATGGCTGTCTGCTGGCGCGGGAGGGATTCCAGCAGACTGCCCTCGCCGAAGAAATCCCCCTTGGAGAGTTCCTCGGCCCAGTCCCCCAGGGGCTCTTCCGAGACGTACATGCGGACCTTGCCCGACAGGATGATGTACATCTGCTGGGCCATCTCCCCCTTGCGGAAAACAATCTCCCCCTCGCGAAAACGCAGCTTGCTTTGATCGATGAAGCTGGGTTCGGCCATGGGGGTCCCGGGGAGGCTCCTAGATTAACCCAGGCCAGGACCCGGTAGGAACTTCACAGACCAGAACATGTTAGGAAGCATCGAGCCATCAGCTCCTCCAGGATTCGCGCTTCGGTGGGCGAGAACCCGTCCCGATGGGGACAATCCAGATCCAGCACGGCCCTCAGGCGCCCCTGGACCGTGACCGGGATCACCAGCTCGCTGCGGGTGGCGTCATCGCAGGCGATATGGCCGGGGAAGGCGTGGACATCCGGAACCCGCTGGGTGAGTCCAGTCCGAGCGCAGGCCCCGCAGACCCCTTTCTCGAAGGGGATGCGAAGGCAGCCCAGGCCCCCCTGATAGGGACCCACCGCCAGCATCCGGTCCCCCACGCGCCGGTAGAACCCGCACCAGTTGGCCTGGGGGAGGGTCTCCCACAGCAGGCAGGCCAGCGTGGCCTGGAGGGCCACCTCGTCGGTTTCCCCTGCCAGCACGGCCTCGACCTGGGGCAGGGCCGCCTGCAACCGGGCCACCCGCTCGGGTTCCGGGAGCAGGGTGCCCCTCGCCACCTTGGCCAGCAGGATGCCCTCGCCCATCACCAACCTCCGTTACGCTTGATGCATGTCCATTCTGCGCTATCTGGCGGCCCCGCTGTCCCCCCTCTATGCTGCCGTGGTGCGCGCGCGCAATCGAAGCTTTGATGCCCACCCCGAGCGGGCTGCGCAGGTGGATGTCCCGGTGGTGTCCATCGGGAACATCAGTACCGGCGGAACGGGCAAGACCCCCCTGACACTGTTCCTGGCGGAAGGCCTGGAAGCTGCTGGCTGGCGGAATGCCGTGCTGTCCCGGGGCTACGGGGGTCGGCGGGAGGTGGACCCCATGAGCGTGGAGGCGGACTCGGACCCCAGGCAGACCGGGGATGAACCCCTGCTCCTGGCTCGGCGCCTGGGGCGGCACCGTGTGGTGGTGGGGCGGAAACGCCACGCGGCGGCGCTGCGGGCCCTGTCCCAGCGGCCGGAGCTCCGGTGCCTCCTGCTGGACGACGGCTTCCAGCACCGGGGCCTCCGCCGCGACCTGGACCTCGTGGTGCTCGATGGGGTGCGGCGCTGGGGCAACGGACGGATGCTGCCCCTGGGCGACCTGCGGGAGCCCCTGGAGAGCCTGGCCCGCGCCCACGCCCTGGTGGTGACGCGCGCAGCCCGGGTGCCGCTCCGCGCCGAGATCGAGGAATGGTGGGCCCTCCACGGCTCCGGCGGCCCCATCTTCTGGGTGGACTTCGAGTTGGGAGGCCTGCGCCGGTTGGGCGCCAACGAATGGGCCTCCCTGCCCCGTCCCGGAGCGGGGCCCGCCTTCGCCTGGTGCGGCCTCGGCAATCCCAAGGCCTTCTACGCGGATCTGCTCCTGGCGGGTCAGCCCTGGGCTGGAACCCACAGCTTCCCCGACCACCGCGGACCCTCGCCTGCCCAGCTTCGGCGACTGCAGTCCCTGGCCAGGGAGGCAGGGGCCGAATGGATGGTCTGCACCGAGAAGGACGCGGTGAAACTGGGCCCTGGACATGCCAGCCTCCTGGAACTGCCGCTCTTCGTGGCGGAGCAGCGGGTGCGCGGCGGTGAACCCCTCCTTGCCTGGGTGAAGGCCCAGCTGGGCTGAGCTTCTGGCCCACCCCAGGGGCTGTGCCTTCCCCCTGTTGGCAGGGGAGGTTATGCTTGCGACCACCAAGCCACTCCAATAGAGCGACTCGATAGGAGACAGCTATGTTCAGACCCACCCTCTACGGCTCCCTGCTGCTGGCGGCCCTCGGGCTCCAGGCCGGAGATACCGTCAAGATCGCCCTCACGGGCCCCTACAGCGGCGGATCCGCACCCATGGGCACCTCCGCCCGGGACGGCGCCAAGCTGGCCATCGCCGAGATCAACGCCGCGGGCGGCATCCAGGTGGGCGGCAGGAAGCTGAAGATCGAGGTCATCGAGCGGGACGACGAGGCCAAGAATGAGCGCGGTGCCCTCATCGCCCAGGAACTGGCCGCCATGGGCGACCTGTCGGGCGTCATCGGCACCGTGAACACCGGCGTCTGCATCGCGGGCGACAAGCACCTGCAGGAGAAGGGCATCACCAAGATCATCTGCCCCGCCGCGGGGTCTGCCTCCATGACCCAGTGGAGCAAGGCGGGCGTGAAGGACAACTCGATCTTCCGCTTCGCCGCCTACGACGGCATCCAGGCGGCCATGGTGGTCGAGGAGGCCATCAACCGCCATTTCACCAAGGTGGCAGTGGTCTTCGACTCCACCAACTACGGTGTGTCCGGCCGCGACGACATCCTGGACCAGATCAAGAAGCAGGGCAACAAGCTGACCGTGGTGGCCCAGGAGAAATTCAACATCGGCGACAAGGACATGACCGCCCAGCTGCTGCGGGCCAAGTCCGCGGGCGCGCAGGCCATCCTCATCTGGGCCATCGGTCCCGAGTTGGCGGCCGTGTCCAACGGCGAGGCCAAGATCGGCATGAAGGCGCCCATGATCGGCGGATGGACCCTGTCCATGTCCAACTACATCGACAACGCCGGCAAGAACGGCAACGGAACCCTCATGCCCCAGACCTTCATCGAGGAGCCCATCACCCCCAAGGCAAAGGCCTTCATCGAGGGGTACCACCAGACCTTCAAGGTGGGCCGCATCCCCTCCGCCGTGGCCGCCGCCCAGGGCTACGACGCCGTCTACATCTTCGCCGCCGCCGTGAAGCAGGCGGGCAGTACCGACACCCACAAGATCAAGGAGGCCCTGGAGGACCTGAAGGAGCCCGTGAAGGGCGTCATCGCCACCTGGAACCACCCCTACACCAAGTGGGATCCGGCGGACGTGACCACCCACGAGGCCTTCCGCCGCGAGCAGGTGGTCATGGGTATGGTGAAGGATGGGCGCGTGGTCTTCGGGAACGACGCCGACAAGGCCCGCCTGATCAAGGAGGCCGCCGGCACCACGCCCGCGAAGGCCAAGGCCAAGAAGAAGTAGGTCCAGCGCCCGTCATCCCGGGGGGCTTCGGCCCCCCACTTTTTCTGACCTCTTCCGCGACAGGCCGGGCATGAATGCATCGATCATAGGCCAGATGGCCGTCAGTGGCGCCCTGATGGGGCTGGTCTACGCCCTCATCGCCTACGGCTTCCAGCTCACCTACGCCACCAGCAAGAGCATCAACTTCGGCCAGGGCGAGCTGGTGATGATCTCCGCCTTCTTCAGCCTCACCCTCACCAACCTGGGCCTTCCCTACTGGGCGATGGTCCCCGGCGGCCTGCTCTTCGGCGCCATCATGGGCCTGGTGGTCGAGCGGGCGGGCGTCAGGCTCGCGCTCGAGCAGAAGAGCGAGGGCTGGATCCTGCTCTCGATCATCATCGGCCTCTTCTTCTTCTCGGCCGCCGAGAACATCTGGGGGCGCGACGACCGCCCCTTCCCCACGCCGATCTCGGCGGATCCCATCCACGTGCTGGGCGTGGATGTCACCAGGCTGGAGTTGTCCGTGGCGGTGGGCGTCCTGGGCATTATGGGCCTCATCGAACTCTTCAAGCGCAGCACCCTGTTGGGCAAGGCCTTCGAGGCCGTGTCGGCGGACCGCGACGCGGCGGAGCTCATGGGCATCTCCGCCACCCGCACCGTCATGCTCTCCTACGGTCTGTCCGGCGCGGTGGCGGCCCTGGCGGGCATCCTGGTCTCCCCCATCACCACCGTCGGCCCCACCATGGCCACGGCGCTGATCCTCAAGGCCTTTTCCGTGGCCGTGGTGGCGGGCCTGGACTCGGGTTTCGGCGTGGTGCTCATCGGCATGTTCCTGGGCGCGCTGGAAAGCCTGTCGAGCTTCTACCTGGGCAGCGGCTGGCGCGAAGCGCCGGGCCTCGTCCTGCTGATCCTCGCCCTGGCCGTGCGGCCCATGGGCGTGTTCGGCAAAGCCGTGATTAGGAAAGTCTGAGATGAAGCGCATCCTCCTCCTCCGCGGCGCCGAGCTCATCGTCTTCGCCTGCCTCGCCACCATCCCCCTGCTGGTCGTGAACCCCTACGCCCTGGGCCTGCTCACCCTCCTGGCCATCTACGGCATCCTGCTCATCGGGCTGGACGTCACCGTGGGCTACCTGGGCCAGGTGAACCTGGGCCACGTCGCCTTCCTGGGGCTGGGCGCCTATGCCGCAGGCCTCGCCGTCACCCGGTTCGGCCTGGGCATGGGCCCGGCCCTGGTGGCGGCCATGGGGGTGGGCCTGGTCCTGGGCAGCCTCCTGGCCCTGCCCGCCCTCCGCCTGGAGGGACCCCAGTTCGCCCTGGCCACCCTCAGCTTCGCCGCCCTCAGCACCACGGCCCTCAACGAACTGGAGGGCATCACCGGCGGGGCCCAGGGCCTGAGCCTCTCCCGCCCGCAGATCCTGGGCCATGTACTGACGCCTTCCCTCTTCTACTGGCTCTGCATGGCCCTGCTGGCCGTGGTGTGGATGCTCATGCGCAATCTCCTGGCCTCACAGTGGGGCCGGGCCTTCGAGGCCCTGCGCGACAGCCCCATCGCCACGGATGCCATGGGCGTGGGCACCTACCGGCACAAGGTCGCGGCCTTCGCGCTGGGGTCGAGCCTGGGTGGCCTGGCGGGCGGGCTCTACGCCTTCAATTTCGAGTACCTCCAGCCCCAGAGCTTCACCTACGACCTGATGATCATCCTGCTGCTGGGCGTGGTCCTGGGCGGGCGGAAGAGCCTGTGGGGGGCCTTCGTGGGGGCCTCGGTCATCGTCCTGCTGCCCAACCTGCTCTCGAACCGCCACCTGTTCCAGATCTTCTCCGGCCTCGGCTTCGCCCTGGCCCTGGGGGCGGGTCTGCGCGGTCTCGTGAAGAAGACCACCCGCCCCTTCCAGGCCCTGGCACCCGTGGTGGCCATGGGCATCCTGGTGGTCGGCGGACTGCTGGTGGAGAACACCGAAAACTGGCGCAAGGCCATCTTCGCCCTGATGCTCTTCTCCGTGGTGGTGGGCCTGCCCGAAGGCCTGATGGGCTTCCTCTCCATCTTCCTGGCCAAACTCTTCCGGGTGCCCCACGCCCCCCTGCCCGTGCCCACGGACATCGAGACCCTCCTGCCACCCCATGCCGCCGATGGCTCGCCCTTGCTCGTCCTTGAGGACCTCAAGCGCCACTTCGGCGGGGTAAGGGCCGTGGACGGCCTCTCCTTGACCATCCGCTCGGGGACCATCCATGGCCTCATCGGCCCCAACGGCTCGGGCAAGAGCACGGTGGTGAACGTCATCTCGGGGCTCTACACGCCCAGTTCCGGCCGCATCCTCCTCCGGGGCGCAGTGCTGCCCTCCGGCAGCCTCTACCGGGTGTCGAAGGCCGGCGTGGCGCGGACCTTCCAGAACCTCCAGCTCTTCGGGGAACTCACGGCTCTGGAGAACGTTATGGTGGCCCTGAGGGGCGTCTACCGCAGTCCCCTGCCCCTGGTGCTGCTGGGATTGGCCCGTCCCGAGGAACGCCGGGCCCAGGCCGACGCCCTCTGCCTGCTGGACCGGATCGGCCTGAAGGATCAGGCGCTCACCAAGGCCAAGGACCTCACCTACGGCGCCCAGCGCTTCCTGGAGGTCGCCCGCGCCCTGGCCCGGAAGCCCGACCTGCTCATCCTCGACGAGCCCGCCGCGGGCCTGGCCCACCCGGACGTGGTCCAGCTGATCGAGATCATACGGCGGGTCCACCGGCGCGGCATCAGCATCCTCCTCATCGAGCACCACATGGACGTCGTCAGCGAGTTGTGCGATGTGGTGACGGTGCTGGACGGCGGCAAGGTCATCGCCGAAGGCACGCCCGACGAGGTCAAGCGCGACCCAAAGGTGGTGGAGGCCTACCTGGGCCAGCCTGCCGGCCCTTCGGAACCCTCCCTTGGCGGCGCTGAGCCGCTGCCTGCTTGAAGGAGACATCCATGTTGCAAGTGGAGGATCTCCATGCGGGCTACGGCGCCAGCGAAGTGCTGACAGGCACCACCCTCTCCGTGAAGAAAGGCACCCTCGTGGCGCTCATCGGCGCCAACGGGGCCGGCAAGACCACGACCATGCGGGCCATCTCCGGCAGCCTCAAACCCGGCCGTGGCCGGGTCGTGCTCGATGGCCAGGAGGTCCAGGGCCTGGACGCCTCGCGCATCGCACGGCTTGGACTGGCCCACGCGCCGGAGGGCCGCAAGGTCTTCGGGCCCCTCTCCGTGGAGGACAACCTCCTGCTCGGCGCCTATTCACGGCTGCCCCGGTTCTTCGGTTTCCGGACCAAGGCCCAGGCGGACCTGAACCGCGTCTACGACCTGTTCCCCCGTCTCAGGGACCGGGCCAGACAGGCCTCCGGGACCCTTTCCGGCGGCGAGCAGCAGATGCTGGCCATCGGCCGCGCCCTCATGGCCCGACCCAAGGTGATGCTGCTGGACGAACCCTCCATGGGACTCGCCCCAGTCATCGTGCAGGAGGTCTTTCGCACCATCCGACGCCTCAAAGAGGAGGGCATCACCCTCCTCCTGGTGGAGCAGTTCGCCAAGAGCGCCCTGGAAGTCGCCGACTACGCCTATGTCATGGAGCACGGCCGCATCGCCGTAGAGGGCACCCCCGACGAGCTCAGCCGCAACGAGCGGGTCATCGCGGCCTACCTGGGCTGAGCCCTCCCGGGCCGGCTTCGGACGCCCCGGCTCGAAATTCGCGCCAGAACGCATGTCGAAACGGTCCGGTGCCGATCCCTAGGGCAACTTCAGGGGGGTCCCCAATGTTCCAGAGGATGGTGGCAATCGGCCTGGTTTCCTGCGTTCCACTCCTGGCAGAGGACCTGGTGCGCTCGTTCCAGGTCGACGTGCACAGCGTGGCTCCGACCTTCGAGGGCCATTTCCAGGGGGTCCAGAACGGAAATCCCCTGGTCGTGGACCTCCAGAACGACTTCGGCATCCAGAAGAGCTCCACCAAGGTGGGCTTCGGCATGGAGTACCAGGGGCCGCGCTTCGCCCTCGAGGTTTCGGCCGAGGAGCAGGACTACCAGGGCCACAACTACATCCAGCGGGACGTGCAGCTCAATGGCGCCACCTTCCACGCCGGGGCCATCGTGGACTCGACCGTCAAGCTCAAGGACTACACCTTCAACTGGACCATCCGCGCGCTGAAGTGGCCCCAGTTCTGGATCGGCATCGATCTCGGTGCACGGGTCTGGGACCTGGACATGACGGCCTCAGCCTATGAGCCGCTCACCACAGCCTATGTCCCTCCCGTCACCGAGAAGGTGCCCCTGCCCATTCCGCAGATCGGCCTGTCCACGGGCTTCGACGCCTTCGACAGACGGGTCGTCGCCAAGGGGTACTTCCACCTGCTGACCTACAAGGGCGCCTCCTACCACCATGCCGGCGCGGACCTCCGCTATTTCCCCCTCCGCTGGCTCGGGGTCCGGGTCTTCACGGATTCGGAAAAATTCAACGTGCCCAATGGCTCCATCAAGGACGACCTCGAACTGCAACTGAATCGACAGGGAACGGGCTTCGGCGTCGTCGCCCGGTTCTAGGCCGGCCCCGACCGGCGACACCAGGGCCCCGGAGCCATGCCGGGGCCCTGGTTCGATTCGGATGGACTACTGGCCCAGGGTGAGCCGGTAGCCGTTGATCGTGACGACGCCGCAGCCCTGCTGGACGCTGGCGTCCGTGATCGAGGTGTCGAAGCGGATCTCTGCGCTGGCCGGGGGAAGGGAAAGGTCCAGGACACCCGCACTCGGGTAGCTGCAGCCAGTGGTCCAGGTCAGCGGGGTTGTCGGGGCGATGGTGGCCGTGAGTGTGCCCCCGGCCGGCTGGGTCTGCTGGAAGGTATAGCTCCCCCAGAATTTCACCGCACTCGAGTTGGACCAGTCCGCCTGGAGATCAGGCGAATAGGTCCAGGTCTTGTTCTTGCTGGCATCGGAGGCGCTCTGGAACGCCACCGCGAACGTCTGGCCGGCTGGGACGGTGATGCCCGCGGTCTTGGCCGAGGCGTTGATGGTGGTCACCTTGGTGCCCGAGTAGTGCCAGGTCCCGGACGCATCCGCGACCGTCAGGTCATAGACCGCGGTGTCGACAAGGGTGCTGGTTCCCGTGGCCGTGATCGTCACGGTGCCTGACATGGTGCCGCCGCTGGCTGACTTGCAGCCGGTGAAGGTGTACTTGAAACTGGAAAGGCCCGTGGGCGTCACCGTGATGCAGCTGCTGCCGGAGGTTCCCGAGGCGAGGCTGTCCGGGCGGATCGTCTCGAGGTCCGTGAAGGTGATGGTCGCCACCCCTGCGGGCGAGACCTTCAGGGAGGCCGGATCCGTGTTTTGCACCGTGACCTGGTCAGTGGACGAGGAACTGCAGGCGACCAGTCCCAGCATGAGGGCCGTGGCCACTTGGGTCCGGATGGACATGGGATCCTCCTTGGGCATCTTGAGTCCTCTATCGAACCGAAGGCCCCCGGGATTTAGAAACCACAGCTAATCGCCCCCCATGGCAAAAAGCCTCCGGAATGGAGGCTGTTCGCTTTGGAGCGGGCGACCAGGATTGAACTGGCGACATTCAGCTTGGGAAGCTGACGTTCTACCACTGAACTACGCCCGCGGGACCTCCAGCTTAGCGCAGTCAGTCACAGGGGGGCTACCCCTTCCCGTGGGTCTTCATCTCCACCAGCCGCTTGGCCTCGCGGCGCAGCAGTTCGGCCACGTTGCGGTCCTTGATGAGCAGCTTCATGTCGCTTTCATACAGCCGCTTGAAGTGGGTCATGGCCACGGGCAGGGGGGTGCGGGGATTCATGACCAGGGCCTTGGTGATGGGGTATTTCTTCATCCACTCGCGGCTGTTGGAGATGATCCGCAGCACTTCCTCGTTCACGGTGCGCATCTGGGCGATATAGGCCACTTCGCCTTCGGTGATCCGGCCGTTCCGGATGACGTTGACCTGGATGAGGCGGTTGGACTCGCGGATGAGGAGCGTTCGCTCCTCCTTGCCGCCCTTGATGGCGAGCATGATCTTCTGGTTGGTGGTGAGCTTCATCACCCGCTGGGTGAGGGTGAGGTTGATCTCCTGGCCCTGGTCATCCACCGGGGGTTTCTGCGCCAGCAGCCGGCGCTCGGCCGCCACCTCCTCGGGCTCGTCCTCGGCTTCGGCCTCCTCCTTCGACTTCTCCTTGGGGAGAGGGAGTTCCGACCAGGCCCGGTCGAGGCGGCCAGCCTCCACCTCGTCGATGATCTCCAGGCGTTGCTGCTTCACTTCCTCTGGGATCAGTCGGAGGACATCGAAGCGGAACTCGTTGACGCGCCGCTTGATGACGTATTCCCCCTCCGGATGCTCCTCCAGCAGGTCCAGGATCCTGGGGCGCTCCATCCACAGCACCTGGTTGTTCAGCACGATCTCGAGCACGGCCCCAGGCAGGCTGGGCACCGAGGCCTCGACGATGGCAGAGGTGAGGGACGGATTCAGGAGCACCGCCTCCAACAGGGCGGGCTCCTTGCGGTGGCAGAGCACCAGCTCCAGGGGGGTCGGCGGCTCAATCGCGTCGGCCAGGACGCCCGACAGGAGCGATTCCGGCATGGTCGCGAAGAAGTCGAGGGCCCGCTTCGTGTAGGGGGTTTCCTTCAGGCCCGCATGGGCCAGGGCGAACAGCAGGTCCCGGGTGGGCACGGGGAGGCCGCCCCCCACCAGGGCCATGACCATAGGCTCAGGCAGCCCGCCCTGGAGAAACCGCTCGACAATGGGGTGCATGCTCATGGCTTGGTTCCGTCCTCGTCATCACCGGGCACCGGTGCTCCTTCGGGCAGTTCTGGAAGGGCGGGCCTGAGCCAATGCCCTTCCTCATCGAACTGGCCAGTCCACGGCTCCCCGACACTCTGGCCGTGGACGATGCGGCGGCCGGCCACCTCCACATTGACCACCCCGGCATTGTCGAGCCGGAGGGTGAAGGGCCCCTTGACCCGTAGGCGCCAGGGCTCCGAGACCCGGAGCGTCCGCACCAGGCGCGGCCCTCCGGCATCTGTCTGGGGTTCAATGTTCACCTCGCAGGTGTCCATGACCCGAAGGCTGACCAGGGTTCCCTGGTCATTCAAGGGGGCCTCGGGCAGGAGCTCGCCAAGGACCGGATAGGGGGAGGCGGAAGGCGCCGGGGGAGGTGGCAGGGTGGGCCTGGTGAGCACCGCCAGGTAGCTTGGCGGCGGCTTGCGGCCCAGGCTGGGGCCTGGCACGACCAGCCAGAGCAGCACCAGGACCGAGACGGCCGTCAGGACCCCCATGACCACCCGCTCGAGCCGTTCCTGCCGGGGATCAGGCGGTTCCAGTTCCTGTACGCCAGGGACGATTTGGAAGGCTCCGGTGTGGTACTCGAGATCCACGTCCAGACGGGCGGCCAGCTGGCGGGCCAGGGGCCTGGGCCGCCCGGGCGGCAGCGCATCCCAGTGGTCCCCCTCGATGGCCTCGAGGTGCCGCAGTGGAAGCTTCAGCTCCCTGGCCAGCTCCTCCAAACGGAGTCCTCTGGCCTCGCGGGCCCGCCGGATCAGCTGACCGACCGATTCTTCCTCAGTCATCCGGCCCACCCCACGGGCAGTTCCTTCAGCAGCCTGGCCAGCTGTTCGCGCCGCTCGCCCCGGTTGAGCCGGCGATCATCCAGGCTGCCCCGGTGGGCCATGGTGTCCGAGAGGGTGCCCTGCAGGTCGTCCGGGGTGACGAAGTCCCGGTCCTGGAGCCAGGCCTCGGCCTGGGCGAGCGCCAGCCAGTGCTTGGCCGCGCGGCTCGAGCAGAACCCCCCGCCGGCGCGGATGCGCTCCACCATCCGTTCGACATAGTCCAGCACCGCTTCGGAAACCTTCACGAGGCGTACCGCCTCGCGCGCCTGGCGCCACCCCTCCAGATCCAACACGGGCGAGAGCGTGTCCAGCCGCTCGGCGCCTGCCTCCCCCGTGAGAATGCGCCGTTCCGCCACCCGGTCCGGGTAGCCCAGGTGGATGGTGCAGGAGAAGCGGTCCAGCTGGCTCTCGGGCAGGGGGAACGTCCCGGCGTGGTCCAGCGGGTTCTGGGTGGCGATGACGAAGAAGGGCTCGGGCAGCTTGTGGGTGCTTCGGTCCAGGGTGACCTGCCCCTCCACCATGGCTTCGAGCATGGCGCTCTGGGTCTTGGGGCCGATGCGATTCAGCTCATCCAGGAGCAGCACATGGCAGAACACGGGACCGGGCTGGAAGCGGAAACCCTCCTCCTTCGCATCCCAGAGGTGGACCCCCAGCAGGTCCGAGGGCAGCAGGTCGTTGGTGCCCTGGACGCGCTGGAAGCTGCCGCCGAGGATGCGGGACAGCCCCTTGGCCAGGGTGGTCTTCCCCACGCCCGGGAGATCCTCCAGCAGCACGTGGCCACCGGCCAGCATGGTCGCAAAGGCCCGCCGGACCTGCGCTTCCTTGCCCACCACCACGGACTGGAGCGCGGTGAGCCCGGCCCGGGCCGCCGGGCGGATTCCCTCCAGGCTGCGGGTCGGAGGGACGAGGATGGGTGGGACCTGAGTCATGGGGCCTTCCACGGCTGCCTGCTTTCTCCCTCGACCGCACGCTCCATCGCGGTGCGCTCCCGCTCACCCTTCGGGCTTGCGGAGGTGGAGTCTCTATCTTCAAGAGGAATGCCATGGTCCCGCAAGCGCTGAGCCAGGGTCCGGACGGTCAGGGCCAGGGCCTCCGCAGCCCGGGGCAGATCCCCGGCGGCCTCGGTCAGGGCCTGGCGCAGCAGCTTGGCTTCGGCGGACCGCACCACAACCCTGAGCATGCCGTCCAGGCTGCCGGCCTCGGGCCAGGGCAGACACAAGGGAGCGGCCTGCCCCAACCCCAGATCCGCAAAGGTCCGGATGGCATGGCCCTCCGAAAAGAGGAGGGTCCGGCCGAGGAGCACTTCCAGCTCCCGCACATTGCCTGGCCAGGCGTGTTCCAGCAGCTGCCGCTCGGCACCCCGATCCAGCCAGGGCGCGGGACGGCTCTCCCGCCGGGCGGCCACCTCCAGCAACTGGCGGGTCAGGGCCAGCAGGTCCTCCCGTCGTTCCCGCAGGGGAGGCACCGGCAGTTCCAGGGAACCCAGGCGCTCCGCGAGGACCGGAGGGAGCACCCCCTCGGGGTCGACGCTTCCCATCCAGGCGAGACGGCGGCCGGCGCCACTGTCCATGGCCCTTGCCAGGGGAAGCACGGCGGCCTGTGAGAGGTGTTCCAGCCCTGGGACGAAGAGACTGCCCCCCTCCAGCAGCTGGAGGGTCCGCGGGTCGGGGCCTTCGGGCCCCAGGGTGGCCGCCGGCAGGCTCAGGTAGGGCGCCGCGGGGTGGCGCAGGACGTGGAGGCGACGGGCACAGCGCTCCCGGCCGGACCCGCGTTCGCCGCGGAACAGGACGGACAGAGGTGAAGCCGCAGCCTGGCGCAGCGCCGCCTCCAGGGCCTGCATGGCCGGGCTGTGGGCGACCCAGGCCTCGGCGGGATCCGGGGGCGGCGCCCCCACCAGCGCCCGGAGACGGTCGAGGAGGGCCAGGAACGTGTCCAGGTCGAAGGGCTTGGGAAGGAAGTCGTCCGCCCCCAGCCGCATGGCCTCGACGATATCGCTGGGTTCTCCGAAGGCGGACATCAGCACCACTCGCAGGCGGGGGTTGAGGCGCCGTGCCCGGCGGATCAGTTCGAGGCCGTTCATGCCAGGCAGGCGGAGGTCCGTGACCAGCACGTGGAAGGACTGGGCCTCCATGGCCCCCAGGGCCTCCTGGGGATCCGCCACGGCCTTCACCTTCCAGACCGTTCCTTCCAGCGCCTGGCTCAGCAGCCGTCGGAAACTGTCCTTGTCCTCGACCAGTAGGAGGTCCATGGGAAGAAACTAGCAGCTATCCAGGCTCAGTCGACCCCGCCGCAGCCTTCGATGAAACGCCGGCTCTGGGCTTCGGCTTGGGCGTCGAATAGCGCCAGGCCCTCCACCAGGCGGAGGCCCGCATTCCGGGCCCAGATCGCGAAGGCCGTGTCCTCCTTGTAGATCCACTCCACAGCCCAGCGGGCGCTGGGCCGGGCCGCCTCCAGCAGGTCCGGGAATGGCACGGGCTCCAGGGCGGACATGCCGAGGCTCGTGGCCTGGACCACGCCCACCGGCCCGAAGGCCGCCACCGCCTCCGCCGTCGAGGGGGATCGCCGCGAAACCTGAAGCACGGCCCGCCCGGCCCCCCCCAGGACCTCGCGGCTGGTGCGGGCCACGCCGCCCTCCCCCAGCAGGAGGACGGGGCCGGGTTCCAGCTCCGAGAGGGCCTGTTCCAGGGCCTCGGCATCAGTGTTGGCTCCCTGCCAGGGCTCGCCGGGCCGCCGCCGCCAGAGGGTGTTGAGGGGACCCACCAGGCCGAGGGCCTCCGGCAGCGAAAGCTTCAGAGGTGCCGTGATGCTCAGGCCCAGGACGCCGAGCGCATCCAGGGCCTCCCCGGCCTCCTCCGCGTCCGCGCAAAGCAGGGGCAGGTAGACCAGGTCCTTCAGGGCGTACTGGAAGCGCGGATTGTGGAAGGCCGGCCCCCGGGAATGCAGGACCGGGTCGCCGATGACCCCGCAGAGGCCGCAGCCCGCGTGGAGCTTGGCGGCGCGCCAGGCCCGGAGGACCGACAGGGGCAGCTGGCCCGGGGCGGCGGGAGGCCCGTCGTCGGGCGCCGCGTAGGTGAAAGCCCCGCCCCAGACCGCCTGGAGGGCCCGGCTGGGGAGGCCCTTGGGGCCCATGAGGAAGGCCGACAGCCGGGTGCCGCGGTCCCGAGCCCAGGCCAGTGCCCCCCGGAGACGGCCGTTGTCGCCCAGTCGCGCGGCCCAGCCCACCCACTTGAAGGCCTCGCCATCGGGCAGCGATGAGAGGCGCGCCTCCAGGTCGAAGACACCCGGTGCCACGTGGATGGACCGCAGCAGCCGCACATGGGTGCGGGCCGCCTGGATGTCGGCGGGGATGGGCAGGTCCCATTCCAGGTCCATCCAGGCGGGCCTGCCCCGGAGCGCCCGGGTCAGGTGCGCCAGGCGCCCCGCCTCGTCCTCGTCCGGCCAGCGCCCGCCCTCGGAGGCCCGCCGGCAGGTCACGAGGCAGCGGCGCTTCAGGGCGTCCACCAGGGCTTCCGGATCCAGCCCCGGGAACAGATCCAGCCGCAGTTCCGGAAGGGCGTCCTCCCCGAGGCCCTTGGCGCAGGCCAGGGCGGCCTCCCACTCGGAGTGGGACAGGGTCACGAGGTGGAACGGCAGAGGGCTCATGGGGCAGATGTCCAGGTGGACCCATTATGCCGCGCTGAGGGCCTGGGCCGGTCCAAGGCCGGGGGCAGGTGGCTAGCTGGGCCGGATGGCCCCGGGACCCACCACAGGCGGCCTCAGAATGGGCGGCTCATTGCGGTGCACCCCTGGCTCCTGGGCCTCCGACACACGCGCCATGAGCGCCTTGGCGGCCTTGCCCCGAAGTCGGATCAGCCGCCCTCCCCGTCCCAGCCGGAACTGGGTCGGGCTGAGGAAGGCCCACCAGGCCTCCCTGGGTGCCTTCTCCAGCAGCACCTCGGCCCAGGGGATCGAGGCCGGCCCCTTCCAGAACAGGGGCTGGAAGGGGAAGGGCTCCTTCAGGTGCAGGCAGCGCCGCCCGAACTGGATGGACATGGGGCAGTGCCCACGGAACGCACCGAATTCCACCTGCTGCCAGCCGAGCTTCCGCTCGATGGGATCGTTCGGGTCGGCGGGCCAGTCCCGGTACATGGCATCGATCCCCATCAGGTGGTTCGTGAGCCAGGTGCTTCCCAGGAAGACCACCGGCACGAAGAAGAAGAGGAAGGCCACGGGAGGGTTCCCCGGCTTCGAAAGCAGCACCAGGAGATCCATCAGGGCCTCCCCTTCTTCTTGGCGGCCTGCCAGGCCGCCTCCATCTGCTCGAGGTCACGGTGAGCCCACCCGCCGGCGGCGCGGGCATCGTCCTCGACGGCGGCAAAGCGGCTCTTGAAGCGGATCATCTGGCGCCGCAGTGCGGCGTCCGGATCCACGTCCTTCTTGCGGGCCCACTGCATGAGGCTGAACAGCACGTCCCCGAACTCTTCCTCCACGCGGACCGGATCGGATTCGGCCTGCAGTTCGGCCACCTCCTCCTTCACCTTGTCGAGGACCCCCTCCAGGTCGGGCCATTCGAAGCCCACCTTGGCACAGCGGCGGCCGATCTCCAGGGCCTCGTCCATGGGGGACAGCGTGGGCGGAATGCCCTCCAGCAGCCGCGGTTCACGCTCGGGCCCGAGGCCCTTCTCGTCGCGCTTGATGGCCGCCCAGTTGCGGAGCACGTCGCCCGCGCCCTCGACGGCCACCTCGCCGAACACGTGGGGATGGCGGCGCACCAGCTTTTCCACGACCGTCCTCTCGACCTCGTGGAGATCCCATGCCCCGCGGTCCGCCGCCAGCTGGGCGTGGAAGGCCACCTGCAGCCAGAGGTCGCCCAGCTCTTCACAGAGGTGGGCCTCCGTGGTCGCATCGCCTGGATGGTGGGCCGCCAGCGCTTCGAGCACCTCGGCCGCCTCCTCGCGCAGGTAGCGGGCCAGAGTCTGGTGATCCTGCTTCAGGTCCCAGGGACAGCCTGTCTCCGGATTCCGGAGCGTGGACATCACGGCGCGGAGGGTGGTGGGTTCCATGCCTTGAGGGTACCCGAACCAAGGTCAGTTCCTCAGGAAGGCAGCGCCTCCAGGATCGCCTTCGCGAAATCAGCAAGGGAGGGATCCCGGGCACCCATGACGAGGATCAGGTCGCCCGCCTTCGCTTCGGCCACCAGGCGACCGGCCAGCCACTCCCGCGAGGGCGCGAACGCGGCGGCCACGCCCCGGGCGGCGATGTCCCGGACCACCTCCCCACTGCTGATATCCCGGGTGGCGGTGCCCCCGGCGTAGAAGACCTCCAGGAACCAGAGGCGGTCCCGGGGCGCCAGTTCCGCGGCGAAGGCCTCCACGAAATCCCCCCGGAGGAACCGGAGGGGGCCGAACCCGTGGGGCTGGAAAACCGCCAGGATGCGTCCGCCCCCGGCCTGCACCCGGAGATGCGCTGCGCGGATGGAGGCCGCCACCTTGGCAGGGTTGTGGCCGAAGTCATCCACCACGGTCACCCCGCCCCGGGTGCCCAGCACCTGGAAGCGCCGCGCCACGCCCCGGAAGGCCCCCAGGGGGCCCACCATGGCCGCCAGGGGCACACCGAGGGCTTCGCAGGCGGCCATCGCCGCCAGGGCATTCTCCACGTTGTGCTGGCCCGGCACCGGAAGCCGGCAGGGCAGGCCCCGCACCAGGAAAGAGGACCCCTCCGGTCCAAGGTCCAGGCTCTCGGCACGGAGATCCACCCCCTCGCCAACTCCGAAGACCGCCGCGCCCGGGGCGAATTCACGCAGGTTCCCGGCCTCGCCCACGACAGCCCTCTCCCGCACCTGGTCCCGAAAGGCACGGAACATCTCGGCCACGGCGTCCATCTCCTTGTGGTCCCGCTGCAGGTTCAGCAGCACACCCACGGCCGGGTGGTAGCGAACGACAGAGCCGTCGCTCTCGTCGGCCTCCACCACCAGCAGGTCCGAGGCCCCCGCCCAGGCATTGCCCCAGAGCCCCTCCCGCTGCAGGGACACCAACTCCCCGCCCGTGATGACCGAGGGATCCAGCCCCGCGCCCTGCAGGATTTCGAAAGCCATGGCCACGGTGGTGGACTTGCCGCTGGTACCGGTCACTGCCAGGGTGCGGTACCGCGCCACGAGATGGGCCAGCAGGTCCGAGCGGTGCAGCACCGGCAGGCCCAGGCGCCGGGCCGCCGCCACATCGGGCACCTCCTCTTCCACGGCCGTGGACACGATGAGGGCCGAGCAGTCGCCTTCCAAACCTACGCCATCCTGGGGATGGATCACCACGCCCAGGGCTTCCAGCTGGGCCCTGGCCCCGGGCCGCTGGCCCCGGTCGAAGCTGCGGTCACTGCCGCTGGCCCGGCCCCCTTTCATCACCACGAATTGGGCCAGGGCGCTCATGCCGCTGCCCGCGACCCCCGCGAAGTGAAGCCGCCCGAGGCCCAGGCCATCGCCGGACAGCTCTTCGGCGAGGAGCACGGGATCGCCGGACGAGACGCGCTCGAACAGGGCGGCCACGTCCGCATTGGAGAGGCGCACACAACCATGGGAGACGGGCTGACCGAGCTGCAGCTCCTGGTTGGTGCCGTGCAGGTAGATGAACCGTTCCCGGGAATCCCGCCCGGGCCCCCGGTTCCAGCCATCCTCGAGCCCATCCAGGGTCAGCACCCGGGTGAGGATCAGGTCGTCCTCCCGCGGCTCGCCTCGCCACACCTCCCCCGTGGCCACGCGGCTGCGGAAGACGGTCCCAGGTTCCGCCCCGGCCCCGATGCACGCGTGAATGCGGTGCCAACCCGTGGGGGTGCGATGGGAATTCTCCTCGCAACCCAGGCCGTTCTTCGCAGTGGAGACGCTGGCCTCGAACACCAGGCTCCCGTCCTCCAGCAGACCCAGCCGCTGGCGGGCAGTGTCCACCACGAGGACCCGCTCCCGGGAGTCCAGGGCGGGGGCGCCGATGCGACCGCGGTTCGCCTGGAGCAGGGCGCGGTAACGGGCGGCGAGGACGGGATCAAGCATCAGGAGGCTCCGGTGTCACAATGAATGTTCCCATCAAGATCCTCATCAAGGAGCCCATGAAGAACCAGCCCTTTCCCAAGCGCCTGTCCTTCAGCCTGCAGGGGATCCGCACGGCCTGGAGACTGGAGGCCAGTTTCCGATTCCAGAGCATGATGGCCCTGGCGGTGGTGGGCCTGCTCCTCGGCCTGCGGCCCGCAGCCATCTGGTGGGCCCTGCTGCTGCTGAACTGCGGCCTGGTGCTGGCGGCCGAGCTCTTCAACACAGCCCTGGAACACGCCCTCGACCACCTGCACCCGGAACTCCACCCGGCCATCAAGGTGTCCAAGGACTGCGCCGCCGGGGCCGTGCTCGTCTTCAGCTTCAGCGCCGTATTGACCTTCCTCGCCTTCCTCTGGTCGATGCTGGTCAAGAGCTCCTAACCAGACCCCGCGGCCTTGTCGGGTTTTGTGATGAGCTCTAAAACTTCATGGCCACGCTGAGCCCGTAGCCTCCGGGCTGGAAGGTGGGCGCGACGGACACGGAGAGCTTGGAGTGGGCATCGGCGCGCAGGGTCTGATTGTAGGCGACCACGGTCTTGCCGACGAAGGTTCCGATGAGCCCACCTGCCACCACGTCGGACAGGAAGTGCTGGCGCTGCTCCATGCGGGCCACCCCCACCAGCCCCGCGAGTCCGTAGGATACGCAGGATACCCAGGGCTGATCCGCGTGTTCGGCGATGACCGAGGCCAGGGCGAAGGCCTGGGTGGTGTGGCCTGAGGGGAAGGACTCTCCCCCATTCAGGGGATGGAAATCGTGCGTACCCAGGTCCTTGGAAGGCCTGGACCGGCCCACCACTACCTTCAGCGGAATGGTGAGCAGGAGCTGGGCCAGCCCCATGGTCACCATGGTGTCGATGCCCGTGGCCCGCACTTCGGGATCCTTGAAGGCGACACCGGCCACATAGGTGCCCACCGCGATCGCCACGCTGGGCGTGCTGCCCAGGTTCTGCACGGCCTTGGCATCGCGGTCCCAGGAGGCGCTGGCGTGCCTGGCCATGAACTGGACCATGGAGTGGTCCAGCAGCAGGCCTGAGCCCAGCACCGCGGCCGCGCCCAGGCCGGCAGTCGTCCAGTCCGAGCGGTCCCAGCGCGCGGGGGCGGTGACGGCATGCTCGGTATCGTCCAGCAGCAGCCGGGGCAGGTGCCCGAACCGGTCCGGATCGGAGGGCGAGTCCATGGACGCCCTTTCGGCCGACTGTGGGGCCTTGCCCGAACCGCCTGGATCAGGGGCTCCGGCAAACAGGCAGCCAGCGGACAGGAAGAGAGAGACAAGGCTGTGGGTGCGCATGAAGGGGGTCATCTCCGGGAAGCAGAATGAAGGTCTGGCGGTCCAACAGGGACCTGGCTCAAGTCACCTTAGCGGGCCTGTCCGCGAATCCGCGCCTGTATTAACAGGAATTTCTGCCGCCCCGGCGATGCGCCCGGCCAGGGCGCTGGCTGCGACCGTGGCGGGACTGGCCAGCCACATCTGGCCCGGGCCGCTGCGGCCTGGGAAGTTCCGGTTGATGGCACTGATGGTCACCTGGTCCGGGTGGGTGGAGACCCCCGGACCCGCGTTGATGCAGGCCCCGCAGGAGCTGCCCAGCACCACCGCACCCACGGCCTCGAAGGCCGCCAGCCAGCCCTGTTCCACCGCATGGCGGCGCACGTCCTCGCTGCCACACTGCACGAAGAACTGCACCCCCGCCGGGACGCTCCGGCCCTCCCGAACCGCCCCTTGCACCACCTCGAAGGCCCGGCGCAGGTCCTCCCGCTTGCCGCCGGTGCAGCTGCCCAGGTAGGCGATGTGGATGGGAACGATCCGACCCAGGTCCGCCAGGGCCATGCCGTTGCCGGGGTCGCCCGGGCGGGCCAGCATGGGCCCGAGGGCCCCGCAGTCCACCTCCAGGGTGTGCGCGTAGTCCGCGCCCTCATCCCCGCGCATCCAGGACTCCAGGACCAGATCCGCATGCCGGCGTTCCTTCACGAACCGGACCGTCTCCTCGTCCGGGGCGATGAGCCCCGTGAAGCCCCCGATCTCCGCCGCCATGTTCGTGAGGGTGGCGCGTTCGTCCGTGTCGAGGTCCCGCAGGCCCTCACCCATGTACTCGATGACATGGCCGATGGCGCCGCCCTCGCGGATGAGGGGCCGGGCCAGCAAGTGCAGGACGAGATCCTTGGCGGACACGCCCGCCCGCAGCCGTCCCCGCAGCAGCACCCGCAGCGTGGGTGGCACGGTCACGCGCACGTCGCCCGTGACCCAGGCACAGGCGATGTCCGTGGTGCCCACGCCGAAGGCCAGACAGCCCAGGGCCCCCGCATGGCTCGTGTGGGAGTCCGTGCCCACCACCACCTGGCCCGGCAGGGCGTAGCGTTCAGTCATGAGCGCATGGCAGATGCCCTCGCTGCCGCCGCCATCGGGCAGCTCGCCGTGGAGCCGGATCCCGTGTTTCCGGCAGAAGGCTTCCTGGGCCGGTTTCAGGGCCTCGGCTACGCCCAGCAGGCCCATGGCCCGGTGTCCGGCCTGCATGCTGTGGTGGAGGAAGGTGAGGTGATCCCGGAAGGCCAGGATGGAGGCGGGGTCGCGGAGCTGCATGTCAGGTCCCAGGGCCTTCTCCAGGAAGCTCGCGGCCATGGGTGTCACGTACTCGTGGCTGAAGCGCCAGTCCGCCTGCACGAAGAGCCCGTCGCCGGGGCGCACCGCCGGCAGTCCCACCTGCCCCGCCGCCGCATCGACGACCGCATGGCTTGCCAGGAGCTTTTCTGCATAGGTCATGGGCCGCGGCCGGTGGGGCGGCGGCGGCGGTGCCGTGTCGCCGCGGAGCCGAGCGGCGTTGTATGCGAAGAGCCCGCCGCGGCGCACGATCTCGCCGGTGATCGGATCCAGGCCTGCCGTGAATTCGGCCAGGGGAATGGCCTCGCCCCGCCGGATCCGGGGGATCAGGCCGAAGTCGGTGCTCGTGAGCAGCCCCAGGTTCTGGGCGTTCTGCCGGTAGATGCGCTCGAAGCTTTCAGCCACCACCAGGCGGATGCCCGCAGTCTGCTCCGCGTAGGGGCTGGCCTCCCGGCTGCTGCCCTTGCCGCGGCGCCGGCCTGCCACGCTGACGGAAAATCCGCCCCGTCGGACCGCACCTTCCTGGACCGGGAAGGCCTCGCCGCACTTCAACCCGAGGTAGGGGAAGTCGCCCAGCTTTTCATCAAAGTAGTAGCAGATCTGGGCTGGCGTGATCTCATCCGTGCTGATCTGATCCCGCAGGGGACCGGTGTCGGAAGAGTCCAGGTCTTCTCCGTCCAGCTGGCGGAGGATCCGGGCCGGATCCTCCGTAAGGAAAAGCACTCGGCCTTCGAAGCGGACAGGGTCGGACAACATCCGTTCAGAGTACCGGCATTGCCCCTACGCACGAAGGCCCCCGAGCCGGGGGCCTTCGTGGGGCTCGGGGAGGAAGGGTCAGTCCTTCTCTTCCTCAGCCTTGAGCTTGGCTTCCTGCTCGTCCAGGTGCTTCATGAGCCGTTCGGCCAGTTCCTCGTCCTCGAGGGGAGTGAACATCTCGTCCTTCACTTCGAAAATCTCGAGGCTCAGGCCCTCCTCGGGGTCCGCCGTGCCCTCCTCCTGGGCCTGCAATTCCGCCAGGGGCGCCAGGATGGCGAAGTTGCGGCCTTCAAACTCAAGCTCCTCCAGGATGGCAAATTCTTCCTTCTCGCCATTTTCATCTTCGAGTTCGACGACTTCGATCTCGAAGGAATCATCGTGATCGTGGTTGCAGTCCGGTCCGTGTTCGTGACCTTCGTGAGCCATGGGCTTCTCCTTGCGCAAGGGTTCAGAATACGTCCGAATCCCTGCCTAGCCAAGGGAAGATTGCCGCGGTTCGCCTAGAGCAGGCGGGCCTCGCCGGCTCCCGTCACGATGGCCGTGAGCGGCTTCCTGCCACCCGGGGTCTCCAGCCTTATCCTGTCCCCCAGCCCGGCCCGACTGAGGGCGGTGGTGTCGAGGCTGATGGTCAGGGCCTCGCGGGTCATGGTCAGGCGGACCTTGTCCCCCGGCTGCACCAGGGGGATGGCCTCCAAGTCGCCACGGGTCAGTATCTTTCCCGAAGCCACCGCGCGCATGAGCCGCTGGCCTTCGGGGATGGACGTGAGAAAACCCGGCGGAGGCACCCCCGTGAAGGGACTGGGTTCCACCTTGTCCGCCGTCAGCACCGTCTGGCGGACCAGGCCGCCCCTGGCGCGGAGCACCGTGCCCACCCAGCTGCCGTCCAGGTCCACCCGGGTCATGCCCACGCTCTCACCATTCACCTTGATGGTCAGCACCACGAAGAAGCGCCCCAGGGGCTCCATCTTGCTCAGGTGGGAGGCCTCAAAGCTGAGGATGCCGGGGAGGGTCCGGGGCACCCTCGGCGGCTGGGCCAGCTTGATCGCGTATTCGCCACCGAGTTTCGACGCCTCCGAATTGGCGAAGGCCAGGGCGACATCGGCCATGCGCTCGGCAGCAAAGCCCGGGGTCTGGGCCGCCTCGATGAGGCGCTCCCCGCCGGTCCTCTCTTCTCCGGCCAGGTCTGCCGGAGGAGCGGCGGGCGGGCGTACAGCCGGAGCGGCCGGGGCCTGGGCCACGAGGGCCGCAGGAACGAGGAGCAGGGCGAGGGCTCGCATGTCACGACCGCTTGAGGTTGTTCACGAGGCTGAGCATGGTGTCCACGGTCTGGATGGTCTTGGAGTTGGCCTCGTAGGCCCGCTGGCCGATGATCATGTTCACCATTTCGGTGGCCACATCCACGTTGGAGACTTCGAGGGAACCCTGGGCGATGGTGCCCAGACCGTTGGTCCCGGGCACCCCATCGATGGCGTCGCCACTGGCCAGGGTGGGCTGCAGCAGGTTGTTGCCCAACTGATTCAGGCCCGTGGGATTGACGAAGTGGGAGAGGGTGATCTGTCCCACCGTGGTGGGCTGAGTCTGTCCCGACTGGGTGACGCTCACGGTGCCGTCCTGGGCGATGGTCACACTTAGGGTGTCCTGGGGAATGGTGATCTGCGGATCCAGCAGGGCCCCCGTGGCACTGACCAGGGCGCCGTTCTGGTCCGGCGTGAAGCTGCCATCCCGGGTATAGGCCAGAGTGCCGTCCGCCTGGGTGACCTTGAAGAAGCCGTCGCCCTGGATGGCCATGTCGAACTGGTTGCCAGTCTGGTTCAGGTTGCCCGTGCTGTACTGGTGCTGGAGGCTCTGCAGGCGGGCGCCGTGGCCAATCTGGATGCCCGAGGGAATGGTGGTCGTGCTGCTGGAGCTCGTTCCCGCCAGGTTGACGGTCTGGTAGAGCAGGTCCTGGAACTGCGCCCGGGCCGACTTGTAGCCCGTGGTGTTCACGTTCGCCAGGTTGTTGGAGATGGTGTCCATGTTCATCTGCTGGACATTCATGCCCGCAGCCGCTGACCACAATGCTCGCATCATAAAAACCTCCGGATGAATTCACTGAAAACTAGGAGCTGATTACCCAGGACGGAGCCGGCCGGTCAGCTGGTTCCCGCCACGGTCGTGATGGACCGCTCATCGAGATCGTTGGTGAGCGTTGAGGCCACCTTCATGCTCATTTCGTAGAGCCGGTTCAGGCGGATCATCTCGATCATGGTCGAGGCCGAATCCACCGAACTCTCCTCCAGGTGGCCCTGGGCGACGGTGGCATTGACCGGGGCCTCGTTCGCCCCCGTGCTATCGAACCGCAGGGCGCCCATGCGCTTCAGGGCACCGGGCTTCTCGAAGGCCTTCAGGTCCAGCTGGCCGAGGGTCTGATTTGCCTGCTGGACCGTGCCATCGGCCGAGATGGCGATGTTCCCGTTCTTGGGGTCCACGGTGATGGGCTGGCCATTTTTGCCGAGTACCGGGCTGCCATCCATGGCCTCCAGCTGTCCGTTCAGTCCCAGTTGGAGCCGGCCGTCCCGGGTGACCCGGGTCCCGGCGGCGGTCTGGACGGACAGGAAGGCATTGCCCTGGATGGCCACATCCAGGGACCGGCCCGTGGCCTTCAGAGAACCCTGCTCGGTCACCACCCCGGTCTCGGCGAACACCACGCCATCGTTCAGGTAGCCGCTCAGGGGAAGCTGCCGGCCGCTGCCTGCGGCCTTGTTGAACACGGCGAAGAAGGGCTGGTCGGGCTTGTAGCCCACGGTGGAGGCGTTCGCCAGGTTGTTCGCCACCACATCCAGCTCGAAGGATCGAGCCTTCAGGCTGCCGGCGGCGACATAGTATCCAGGATCCATTGGGCACCTCTCGCCCAGCCAGCGGCTGGGACAGGGGGATTACCGCCAAAGGGATGCCAAAAACAAACTGGCCTCCCGAAGGAGGCCAGTTCTAGGTTGAACGGTAGGTCAGATCTTGGTGACGTTGGTCGCCTGGGGGCCCTTCTGGCCCTGTCCCACGTTGAAGCTGACGCGCTGATTCTCGTCCAGGGTCCGGAAACCCGTGGTCTCGATCGCGGAATGATGAACGAAAAGATCGGCACCGCCCTCATCGGGGGTGATGAATCCGAAACCCTTTTCGGCGTTGAACCACTTGACTGTGCCTTGAGCCATGATGACTTCCTGCTTTCTTCGTCCTGGATATGAATGCGATGTCCCTTCCAGGCGAGGCAGCAGCGCTTTTTTCTGCCCGTACAACAGACGGGCAACTGCCAGTGTAGGATCTTTCTGCTCCCGGAATTCAAAAAATCGATGAAATCTACAAATAATGCTCCCGGCCTCGGGGGGAGGGCTCCGTCGGGGGGGTCCACTGGAAAGGCTGCCTCTGCAACAGCAGCCTGACGGCCCCCAGGACCCTTGCCTGTTGGGACGCCGTCGTCACCGATAGGTAGAGCTCCAGGAAATTCGGGTGGGAGAGGCCGCTTTCGATGAAGCAATGGCGCTTGGCCTTCAACAGGCTGTCCAGGATCTCGGTGCGCTCCCGATCCGTAAAGGTTCGCCCCAGGTGCCTCTCCAGATTCAACCCGTCGAGCAGGGACTGCCGCTCGAGGAGACCGTCCAGGGTGGCCAGCAGCCAGACGAAATCTTCAACGGCCTCCCCCCGCTCCAGGACCGTCATGTCCTTAAAGAGCCGTAGCCCCTCTAGGTGGTCCAGCCGCGCATGTTGTGCCTCCTCCATCCAGTGGCAGCGGAAGACTTCCCGGGTCAGGGGATCCAATCCGTCGGACGGGTTCATGGAGCTGACGTAGTGCTGCTGGGTGAACCATTCGATGGCCGCCGTCAGCAGTAGCACGGCGCCCTTGCTCCTGCTCAGTACTGCCTGTGCAACCTCGTTCTGCCCATCAGCCCTCTGTAAGGGGAACCCGAGCCTTGCATCGATGCGTCGGCCGACCTCGCGAAAGAGGTGCATGTGCTTGACTTCTTCCGAGGCGAAGTTGGCCAGGGCCTCAAAGGCCTGGCTGTCCGACCCATCAGAATCCAGAGCCAGATCCACCATCAAGGGGGCGATGAAGGTCTCCAGGAAACCGACCAGGTGGACGTAGGCCCCCATCTCCACATGGGTCAGTTTCTGCTTCTCCTCGGGATTCAGGCAGAAGATGTCACTGCTGCCCGAGAGGTCCGCGGGAAGCCAGGGGCGATTCAGATCAAAGTCCACCTTCCCCAGAACATCCTTGATCTTCCAGTTGACCTTGTAGGCCTGCTCGATGCATCCGCCATAGGAATAGGTGGCCATGCCATCACCTCCGCACCGGTAATCCCAGGGCCTGGAATCGGAACCCGAATATGAGTCTCAATTCATGCTTCGTCAATTCTCAAACCACCCTGGAAAGCCCTAAAGCCAGGCTCAGAGGTAGGACCGCACACCCACGAAGGTAGCCTTGTAATAGGGATCCGACAGGTCATCTTGGCGGATGCGTTGCCCGGAGCGGGGGGCGTGGATGAACCTCCCCTGCCCTAGGTATAGTCCGACGTGAGTCACCGGGCCTCCTCCTCTGGCGGAGAAGAAGAGCAGGTCCCCGGCCCGGGCCCCGTCCAGACCCACGGGACTGCCCGCCTCGAACTGGTCCCGGGAAGAGCGGGGCAACCGCAACCCGTTCAGCCGGTAGACCGCCCCCGTGAGTCCACTGCAATCGAACCCCCGCTCCGTCGTGCCTCCAAAGAGGTACGGAACGCCCAGGTAGCCCTTGGCAGTATCCACCAGGCTGGCCCGAAGCCCCCGTTCCTCCGAGGGATGGGGACGGGACCGCCCCGAGGCCCCCGGTGCGGTCCCATCCGGCGCCACGACCCAGAAGGCTTCGATGAGGCCCGCCCCTTTCAGGGCCTCCCCGCGCTCGCGAGCCTTTTCCTTCGTGGCGAAATCCCCGAAGCGCACCCGGTAGAAGCCGTCCCCCGAGGCGTAGTAGGTCGCCTCCAGCCCATGGGCCTGGAGGGATACGGACACCCGGGCGGCATTCTCCGCCTTTGAAAAGGCCCCCGCCTGCAGCGTATAGCCCAGGCGCGGAAGGGCATTGGCCCGCGAGGGCTTCAGGGCCTGAGGTTCCGGCACCGGGTGCGGGGTGCGGGTGCAGGCCCCTGCCAGCAGCAGCACTGCCGCCAGGGAGGGAACCAACCTCCGGCGCCGGGTCATGGTCTTCCAGGATTCATGCAGAGATCCTAGTGTGCTGGCCCCGTATTGGCAGGATCAATGTTGGGAAGGGGGTGGCCGTTTTCTCCGCGATCGCGCGGAAAAGGCGAGCGATCCGGCGGAGGGAACCTATTTTTGACCTGTTAGTCATCGTTATGGGTCGCGCTCATGCCCAGGGGAAAGCTGATCCTCGCCCTCGATGTCGGGTCAGTCTCGGTCTCCATGGTGCTCATGGATCGGGACGGCCAGATCCTCAACCGCGGCTATGGTCCCCACTTCGGCAACATCGCGGAAGGCGTCCTCGGCATGCTGGCAACCGTGGAGGTACCCAGGATCGGGTGGGTGGCCACCACAACGTCCACGCCACCACGCTTCCGATCGAGCAGCCGCTTCGATGACCGCCTGGCCCTCATGGCCGCCGCCAAGCATCTCCATCCGGACCTGGGCGCCATCCTCAACATCGGCGGCGAGCGCTTCGGGCTCATTACCTTCGACGGGAACCACGAATACCGAGATGCCCACGGGAACAGCTCCTGCGCCGCGGGCACCGGGAGTTTCCTGGATGAACAGGCCGAGAACCTGGGCCTTCCGGGCAGCGCGGCGCTCGGCGCGGCCGCGGAGGGCTCGGACCGGCCGCCTCCCAAGATCGCCTCGCGCTGTGCCGTGTTCGCCAAGACGGACGTGACCCACGCCCAGCAGCAGGGCTTTTCCCGGGAGTCCATCTGCGACGGGCTCTGCCTGGGGCTGGCGACCACGGTGGTCGATGCGCTGTTCTCCGGCGCCGCAGTGCGCACGCCCATCGTGCTCACCGGGGGCGTGGCCCAGAACGCCGCGGTGGTGCGACACCTGAAGGCCCTGATCGGCAGCGACCTGGTGGTGGATCCCTGGGCGCACCTCTACGGTGCCCAAGGCGCCGCCCTGCTCCTCCAGGCCCAGCTCCGGGACGCCGGCGATGAGGCCACGTCTGCCCCGGAGCCCCTTGACCTCGAGAGGCCCGAGGAACTCCTCCTGGAGAACCATGACGGACGGGCCTACGCCCATGGTCCGCTCGACCTCGACCTTTCGGACTATCCGGATTTCCGGGGTGTGGAGCGACTCCTGTTCGAACCCCGCGTGGTCCGGGAGGCCGTGCCGGTCGAAGTGGACATCTACCGCCCGGTTCCCCTGGGGACGAAGCACAGGATGTCCCTTGGACTCGATATCGGCTCCACCAGCACAAAAGCGGTGCTGCTGGACGAGTCCCGCGAAGTGGTGGCCGGTTTCTACACGCGCACCACCGGCCGGCCGCTCATCGCAACCCAGGCCCTTTTCGAGGCCATCCAGGACTGGGGGGACAGACTCGCGCTGGACCTTGCCTTCACCGGCGTGGGTACGACGGGGGCCGGTCGCAAGTTCATCGCCGCCATCATCGGTGCGGATCTGGTGATCGACGAGATCACAGCCCACGCCCGGGCCGCCTATGAGCTGGACCCGGAGGTCGACACCATCATCGAGATCGGCGGCCAGGACGCGAAGTTCACGACTCTCAAGGACGGCATGGTGACTTCCGCGGTCATGAACACCGTCTGCGCTGCAGGCACCGGTACCTTCATCGAGGAACAGGCCCGAAGGCTGCACACGCCCCTCGCCGACATTGCAGGGAAGGTGGGCTCCGTGCGCTCTCCCAGTTCCAGCGACCGCTGCACGGTCTTCATGCAACGGGACATCAACCACCTGATCGCCAGCGGCTACAGCGTGCCCGAGACGCTGGCGGCGGTCCTGCATGCGGTGCGGGAGAACTACCTGCGGAAGGTAGCCCAGGAGGGGAGCATCGGCCAGCACATCTGCTTCCAGGGCGCCACCGCCAAGAACCGGGCCCTGGTCGCGGCCTTCGCCCAGAAACTCGGCAGGCCCATCCGGGTGTCCCGGTACTGCCACCTGACCGGGGCCCTGGGGGTGGCCCTGATGCTCGCCGAGGCGCCACCGGCGGATTCGAAGTTCAAGGGGCTCGGGCTCTTCCGGACCGACATCCCCCTCACCCAGGAGACCTGTGACCTGTGCGCGAACGCCTGCCGGATCCTGGTGGCGGAGGTCGCCGGCGACAAGGCGGCCTACGGGTTCCTCTGCGGCCGGGACTATGGCGTGGACCACTATATCTCCAAGAACACCTCCGGCTTCGACCTCCTGAAGGCTCGAAGGAGGGTCCTGCGTCCCACGGACATCGCCGCTGAGCGCAGGCACGTCACCATGGGGCTCCTGTCTGGCCTGCAGTTCTTCGAGGACGCGGACCTCTGGCAGACCTTCTTTGCCGAACTCGGGGTTCCTACTCTGACCGTTCCCGGGCGCAAGGAACTCATCGCCGCGGGCAAGAAGGCTGAGCGGGCCGAGTTCTGCGCCCCCATGGCCGTCCTGCATGCCCAGGCCGAGGAACTGGGCCGGAGGGCCGACCACCTGTTCGTGCCCATGAACCTCGAATCTCCCGAGCGGCAGGGAGACCTGCGCCGCCAGTACTGCTACTACTCCCAGTACGCCGTGACCCTCATCGCGGGCCTGGGCAACGGCGAACTCCGGAAGAAATGCCTGATGCCCGTGATCACCCAAGGCCTCACGACGCTGCAGACTCGGCTCAACCTGCTGTTGGCCCTGAAACCGGTTCTCGGAGAGGAACTGGGCTTCTCGGAGGTCTCCGCAGCCTATGGCAAGGCCGTCGAAGTGCATGCCGCCTGGCGGGGTGACCTGAAGAAGGTCTTCGCCAAAGAGACTGCGGGTATCGAAGGCCCGGTCGTGGTGCTGATCGGCCGGCCCTATGTCGTGCTCTCCCCGGCCATGAACAAGGGGATCCCGGACCTATTCGCGGCCCTCGGCGTGAAGACCTTCTTCCAGGACATGCTCACCTACGTCGAGAAGGACGTCGAGCCCATCGCCGACCTCCTGAAGGCACTGCACTGGCACTACGCCGCGAAGGTCCTGGAAGCCGCCCAGGTGGTGGCCGGGACGCCCGGGCTGTACCCGGTCTTCGTCACATCCTTCAAGTGCGCCCCCGATTCCTGCATCCTCGACTACTTCAAGCGGATCTGCGAAGGGCACCACAAGCCCTATCTCGTGCTGCAACTGGATGACCATGAATCCGCGGTGGGCTACGAGACCCGCATCGAGGCGGCGGTGCGCGCCTTCCGTAATCACCGGGGGACCGCCGAATCCGCCCCTGAGATCGCCCCGCTCACGCAGCCTGTGGTGTCCCCACTGGCGAGGGACCTGGAGGGCAAGGTACTCCTGTTCCCCTCCTGGGACCGCCTGACCTGCCAACTGCTCGTCGCCAACCTCGCCAATGCGGGCATCGATGTGAGGCTCATGCGCGAAGATGGCGATACCGTCGCGCGGTCCTTGACTCGCAATGGGGGCCAGTGCATCCCCCTGAACATCATCGCGCAGACCTTTGTCGACCACGTTCACCGCTGGGACCTGGACCCGGAAAGGACCCTGCTCTGGATCCCGGGTTCGACCGTCGCGTGCCACATCGGGATGTACCCCCAGGCGATCCAGAGCGCCGTGGCCAGCTACGGGGGCGGGTTCGAAAAGGCCCGGGTCTACTCCGGTGACCTCACGCTCATCGACATCTCCCTCCGGGCCGCGCTCAACAGCTATTTCTGCCACATGTTCGGCGGCATGCTGCGGCGGCTGGCATGCAGGGTCAGGCCCTATGAAGGGGTGCCAGGAACGACGGACCGGGTCATGGAGGAGGGCCTGATCCTGTTCGAGTACGCCTTCCTACACGACCTTCCCAAGATCGACGTCGTCAGGCGCGTGGTGGACAGGTTCGCAGAGGTCCCCAGGAAGGACAGGCCTCGGCCGAAGGTCGCCATCTTCGGCGACCTGTACGCCCGCGACAATGAGACTCTGAACCAGAACCTCGTGCACACCATCGAAGCGAACGGCGGCGAAGTGATCACCACTCCCTACAACGAGTACATCAAGACCGTCGCCGGCCTGTACTTCCGCAAGTGGATGCGCGAGGGGAAGTACCTCAGAGTCCTGGCCTCTGGTTCGCTCCTGACGACCATTCAGCTGATGGAGAAGAAGTACACCGAAGAGTTCGGCCGGCTGCTGGGCCCCCCGCGGGAGAGCGGGCCGGGTCTCGACGCGGAGGCGATCCTGAAGAAGTTCAACGTCAGCCCCTACCACACCGGCGAAACCATGGACAACCTGTTGAACATCTTCCATGTGCTCGAGGCCCATCCCGACCTGGCCCTCTTCGTCCACACGAGCCCGGCCTTCTGCTGTCCAGGCCTTGTCACCGAGGCCCTGGGCCCCCAGATCGAGCGCATCACGGGTGTGCCGATGGTGTCCGTGACCTACGATGGGACCGACGCCTCCAGGAACGATGTCGTCATTCCCTACCTGAAGTTCCCGCGCCACCGGGCCCTGCCACGGATGCAGGATGAGGTGGCGGTTCCCGCCGGGAACGGCCCCGGATGAGGTGCCGTTAAAGGGGCTTCAGCGCCCCTTCCATTCCGGCTTGCGCTTCTGCATGAAGGCGTCGATGCCTTCGCCGGCATCGGCACACATCATGTTGCAGGCCATGGTTTCGACAGCAAGCTCGTAGGCGCCCTCGAGGCCCAGCTCCAGCTGTCGGTAGAAGGCCTGCTTGCCCATGGAGACAGCCGCGGCCGATTTGCCGCAGATCGAGTCGGTGAGCTGCTTCACCTCGGCATCGAGCTGGTCCAGCGGGACCACTCGGTTCACCAGCCCGCGCCGCTGGGCCTCGGCCGCATCGATGAAGTCGCCGGTGAGCAGCATTTCCATGGCCTGCTTGCGCCCCATGTTGCGCGCCAGCGCCACCGACGGCGTGACGCAGAAGAGACCGACGTTGATGCCGGACACCGCGAACCGTGCGACATCGGCGGCCACGGCCAGATCGCAGGTTGCGACCAGCTGGCAGCCGGCCGCCGCGGCGATCCCGTGGATGCGCGCGATCACGGGCTGGGGCATCCGGACGATGGTCAGCATGACCTGGCCACACTGCGCGAAGAGCTCCTGCATGTAGGCCTTGCCATGGTTGGCCCGCATCTGCTTGAGGTCATGCCCTGCGCAGAAGGCCTTGCCGGCCCCGGCGATCACCACGACCCGGACGGCCGGGTCCTTCGCGAGGCCGTCCAGCGCAGCCTGCAGGTCCGCAAGCAGCTCCGTGGAAAGCGAATTGAACTGGCCAGGCCGGTTCAGCGTCAGCGTCGCCACGCCCCCAGCATCGCTGCGCAACAGGCGGGGCCCGACCTCGGTCTGCGGTTCGGCGCTCATGGAGGCTCCTCCTCGTGAATTCCGACTGGTTTGGCGAATTCGTGCTGGGGTCTGGGGAAGGACAGCCCCATTCTGACCGGCGGGACGGACAGGGCAAAGGGAATCGGGGCGGCAGGAGGGCTGGGCACTCGGGGGCTCCTTCAGCTTGGCCAATGCGCCCTGGTGTTCATTCAATTTGGGTCCTGCCTACCTCCCGCCCTTTGACTGGTTCACACTTCCTCGACCCCGCACAGTACCTCGGGCCAGGAGATGGGGGTTGGCTTCCTTCGTTTAAGTTCTTTATGCTCTAACCCTCCCAGGCCAGGAGTGACCCATGAACCTCTCGGACGCGACCATCGGGCAGGTGATGATCCCGGTCGACGACTTCGATCGGGGTGTGGCTTTCTACCGGGACATCCTGGGCCTGCCCCACCTCTTTTCCGCACCCCCGCAGATGGCCTTCTTCCACTGCGGGGCGGTCCGCCTGCTGGTGGGTGTGTTGACCCCTGGACAGGCCGCCCAGCGGGGCTCCGCCATCTACTTCAAGGTCGGGGACATCCAGGGGGTCTACGCCTCGCTCAAAGCCCGGGGCGTGCGCTTCCAGGCGGAACCGCTCCTCATCCATCGCACCCCAGCATCCGAGCTGTGGTTGGCCGAGTTCTCAGACCCGGACGGGAACCATCTGGCCCTCATGAGCGAGGTCCCAAGCGCGGGTTCTTGACCGCGCCTGCCGAGGGGTGCCGCGACTCCGCCGCGCCGTGAGAAGCTTGCTCCATGCTGCACCTCCGCCCCGCCGATTACCGCCTCATGCCCTGGAAAGACGGGGGCGGCAGCACCACCGAGATCGCCATCGTGCCCGCAGGCGCGGGCCTTGCGGAACCCTTCCTGTGGCGGGTGAGTTCGGCGCGTGTAGAAGTGTCGGGACCCTTCTCGCGCTTCCCGGGCCAGGCGCGCTCACTGCTGCTGCTGGAGGGCGCGGGGCTGCTGCTGAGCATCGAGGGCAAGGGCCGCCAGCGGCTGAAACATCCGGGCCAGTTGGTGAGCTTTGGCGGCGATGACGCCGTGGACGCCGCGCTGATCCAGGGACCCTGCGTGGATTTCGGGCTCATCCACGACCCCCGCCGGGTCCAGGCCACCCTCGAATGGCTCAACCTGGGCAAGGAAGCCACTTCCATCGATCTGGCCCCCACCACCTTGCTCTTCGCGCCCTGGGGAGCGGTCCGGGTGGACCCCCTGGGCCTTCAGCTCGAACACCGGGAATCCCTCTGGTTCGGGAACCCCGGGCAGCCCGAGAAGGCCGGTGCCAAGCTCAGCCTGCGCGCGGCCCAGGGGACCACCCCCCTGGTGCTCGTGTCCATCCGACCCCTATGACCCTCTTCAAGTGGATCCCATGACGACCACCCTCGGCACCTTGAACGACCTGAAGGTCCTTCGCCTGGGACCGGATGGGGCCTTCCTGGACGGGGGTTTCGAGGGGCCGGTCCTGCTGCCCCAAGTCCCCGAGGGCCTGGAACCCGGCCAGGTCCTGGAGGTCTTCGCCTATCGGGAAGACGAGGGGCGCCTCGTGGCCAGCCTGCGCCGACCCCTGGCCCTGGGGGGCGAGGTGGCCTTCCTGAAGGTGGTGTCCGTGAATCCCGCCGGGGCCTACCTGCACTGGGGCCTCCCCCAGGACCTGTTCATGCCCTGGAAGGAAGTGCGGCACGAGCAGCGCCGCCTGGTGAAGCCCGGGAACAAGGTGTTGGTGTTCCTCTTCTCGGACGAGGCGGGCCACATGGCCGCCTCCACCCGCCTGAGTGACTTCCTGGTGGACGCGGCCGAGGGGTTCCGGGAGGGGGACAAGGTCTCCCTGGTCATCGGGGATCGCACAGATCTGGGGGTCCGCGTCATCGTCAACCACCGCTACTGGGGCATGGTCCACGCCAGCGACCTGTTCAGTCCCGTCAGCCGGGGCGAGACCCGGGAGGGCTGGGTGAAGGCCCCGCGCGCCGACCTCAAGCTGAGCCTGTCGCTCAGCGCGCCGGGCTACGCCAAGGTCGATGCCGTGGCCCAGGGCCTGCTCGATACCCTGAAGCGCCACGGGGGCTTCCTGGCCGTGACCGACAAGAGCGCCCCCGATCGGATCTACGCCCTGTTCGGCATCAGCAAGAAGGTCTTCAAGCAGACCCTCGGAGCCCTCTACAAGCAGCGGCGCATCGCCCTCGAGGCGGGGGGCATCCGGATGCTGAACGCCCCATGAGTTCCGCCCCACCCCTGCCCTATCTGGAGGGCTACAGCCCGGCCGTGCTGGCCCGGGTGCGCGAGCTGCTGGCCCAGGACCAGCTGGGGCCCTACCTCGCGAGCCGCTACGGGGAAGCCCACGAGGTGCGCAACGACAAAGCCCTATTCCTGGCCGCCGTGGCGCTGAAGGACCGCTTCCTGAAGAACACGGCCCCCTTGAACAAGGTGAGGTACGACAGCAAGCTTCAGCTGCTGAGCCAGGCCCTGGGCACCCTCACGGCGGTGTCGCGGGTGCAGGGCCGCAGGCTCAAGGCCAGCCGGGAAATCCGCGTGGCTTTGGTGTTCCGCGAGGCCCCCGCCGCCTTCCTGAGGATGATCCTGGTGCACGAGCTGGCCCACCTGAAGGAACCGGTGCATAACAAGGCCTTCTACCAGCTCTGCACCCATATGGAACCGGACTACTTCCAGCTGGAATTCGATCTCCGGCTCTACCTCACCCATCTGGAATCCAGGCCGGCCTAGCTTTCCGTGAGGGAAGGCCGATCCTCAGCCCACCTCCAGCACGGCCAACCCATCCTGCTGGGTGGAGCGGCCCCGGACGGGCACCACATCGCCCACACGGAAGGGCCGCTGGCGGCGGCGGAGGGCGTCCGGGAAGGCCACGGCCTCGCAGAGGCCGGTCTCGTCCTCGAAGGTGATGAACTGCATGCGCTCGCCCTGCTCCGTGGCCACGTCCTTGTCGGCCACCACCAGGGCCCAGAAGCGCAATTGGCGGTTGGGTCTTGCGACCTCCGCGGCGCGGTCGGGGCCCCCGCCCTTCCGCACCCGGGCCAGGGCCGCGGGGTGCAGGTCCAGGGTCAGCCCCATGGTCTCCATCTCCAGATCGGCGCGGTCGAAGAGGTCCGTGGGACGGGGCCGCACCCCCCGGGGCACGCCGCCGAGCCGGGCCCACATCAGGCGCGTGCGGTCGCCGTCGGGCGCCCAGCGGTCGAAGGCCCCGGCGGCGCACAGCGCCTCCGCCGTGGTGACGGAGAGCTTCACGCGGCCCAGCAGGTCGTCCAGGTGCGCGAAGGGGCCATGCCTGTCGCGCTCCTCCAGCAGCGCGCGGACCTCCTTCTCCTGGGCGCCATGCACCTGCATGAGGCCCACCCGCACGGCCTGCTCGCCCTCGGCCGTGAAGGACCAAGTGCTGGCATTCGCGTCCGGCCCGCGCACCACCAGGCGGTGGCGCCGGGCGTCGCCCAGGTAGGCGATGGCGGGGTAGTAGCCGCCCTGGTTGGTGATGACCGACGCGAAGAACACGGCCGGGTGGTGGGTCTTGATCCAGGCGCTCTCGAAACTGACCTGGGCGTAGCTGGCCGAGTGCGGCTTGCAGAAAGAGTAGCCAGTGAAGGTGCGGATCATGTCCCAGGCCTCGTCCACGGTGGCCGGACGCACGCCCTGGGCTTCGCAACCGCGCCGGAAGCGGACTTCGAAGCAGGGCAGCTTGGCCTCGCAGTCGGGCTTGCCCAGCAGCTTGCGCAGCTGGTCGGCCTCGAAGTGGCTCCAGCCCGCCAGCGCCACGCAGACCTTGAGGACATCCTCCTGGTAGACCAGCACGCCGAAGCTTTCGGACAGCAGCTGGCTGAAGACCGGATCGCTGGGCTCCCAGGCCTCCTCGCCGCGCGAGCGCTTCACGTAGCGGTCCACCCAGCGGTAGGCGGCGGGACGGATGAGGCTGCTGTGGATCACCAGGGTCTCGAAATCGCCCTTCCCCACCCGCTGCTGGAGCTGGCGCGTGGCGGGGCTCTCCACGTAGAAGACGCCGATGCTGTCGCCGCGCTTCAGCAGGTCCTGGGTGGCGGGGTCGTTGCGCGAGTGGGTGCCGGGATCCTTGGGCACACGACTCCCCAGTACCTCGTAGGCATCGCGGATGACGGCGAGGCTGCGGTTGCCCAGGAGGTCGATCTTCACCAGGCCGTAGTTCTCCACCCCGTCCTTGTCCCAGGTGGTGATGGAGACGTTCTCCTTGGCGGGCGCGGGCTGGAAGGCCGCGTGCTCCCACAGGGGCCCGGGTGTGACGATGGTGCCGCCGGGATGCACGGAGAACTGGTGGAAGTGGCCCCTCAGGGCCTGGGCCTGGAGCAGGATGACGTCCCAGGCCGGGTTCTCCGAGGCGCGCCCCAGGCCCCCCTCCCAGCCGCGCACGTAGCGGGCCAGCTGCTTCAGCTCGCTGTCGGGCCGCCCGTGGGCCTGGGCCACGGCCCGCAGGGCGCCCTTCGCTTTGAAGTAGGCGTGGTTGGACACCATGGCCACGCGGGCGCGGCCGTAGCGCTCGAACACGGCCTGGATCACCTCGTCCCGCTCATCCCAGGCGAAGTCGATGTCCATGTCCGGCGGGTCCCTGCGCTCACGGGTGAGGAAGCGCTCGAACATGAGGTTCGTGGCCACGGGATCCACGTTGCTGAGGTGCAGGGCGTAGCTCACCAGGGAGGCCGCGCCGCTGCCCCGGGCGCAGATGCGGGTGGGCAGGCCCCTGTGCTTCAGCGTCAGCACGATGTCCTGCACCAGGAGGAAGTAGCGGGCGAAGCCCTTGAAGGCGATGAGGTCCAGCTCCTGCTCCATGCGGGCCAGGATGTCGCCGCGGACCACGGGGAACCGATCCTCCACGCCCGCCCGTACCCGCTGGCGCAGGAGGACGTCGAGGTCGGCGTCATCCTGGCCGTTCCCTTCATGACCGAAAGGCCGCGCCACCTCCCACTGGCCCCAGTGGAGCTGCCAGCCCGCGATGCGCTCCAGCACGGCCTCCGTGGCCTTCGCCACGGCGGGATCGCAGGAGGGGAAGCGGGCTTCCCAGTCCCGGCGTGATACTGCCGCCTCGGCGGCATCCCACAGGGCCCCGGTGCGGACCAGCGTGGCCTGCCGGGTGATGGCCCGCTTGAGCCGGTGCATCTCCAGGCCCTCGGGCGTGCGGAAGCGCAGCACCTGGGGCGCCACCACCTCCAGCCCCGCGGCCAGGGCCTTCCGGGCCTCCTGGGCGCCGCAAGGATGGGCCAGCAGGGCCCCGTAGAGGCCTTCCCGCAGCAGGACGTCCAGGCCGGCGAGGTCCTCGGCCAGCAGCACGCAACCCTGCGGCGGCTCGACCTCCCCGAGGCCCGGGATGGGGGGCGCCACGCCCTCATGGGCCTGGGCCGTGAGCAGGCGGTTGAGGGCGGCGTAACCTCCGTCGCTGCAGGGCAGCGCCCCGTAGCCGTGGCCCCGCCAGGTGAAGCGGCAGCCCAGGTGCAGGCGGAAATCCGTCCACTGGGGATCCGGCGGCAGGCCTTCGAGCTCCCGGGACTTGTGGATCCACGCCAGGGTGTCCCGCAGCTTCGGGTAGCCCGCCAGGCCCCGGTCCCAGCAGACCAGGTCGCGGTAGCCCAGGCCCCTGGCCACCCGCAGCAGCTGGGCCGCCGGGTAGACGCCTTCACCCACACTGAAATCGGAGACGCCGAGGGCGAACATGGGGTCACGCCCCCTGTCCCACCCACCCGGGCAGGATGGCCTGGTCCGGGAAGCGGCGGCGGAGGCGGGCGAGGGTGGGTTCGAGGCGGTCCAGGCGCGCCTGGATCGGATCCTGGAAGAGGCCCCGCTCCCGGCCCAGGCCCCAGGCCAGGCGCAACTCCACCTCCCGCACGAGGAGGCGCCGGGTGGCACCTGTCAGGAAGGCCTGCTGGAGGCGCCGGGCCAGGGCCAGGGGCGGGGCCGCGAGATCCTCCGGCGGGGCGCGCCAGGTGTGGGGTTCGCCGTCCACGTCCCACCAGCGCAGCACCAGGCGCCGCGGATGGCGGGGATCGGACCAGAGCCAGTCCAGGCAGCGGGCGGCCAGGGCCACCTCCTCGGGCAGGCGGGGGGGCTGGAGGCGCCAGCCGTGGCGGGCATGGCCGGGGCGCTCCGTGAGCAGGGGCAGCTTGGGCCGGTCCTCGCCCCTTACCTTGGCCCGCAGGTCGGGAGCTGCCTTGGGATTCGTCAGTTCCGCCAGCACGGGCAGGGGCACGGGCTGGAGGTCACCGAAGGAGCGCAGGCCCAGGCGGTGGAGGCGCTCCCGCAGGCGCGGGGCCAGGTCCGGCAGGCGGCGCAGGAGCTGGGGCGCAAGGAAGGTGGCCTCGGCGCCCTCCACCACCTGCTCCAGGCTGTGCTCGCTGTGGGCGGCGATCTGGGCCGCGGTGGCGCTCAGGGACAGGCCCCCGTGGCTCGCCCAGCCGAACTGTTCACCCAGCTCCCGGCGCATGCATTCGGCGGTGTCCGCCAGGGGCCCAAAGAGTGCTTGAGTGCCCTGGAGCTCCACCAAGGCCTCCCCCAGACGCCCCAGCTGGCCCTGGGGCGTCCAGTGCTGGAGGAAGTCCCCGAGACAGCCCTGGGCCTCCCACCAGACCTGGGGGGCCGGATCCAGCACCCGCAGGCCCGGCGCGGCCCGCAGGGCCTGGTCCAGGGGCAGGCCCGGGGCCAGGCCCTCGGCCCGGCCCAGGCGGTTCACGAACCAGAGGCTGGGGGAGCGGGGCGTCTCGGGGCTCAGGAAGGCCAGGGGCCGGCCCCGCAGCGCCCCGTCCCGGCCGCAGGCCAATTGGAACGGCAATTCGGGAACCCACATCGCCAACACCGGAGCCTCCAGAGGGGATCCAAGCATAGCGAAATTTTAACGAAAAACAAGTCGAGCCCCGGACCTTCCAGAACCCCAGATGGCTCGCCCCCCTCGTTCTTCGCCTGCGAGACCGGCCCAGCCGGCGGCGAAAACTTGAGCCCTGACGGGCGGGGGGCGATAAGGGGCTCACCACCCTGGAGCCCATCCCCCATGCGCCTCACCAAGCCCTCCCTGGCCTTCTTGATGCTGCTGGGCTTCCTGATCGGTTGCGGGCGGGGCGGCGCGGACAACCCCCACGACACGGTCTCGGTCTCCATTGCCCCATCGAGCGCACAGGTCACCGTGGGGGGGAGCCGGCTCTTCGTGGCCACGGTCAGCGGGGGCAGTGGCCTGGGAGTGTCCTGGACGGTTCAGGAAGGGGCCACGGGAGGCACGGTGCTGACCTCGGGGCTGTACACCGCCCCCTCCACTCCCGGCACCTTCCATCTGGTGGCCACCAGTGTGGAAAACACCATCAAGAGTGCCACGGTGGCCGTGCAGGTCATCGCGGCGCCGGTGATCGACCAGTTCACGGTGATGCCGAACCTGGTCAGCACCGGAGGCGCCGCTGTCCTCCAGGGGGCCTTCAGCGGCGGGACTGCGAGCGTCGACCAGGGCGTGGGCCCCGTGGCCAATGGCCAGGCGGTGACCGTCCATCCCACCCAGACGACGGTCTATACCCTGACCGTGACGAACGCCGCTGGCACGGCCGTCTCGGCCACCGCCACGGTAAACGTGCCCGTCGCCCCCGTCATCCAGAGCTTCCTCGTGTCGACCGCCTCCATCGTCCTGGGGGGATCCGTGGATCTGACCCCGACGTTCAGTGATGGAACAGGCGTGATCAGCCCCGGGAACCTGGCCGTGACCAGCGGTACGAGCTATACCGTGACCCCGGCAGGCACCACCACCTACACCCTGACGGTCAGTGGGTCCTTGAACCAGGTTGTCACGCAGGCCCTGACGGTGACCGTCCGGACCCCACTGGCGATCACCTCCTTCAGCGCTTCGCCGGCCGCCCTGTTCCCCGGAGGCTCGACCCTGCTTGCGCCCGTGTTCGCGGGCGGGACTGGCGTCATTACACCCGGTGCGATCCCGGTGCAGAGCGGCCAGTCCTATGCCGTCTCCCCCGCCAGCACCACCACCTTCACCCTGACCGTCACCGATCCCGAAGGCAACCAGGTCCAGGCCACCACCCTGGTGACCCTCCGAGCCCACGGGAGTTTCAGTGCCACGGGCACCATCGGTACCCCCCGCAAGTACCACACGGCCACCCTCCTGAAGGATGGCACCGTGCTGATCGTGGGCGGGATTCCTGCTGACGAGGCCCTGGGTGTGCCCATCCCTGCCCTGAATGTGGCCGAACGCTATAACCCCGCCACGGGCAGCTTCTCCCCCGTGGGCGTCATGGTCCAGCCCAGGACGGGTCATGCCGCGACCCTCCTCCAGGACGGGACGGTTCTCATCACGGGCGGAAACACCATCTGGAGCAACGACCTGGCCAACACACCGCAGCCTGCCAGCGCCAGTGCTGAGCTCTGGGATCCCGCGACCGGACAATTCACGGCCCTGCCCAGCATGAGTTCTCCCCGCCGGAATCACACCTCCACCCGCCTCCCCGACGGGACGGTGCTCATCGCCGGAGGTCTGGCGGGCCAAAGTGTCAATTTTGCGGATGTGAGCGCCACCGCCGAAATCTACGATCCCGTCGCCCAGACGTTCACGCTCCTTGCCCAACCCATGTCGGTACCCCGTCAGCAGCACCAGGCCACCCCCCTACAGGACGGAACCGTGCTTCTCTTCGGGGGTACCGCCTACCAGGTGGTGAACGGAACACTGCTTTTTTATGGCATCCCCAACGTGGAAATCTATACGCCCGGCGCTGCCACACCCTTTGGTCCCGCCGCAAGTTCCCTTGGCACGGGGCGAGGGCAGTGTGCGGCGGTGGGTCTCGCGAACGGGAATGTCCTGGTCGGGGGCGGCGTCGGCCCCGCCAGCACCTGGGTCGCCTCGACGGAGATCTTCACGCTTTCGACCAGGGCCTTCACGCCTTCGGGCTCCCTGCAGACAGCCATGTCCAACCCAGTGGCGGCGCTCCTGGCCAGTGGCCAAGTGGCCCTCGTCGGGATTGGAGACACCGAGGTGCTGAACACAGTCACCGGGAATGTGGCGACCGTGTCCGGCCTGGGCATCCCCAACCAGGGTGGCCTGACCGCCACGACCCTAGCCAACGGGAAGGTGCTGGTCGTGAACCTCGAGGGGGCCAGCCTCTTCGATCCCCTGAACCCCTAGGGTCCGTTCCAGAAGGGCCTGCGCTCACATCTGGAAGCGGTGTGTGCACTCCACCCAGCTCTCCGAGCCGTCCCTGTAGCGCTCCCGTTTCCAGATCGGCACCCGCTGCTTGATCTCGTCCATGATCCAGGCGGCGGCCTGGAAACTTTCGGCACGATGAACGCTGCTGGTGGCGACGAGGACGGCCGCTTCGGTGAGGGGCACCACGCCGAGGCGGTGATGGACAGCGCAGCGGGTGAGCCCATAGCGCTCGATGGCCTTCTCCCGCAGGAGGCCCAGTTCCTTCTCGGCCATGGGCACGTAGGCCTCGTAGGCCAGTTCCAGCACGGGCCGGCCTTCGTGGTGATCCCGGGCCCGGCCCTCGAAGAGGACGAGGGCCCCGGCATGCGAGTCCTCCATGACACTTCGTAAAGCCATCGCGTCCAAAGGCGCTTCCTGAACCGCTATCCAGGGAATCATGCGGGTCTCCGATGCAATGCCAACCATACACTGAACCGTTTTCCGAGGTCCGCCATGGCCAGCCCGCGCATCGATCCGAATGCTGTTTTCGACACCCTCGGCCGCCACATGCTGGTGGACGGCTTCCACCTGGTGATGGATCTGGAGAAGTCCCATGGGTCCTGGATCGTGGACGCCCGGGATGGCCGCAAGTATCTGGATTTCTACACTTTTTTCGCCACGGCTCCCCTGGGGCACAATCACCCCCGCCTGCGGGAGGCCCCTTTCGTGCGGCGCCTGGGTGAGATCGCCGTCCACAAGCCCGCCAACTCGGACATCTACACCACGGCCCTGGCCGAGTGGGTGGAGGCCTTCGGCACCCACGTGGCGCCCGCCGGTCTGCCCCACCTGTTCTGGATCGATGGCGGCGCCCTGGCGGTGGAGAATGCCCTCAAGGCGGCCTTCGACTGGAAGGTGCGGAAGAACCTGGCCGCGGGCAAGGGCGAGAAGGGCTCCCAGGTGATCCACTTCCGGGAGGCCTTCCATGGCCGCACCGGCTACACCCTGAGCCTCACGAACACGGCGGATCCCCGCAAACACCAGTACTTCCCCAAGTTCCCCTGGCCCCGCGTGCCGAACCCCAAGCTGGAGTTCCCCCTGGACCTTGCGAAGACGGAGGCCGCCGAGGCGGAAGCTATCGCCGCCATCGAGGCCGCCGTCGCCCGGGACCCCGACGACATCGCCTGCCTCATCGTGGAACCCATCCAGGGCGAGGGCGGCGACAACCACTTCCGCGGCGAGTTCCTTCGCGCCCTGCGAGTCCTGGCGGACCGTCATGATTTTCTGCTGATCTTCGACGAAGTGCAAACGGGTTTTGGCGCCACGGGCAAGTGGTGGGCTCACCAGTGGTTCGACGTGCAGCCCGACCTTCTCGCCTTCGGCAAGAAGAGCCAGACCTGCGGCATCGCCGCAGGCAGGCGCCTGGATGACGTGGAGGGCGTGTTCAAGGTGCCCAGCCGCATCAACAGCACCTGGGGCGGCAACCTGGTGGACATGGTGCGCGGCACGCGCATCATCGAGGTCATCCGGGAGGAAGGCCTGCTGGACCACGGTGTGAGGCAGGGCCAGCGCCTGCTCAAGGGCCTGCAGGAAGTCCACCGGGACTTCCCGGAGTTCACCTCCAATCCCCGCGGCCGGGGTCTCTTCTGCGCCCTGGACCTCGCCACACCCGAGCTGCGCAACGCCGTGGTGGCCAAGGGTCACCAGCTGGGCATGATGATCCTCGCCACTGGCGTGAAGGGCCTGCGCTTCCGCCCGGCCATGAACCTCCGCACGGAGGACCTGGATCTGGGCGTGGAGCTGCTCCGCAAGGCCGTGGCTGAAGTGGCCGCCATTTCGCCTAGTCTGGTGGGATGAAGATCGAGCTCTACTGTGACGGCGCCTGTCTCGGCAATCCCGGTCCGGGTGGCTGGGGTTACCTGCTGAGGGTGCACCTCGCCTCGGGCCTCCAGGAGAAGGAAGGCTCCGGCCCCGAGGCCGACACCACCAACAACCGCATGGAACTCACCGCCGCCATCCGGGGCCTCGAGGCGCTCACAAAGCCCTGCGAGGTGCTCCTGCAGAGCGACAGCCAGTACGTGGTCAAGGGCATCACCTCCTGGCTGAAGGATTGGAAGCGGCGTGGCTGGAAGAAGGCCGACGGCAAGCCTGTCCTGAATGCGGACCTTTGGCAGAGCCTGGATGCGCAGCTCGCGCGACATCGGGTCGAAGCCCGCTGGGTGAAGGGCCACGCGGGCCACGAGGAGAATGAGCGCGTGGACCGCCTTGCCAATGCGGCGGCACAGCGGGCATGAAAAGGGCCCCTGTCGAGGGGCCCTTCCAGTAGAAAGACTGGTTCAGTTCAGCTTCTTGAAATTGTAGACGATCTCCGGCGTCCACCCACGCACCGCCTTGCCGTCGCGCGTAGCGGGACTGAAGGTGGACTTGTTGGCGGCTTCGACGGCGGCCTCGTCGAACCCGGAGGCGCCACCCACTCCTTCGATCAAGGAGACCTTGAGCACCTGACCGCGCTCGCTCACAAAGACCTTCAGGCGCACCCTCTGGTCTTGGTTGGTCCCCAGGTGCAGCTGGATCGCGCGCTGAGGATAGGCTGGAGCAGCCTGATTCAGGACGCGGGCAGGCTCATTGGTGGGAGCGACATCCGAACCGGCCGGCTGGGGGCTGCTGGGCGCCGGCGCAGCCACCGGTTTCGGCGGTTCCGGCACGGGCTGCTGAGGCTTGGGAATCTCAGTGACCTGTGGCGGTGCGGCGACCTTGCTTGCGGACGCGCGCCTCTGCTCGTTCAGCCGCTGCTCATTCTGCTTCTGCTCGGCCAGCCTCTGGATGGCGGCCTTCTGCTGGCGCTCCAGATCCAGTCTGCGCTGCTTGGATTCCTCCAGCTGCTTCTCGATCTTCTGTTTTTCATCGGCAGACTTGGTCTCAGCCAGCTGCTTCTGGAGCTGGGCCGTCTTTTCGCTCTGGGCCTTGGCCTTGGCGTCCACATCGGCCTTCTGCTGCTCGAACTGCGCCTTGAGAAGCTGCAGCTCCGCCAGCTGCTTCTGGAGGGCCGGGTCTTCCCTGTGGCGGCCGAAGAAGAGGTAGGCCAATCCCAGGATCACCGCCGCGGCGACACCCCCACCCACGAGGAGCAGCGAGTTCTTCGAGCCCGGTTTCGCGTCCGGAGCGCCATCCATGTGGCCGGCCCCGCTGCGCATGCTTTCGCCGGCGGCAGTGTAGGCGAGGTAGTTGTCACCCTCCTCCGCCTTCATGGCGCTGGCGTCCCGGTCATTTTCCTCCCGGAACAGCGTATGCATGAAGAAGGCCATGTTGAAAGTGGTCGGGCTGTACTCGCCCTCGTAGAGCACCCGTTCCAGCTCTGCCTGGAAGCCTTCCACCGTGAGGAAGGGCTGGCGGCCCAGCAGCAACCGGCCAAGGAGGGCGCGGATCTCCGCCGGCAGGGGGACATCCTCCTGGGCGGCCTTGAGGGTGGCCCGGTCCAGTACCGACTGGAGGTTGCCCCCCACCGGCAGACATTCGAAGGTGAGGAGTTCGTACAGCACGGCCCCGAGGGCAAAGAGGTCCTGCTGGAGGGCGTCTTTCTCCGGCCCCTGGAGGTAGGGCGCCAGTTTCTTCATGGCCGTGGGCGCCTTGGCCAACAGGCTCCTGACCAGCGAGGCAAAAGGGGCATCCACGAGCTGAGTGGCGCCTTCAAAGCTCACCCACACACTGTGGGGGCTGAGCAGGCCGTGACTGACCCCCTTGGCCTGCATCTGCACGATGCCCTGGGCCACGCCCTGGATCACGGTGAGGGCGTGATCCACGCCGAAGGGGATCTGTTCCTGCTTGGCCTTGTCGAGGAGCTGCGCGAGACTTCGGCCCGGGACATAGTCCCAGGCCACATGCGGTGTCTTTCCGCTCTCGATGCGGTAGCCCAGGCCGAAAATCCTGGCGCCACCCAGCAGGGGCACCACCCGGCCGGCCTCAGCCAGCCGAGGTCCCAGGCCCGCCTGGAAGAGCTCCTCCGAAAAGGCTCGGACCAGTACATGGCGATCGAAGCTGCTCCCGGCGATGGCGACCGCCCGGTGCACGGCACCAAAGGGATCACTGGTCAGTTCTGAAGCCAGCAGGTAGGACCCGAGGCGAGTGTAGGTGCCCATGTCCAACTCCTAAGACAATGCTTGGAAAGATACCCCGAAAGTCGTGTTTCGCCTAGCGGATCGTCCAGGTATGCAAGCCCGCGATCAGGGTTCCGCCGGACTCTCCCAGTCTTCGCCAGCGGCCCGCCACACCAGGATCCAGAAGTTGGCGGTGGCGTGGACCCCGTTCGAGAAGGCCAATTGCATCTGGGCGAAGGGAATGGAGAGCTCATCCCAGGGCACCGTCCGCCGACCAGCGCCTTCATCGAAGCAGGCCCGCAGCCGACGGTTGCGTTCCTGTTTGATGGCCAGCATCCGACGCAGGGGGGGGGCCGGGTCCAGGCTTCCTCCTGTAGCCCAGTAGGGTTCCTGGGTCACGACCAGGTGGGCCAGATGTTCGTCGGCGTAGGCCTCGAAATGCTCCCGAAGGGGACTCACACCCTCCATGGCCGAGGGATCCGTCAGCAGTTGGACCTGGTGGGCCAGCACTCCCAGGTCGCGAACGATCTCCTCGGGACGCCGGTGCTCCTCGCTGAGACGCAGCAGGGTGCGGAACTGGGCTTCCACCCGCTCCACCGTGGGGGGCTGGTCATTGGCGACCCCGCGGGCGCCCTCCAGCAGGGCCTGCGGATGGGCCCTTAGAAACGCCGCCATGCGGCGTGGCAGGAGCCTGATGGCCTTGGCCGTCTGGGCTTCATGGACCTTCGGGGACCAGGCCCAGGCCGGAAAGCAGACGAGAAGCACGGTCAGGGCCGGGCGGACTGAGCGCTGGATCAAGGTTGCTCCCGGGTCAGCAGCGATGCTGTGTCGCCCAGGGGGTCCGTGGGGATGTCCAGGGAGCGCAGCCGGTGCAGCAGCGTGGTCCGCCGCATGCCGAGACGGCGGGCCGACTCGCTCTTATTCCAGCCTGTGGCCTGCAGGGATTCCAGGATCAGGTGCCGCTCCAGGTCCTCCAGAAAGCGCCCCAGATCCTGGTGCTGGGGCAGCCTCGGGAAGGCCACGGCAGGCAGGGCGCCGGCGATGGAGGCCGGGAGATCCTGGAGCAGGAGGCGTTCGGGATCGGAGCCCAAGGCCATGGCACGCTCCACCGCATTCTCCAGCTCCCGCACATTGCCCGGCCAGGTGTAGGCCTCCAGTGCCTGCAGCGCCGCGGGCTCCACCTGCTTCAGGGGGAGGCCCAGTTCCCGGGAGAACTTCCGCGCGAAGTGGGCCATCAGGACGGAGATGTCCTGGGGGTGCTCCCGCAGGGGATGCAGCTGCACGGGAATAACGTTCAGGCGGTAGAAGAGGTCCTCGCGGAACCGCTTCTGTTCCACCAGGCTGCCCAGGTCCTCGTTCGTGGCGGCCAGCAGGCGGAAATCTGCCTTGATGGTCCGGGTCGATCCCAGCGGCGTGAACTCCCGTTCCTGGATGACCCGCAGCAGCTTCACCTGGAGGTTCATTGGCATGGTGCCGATCTCATCCAGGAAGAGGGTCCCCCCTTCGGCCTGCTGGAGCCGTCCGGGCCGGTCCGTGCGCGCGTCCGTATAGGCCCCGCGCACATGCCCGAAGAGTTCATCCTCAAGCAGGTTCTCGGGAATGGCCCCGCAGTGGATGGCCACGAAGGGCCCCTGGGCCCGCAGGCTCCACTGGTGGATGGCCTTGGCCGCCAGTTCCTTTCCGGTGCCCGAGGGGCCCGTGATGAGCACTGTGGACGGCGAAGGCGCCACCCGGCGCAGCAGGGCCTGGAGGTTCTGCCACATGTCGGAACGACCCACCATCTTGGGCTCCGGAGTCTGCCCCTGGATCTGTTCCCTCAGCCGCTTGTTCTCCTGGTTCAGTTGCGATTTTTCGATGGCGCGCAGGAGCGTGTGCTCCAGCTCTTCTGTGCGAAAGGGTTTGGGGATGTAGTCGTAGATGCCCATTTTCACGGCCTGCAGGGCGGTCTCCACCGATGTCGATCCGGACAGCACCACCACAACGGTGTCGGGTTTGGCCAGGGCCTGGCGAGCCAGCTCGAGGCCACTCAGGTCAGGCAGCATCAGGTCCACCACCGCCAGATCAAAATGTTCGCCCCGGAGGAACTGGGCCCCGCGCAATCCGGATCCCGTCCCCACCACTTCGTGGCCATGCCGGGTCAGGAGCGTGCCCACCACCTCAAGGATGGTGGGGTCGTCATCCACCAGGAGAGCTCGGGCCGGGTTCATGCCTTAGCGTCCAGGGTTGGCGGGGCCCTGTCAAGGTTTGGACAGGGTAAATGAAGGTAGACTTTGATCCGCATGCTATCCAGATCCAGCCTGTGGCAGCGCCTCTCGGGCGCCTCACTCTGGCCCCTGGCTTGGGCCATGGTCTTGCCTTGTGCCCTGCCCTGGCTGCTGCCCGAGCGCTGGGATGGCCGGGTGCCTCTCCCCTGGCTCCTCCTGGGCGCCGGGGTCTGGCTTGCCAGCCTTCCCCTGGCCCGGAGCGCCCGTTGGTTCGTGGTGCCCCTGGCCCTGAGCCTGATGGGGTTCACCTCCCTCGGCCTGGCCCGGCTGGCCCGGTGGGAGCTGGCTCTGCCCACCGGCTTCCAGGCCCTGGAGGGCCGCATCGCCGCGCCCTGGTCCCGGCAGGGCGACCAGTTGCGGAGCCAAATCGACCTCTCGGCTCCTGAATCCATGAAAGGCCTGACCCTGCCCCTCACGCTTCCCGCCGAGGGTGAACTGGGCCCCCCCGAACCCGGCACGCCGGTCCGGTTCCGGGCAGAGCTGCGACCCGTCCGACCCGCCCCGGTCTTCCTGGCGGAACGCCCCCTCTGGCGCGCCCGCAGCGATGAATCGCCCCGGCGCATCCACCTGGCCTCGACCCAGCTGATGGAGGCTGCGGGCCCCGCACAGCCTTCTCCCCTGCTCCGGCTGCAGGCTTTTGCCCGACGCCGCTTCGAGGCCCTTCCCCTCGGTCCTACTGCCAAGGACCTCTGGGGTGCCCTGGCCCTGGGCATCCCACCCGCCGACGAAGCCCACTTCAGCGTGTTCACCGAAAGCGGCACCATCCACATCCTGGTGGTCTCGGGGCTGCAGGTGACCCTGGTCATGGCCGCCGTGGAGGCCCTGCTCCGGCGTCTCCGGGCCCGCTGGGCCACCCCGGGATCCATGGCCGCGGGGTTGCTGTATTCGGCGCTGGTGGGCTTTTCGGCCCCCGTGTGGCGCGGCCTCTTCATGGGGCTCGCCTGGGCCCTTGGCCGAAGCAGCGGCTGGAAGCTCCCGCCGGTGGCTGGATTGCATGTCGCCCTGCTGCTCTGGCTCCTCGGGCATCCGGCCGCCGGGGCGGAACCGGGCTTCCTGTTGGCCTGGTGGGCCCTCCTGGGGGTGCTCTGGGGCGCAGAGCCCCTGGCCGGGCTGGTGTCGCCCCTGCTGGGGGCCCTGGCCCTCCCCTTCGGACGGCTGGCCGCCCCTTGGCTGTCCACCCTGCCCCTCCTGGCCCTGCTGCATGGAGGCGCACCCTGGTGGGGCATCCTGGCCAACCTCCTGGTGCTTCCCCTCGTGGCCTTCCTCACGCCCCTGTGCCTGGCCCTGATCCTGCTGCCGCTACCTGGCCTCACCCAGGGCGCGGCGCTCGTTCTGACTTGGCTGGGGGATCGGCTCGTCCCGGCCCTGACGGGCCTCGCCCCCCTCGGCACGGGCCTGCTCTGGCCCTGGCTGCTGCTGGCCCTGGGGTGGCTGGCCCTGGCCCACCTGCAGGGGAGGCTGAGGCGGACCCGGGCCTTGACGGCGGCCTTGGTAGCCACCTCCATGCTGTTCCTCATGGTCCGCGGCACGGGGCGGAGGGCCGACACTCTTTCGCTCGAATCCGTGGACATCGGGCAAGGCGATGCCCTGCTGCTGAGGGTCCCCGGCGGCGATGCCACCTTGATCGACACAGGCCTGGGCCCCTGGGCCGCCAGACGCCTGGTCCGGGTGCTGAGCCGGCGGGGTGTGCGCGAACCCGTGCACCTGCTCATCACTCACCCCCACGGCGACCATGCCGGCGGCTGGGCCACCTTGTCCCGGCTCTGGCCGCTCAGCACGACCTCGGTGCCGGTGACCGCCGATGACGAGGACCCCTGGCTCCCTTACCGTCCCTCGGCCGCGGGAGATCCCGCCGGGTTGCAGCGGGGGGACGCCTGGACCCGGGGGACCGCCGCCTTCCGAGTGCGCTGGCCCCCCCGGCCTTTCGCCCTGGCCGATGCGAACATGGTGTCGGTCGTCCTGCAGGTCGATTGGCAGGACCGGGAACTCTGGCTCATGGGTGATGCCCTGGCCGTCCAGGAACGGGACCTGATGGATCTGGGCGACCCGGGTTCCTTCCGGCATCGCCTGCTCAAGGCCGGGCATCACGGCAGCCGCAGCGCCTCGGATCCGGCCTGGATTGCCGCTTTGAAGCCGGAAGTGGTCGTCATTCCCGCCAGTTTCAGGAACCCCTTCGAGCACCCCCATCCGGAGACGCTGGAGACGTTCCGACAGCAGGGGCTGGCGCCGTGGATCACGGGCCCCTCCTGCGGCGTACGCGTCTGCGCCGTGACCGGAGGATGGGCCATCGAAACCGGCGACGGAACCAGGGCCTTCACGCCTCTCCGAAGAACCCCGAAGCCCTGAGGCGCTCCACCAGCCTACGGCTGCCTTCGAGGTGATTGGCCGTCCACTGGGCCTGGGCCTGGGGACCCACCTCGTTCACCACCACCAGGGCCGCCCCACAGGGCACTCCCGCCCCGTGGCAGGCTGCGAAGATCCCGGTCAGCTCCAGATGCTCTGCCGGGGCCACGGATCCGAGCAGGGCCGCACCTTCAAGGGTCTTGGTGATGGCCGGCGGCACGGCGACCGGGTGGGACGGCAGTGGACCCGGCAAGGTGGAGGCCCAGCGCACCCGCTCGATCCGGGGACGGTAGGCCTTCCCCTGCAATTCCCCCAGGGAGGTGGCGATGGCCTCAGAGGCCCACAGTGCCTCAAGCTGGCCAAGGCGGCCGTCGTAGCGCCCGCAGGTTCCCAGGAACAGGACGCACTCGGGCCGCCGCTCCGCCAGCAGGCGCGCGGTGGCTGCCGCCGCCGTGACGGCTCCCACGCCCACCGTGGCCGCTTCCCAACCCGGTGGAGGGTGGTCGGCGAGAGGCCCCAGTTCGGGGGCAAAGGCGGACAGCAGGAGTCGCATGGTGTCCCAGATTCTACAGGTGATCCAGCGCCCAGGCCGCGACGGGAATGGAGAGGCCGTTGCCCAGGAGCCGGTACCGGGCCTCCAGGGACAGGGACTCCGGGAACCGGAATCCGGCCGGCAGTCCCAGGAGGCGTGCCACTTCGGAGGGAGAGAAGCGCCGCACCCCCCGATCGGTCTTCAGGAAAGGCCCACTGCCCACGAACAACCGACCGTAGCCGCCGATGAAACAGGTGCTGCGGCGATCTCCGGGTTCCACCAGATCAAGCCCGTGGTGCCGGCGGGCCAGGACCTCGGGTAGCAGGTAGAGGCGCGCGTCCTCCTCTGCATCCAGAAAACCCGCCAGGGGACCCGGTTGAAGGTCCGGGACCGGAAGCGGCTTCAGGGGCTTTCGGGAGGCCACGATGAACACTCGCGGCCGGAAGTTCGGCCTGCCGAAGCGGCTGGGACAGGCCTGGAGGTCCAACTGATGCATTCCCAGGGTCCGGAGGCGCTCCGTCAGCAGAGCGTGGGCATCCGACCCCAGGAAGCCTGTCACGTTCTCCACCACCAGACGATCCGGGGGCGCCTGCGGGAGGAGGTCCATGAGGTGGCGGAAGGCCCTGGACCGGAGATCCGAGAGGCCCCGGTGATTCCCCATTCTGCAGAAGGGCTGGCAGGGCGGGCTCAGGAGCCAGGTGTCGGCCCCCAGGTCCGCCAGATCCTGTGCGGGCAGGGTGGCCAGCTCCTTGGCCCGGGGCTCGAAGTCGTGGTTGAGGGCATAGGTGGCGTTGGCGGCCTCGCTGACATCGTAGGCGGCGAGGACCCTGCCCCGATCCCCGAGGGCGCAACGCCAGCCGCCCAGGCCCGAGAACAGCTCCAGCACCCGCATCAGCCGCAGCCGCAGCCGCCGCCGCAGGCGGCCTGGAGGGCGGTACCCTTCCCGAGGGTTCGGCCCTCCAGGAACAGGCGCAAAGCCAGGGCCAGGCCGGTGCCCGCATCGGCCCAGATGAACCACTGGCCCAGCAGGCTGCCCAGCAGAAGCAGGGCCGACAGTTCGAGGACGGTGCGGCTGCGGGCCAGGTCCATGTCCAGGGCCGCATGAGTCCCGGCGAGGCCCCGCTTGGCGATCCAGAGGAAAGCCTCGAGCCCGGTGGCGAGCAGGGCCAAACCCAGCCGAGCCAACCCGGCCTGGGGGCCACGCTGGCCCAGCAGGGCAGACACCGAGGCCATGGCCAACCCCAGGGCCAGGAGGCGCAGGAGATGGCTCACCACGCGGAGGGTCACCCGATCCCGCTCCAACCCACTGTTGCCGAGCCCCTCCCGGATCCGCCAGCGCAGGCTCAGGGCCGACGGTATTTGCAGGAGACAGGCCGCCCCGAAGCCCCACAGGGCGATGGCACCTTCTCCCAGCCCCAGCCAGAGGGCGGCCGCACCCATGGCCAGGCCCAGCAGGACCGTCAGCAGGGAGAGGCGGGAAGCCCGCGCCGCATCCACGCTCATCGCGTCAGCTTCCGGTACTTGATGCGGTGGGGATCGAAGGGCTTCAGGCCCAGCACGTCCTTGCGGTACTGCTCGTACTGACTGTAGTTTCCGTCGAAGAACTGCACCTGCGAATCGCCTTCGAAGGCCAGGATGTGCGTAGCCAGGCGGTCCAGGAACCAGCGGTCGTGGCTCACCAAGACCGCGCTGCCGGCGAAGGCCTCGATGGCCTCCTCCAGGGCGCGCATGGTGTTCACGTCCAGGTCGTTGGTGGGTTCGTCGAAGAAGAGCAGGTTGGACTCGCTCTTCAGCGTGAGGGCCAGGTTCAGGCGGTTCTGCTGGCCCCCGCTGAGCTCCGAGACCTTCTTCTGCTGGGAGTCCCCGGAGAAGCCGAAGCGGCTGAGCCAGGCCCGGGCGTTGATGAGTTTGCCGCCCAGCTCGATCTGCTCGTAGCCGCCCGAGACCGCCTCGAACACGGTCTTGTCGGGATTGAGGTTCGCGCGGAGCTGGTCGACATAGGCCATCCGGACGGTTTCACCGATGCGGATGGCGCCTGAATCCGGCTGCTCCTGGCCCGTGAGGAGGCGCAGCAGGGTGGACTTGCCGGCGCCGTTAGGGCCGATGACGCCGAGGATGCCGGCCCGGGGGATGGCGAAGCTCAGGTTCTCGAAGAGCACCCGGTCGCCGTAGGCCTTGGAGACGCCCGTGAGTTCCGCGACGAGATCGCCGAGCCGCGGGCCGCTGGGGATGTAGATCTCCAGCTCCTGCTCCTTCTGGCGGCCCTCCTCGCCCGCCAGCCGCTCGTAGTTGGCGATGCGGTCCTTGCTCTTGGCGTGCTGGCCTTTGGGCGACATGCGGATCCACTCCAGCTCGCGCTCCAGGGTCTTCTGCCGCTTCTGGTCCGACTTCTCCTCGCGGGCCAGGCGGCCCTGCTTCTGCTCGAGCCAGCTGGAGTAGTTCCCCTTCCAGGGGATGCCCTCGCCGCGATCCAGTTCGAGGATCCACTCGGCCACGTGATCCAGGAAGTAGCGGTCGTGGGTGACGGCGATGACCGTGCCCTTGTAGTCCTGCAGGTGCTTCTCCAGCCAGGCCACGGATTCGGCATCCAGGTGGTTGGTGGGCTCGTCCAGCAGCAGGATGTCGGGTTCCTGGAGCAGCAGGCGGCAGAGGGCCACCCGGCGGCGCTCGCCGCCCGACAGCACTCCGATCTTCGTGTCGGGATCGGGGCAGCGCAGGGCATCCATGGCCTGGTCGAGCCGGGAGTCCAGATCCCAGCAGTCATGGGCGTCGATCTTTTCCTGCAGGGCGCCCTGCTTGGCCAGCAGCGCGTCCATGTCCGCCTCGGGATCCGCGAACTGGTCGCTGATGGCGTTGTACTCCTTCAACCAGGCCACCTTCTCGGCAGCGCCCTCCTCGACGATCTCGCGCACGGTCCGGTCGGGGTCAAGCTGGGGCTCCTGGTCGAGGATCCCCGTCGTGTAGCCCTTGCTGAGCACCGCCTCACCATTAAAGTCCTGGTCCACGCCCGCCATGATTCGCAGCACGGTGCTCTTGCCGGACCCGTTGAGGCCCAGTACGCCGATCTTCGCGCCGTAGAAATAACTGAGGGAGATGTCCTTGATGACGGGCTTGTTGTTGTAGATCTTGCTGACCCGCATCATCGAGTAGATGATCTCGGGCTGATCACTCTGGGGCTTGGCCATGGGGCATCCGACAAAAAGGCCGTGCGGTGGCACGGCCTTCTTAGGATAGCTGAAGAACAGCCCCTAGGGTTCCAGGGTCGCCTGGGCCGCCGCCAGGATGGCGATGGGCACGCGGTAGGGGCTGCAGCTGACGTAGTCCAGGCCCACCTTGTGGAAGAAGACCACGCTCCTGGGATCGCCGCCGTGCTCGCCACAGACTCCCAGCTTGATGCCGGGGCGCGCCGCGCGGCCCTTCTCGCAGGAGATGCGCACCAGCTCGCCGATGCCCTCCTGGTCGAGGCTCTGGAAGGGATCCTCTTCCAGGATCTTCTTCCCGACGTATTCCGGCAGGAACGAGCCCGCATCATCGCGGCTGAAGCCGAAGCCCATCTGGGTCAGATCATTGGTTCCGAAGCTGAAGAACTCGGCCTCCTGGGCGATGCGGTCCGAGGTGATGGCCGCCCGGGGGATCTCGATCATGGTGCCGATGGGGCAGGCGAACTGGGTGCCTCGCTCCTGGTTCACCTGGGCGATCTCATCGAGCATCTCCGTCTTGGTATAGGCCAGTTCCCGCACGGTACCGATGAGCGGCACCATGATCTCCGGGATGGCCCTGGTGCCCTTGGCGGCCACGTTCAGCGCGGCCTCGGCGATGGCTCGGACCTGCATGCGGATGATCTCGGGGAAGGTGATCCCGAGGCGGCAGCCCCGGTGGCCCATCATCGGGTTGAACTCGTGCAGCTGAGCCACCCGGCGCTCCACGGTGCCCAGGTCCACACCCAGCACCTCGGCCATCTCCCTCTGGCCCGGCTCATCCTGGGGGAGGAATTCGTGGAGGGGTGGATCCAGCAGACGGATGTTCACGGGCAGGCCGTCCATAGCATTGAAGATGCCCTCGAAATCCTCCCGCTGCATGGGCAGCAGCTTGGCCAGGGCTTTCTTGCGACCCTCGGCATCGGTGGCGAGGATCATCTCGCGCACGGCGATGATGCGGTCGCCCTCGAAGAACATGTGCTCGGTCCGGCAGAGACCGATGCCCTCCGCGCCGAAGGCCCGGGCCACGGCCGCATCGTGGGGCGTGTCCGCATTGGTGCGGACCTTCATGCGCTTGGCATCGCGGCTCCAGGTCATGATCTTGGCGAAGCGCTGGTAGAGTTCGCTCTCCTCGGCCTTCAGGCGGTTGTCCACCAGTACCTGGTTGACTTCGGAGGGATGGGCGCTCAGCTTGCCGACGAACACCTCGCCGCTGGACCCGTCCATGGAAATCCAGTCCTGCCCCGCCTTGAGCTCGCAATCACCCACACGCACGATCCCGCGCTCCAGGTCGATCTGGATGGCCGATGCGCCGCACACGCAGGGCTTGCCCATGCCCCGGGCCACCACGGCCGCATGGCTGGTCATGCCGCCCCGGGCCGTCAGGATGCCCTGGGAGGCCACCATGCCCGAGATGTCCTCGGGGCTGGTCTCCACCCGCACCAGCACCACGGGGCCCTCCTGGGCCATCTTCTCGGCCTGGTCGGCGGTGAGGGCGATCCGGCCCGTGGCTGCGCCGGGGCCGGCGTTCAGGCCCTTCGTCAGCAGCTTGCCTTCCTTGCGGAGCCGGTCCTTCTCCTTGGGATCGAAGACCGGGGCCAGCAGCTGGGAGAGGCTGTCCGCATCGATGCGCTTGAGCGCCGTATGGCCGTCGATGAGGCCCTCGTCCACCAGGTCGATGGCGATCCGGATGCTGGCCATGGCCGTCCGCTTGCCATTGCGGGTCTGCAGCAGGAAGAGCTTCCCGCGCTCGATGGTGAACTCGATATCCTGCATGTCCTTGAAGTGCGTCTCCAGGCGCTGGCAGGTGGCGTCCAGTTCCGCGAAGGAACTGGGCATGGCCTCCTCGAGGCTCTTCAGCCCGGTGCCTTCGGCCTGGGCCCGGGTGATGGGCTGAGGCGTGCGGATGCCCGCGACCACGTCCTCGCCCTGGGCGTTGATGAGGTATTCCCCGTAGAACAGGCGCTCCCCGGTGGCCGGATCCCGCGTGAAGGCCACGCCGGTCCCGCAGTCATCGCCCATGTTGCCGAAGACCATGCTCTGCACGTTGACACCCGTGCCCCAGTCATCGGGAATGCGGTGGAGCCGGCGATAGGTGATGGCGCGCCCCGTGTTCCAGCTCTCGAAGACGGCGCGGATGGCCCCCCAGAGCTGCTCCATGGGATCCTGGGGAAAGGGTTGCCCCGTTTCCTCGCGCACGATGTCCTTGTAGGCCGTGACGACGACCTGCCAGTCCTCGGCGCTGAGCTGCGTGTCCAGGTGCTTGCCCAGCCGCTCCTTGGTCCTTTCGATCTCAGCTTCAAACAGGGAGTGCTCGACGCCGAGCACCACGTTGCTGTACATCGTGATGAAGCGCCGGTAGGAGTCCCAGGCGAAGCGGGGGTTCCCGCTGGCCCGCTCCAGGGCGGCCACGGTCTTGTCGTTGAGTCCCAGGTTGAGGACGGTGTCCATCATGCCCGGCATGGAGACCCGGGCACCGGAGCGAACCGAGAGCAGGAGGGGGTTTTCAGCGGCCCCGAAGCCACAGCCGCGCACAGCCTCGAGCCACTTGAGCGCCTCAAGTATCTCGGTTTTCAGAGCATCGTTGAGCTGTCGCCCATTCGTGTAGTAGGCACCGCATTGTTCCGTGGTGAGCGTGAACCCGGGTGGCACCGGGATGCCCAGGCCGGCCATCTCGGCCAGGTTGCACCCCTTTCCTCCGAGCAGGTTGCGCATGCTGGCGCTTCCTTCGTTGCGGTTACCCCCGAAGGTGTAAACACCTTTGTTCATTCGTTCCTCCATGCGGAACATCCAGTGTATACGGCGCCGGAGCATAATTCCCCCACGGATACGCTCAGGCGGTACATAAAAAAACGGGCCACCACTGGGGTGACCCGTTCGTTTTAACGTCGCAGCGACCTACTTTCCCACTCCTGTTCAGAGCAGTATCATCGGCCCTCCAAGTCTTAACTGCCGTGTTCGGGATGGGAACGGGTGTGACACTTGGGGAAAAGCCACGACGAAGGC
>Ga0316217_10000156_pt1 | contig 102532 bp, 80 predicted proteins | sample 1anoAmetaG_FD_203633 | JGI IMG/M metagenome (GOLD analysis project Ga0316217, IMG submission 203633) | Freshwater microbial communities from Trout Bog Lake, Wisconsin, USA - 1anoA | ecosystem: Environmental > Aquatic > Freshwater > Lake > Hypolimnion/Profundal zone | place: USA: Wisconsin...
CCGCCGATTCCCCGGCGGCGCGGGAAAGGCTCCCGCTGAAGGAGTCGCTTCCGACCAGCGCCGGGGTGAAGCTGTAGCTAAACGCTGGATCGGGATTGCCGTAGGTCTTCCCCGCCGCGCTGGCCGTGACACTCACCGCCTTGGGGGTGATGGCGAGATTCGCCCCGGTAAAGGCAAGGCTGTAGTTCGAGCCCGCCGACAGTGTCCCTTGGGAGATGGCGTAGCTTCCCACCGATTCCCCGGCGGCGCGGGAAAGGCTCCCGCTGAAGGAGTCGCTTCCGACCAGCGCCGGGGTGAAGCTGTAGCTAAACGCGGGATCGGGATTGCCGTAGGTCTTCCCCGCCGCGCTGGCCGTGACACTCACCGCCTTGGGGGTGATGGCGAGATTCGCCCCGGTAAAGGCAAGGCTGTAGTTCGCGCCCGCCGACAGTGTCCCCTGGGAGATGGCGTAGCTTCCCACCGATTCCCCGGAGGCGCGGGAAAGGCTCCCGCTGAAGGAGTCGCCCGAAACGAGGGCTGGGCTGACCGAGTAGGTAAGTGCCAGGTCGGAGTCGCCGTAGCCCTTGGTCTGGGGTTGCGCCGTCACGGTAATTGGTTTTGCAGAGACGGTGAAGTCCGCACCAAAGAAGACCAAGGTGTAGCCACTCCCCAGGGTGAGTGTCCCCTGGCTGATCGCGTAGCTTCCCACCGACTCCTCGGGAGCGCGGCTGAGCGAGCCGGTGAAGGAGTCGCCGGCGCTAAGGGCCGGAGTGAAACTGTACGAGAATACGGGATCCGAGTCGCCGTAGGTTTTCCCCTGCCCCGGGTTTGCCGTCACGGTGACAACGGTGCTCTGGGGGGTGAGGTAGAAGAGCGACACCGCCTCTATGATGGACTTTCCCCGGTCTCCGGCCACGTACCCTCTGGCGCGCAGGTAACCGTTGGAATTCAAGGAGAGTCCCTGGGGGAACCCGACGGGAGGAGTCTCTTTGACTTCCAGCTCCCAGCCGTCCTGCTGCGCGGTCCTGGTCGCGTTCCCCAGAAAGCTCCATACGGGGGTGGCTGCATAAGGGTCTGGTGAGTACTCGAACCAGACCCGCCAGAGTTCCGGGCTGCCGCCTTTACGCAGCCAGGTAATTGTTTGCCGGGAGCCGTCCGGAGACTGCCCGACTGAGAGATCCTGCCACCCCGGGATGTTGTTGCTGAGCCTCGCCAGACCTGCCCCCCCCTTGGTCGATAGGAAGTCACCTGACAGTATGATCTTTCCGTCAGCTTGCTGGTTCACGGCCCAAATCGCGTCTTCGGCAGAATCTGAATTGCGTTCGTAAACCGTACTGGAATCAAAGCTAGGGTCCAACACCCCGTTTTTATCGAGGCGGGCGATAAGCTGTACTGGATAGGTAGCACCGCTGGAGTCTTTCAGCTGCAGGAAGCCCCCGTAGACCAGTATGCTTCCGTCAACCTGCAGCACCAGGCCGTTGAGCATGGCATCGAAGTTGAAATTGGTCGATCCTTCAAAAAAAAGGAGGCATCGACCGCTCCGTCGTCGCTCGCCCCGGGAGCGTTTTTGAGGCGCATGGCTTTGGATCTGATGGTGCTGAAATCCGCGCCGTTATCCCACTGTCCGGCGATAAGAATCCGGTTTTGCGCGTCCAGGACGATCGAGGAGATGTATTCGCTGTAGATTCCGTTGGAAGACGGCGGCGGGGTAAGGTCATGCTGGAGTCCCCCGCCAGGATAAAGCCGCAGCAGCTTGCCGGTATTGGTGCCTACAAGGATATAGCCATCCGACTGGATGGTGATTGAGAAAACCTCCCCATCCACGGTGGCGTCCGGAAGAAAGCTGTCGTCCCTCGTGCCGTCTGCGCGGAATCTCGCCAGGAAGCAGTACGGGCTGTTGAAATCCGTCAACAACTGCCCCCCGATATATATCATGCCATCCTTTTGTACTGTCACAGCCTGAATCCCGTAGCTGTCTAGATCTGTCACGAGTTGGCCGTTAAAATGCAGGTTGTCGTTAAAGGTAGTCGTTTCATTGGGGGAGGGAACGGGATTGGATATCCCGCTGGGATCGAAGCGCAGCACCAAAGGTTGCGGAACTGTGAATATACCTCCGGCGATCAGGCTCAGGTCGGGCAGCAGTGTCAGGTCCAACACCATCCGGTCCAAAGGCGAGGTACTGAAATCATTGGTCAGACTCCAGTCCTGGGTGAATCTGGCGATGAACGTGGTCGGTAAAAGGGGTCCGGAGCCGTACTGTATATCAGTTATCCCCCCCCCAATGACGGTCTTGCCGTCCGGCTGCAGGGTGGTTACGTAGATCGTTCCATACCCGGTGTAGGATGAGCCGTTGGCCCAGAGAGTGATTGCGGGCATGTCGTCATCGAGCGCCCCCTGCGGGTAGAAGCGCGCCAGTCCCACCCTGGGCTGGCCGTTTACGGTGCTGAAGCTCCCTCCGGCCAGGATGTTCCCGTCGAATTGCAGGGCAAGGGTTGAAGGGGCGGCGTCCAGCAGCGGGGCGAAGGTGGCGTCGGCGCTGCCGTCAGGGTTGAAGCGCGCCAGATAACCTGGCACCACCCCAATGACAAAATCTCCGGCTACCAGTATCCTGCCATCCGGTTGCAGCAGGAGCTGGGATGTTAGTCCGGTGACCCCCTGGCCGAACCCGGCGTCGATACTGCCGTCCGGTTTGAGGCGCGCAAGGCAGCTCGCCCCGGGGACGGCCAAGGAATCGGCGGCCACCAGGATCTTGCCGTCCGGCTGCAGGGCCAGCGAGCGGACCGCCCCCAGGCCTGGCGGCAGGGCGAAGCTGTCTTTCACCGTGCCGTCCGGGTTGATTCGCACCAGGGCGGCGCCGCCGGCGAGAATGAGATTCCCCTGCAGTGCGACGGCGCCGACGCTGCTCCCCGAATAGCTCCAGACAAGGGTTCCGCCTTCTGCAACCAGTGCCAGTATTGGTTCTTGCGTGGTTACGCTGTCCACCATCACCGGGTGGGTGCCGGCCACCAGGACCCCCGCGCCTCCTGGGGCTAGTGCGAGCACACTGACGTTGAAGTCTTGGGTTGATGTCTGGTCGAAGCTGCCATCTGGCGAGCCGTCGCCTCCCGCAAGGCGCACCAGACCGAACATGCCGCCGGCGTACACGCGTTGCACCCCATCTGGATCGTAGGGTTTTGGCTGCAGGAGCAGAGCGCTGACCGCGCCGCTGAGCGAGGAGGCGAAGCGGGCATCAACGGTCCCGTCCGGATTGATGCGACAGAGGTAGCTGTGCGGAGTTCCGTTCCGGGTGATGGTGAAGTCCCCGCCGACGAGGATCTTGGCGTCACTTTGCACGGCGACGCTTCTGATCCCTTGGGCACCAAGCGCCGTGCTGTAGACCCGGAAGCCGTCCACCGGGTGCATGACCGAGCTGTAACTGCCGAAACCAGCCAAGGCCGGCCCCGGCAGTAGAACCGGCAGCAGGCAGAGCAGCAGGAGGAATATTGTTTGGCCCATTCCGCGTTCTCCTCGGGACTGATCAGTTCACTGCCTAGCTCACGGAGAAGCGCCTGGTTTCAACGCTCCTGTATATGGATAATTTTTTTAAGCGCCTTAAGTCCACCGTTGGAGACGACCTTGATACCGCCCGGGCGACCGGTCATGCTGGAACTGCGCCTCCCCCCGTTAGTGGAATGGTCGGCCTCCGTGACGCTGCCATTGGAAAGTTGCACCAGGACCTTCCCCTTGAACGACGGGAGGGCTCCCCCGCTGTCGTACTTCACCCCCCAAAGGTAGGAGCTGCCGGGATTGCACGGGTCGGTGCTCGGCTGATAGGTTGGGAAGAAAACGGCGCCGCCGGTGTTCGAGGTAGCATTGGTGATCAGCCTTTCGGCGCCGACTCCGCTGGAACTGGGATCCAGATTGATGCGCCAGCCGGGATCACTCACACCGACCGAGTTGGCGCTGGATCCGGTTTGATTTACCAAGGACGGGACGTTCACCGAGGCGATGCAACTCTTGGTAATACTGTCCAGACCCAGCACAACACCGTTTACCGGGTAGTTGTAGCACGGCTCCTTTACGCCGAAGAGGGACCTGGCGTTTTCCATATCGTCCTGGTTGAAAAAGTACCTGCCGGCTCCGAAATAGAGCCAGAGGTTGTGGTTTTTTCTATCCTGGAGCTTGGCGACACCGGTTGTCACCGGACCGATGCCGTCGGCGACCGTGCTCCAGTGCCAGATTTTTGCGACATTGGCGTCACTTGGGGGATCGACCGGGTCAATGAGGATCCGCCCCACCCCACCATCGGTCCAAGTGCCGTCGGAGGCCTTTTTCACATAGCCGGCATAAATGGCGTCATCCTGGTAAAACCCGGCGGCGTTTGGATTCCAGCGGTCCGCATCGATCCCCCCTCCGCTCAGCGATCCGGCGAAGGCGCTGGTCGGGGTGCCGGGAGTGATGGTGGTTATCAGCGCCCCGCTGCGCAGATCGACTACGAAAAAGGTCAACGGCTGGTCGCTTCTCCCCAAGAATTGATGGGAGCCGGGATCGATCGGGCCAGCCGGGCCCGAGCCAAAGACGGCGAACCATCTGCCGTTTGTGTCCGGGTTACCAACACGGATAATCGCTGGACCGGTCGTGGCGTATCCCAGGGAGGGATTGCTGAATTCCCACAAGAAAACCGGATGGTTGGGGTCGCTGACATCAAGGGCGAAGTAGGAGGAATAGCCCAGACCCGTGACGCCCGAGGCATCAGCCGGATCGGCAATCGGGGTCGCAACGCAGCTTGCGCCCGGGTTGCAGCTCCTGGCCGAGGCACCGCCCAGACCCATGCCACCGACCAGCACGGTACGCCAGGTGTTTTTGGTCGGGTCGAGGTTATTGTTCCCGTCCACTACGCTCCCCATCCTGGGCTTGGCGCAATTCCAATAGCTGCTCCCGATGCAGGCGCCGGAGTTGGTGCCCCCGATGCTCGCGTCGACCAGCGTGCTCTTGCCATCGACCAAGTAGAGGTGGCGGTAGGCTGGATTCGACAGGGAGCTGAGATAGGGGAGGACGTTTTTTGGTATGAAAGCCCAATTTTCCTGGCCCATAGTACTCCCCGAAAGGGTCGCCTTGAAATCACCGGAGACGGTAGTGTCAAGCGTGCCTAGGTTGAAGGCGTGCAGCATGCCGTCGTTGGCACCGACGTAGACACTGCCGTAGGCCAGGTACTGGTTTGAATTGACGAACGTTGCGTAGCTGTTGTCGTTGTAACCCGAGGGGGAGGGGATGTGGTAGCCGCCCAGGGGGACCGGGGACTGGATCTGCGGTGTCGAGGAGATGATGTCTCCGAGTTTCCAGACTCCAATGCCGGTATTCTGCGGATCGCTCGCGGAGGCGGGAATGCCGCCGCTTATGACCGTTCTGCTGCGCATCGTGGCATCGCCGGGGAAGTCGAAGCCGTGCAGGTACTCAACGAACTTTTGCGTGCTCGGGACATCGAACATCTGCAGGTAGGGCATGAGCACCGGCGCGCTGCCGGGCGAGGCGGGATTGCCGAGCGCCCCGTAGCTTACGAGCATCAGCCCGGTGCTGCCAACCGGGGTTCCCCCCGGCAGCGTCGGGGTGAACAGGGTGCGCGGCGCGGCCGTCAGGTCCCGCGCCCAGAGCTCTTTTCCTCCCCTCCAGAGAGTCTTCAGCTGGTCTAACTGAACCTGGCTGGTAACCCCTCCCGTGCCGGAGCCGTCGCCGTTGGGGTCGGTGCTGAGATAGGCGGAGGTCAGGTTGCTGACCGGGGCGGAAACCAGGCTGACGATCCGGTCGATCTTCGGGTTCAGCCTGAGGTCGCCGTCGGTATCCTCCCTGATTGTGCTGCCGCTCCCTGTCGAGGCTCCCAGGAATGGGTCGATGTAGTACCAAAGGCTCTGCATCTCGCCGATCCAGGAAGCTGAGCTGCCGGCGTCGAAAACCTTGCTCGGGTAGAACTCCTCCTGCAGGAAAAGAGCGCCGTTGGCGTTGCCAGTGGCCAGGATGGAGGAATCGGTTCCCGAGTTGATTCCGGATCCGATCTGCTGCAGCATACTCCCTATAGCCACCTGCAGGTCGTTGGCCGTTCGGGCACTGGCAAACCTGCCCCCCCCTCTGCACGCCACCAACTGCATCATCTTTTCGGGCAGGGTCTCGTCCAAAGAGGCGCAGCTTCCGTCGGTGTTGTAGACCTGGGTCGTGTCCCCGCTTGCGGCGCCGGTATAAACGACGTAGGTGGAGAGGAAGTCCCTGCTGCTCTGAATCTGGTAACTCGCATCGGTACCGCTGGAATAGTCGAAGATGCTCGAGCCGTTGCTGGCATTGGTGACGTTCTTGTTCCTGGCAATCCAGGCAAGGTCGTCGAGATTGTAGCTCCCCTGGTAGCCTGGAGGAGTGGTAGCGGGGTCGGTGGATTGGGTCACCTTGCCTACCGGCAGGTTCAGCCATCCCTTGGCGACGAACGCGTTAACCGGGGGAGCGCGGTCCGCCGTCGAGGCGCCGTCGCTCACGATGAGAATGCTGTTCTTCTGGCAACTGTAACCCGGCGAGAGCCAGGTTAGCCCGTCGTAGTCTCCCGGCTGAAACCTGAAACGGACGTCGCGGGCAAAGTACCCGATGGCCTCGTAGAAGGACTCTGCCAGGGGGGTCCACGAATTGGCCGTCACGGCATTGAGTGCGGTGACGAGCCCGCTGGGGGTGCCGGTACTGCTCGGGTAGGAAATGATCATGCCGCCGTCGGTCCGGGGGTCGGCCGTGCAAACACCGGACTTGCAGTCTGAATTCAGGTTGCACTGGGACCCGTCCTGGCAGTGCATGACGCAAGGTATCGCACCACCGCATTCCGAACCCGCGCCGTTGTTATTGAAAACCATAGCGCCGAAATTGATATCGCCGCTGTACTGCTGGACAACCCCTGCCGGTGCGGCCGACGGATCCGTGGCCAGGCGCACCAAGAGGGTTCCGGCTGCACTCCCCAGGCTGGAGACGCCGCCATCGAGAATAAAACCGGGCAGGTCCGCATTGGTCCCTGTCATGGCAGCTGTTGCTGACGGATCGGTTAATGGCGGGTTCTGTATATCGTGGCAGAAGTCCTGAACCTGACCAAGTATACAACTTTGAGCTTGCAGATTAGTGCCCCAATGGGTTTTTGAATTGTAACACCCTCCGATAAACCCATGACTGACAGGTGAGCTGCCGTGTATAATTGGATTGTGGTAATAGCCCACACCGCAGACGGAATCAGGGTTATTTCTCAGGACGTCGCCGTCTGAATTCGGGTATATACTATAATCTGACCCGCAGTAGTTTTGCAAGGTACTGACATTAGTGCCGGTAATGCTATTGCCGGCCAAGTAGGAGAAACAATCTGTCATTATCTCGACAAATATATTTCCCATACTCGGCACACCGCTGACGTAAGGCTGGTTCCCTGTGCATTTGTTGGCGGCTGTTTTGAGAGTCGCCATGTCGTTCGCTTGCCAGGCGGCCACGGAGGCAAGACAGTCCGCCGTGTCATACGGTTTAGCGTAGACATCTACCCGAGTCATCCCCCCCCGGTTTTCCACATAGTCGTCCTCCCAGGCATTCGGTCCGCGCACCACGAAGGTTACGGGCGCATCGGCGATAGTCTTGATAAAATTCTTGTTCTGGCAGCCGCGCGCCTCGGCCTGGAGTATTCCGCTGGCCGTGGCGGTCGAGTTTAGGTTCCCCCCGCCCACCAGTTTCCCCCCGGTAAGCGCCTGCTTCTCGATATCGAGCTTGCTCATGGCCAGCCAGTTCAGGAAGTTACCCTTTGCCAGGAAGGAGTCCAAGAGGTTTGCGGAACCGGAGGTATCCATGCAGAGATAGGAAGTGCTCGCTTGATTGCAGGAAGGGCGAGCGGCGGAGAGGGTTTCACCCGCCGCGAGCACGAAGTTTCCAAATTCGACGGTCTTACCGGTTTTGGAAGACACACCCTGCTGGGAAACATAACGGTAGACGGACCCCTGATCGAAGTAGCCAACGTACTGCGAGCTGTTGTTATAACTGCCATCAATGCAATATTTGACGGGGGTGGAGCTGTCGGTGTAGGCAAGGTCGTACATGCTGGCCGAGTTGTCCATCAGGAGCAAAAGGTTCGGCTTGAGCCCGGCGCCGGGTATGGGGGGGACGCTGCAGTAGCTGGTAATTCCGGGAGCGCTGTTTCCCCGTACCGCCATTGGGCAGGCCAACAGGAGCAGGTTTACCAGGCATAGCAAGGGTAGAAAATTCTTACCCGATGCAGAAGAAATCTTTTCGATCATTGGCGAATCCCCGTCAGTTGAAACCTTGCCGTCCGTATCGGGAAAGATTAACGGTTTGTAATTATATCCAATGCTGACCAAAAGTAAACGGCGCACGAAGCACTCCCAAAGAAGGAGACGCCCGCATCTTGTTTCGTACCAGGTAAAGCCAATGGACGGTCAGCCTCAACAGATAACATGACCTATGAGCCGGAAAGAAACGATCACTGGGGACATTTTGGAGCAACTGAACGTCGTGGGGGCGAGTGGTCTGGTGTGGAAGGAAGGGGTAAGTGGAAAAGAGCATGCCCAGCAAAAACCGCCAAAATCATGGAGAACTGGATGTTCAACAGTGAGGGAGTTGCAACCTGGACCGGGCTTACAACGTATCCCAGAGCCCGGGCCGGGCAGACGCCGAGCTTCCCGGCGCTTCCCGGCAAGTTCCTGGGTAGATCCATGCGGCGTACCGGATCACGGCGAGCGTCAGCGAGGGCGCCGGCAACCTGAGCATCGCCCAGAGAAACATCATCCGGGCTGCGCGGATGCTGGAAAACCTGGACGGCGACGGCCGTTTCGTGGGGTTGGTGGATTTTTGAAGCTGTGGTAGCCGTGCTCCAGGCTGGCCGGGGCTGGCAACGGCGGAAAGCCGGGCCTTTGCCACCGGAAAGTCCGGCAGGAGCGCTGCTAGGTAGCTTGCCGCAGCCGGATGCCGGCGGGCATCAGGCGGAGGTGAACTCCGAGGCGCCCGACAGCATCTTTTCCGCAACGTCGCGCGAACTGACCTGGTAGGTGCCCGCCTGGATGCGCGATTTTACCGACTCCACCCGCTTGGCCTGTAACTCCGCCTGGGCCTTGATCCCCTGGCTGAGGGCGGCGGAAAAATCGACCGAGTCGGTCTTGGAGGGCGTTTTTGCCGCGGCTTTTGGGGTGGCACGGGAGGCGGCCTGCTCCGTTTTGTTCTCGGCTGTTTCCGCCGTCTGCGGCGGTTCCTGGGTTCCCGGTAGTATCTTCATCTGGGTGCTCTCTTTTAAACGGGCATTGGTGTTCTGGAAGTACTCAAATAATAGACGTTTTCCTGCCCGCTGCCTATTCTTTTTTTTACCCCGATGAAATGGGGGCGCCGGGCGGCAGGCGCGCAGTCCGGTGGAAGACCCGGGAACAGCGAAGCGTTGACAATATTCGGGATCAAAGTTATATTTGTAGTCACTAATGTACCGTTTTCCCACAAGGAGGTTTAAAAAATGGATACGCAGCGTACCATAAGAATTGCAGGCTTCGCCGTATCACTGTTCTCGATCAGCATGATCTTCGGGTGTGCCCATTACGAGGTCAATACCGGTCGTGGCGACGTTCCGGGTATTTTTATCCGGTCTGAAATGCAGGATGCGGACCGGGCTCTTGATGCAGCGCGTCAGGCCGGCAAGGACAAACTCTGCCCTGCTGAATTTAAGGAGGCCGAGGATGCCAGGGACCATGCCTATGACGTGTTTCGGGCGTGCCATACCGCGGAAGGTGTAGCGCTGGCTAAAAAGGCCACGGCGATGGCCAATGCCCTCTGCCCTCCGCAGGCGGCAGCGGCGGAAGCTCCCCTGGTGGTGCCGGCGGTTCAGCCTACTCCGGGGCACTACAAGTACTGCGTCACGCTTCCCATCGAATTCGACATCGACCGGGCAGTTATCCGACCGCAGTATAAGGACGATGTGGCCCGGGTGGGCAACTTCATGAAAAAATATCCGACCACTACCGCCGTGATCGAGGGGCATACGGACAGCGTCGGGAGTTACGACCACAACATGGAACTCTCCCAGCGCCGGGCCGAGAGCGTGGTTAATGACCTGGTTGAAAACTACGGCATCGACCGCTCACGTCTGGCCGCCAAGGGGTATGGCTTCACCCAGCCGATAGCCGACAACTCGACCGAACAGGGGAGGCAGAAAAACCGCCGCATCGAGGCGATCATAGATTGCGCCTTCGACGTGCAGAAGGTGCAGCCACCGGAAAGGCTCTGCATGTCCCTGGTGGTCGATTTCGACTCGGGTAAGGCTGATGTGAAGCCGCAGTACCGCGATGAGATCGCCAAGGTGGCGGACTATATGAAACAGTACCCCACCACGACTGCCGTCATCGAGGGGCATACCGACAATACCGGTACCCCCGAGAACAACATGGAGCTTTCACAGCAGCGCGCGGAGAACGTGGTGAGCTACCTTGCGGACAATTTCGGCATCGACCGCTCACGGCTCTCCGCCAAAGGGTACGGTTCCACTCGGCGCATCAGCTACAACAACACCGCCGAGGGGAGGGCGCAAAACCGCAGAATAGACGCCGTGATCGACTGCGTGGTCACCAAATAGCGCTGTTGGTCTGAAAGGAGCCAGGCGAGCGCCAGGGGCCGCGGCCGAGTCTGGCACGTTGCTGGGGAAAAATAGCCCATTAAAGGTATGGGCTATTTTTTTGAGGCTCCCAAGGGGCGGACCATTTAGGCCGGGATCGAAGCCTGTCGTTCCTGCAATATCTTGATATACTTGTGACACTCCCTGCAGGCACTACCGGTTCCAGGGAAAATTGAGGTCCCATAGGAGGCACCGTATGAAGCATACCAGGCTCACCTTGCCGGAATTGTCCCTCATCGCGGGAACCCGGGTTGCGCTGGGGGGCGGCATCGCCCTTTTGTTCGCGGAGTGCCTGAGCGGGAAGCAGCGCAAGGCCGCCGGCTGGGCCCTGTTTCTGACCGGGGTGATCAGCACGGTCCCACTGGGAAAGCTCGTGCTGGACAGGCGGCGCTGAAGCGAACCTTTTAGGTCGGCTGGGTGTCTAAGGTCAGAGGAGGCTTGCCATGTACAAACGGAAACTGGGCCGGCAGGGGCTGGAAGTCTCCGCCCTGGGACTTGGCTGCATGGGGATGTCCTACGCCTACGGGCCGTCGGACGACGAGGCCTCGCTCCGGGTGCTGCGCCGCGCGATCGACCTGGGGATCAACTTCTGGGACACGGCCGAGGTGTACGGCCCCTTCACCAATGAGAAACTCTTGGGGCGGCTCCTGAAGGAGGTGCCGCGCGGACGCGTGACGGTCGCCACCAAGTTCGCCTGGAGGTTCGGCCCCAATGGGGAGCAGCTCGCCCTCGACTCAAGCCCCGTCCAGCTGCGCCGGGCGCTGGAGGGCTCTCTGAAAAGGCTCGGCACAGATCATATCGACCTGTACTATCAACACCGGCTGGACCCAGCCACTCCGATCGAGGAGACCGTCGGCGCGCTGGCGAAGCTGGTGCGGGAGGGGAAGGTCCGCTACATCGGTCTTTCCGAGGTCGGCCCCGCCACCGTGCGCCGCGGCCACGCGGTGCACCCGCTGAGCGCGGTCCAGTCCGAGTTTTCCCTCTGGGAACGGGATGTCGAGACCAAGCTCCTGCCGACGCTGCGCGAGCTCGGCATCGGACTGGTCGCCTACAGCCCGATGGGGCGCGGGGTGCTCGCCGGGAAGATCGGCTCTGCCGGGGACCTCAATCCTGGCGACTGGCGCCGCGGCAATCCCCGCTTCCAGGCGGAGAACCTGAGCCACAACCTGGAGTTCGTCTCCCTGTTGTCCGGGCTCGCGCACGCCCACGACATGACACCGGCGCAACTGGCACTGGCCTGGGTGCTGCGGCGCGGCCACGACATCGTCCCCATCCCGGGGACCAGGCATCTGCGCTATCTGGAGGAAAACGCCCAGGCGGCGGTCCTGATACTTCCGGAAAGCCTCTGGTCGCAGCTAGACCAGGCGCTCGCCTCCTTTCAGGTCGCCGGGGAGCGCTATCAGAAAGAGGCGCTGCGCTTCATCGACAGCTCGGAGTAGCCGGGCCTGGAACCGTCAATCTTAGCGACAGGAGTGGCACCATGACAAGCGCACCGCTCTCCGAGCCCGGGCTCGATCAGCTCTGCATCAACACCATACGTTTTCTCGCGGTCGACGCGGTACAAAAAGCCAACAGCGGGCACCCCGGCATGCCGATGGGGGCGGCCCCCATGGCGTACCTGCTTTGGACCCGGTGCCTGAAGCACAACCCGGCGCATCCCGCCTGGTTCGACCGCGACCGCTTCGTGCTCTCGGCCGGGCACGCCTCCATGCTGCTCTACGCCCTTTTGCACCTGACCGGCTACGACCTCCCCCTGGAGGAGATCCGGCGCTTCCGCCAGTGGCAAAGCCGCACCCCGGGCCATCCCGAGCGCGGACGCACCCCGGGGGTCGAGGTGAGCACCGGCCCCCTGGGTCAGGGGTTCGGCAACGCCGTCGGCATGGCCATAGCGCAGGCGCGGCTCGCCGCCCGCTACAACCGTCCCGGTTTCCCGGTCATCGACCACGTTACCTACGTAATCTCCTCGGACGGTGATCTGATGGAGGGGGTGGCTTCGGAGGCCGCCTCGCTCGCCGGCCACCTCCGGCTCGGCAGGCTCATCTGCCTCTACGACGACAACCGGGTCTCCCTCTCCGCCTCGACCGAACTCTGCTTCACCGAGGACCGAGCCGCCCGGTTTGAGGCGTACGGCTGGCAGGTGCAGACGGTGCCGGACGCCAACGACCTGGCCGCTCTCCTGGCGGCCCTGGAGGCCGCCAGGCGCGAGTCGCAACGCCCCTCTCTGGTGCTGGTGCGCAGCCACATCGGGTACGGCTCTCCGGGGAAGCAGGACAGCTTCGAGGCGCACGGCTCGCCGCTTGGCCCCGAGGAGGTGCTGCGCGCCAAGGAAAAGCTCGGCTGGCCCGCAGAGCCGACCTTCCTGATCCCGGAGGCGGCCCTCGGGATGTTCCGCCAGGCCCTTGGCCGGGGGAGTGCTGCCGAGAGCGCCTGGGACGCACTTTTGAGCAGCTACGCACGGGAATACCCGGAGCTGGCGCGGGAGCTCTCCCAGGTCATGGAGGGAGCGCTCACCGACGGCTGGGAGGAGGCCATCCCCGAGTTCCCCGCCGACCCGAAGGGGATCTCCACCCGGGTCGCGTCCGGAAAGGCGCTGAGCGCGGTGGCGGACAAGCTGCCGCAGCTGCTCGGGGGGTCGGCCGACCTGGATCCCTCCACGTACACCCCCCTCAAGGGGATGGGGGATTTCCAGGCTGAGGGGTGGGCCCCGGAGGACCGGCAAGGGGCGGTCGGCGGGGAGTGGGGCCCGGGTGGAGCCAACATCCACTTCGGCGTGCGCGAGCACGCCATGGGCGCCATCCTGAACGGCCTGGCGGCCCACGGCGGCACCATCCCCTTCGGCGCCACCTTCCTCACCTTCTCGGATTACCTGCGCCCCACCCTTCGCCTGGCGGCGCTCTCCGGGCTGCAGGTGATCCACGTCTTCACCCACGACTCGATCGGCCTCGGGGAGGATGGCCCGACCCACCAGCCGGTGGAGCAGCTGGCGAGTCTGCGGGCCATCCCGCGCCTGATCGTGCTCCGCCCCGGCGACGCCAACGAGGCTGCGGTCGCCCTGCGGCTGGCCCTTGCCAGCCGCGGGCGGCCGGTGGCGCTCATCCTGTCGCGCCAGGCGGTGCCGACCCTGGACCGCAGTGTGTACGCGTCGGCGGAAGGGACGGCGCGCGGCGGGTACGTCCTGGCCGAGGCGCCCGGCGGCCCCCCGGAGCTAATCCTGATCGCCACCGGAAGCGAACTCTCCCTCGCCGTCCAGGCGCGCCTCGCGCTGGAAAAGGACGGGGTGCGGACCCGGGTGGTCTCCCTGCCGAGCTGGGAACTCTTCGACGACCAGCCCCGGGATTATCGCGATGCAGTGCTCCCCCCCGAGGTCGGCGCGCGCCTCTCCATCGAGGCGGGGTCGCCCCAGGGGTGGCACCGCTATGTCGGGCCCGCGGGCGGCGTCCTCGCCGTGGAGGATTTTGGTGCCTCCGCGCCGGGTGAAGTGGTGCTCAGGGAGTACGGTTTCAGCGTGGAGCGGGTCTGCAGGCTCGCGCTGGGACTTGTCGGACGCGCCGAAAAGGAGGAGTGATGCGCATCGGAATCGCCGCCGACCATGGCGGCTACCTTCTCAAAGAAGAGCTGCGCGAGGCCTTGATGGAAGAGGGGCATCAGGTTGCCGACTTCGGGCCCGCCCGGCTTGAACCTTCCGACGACTACCCGGACTTCGTGATTCCGCTGGCGCGCGCCGTCGCCGCCGGCGAGCTCGAGCGTGGGGTCGCCATCTGCACCTCCGGGGTGGGGGCCTCCATTGCCGCCAACAAGGTCGCCGGGGTGCGGGCCGCCCTGATCCACGACGAGTTCTCGGCGCACCAGGGGGTGGAGGATGACGACCTGAACGTTATCTGCCTGGGGAGCCGGGTGGTCGACTATGACCGGGCGCGGGCGCTGGTCTCTCTTTTCCTGGGGGCGCGCTTCTCCGGGGCCGAGCGTCACCGGCGCCGGCTGGCCAAGGTGGCAGAGCTTGAGCAGCAGGGCATGGGAAATAAGGAGAACCAATCATGAAAGAAAATCCGCTGTTACGGCTTGAGGCCCTAGGGCAGAGCATCTGGCTCGACTTTTTGAGCCGTGGCATGCTGGTCTCGGGCGAACTGGTCTCGCTGATCCAGGAGGACGGCGTGAGCGGGGTGACCTCGAACCCAATCATCTTCGAAAAGGCTATCGTCCAGAGTTCTGACTACGACGCCGCAATCACCACGCTCGCCCGCCAGGGGTCGACGGTCCCCGAGATCTACGAGGAACTGGTGGTGGAGGACATCCGGATGACCGCCGACCTGCTGCGCCCGGCGTACGACCGGTGCGCGGGGGGGGACGGCTTCGTGAGCCTGGAGGTCTCCCCGCACCTGGCGCACGACTCGGCCGGCACCCTCGTCGAGGCGAGGAGGCTCTGGGAGCGGGTCAACCGCCCCAACCTGTTCATCAAGGTGCCCGGCACCTGGGAGGGGCTCTCCGCCATCCGCCAGCTGATAGCCGAGGGGATCAATGTCAACGTGACGCTGCTCTTCGGCCTCCCGCGCTACCGGGCGGTCGCCGAGGCCTACCTGGACGGCCTCGCCGAGCGCGCCGCCCGGGGGCTCCCCCTGGAGCGGGTGGCCTCGGTGGCAAGCTTTTTCCTTTCCCGCATCGACGTGCTGGTCGATCCCCTGCTGGAGGAGATCGCCAAAAAAGGTGGGGAGGGGGGGCGCGAGGCCGGGTCGCTGCAGGGGGAGACCGCCATCGCCTGTGCCAAGGTGGCCCGCGAGCTGTACCGGGAGATCCAGACCGGCGACCGCTACCTGGCGCTCGCCGCGCGCGGGGCCCGGCCCCAGCGGCTGCTTTGGGCCAGCACAGGCACCAAGAACCCCGCCTACAGCGACGTAAAGTACCTGGAGGCCTTGATCGGGCCCGAGACGGTGAATACCGCCCCCATGGAGACCCTGGTGGCCTACCGGGACCATGGCCACCCCGCGCCGCGCCTGGAAGAGGGGGGGCTGGAGGCCCAGCAACTGCTGGAGCGGCTGGCCAAACTCGGCATTGACCTGGCCGCAGTAACCCAGCAGCTGGAGGACGAGGGGGTGGAGAAGTTCGCCAAGCCTTTCGACTCCCTGATGGCGGCGCTGGAGCGCAAGCGGCTCGCCGCGCTCGGCTAGGGGGAATACCAGTTCCGGGGGGCACGGGGAACAGGGTGCGCCCCTCAAGAGAGGTGGCTCGTGAACCAGGTAAAACAATCTCACTCCGATGCCTTCGTCTTCTTCGGCGCCACCGGCGACCTCGCCTACAAGCAGATCTTCCCCGCGCTGCAGGCCCTCGCCGCCCGGGGGCACTTCGAGGTCCCCTTCATCTGCGTGGCGCGCTCGGGCTGGAGCCCGGAGCGGCTCAAGGAGCGTCTCAAGGAGAGCCTGGAGCACCACGGCGGACTGCAGCAGGAGGCCTTCGACAAGCTTTGCGCGGCCCTCATCTACATCGACGGCGACTACCGCGAGTCCTCGACCTACGACAAGCTCTGCTTGGCGCTCAAGGAGTCTCAGCGCCCCCTGTACTACCTGGCGATCCAGCCGAGCATGTTCGGCACCGTGGTCCAGGGGCTGTCCAGGACCGGCTGCCTGAAGGAGAGCCGGGTGGTGGTAGAGAAGCCCTTTGGCAGGGACCTCGACTCGGCCCTCGAGCTGAACCGGATCCTGCACACCGGTTTCGAGGATCGCTCGATCTTCAGGATCGACCACTTCCTGGGCAAGGAGCCGGTGCAGAACATCTACTACACCCGGTTCGCCAACTCGCTCCTGGAGCCGCTTTGGAACCGCAATTACATCTCCAGCGTGCAGCTCACCATGGCGGAGGACTTCGGCATGGGGGGGCGGGCCAAGTTCTACGAGGAGGCCGGCGCGATACGCGACGTGCTGCAGAATCACCTCCTGGAGATCATCGCCTACCTCTGCATGGACCCCTCGACCGGTGATGACCCCGAGGGGATCCGGGAAGAGAGCACCCGGCTTTTGCGGGCCGTGAAGCCGCTCGACCCCTCCCACGTGGTGCGGGGGCAGTTCCGGGGCTACCGCGGTGAGCCGGGGGTGGCGCCCGACACGCAGGTGGAGAGCTTCGTGGCGGCGAGGCTCTATATCGACACCTGGCGCTGGGCCGGGGTCCCGTTCTACATCCGGGCCGGCAAATGCCTCCCGGTCACCTCGACCACCGTAACCGTCTCCTTCAAGCGCCCGCCACGCGAGACCTTCGGCGAGATCGTCCCCGCCTTCTCGAATCACCTGCGCTTCCGCCTCTCTCCCGACGTCATGATCGGACTCGGCATCCGGGTCAAGGTCCCGGGGGAGAGGAAGGTGGGCGAGGACGTGGAGCTGGTCGCCTTTCAAAGCGAAGGGGACGCCATGGCGCCCTACGAGCGGCTCCTGGGTGACGCCATGCGCGGCGATGACTCCCTCTTCGCCTCGGAGGGGACCGTGGAGGCGCAGTGGCGCATCGTCGACCCGATCCTTGGCAACCAGACGCCGCTTTATTTCTACGACCGGGGGAGCTGGGGACCGGCCGAGGCGGACCAGGTCATCGCCCGGGACGGCACCTGGTACAACCCGAAACCGGCCGAGCCGGTCCGGTGACAAAGAGGAGGAGGGAGCAGGGCTCTTACCCATGACCTACCAAGAATTGAAACTGGCACTCGAGGTATTCGAACTCGGTGAGCGCGCCACTTTGCGCGAGATCAAGAGCCGACACCGGGAACTGGTGAAACGGCACCACCCGGATGCAGGGAGCGCCGAACATCCCGAACAGATCCGCAAGGTCAATGCCGCCTATCAGGTGCTCACCGACTATGTCAGCCAGTACAGCTTCTGCTTCAGCGAAGAGGAGTTCTACGAGCAGAACCCGGAGGAGCAAATGCGGCGGCAGTTTATGGACGACCAGCTCTGGGGAAATGCTAAATCGTGAACTTTGGCTAAGGACGGTTGTTTTATTGTGAAAATCTGTTAATGTTTGGTAGTGACCTAGCCTGACGAAAAGGGAGCAATGCTGCACTGCGAGATAGCTATGAGGGATGCCGAGACACTGGTCCAGCATCTGCTGAGAGGCGGACAGCCGACCGAGGCCCATATGAAGCGCTGCATCGATCTCTTAAAGGTGGGGCTCGCGGAGGTGACTCAGCCGCACATCTCCTGGGGGCTGGGGCACATCCAGGTCATCAGGGATGCCTGGGACCAGCCAAGGTGCGCCGAGGCACTCGACTACATCCGCCAGGACCTGGTGTCGCGCTCCGCCGAGGCGGGTGAGGGGATCCTGGAGGACCTGCTGGCCACGTTCGAGAAAGTGAATCCGGCCTGACATGGCGACGACCCTGAAAGACCGCGCGACCGGCGCCCTGATGGGGGCCTTTATCGGGGATGCCCTGGCTCTGGGCCCGCACTGGTATTACGACCTCGCCGAACTAAGCCGCGACTTCGGCCCTTGGATATCCGACTACACCGCGCCCCGGCCCGGCCGCTACCACGAAGGGCTCGGCAAGGGGGATTCCTCCCAGGCGGGGTTCATCCTGAAGCTCCTGCTCCGCTCCCTGGTAGAGCGGGGGAGCTACGACGAGACTGATTTCTGTCGCCGGATGGACCGGGACCTCTTCCCCCTTTTGGACGGCACCCCGGTGAGCGGGCCAGGCGGCTACAGCAGCCAGTCGATCCGCGAGGCCTGGCGGCGTCGCGTGCAGCTGAAGGAGCCCTGGGGGCGGACCGGCGGCCACGCGGACACCACCGAGGCGATCGAGCGGACCCTCGCCCTGGCGGTGCGCTATGCATGTCAGCCGGGGAGCCTCGCTCGGGCCGTCGCCTCCAACACGGTGCTCACCCAAGCCGACGACACGGTGGTCTCCCTGACCGTCGCCTACTGCGCCGTGCTCGGCCAGCTGGTACAGGGACATCTCTTGGATGCCGGACTGTCGGACCGGCTCATGGCGCTGGTGCAGCGCGGGGAACTCCCCTTCCACACGGTCACCAGCGACAACCTGCAGCCGCCGCGTCCGGGCGATCCCGATCCCCCCCGCGCCGGCCGCTTCGCCTCCCCGGATGCCCTGCTCACGCCGTCCTGCGTGGCGCGGGCCGCGGCGGACCCGGAGATCCGCATCGAACCCGCCTGGAAGGTCTCCCTGGTGTACGGCATGCCCTGCGCCATCTATCACCAGCTTCCCGCAGCCTACTACCTGGCCGCCCGCTTCCCTGACGATTTCGAATCCGCCCTGCTCCATGCCGTGAACGGCGGCGGACAAAACCAGGCACGTGCCATCCTGACCGGAGCCCTGGTCGGAGCCCAGGTTGGCCTTGCCGGCATACCCGCCCGTTTTTTGGACGGATTGAGGGACGTGGCGGAGCTCCGATCCCTGGCCGGGGAACTCGCCTCCCAGGCCGAGGCCGACGGATGACTCTGCCACTTCCCGAGGACCCATGTGGCCGGGGGCCTTCTCTTTAAGGAGAGCCGACATGGTAGCCAATGAACCCAAATACCAAAGAAAGTTGAAGAACCTGGTGTACCGCCTGGGAAAGCTCTGCCCCCTCAAGCCCGAGAGCGTTTTGGAGGGGACCGAACTCTGCCGGGTCCTGCAGGGGCACGATTTGCTTACAACCCTCGGCAGGCTGAGCAAATTCGGAGATGATCCGTTACAGATCGTCAGGGAGTACCAGCAGGCAAGCAACTCCCTGGTGCATATCCCCGAGCGCGAAGGGTTCTACCTGTCGGTGAAACCACCCGCACTCGGCTTCGATCCCGAGCATGCCGCAGCCATCGCCGCCACCGCGCTGGCAAACGGGCACGGCGTTCATCTGGACTCCCATAAATTCGCCGAAACGGAGCCGACCCTGCAACTGCTCGACGAGCTATTGAAGCGGACCCATCCGGCAAACGATTCCCGGCGTAGCTGGCACTTCAGCCTGACGCTCCCCTCGCGCTGGAAGAGAAGCTCGGCGGACGCGCGCTGGGCGGCTCAAAAGGGGGTGCGGGTCAGGCTGGTCAAAGGCGATTTCGTGGGAGGCCCCTCAGACGAGGTCGAGCCCAAACAGGGGTTTCTCGACCTGGTGGACCAGCTGGCGGGCCAGGTCGCGCATCTGGCGCTGGCGACCCACGATTGCCAACTGGCCAGGGAATCCATCGCCAGGTGCCGGAAGAGGGGCTCGACGCTGCAGCTGGAGTGCTTTTTCGGAAGGCCGGCGAGCGCTATGCTGGCGCTTTCCCGGGAAACCGGCGTTCCCCTTGGCTTCTACGTGCCGTACGGGGAGACCCTCCTGGTCTACGTGATCCGGGATCTGCTCACCAATCCGATCAAACTGCTGCGCCGTGATTCCTTTGAACTTTTGGGGAGCCAACAGACCAAACTTGCCAGAATCACCGGTGCCCTCTAGCAAAGAACCCCACACCTCCAAGGAGAGGGGAGGCGTGGGGAGAGCCGCCCCGCAGTAACCAAGGGCGGTAAGGATGAGACGAACAAAAGCGGAAAGGGCCGCCGCGGCTAACCCGGCTTGGTTGTCTCGTGACCGTCCAGGTAGGAGCCAGCAGTAATGGTCATCAGCTTTCGGTAGCTCTCGTTCATAAAAACCTTGCCCACGAACATCGCCACCGGGTTAACCTTGGAGTAGGCCGGTATCTGGTAGATCTTGCATCCCCGCCGTATTTTCGATTCGTCCAGCGTCTGTTTGCCGCAGGGAAACCCCCTGAAAAGGTAGCGCGCCTCGCTGGCTGCGGCCGTGACCCTCAGCGTGTGCACCATGAAGTCTGTCACCCTCAAGGCCTGGCTCTGGGTGTCGGAGAAAAACACATCGTCAATTATCAGGTCGTTGACCTGGTAGGAGATGTCGACGGCGGCCAGTTTGTCCCCATGGTATGCCCCGGTTATCATGATCTTCGGGAAAGCGAAGAGGGTCTTTGCCCAAGCCGCGAATATTTCCCGTTGCGACCGCTCTTTCTTGTATGAGTATTTGGTCCTGTCATAAAATGACTGGTAAATCGGGAATGCCGTGTCGATAAATTCATGTAACGCGGTGATTCTCCTGGCAGTAAAGTTCTCCATACTCTTCTTGACGACCCATTTCTGCTTGGTAGCCATCTTGTCCAGGGAATAGTCCTTCAACTGGTCATAGAGAAACAGTTTCATGCTGGTATTGGAGTCGACGCCTGGCGGCACCAGGTGCAGCACGCCGCCGACCAGATGCTGCAGGGGATATTTGCCGAACTCCGGGTTCATCTGGGCCGTGGGAAACAAGGTCCTGAAAAAAAAAGGCCGGGGTTCGATCCACCAGGTATCCTTGACTTTCACGACGTGCACACCGCATGCCCGCTGGTAGGCAGCTAATTCGTCCACTGTCATCGGTTCCCAAATCATGACCTTCTCCTTGATACGCGTTTGTTCCGGGCGGCCTACGCACCCCTGTTTTCCGGGTCCGGAGTAAATTTGTGATATCTAATATATTACCATACGCCGGCAGGCAGATTGTCGGGGAGAAAAAATTTACCGAGGCATTCTTCCCCCGCGCGAGCGTGGGGCCAAGGTGAAGGTCAGCCTGGTTGCCCGGCGTAGGGGCCTGTTTGAATGAATAATTTAATCTGATACTATGGTAGGGGTCGGACCGCAGGGAGTTAAAACTTTTCCGGAGGGTAAAGCCATGACCGTACGCCGTATTGCGAAGATTTTCAAAAGCAGGCCCACTGTTGAAGGGGCTGGGGTGCACCTGAAACGCGCCTTCGGATACTCCCAAGTGCCGCTCTTCGACCCCTTCCTGATGCTGGACGATTTTCACACTGCGAACCCCGCGGAGTACCTGGCCGGGTTCCCCTGGCATCCCCACCGCGGGATCGAGACCATCACCTACGTCCTGGAAGGGGTCGTGGAGCACGGCGACAGCATGGGCAACAAGGGTGTCATAGGCCCCGGTGACGTGCAGTGGATGACTGCGGGAAGCGGCATCATCCACCAGGAGATGCCCCGGGAAAGCCCGAGCGGCATGATGTGGGGCTTTCAGTTCTGGGCGAACCTACCGGCGGAGAAAAAGATGATGCCGCCGCGCTATCGCGAGGTTAAGGGGGGCGACATCCCGGTGGCGACGCTGGAATCGGGGACGGTCATCCGGGTCGTCTGCGGTGAGGTGGCCGGGGTGCGGGGGCCGGTGCGCGACGTGGTCATCGACCCCGAGCTGCTCGACGTGTCCGTGCCGGCCGGGACCAGCTTCACGCACCGGGTCAGGGCCGGGCACACGGCGATCGCCTACCTGCTGGACGGCGAGGGGTATTTCGACGACCGGCGTGATGCCTTTGCCTACGAAATGGTCGGTTCGGGGTGGATGGATGTCACCAGGCGCTGCATCTGCGGGCCGGAAACGGTCGTCCTTTACGAGCACGAGGGGTCCGAGGTGAAGGTGAGCGCCGGGGACCGGCCGGTCCGCTTCCTCTTTATCGCGGGAAAGCCGTTGCACGAGCCGGTAGCCTGGTACGGCCCCATTGTCATGAATACCCAGGAGGAGTTGCGGGTGGCCTTCGACGAGTATGCCAAGGGAACCTTCGTAAAGCGAGTCAACAAGGAAGGGTGATCCGTTAATAGAGCGGCCGGACCGTCCCCCGCAAGGGGACTGACTGCCCCAATGCCGGCGCCAGTCGCTCCGGAAGGGGGCCTATTTCCGGATTAGGTTTGGGTTGTTTTCGGTGCCGGAAGGACTCTCTATCGGTTTGAGGTTTTCGCAATCGGCATAGCAATCGAGCAGGGTGCTGTTGCAGGATGCCATTTTAGCCTGCTGGACCTCGGGCTCGGAGTCGGGTGCCGCGTTGCTGCAGTCGGTGTAGGCCGTCTCGCAGCGCAACCGGCAATCCGGGTACTCTTCGGCACGGACGCCGCCACCCGAAAGAAGCGCCGCCTGGCAAAAGGTGAGCAAAACCGAGAACCGGAAAAGGGGTAAGGCAACCGGTCTACCTTTCATAACAAGACTCTCCTATCGGCCCGGAACTCCCCGTCCCCGCGTTTTTGGGCCGCACCGGGACGGCCGCTCAGCTGACCTTGCGCTTTCAAGCAAAGGATACCTCGTTCGGCTCCTCCGCGCAGCTCCCTCCCGCATCCTGGCAGGCTTACCGGTAAGGGGCTGAACCCCCTCGTCAGGCGACGGAGATGAAATCCACCCCTTCGTGCCAGCCAAGCTTTGCGGCGCTGGACCGGAAATCCTCCCGTGCACCGGCCAGGCCGATCGCCGTGATCATTTTCCTGCCGGCAAGGGTCAACTCCTCGGGGTGCAGCACCGGCGCACCGTGCAGGATGGTGCCGATCTTGCGCGGATCGATGTCGAGCCAGTGGGACACCGCGACCCCCTCGGAGTTGAGCAAGCGCTGCCAGGCCCGTGCCTCCAACCCCGCACCGGCCAGCACCAGCTCGGAGACCCCCTTGAGAAAACCGTGGCGCAGGTGGTGGAACTTGCAGCGGCGCATGGAGAGTGAGCTGTATTCATCCATGGTGCGGGTTGCGCGCTCCGGGTGGTCCCGCCAGAAGAAAAGCGGCGCGGGCAGGCGTGCGAAGCGGACCCCGACAGCCGCCATGCGTAGCCAGAGATCGTAGTCCTCGGGCCACCCCAGGCCGCGATAGCCTCCCAACGCCATCACGATGCTTAGTCTGGTCAGGATCCCCGGATGGACGAAGGGGGACTCCACGAAAAGATCTTGAGTGATCCGGTCGTGATTCACCAGCGAGTTCTGCCACGCCTCGTAGGCGAGCATGCCGCGCCTCAGGCTTAAGCGCGGGAAATGCCGAAAGCCGCAGGCCACCAGGCCGAGAGCAGGATCTGCCGAGAGAAGCGCCGCCTGCCTCTCCAGGCGCCGGGGGTGGCTGATGTCGTCACCGTCCATGCGCGCCAGAAGCGGAGCCCGGCAGGCCGCCAGCCCCAGGTTGAGCGCCGCCACCAGGCCGCACCCGGGGCTGGTTATCACGCGGACCCGGGGATCGCTGCGGGCCGCCCGGGTCAAGATGCCGGGGGTCGCGTCGCTGGAGCCGTCGTCCACGGCCACCAGCTCCCAGTCGGCTAGGCTCTGGCGGTACAGGGAGTCCAGGGCCGCCTGCAGGAAGCGCTCTTCGTTTCGGACTGGCATGAGGATGGAGATGCTGGGGGTAGCTGACATGGGGAGCCTTTGGTGTTTGAGGGCTTGCTGCCCCAAGCTTTAGGCGCGGTAAAGTTCGGCTAGCTTTGCTTGAGCACCCGCTCGACCGCCTCGGACAGGGCTTTGACGGTGTAGGGCTTCTGGATGAACCCGTTCAGGTCCAGCCCCTTGAAGCGGGCCGACACCTCCTGCTGGCTGTATCCGGAGGCGAGGAGCACCTTTATGTCACCCCGAATCAAGCGCAGCTCGTTGAAGACAGTGAGGCCGTCCATGATCGGCATGCTCTGGTCCAAAAGCACCAGGGTGACCCGGCTTTCCTCCGCGCGGAAGATCTCCAGCGCCTGCTGGCCGTCGGCCGCCACCAGGGTGTCGAAGCCGAACGCCTCCAGCATGGCGCTGGAGAGGGTGCGGATCATCTCCTCGTCGTCGACGACGAGAATGGTGTTCTGCCTTGCGGCGGGGGCGTCACTCTTGGAGGGAGCCGGCAGTGCCGGGCGCAACTCCCGGGGGTTGGGGGCGACGGGGAACAGCAGGCGCACCCTGGTGCCGGCGCCGGGGTTGCTTTCCAGCATGATGGCTCCCCGGTGGGCGCGCATGATGCCGAGGACCGCAGACATGCCGAGGCCGCGGCCGGTGAACTTGGTGGTGAAAAACGGATCGAAGACCTTGTACTGGGCGGTCTCATCCATGCCGCAACCGGTGTCGCTCACCTCCACCCAGACATAGCGCCCTGTGGCGAGCTTTTCCTCCAGCCGGCTCCGGTTCAGGGTGGGCTGATCGAACTCTTGCGCCCCTGTGGCGAGCGTTATGGAACCGCCCCCCTGGCCGATCGACTCGGTCGCGTTTCGAACCAGGTTCAGGACCACCTGCAATAGCTGGGTGGCGTCGGCCTGGACCGGCGGCAGGTCGCCGGCGAGCCGGGAGTCGAACCTAAGGGACTTCGGGATGACTGCCGAGAGCATCGCCCTGTTTTCCTGCATCAAGCCGCTCAGGTTCAGCTCCTTGATGGCCAGCACCCCCTTGCCCGAGTAGGCGAGCATCATGCCGCTCAGCTCGGAGGCGCGCACCGCCGCGATGACTGCCTGTTCCAGATTCTTGCGGACGGCTGACTGCTCCGAGAGCATCATCAACGTGAGGTCCAGGTTGCCCAGCACCACCTGCAAGAGGTTGTTGAAGTCGTGGGCGATGCCTCCGGACAACACGCCCAGGCTCTCCAGCTTCTGGAGGTGCAGCATCTGCCTCTCCAGGTTGAGCCTCTCCTCTTCGAGCAGCTTGCTCTCGGTGACATCCTGGTTCGCCCCCACCATTTTGACCTGCTTGTCCTCGTCGTGCACGAACTCGCCGATGCCCCTGATCCAGCGGATCGAACCGTCCGGGCGGACGATGCGGTACTCCACGGTCTGCCCGATTCCGGTTTGCCTGGCCCGGGTGCCGAACTCCAGGACCCGCTCCCGGTCCTCCGGGTGGACAATGTCCTGGACCAGGGCAGCAAAACTGCCGCTGAATCCCTCGCGGTCGATGCCGAAGATGTTGAAGATTTCATCGGTGCAGGAGACCTGGTCGGTCGCCGGGTCCCACTCCCAGCTCCCCAATTTGGCAATGGCCTGGGCCCGGCTCAGACAGGCCTCGCTGCGGCGCAGCTTTTCCTCCATGGAGGTGCGCTCGGAGAGGTCGCGGGCTATGCCGCAGAGAAATTCCCTCTCTCCGAAGGCGATGTACGCCACCTGGACATCCATCGGGATGCCGCGTCCCTCTTTGGTCTGGTAGGTCGCTTCGAAATGCTTGACCTTCTGTCCCCGTATCTTCTCGAAGATGCCGGGCCAGCTTTCCGCAGTGGCGACCGGGGCCACGGCGAAAATGGCGCTGCCGAACAGCTCCCCTTGGCCATAGCCGAGGCTCTGGCAGGCCCCGTCGTTGCAGTCCACGATGCGACCCTCGCTATCGACCCAGATGATGGCATCCGGCACCTGGTCCAGGGAGAGCCGTGCCAGGCGCAGGGACTCCTGCATCCGGATCGTCTCGGTGATGTCGCGGCTGATGCCGAAGAGCCCCACCACCTGGTGCGAGGCGTCGAAAACCGGCCACTTGTTGGTGCTGACCCACCCCTTGTTCCCCCGGGCGTCGTAGTACGGGTTGGTCTTGTTCAAGAGGGTGCTGCCGTCGCGGAAAATCGGCAGTTCCTCCTCCTGGTAGCTGCGCGCCGTATCTTCGGGGAACACCTCGGAGTCGTGCTTGCCGATCATGTCGCGCCAGCTGGCATGCCCGGTTATGCTGGCCATGGTCTGGCTGCAGAACCGGAACCGGGAGTTTTGGTCCTTGAAATAGATGAAGTCGGAGGTGTTCTCCAGGAAGTTCACGAAGTCGCGGTTCAGGCTGCTCAACTCGTCGGTCCGGCTGGAGACCCGCAGTTCGAGGGTTCGGTTCAACTGCTCGATCTCGGCGACCCGGGCCGAATGCGAGAGCGTCATCTCCCTGAAGTTGTCCACCAGGTCGCGCAGCTCCAACACCGGACTGGCAGGCCAGCTCACCTGCTGCCCCTGGGCCAGCCTGGCGGGAAGGTCGCAGGTAAGCGCGCGCAGCTGCAGGAGGGAGGCCTGAATGCTGCGGCTCAATACTTCGGCGGCAACCAGGGCAGCCAGGAAAACGGCCAGCAGCAGGGCGAGTTTCTCGGCATAGCGGTCGTAGAGAATCCTCAGGAACGGCTCGACCGGCTGCTCCAGGACGAGGTCCCATTCCCCGAAGGGCCCGACGGCGGATTTCTTTATGTAGAGCGACTGTTTCCAAAGCTCCCCTCGCGCGGTGCCAAGGGGGAGGGCAGGGAGCCACTGGGAAATCCCGTCGTCGAGGTGCCGCAACTCACCCTGGCCGCGCACCAGCGGGGTCATCTCCTGCTGACCCGCGCGGTTGGTGAGGATGACCTTGCCGTTGTTGTCGAGCAGGGTGTAGAGCATCTTCTCGCTGTCGGCGTTTTCCTGCAGGATGGCGTGCACCCGGTCCAGGTTCAGCACGCAGGCGATGTACCCCGCGTAAGAGCCGTGCGCCAGCACCGGGGCCAGCATGAGCGCTCGGGGTGTGCCGGCATCGATCTTTCCCTGGACCAGTTCCGAGAGCATCGGCTTCAGGGTCCGCTTGAGGGTGGGGATGAACGGCCGGTCCGAGAAGTTCTTGCCGAGGCTGCTATTCCCGGAGCCGTCGGTCAGGGGGGCGTGGGCGACGGTTACGGCCTCCTTGTCGTGAAGCCCTATGCGCAGCAGGTAGAGATCCGAGCCGAGCGCCTGCTCCAGGCGCTGCTGCATCTCGGCGGGCGGCAGCACCGCCGCGAGTCCCGCCAGGTTGACGCTGATCGCTTTCCTGGCATTGAGCCAGTGCTCCAGGCTGCCGGAAACGTGGGCGCTGTCGCGCAAAAGCGAGCTGCGGATGCTGCGGTCGGTTTCGGCGAAGTCGGCTCTGCTGCCGGCGGCCAGCAGAACCAGCGCCGGGCAGAGCACGAAGAGCGCCAGCAGGTTGTAGAGTAGTTCGCGCAAGGAAATCGCCAGACTGCGCGAATAGAGGGTGTAACCGGTAAAGACCAGGCGGGCGATCAGGGCATTGGCGATGCCGTTCACCGCCTGCTTGACGATGGTGATATTGGTGGCGCTGTTGGGGAAATCCATGACCACATGGTAGAAAAGGTAGACAAGCGGCATGCCGAGGAGAAACCAGAACAAGGTATCGGCGAGGAGCAGTCCCATCTTGCGGCGGGTGACCAGCGCCCCCACCACCGCCATCTCGGCGGTCATGACGACCATGCCCCAGGGGTGATGCCAGAGAAAAAAGGTGTAGCTGCTGATCAGCAGTGCTGCCAAAAGGGCGCGCCCCGGACCGAAAAACTGCAGCACCAGCAGGGCGAAGATGCTTCCGAAGAGAAAGTCCAGGTTGAAGAATATGGGATATCTGAAATAGGTGCCGGCCAGCCCGGCAAAGATCAGGGCGAGGAACAGGGAAAAAGGATATCTGCTGTGAACAGAATCTTCCGAGGTCAAGAGTGACTCCCAAAGACGGAACCAAAGAAACGCAAGCTTTTGTCAGCTTTGGCGAAAGTTGTCACTAGCTATATGACATTAAGGCTTAAAAGTCAACCTGATAGAAGCGCGTTTCATGAATCGGAAGGTAGGAAAGGTCCTCTGCCTTTTCCGGAATTTCCCGATGTCGGCATGAGAGGCGGCCCGGCGTTCAGTTCTTCAGTGGGGAAAATAATTTTCTTCCCACTCATCTTGTTGATAACTGCCTGGTAACTGTGGATTTGTCTTTTGGTTGTCACCTTACTGCCGGTACGCCCCCGCCGTGGAGCCTGCAGTGGCCCGAAAGGCAAATGCCTGAATTTTCGTGTCAATAACGATTCTGGCTGACAGGTTGTTGTTAATGTTTTATGAGTGGTGCTGGGAAACCTGTAACAATGCAAAATAAGTGGATAACCGGACAGCAACATGGAGGGAAACGGGCAGGGGGGCACTGGCGGGAGTGGCTTCAGCGTTGCCGCTGCCACCTCTTTATCTCATCGAGCCACGGAGTCGGATATTCAATGACAAGTCGCCTTTCTCCTTCATACACCCGGCCGGTATTGGAGTCGAGGGTGATGGTATGGCCGCAGGAGATGGAGCGCTCGCCAAAACACGCGGTTTGGCGGACGCTGTCGAGGCGCACCCCGCAGCCTGTGACGCACGCCTTGTCGAGTTGGCGCGCCACCACCGCCGCGTGGGCGGTGCGGTTGCCCCGGGCGGTCAACACCCCCGCGCAAAGGGCTATTGCTGCGATGTCGCCGGTGGACATTTCCTCGCGAACCAGCACCGCCGGCCGACCGGCGGCTGAAAAGCTGCGTGCGGTGTCGATGTCGAGTGCTACCGGCCCGATGGCAACCCCGATCCCCGCAGGTTGTCCTACGCAGAGCGCCGGCCGGTCGTCCGGGGGCAGGCGCCGGCGGGTGATCCCTGCGAGGTCGAGCCCCTGGAGTCGGGCCAACGCCTCTGCTTTATCGATGAGCCCCTCCCGCACCTGTTCCACGGCAATCCTGAGCGCCGCCCAGGGGGTCCTTTTGGCTCTTCTTGCCTGCAGCAGATAGAGCAGACCGTCCTCGATGGTGAATTCGAACTCCTGGGCATCGCGAAATTCCTTCTCGAGGCTGACGCAGATGTCAGCCAGTTCCCGCCTCATTTCGGGCAGGGCCGGAAAGAGCCCATCCGCGTCGGAGCCGGCAGCGCGCCCCGAGACGATGTCTTCCCCTTGGCTGTTGAAAAGGAAATCGAAGTAGAGTCCCGGTTCGCCGGTATCCGGGTTGCGGGTGAAGCCGACACCCGAGCCCGACCGCCCACCGGTATTGCCGAACACCATCTTCTGGACCGTCGCCGCGGTGTACAGCTCCGCGGAGATCCCGTAGAGGCGGCGGTACTCGGCGGCGCGCGCCGAATGCCAGGAGTCGAAGACCGCCTGCACGGCAAGCTCCAGCTGGTCGGGGGGGTGCTGGGGGAACGGCTTCCCCGTCATCTCTCGGCAGAGCCGGAGGTAGCCCTGCGCCAGGGCGGCCAAACCCCGGTAGTCGAGCTCCCCGACCCGCTCCAGATTTTCCCGGGTCAGGAACTCCTCTTCCGCCGCGCCGAACGGGGCGGGGTCGGCTCCGAAGACGGTCTCGGCAAAGCTTCTAATCAGGCGGCGGTAGCAGTCCCAGACCAGCCGGGGCTGGCCGGTTGTGCGCAAGAGACCGTGGATAGTGGCGTCGCAAAGCCCGATGTTCAATAGCGTGTCCATCATGCCGGGCATGGAGACAGGTGCGCCAGAGCGTACCGAAACGAGCAGCGGGGTGCGCGGGTCGCCGAAACCCTGCTCCGTCACTCCCTGCAGCCAGAGCATCTGCTCGTGCAGCACGCCGGGGAGGAGCTTCCGGTAACGTTCGTTCTCCCGGTGCCACTGGCGGCAATGGGAGGTGTCGAGCACGAAGGCGGCCGGCACGGGGAGCCCCAGGTGTGCCAGCCGCGACAGGGCGTAGGCCTTCCCCCCCATGGCAGCCGGGTCGGCTTTGGTCGCTCCGGCCGCATTGGGAGCGATTCTGAATACGCCGCCGTTTCTCATCGCCCTTCCACCACCTTGCCGAGTATCTGGTCGCGCAGGGTCATCCCGGTATGCATCAGGGCGTCGGCGGCGCTTTCCAGCTTCTTGGCGCACTCGGCAATTACGAAGGCCTGCCGGTAGTCGAGCTCCGTGGCGACCAGGGCCTTTCTGACCTGCCGCTCCGTGGTGTCGCTTTGCACCTCAATGGCGACGATGGCGTGAATGGACTGGAGAAAGTCGCGCATGTCGTCGGGCGAGCCGCTGCGCTCGATGCCCCGGGCATTCTCGATCGACTTCAGGTACTCCCGGGTGCCCTCCACGAGCTGCTGGGCCAGTGCGGCCAGGGGGCGGCGCAGCTCTTCGGCGAGCCGCTGCGGGTCGAGCAGGGTCAGGTGGAAGGCTGCCTCCTCCAGTGCGTCGGGTATGTCGTCGGCGATCTCCAGGAGTTGCCGGATGGACTCGGCACGCTCCGATTGCGGGGCGAACTCGCGGGCGCGGATCACCAGCTCGTCGGCCTGGCGCTCCCATTCCTTGGCCCGCACCCCCAGGCGCTCGAAGCGGGAGGGTGCCCCCGGGCCGGCGGCGCCGATCAGGCAGTCGCGGATGCCGGTGGCGATCTCGATCGCCAGGGAGGCGTGGTTCCCGACCAGGTCCAGCAGGTTTTGCTGGGCGTTATGGTAGTACTGGTACAGCTCGACCCGGGCCTCGTCGCGGATCAGAGCCAGGGGCCTCTTGCCCAGCATGCCCCGGGAGCAGCTCCTCAGGATGAATTGCAGGTAGCTGACGGCTGCCTCCCGGCCCAGGATCTCCTCGAGGGCGACCCCGAAGGGGAGGGTGCCTCCGGCCACGAATTGCAGGGCGTCGAAGACCATGCGCTCGCCCCCCGCCTTCAGGAAGGCGAGGTGCCCCAGGTCGTTGGCTGCGGCCCAGGCCAAAAGGGCCAGCGCATCCTGCTTGGAAACCAGCAGCTGCAGCTTTTTGCGCGCCCTGTTCCAGTCGATCAGGAACACCAGGCGGGAGCCCAAATGGCTCAGGAACCCCTTGAGCTGCGCCTTGTCCTTGGCCGTGAAGCTTCCCAGGAAGATGTGGTACACCCCACCCTCGAAGGCGCGGTCCGTGCGGGAATGCACCTCCTCCCAGGCGACGTTCCAGTCGGCGAAGAGATCCCGGAAAAAGAGCAGGCGCGGCAGGTGGTTGTCCGTATAGGTCACCGTGACCCGCATCACCTGGACATGTGCCACCAGGACATGTACGTCGGTGACGCCGATATCGTTTTGGATGATCAATTTGCCGCCGGCCCTGGTCGCGGTACTGGCGAGACCAGGGTGATCGAACTTGAGGGGCCTGGTGCGGTTCACTCCTTTCATGAAAGCGGCGACCGGCGGACGGTCGGACGGCTGCAGGCCGTAGGCCGACGCGCCGTCGATGCTTTCGGTGGCGATCCCGACCTGCAGTTTGTTCAGTGCCTTGTGCAGATCCATGACGAACAGGTGCACGCTGTCGCCCCGGGCCGGGTCTGCCTCGGCAAGCAGCCGGATGCGTGCGCCCGCCAGGCTGCCGTCCGCCTCACACCAGAGGGGGTGGAAGAGCTCCTGCAGCCGCTTTTGGAACAGGGGAGCCTCCGGCAGACCTGCAGCTTCAAAAGGGGCAATCATGGCTGAGAGGTCATCCCGGAGTGCGGCACAGATCTCGGGCGCACGGGGGATCGCATAGGCGTCGGACCCCTGCCTGTGCGTTTCGGCCACCACCTCGTCGAGCCAAGGGTCCGCAATGCCGCACCCGGTGCGTTCGGCGTGCAGGTCGGAGAAGGGGGCGTCAGGGGAATCGGCCCGGGCTTTGGCCGACTGCAGGAGGGTCAGACGGTACTTGGCGTGGTCGTTGGCCGCCAGCGCTTCGTTGAGAAGGGAGGGGAGGAGCAGGGGAAGTTCGCCAAGTGCTGCAACTATGTGGGTCTTTTTTCCCATAGCCTGTCCGCCGTCCTGCCCCGTCGCGCTCCTGAGCCCGGGGTGCCCACGTCCGGTGTGCCAAGAATCGGCCCGGCAGGTGCATCTGGAGCGGTCTTCTTCGGGGTTTCTTTCGCCTCTCAAAGCCTGTCGATTCAAGGGGCGGCAAGCGCCTCTCTCTATTTAAATTAGAACAGACTCTTCAAGATAATCAATAGGAGGGTGCGAATTTGTCAGGAGGCAAGCTGCGAGCTTTGCCAGCGGGTTGAGAACCGGACCGGCGAACTTCTATCGTATTTTATCGTCGAATCCCATGATGGACTTTATGTAATCGGAATTATGCTTTGAAGTTAATAGTTCAAGCACCGAGAATGCTACGTCAATTGCCGCAGACGGGTTCCAGCAGGTAATAATGTTGTCGTCAATGACAAGTGGCCGGTTGATCACATCGACACCGTAACCTTTTAACGTTTCCTGGCGTGCAGGTTTTTTGTTATACGTAGTCCCCTTTTTACCGGTCAGTATTCCGCTCTTGCCAAGGGATAAAGCTGCGACGCACACCGATGCTACTATTTTATTGTGTTTTTTAAACGAGCGTATCACTGCCAAGAATCTTTCATCATATGCCTCCTTATAAAAGCCAAATTCTTCAAAGCCGCCAGGGATTGCCAAGGCATCGAAATCCTCCGTATCTATTTCATCAATCAAATAGTCGACGATGACCTTTTGGTTAAAACTGCTGGTGACCTCCTTTTGCAGGCCGCAGGAATACAGCCTTGTCGACTGGTCGCCGTCGATCAGATTCCAGCCGATAACATCGATAAAAACAGCGGCCTCGTAGGTCTCAAAACCATTCGCCAAGAGAAGCAGCACTTTTTTCATATGAAATCTCCGTATCGAAGTCTTGAAGCGATTGGCCAATTGTATCGTAGTGGCAGAAACCGGCAATACTTTATCGGAAGAGCCGTAGAACCCAGGGCGTTCAGGCCGGGGATATAAGGGCTGGCCGCGTCAGCGGGCAGGGGTCTCCTCGCGCTGCTGCGCGATGTAGCGCCTGATGATCTCCAGGGGCGCCCCTCCGCAGCTCGGTGCTCAAAGCGCCCCCTTCCAGAAGCGCCACGCCAGCTCCGGGTGCCGCCTTTTGGCGAGGATGCTGGAGACGCCCTTCAGTTGTTGACCAGAGCGGATACCGCGATCTTGGGGGGGTACTCCACCGGCACGTGGTCGTGGCCTCATCTCAACGAGCGTCGCCCTGAAGTCGCGGAAGGAACAATTTTCCAATGCCTGGGACGCACATGGCTGCTCCCTGACTCCTCATTAGAATTGGGTAGCTTGAGTTGCGGATTGACGACTTGCGGATAGACGACGCCTTGGCGTTGTTAGCAATTTATAATCAATGCTCGACGAGCACTATCCATGCCACGCGTACTGTGCTGTATTGATTGGGTTTGCTTTGGTTGGTTCGGTGGCCGAGTGATCATGCACTGCACAGGGGGTGGTTAATCGCTGCTGGCGAAAGGGTAAAGGGGGGGCGCGGCGGGGTCGCACCATGTCAGGACGGCACTTCCTCTCGCAAGACGCTGGCTGTATGTTGAAAAACACATTTGTAGTGGTCAATTAATGTGGTATAGATATGCCGTGTTTGATCGCCCGCGCACTGAAATGGCGGATTTACCCGGCTGGACCGGGCACTGAAACAGGGCCAACTGGCCGTACTAGGCTGTAATTCGCCGTACTTAAAATCTCAACCGGGAGACTTATAACCATGGATCTGTTACTCGCCATCCTCAGCTTCGCCCTGGCAAACGTCGCTATTTTCTGCCCCCTTGATCCGGCCACCGCCCGCCTCCTGCAAATTGCACTGGTCGCCCTGCTCGCAATGCTGGTCCTTTTGAAGGCCTTCCCGTTGCGTCGGTCGGCGCTAAGACCAGAAACCCCGCGGCAAAAGCCGACCGAGCCGCCTCCCCCGGCGAGCGTCGCCGCGCCCACGGCCGCGCCGGAGGCGGCGGTGGAGGCGGGTGTGGTGCAGTTTCTGGCTCGGCTGCAGGAGAAAGGACGGCTGGTCGACTTCCTCATGGACGATATCGCCCCGTACTCCAGCGAGCAGATCGGCGTGGTCGCCCGCGTGGTGCACCAGGGGTGCCGGGAAGTGATCCGGGCGGCCTTCGCTATCGAACCGGTTCATGCCGGACCGGAACGCGAAGAGATCGTCCTGGCCGGCGATTTCGATGCCGGCAGCTACCACCTGGTGGGGAAGGTCCCGGAACATCCGCCCTACAGGGGAACGGTCCTGCACCGCGGTTGGAAGGCGACCCGCATCTCGTTGCCGCGGGTGACCGAGACCGCGCGTGCCGCGCAGGCGGGTATAATCATCGCTCCGACCGAAGTCGAGGTCGGGTAGCCGCCGGGGGGGAGCACCATGGAAAAACGCTATGCTGTCGGTATCGATCTGGGGACCTCCAACTCGGCCCTCGCCCTGGCTGCCGCCGAGCCCGAGGGGCGCGCGGAGGTGCTGGCCGTCCCGCAGTTCTTTTCCTTCCAGGGGGTGGGGGAACTCGACCTGCTCCCCTCGGCGCTCTACCTGCCGCTGGAAAATGAGATCAACTCAGCTGCGGCCGCGCTCCCCTGGGATGGAGAGCCCCTGCGGGGAGGTCTCGTGGGGCAGTTCGCGCGGGAGAGGGGGGCCCTCATGCCGGACCGGATGGTGGTCTCGGCCAAGTCCTGGCTCTGCAATCCCCACGTGAACCCGGAAGAGCCGGTCCTCCCTTGGGATTCGGAACTGGAGCGGGGGCTTAAGGTTTCTCCTTTCCAGGCTTCGGTGGCCTACCTGAGCCACCTGCGCCGGGCGCTCGAGGCGGCCCTAGTGGCGCGCGGCGAGCCGGCAGGGACCCGAGCCGGCGAGGTGGTGGTTACGGTCCCCGCCTCCTTCGACGACGTGGCGCGGACCCTGACCCACCGTGCGGCGCAGGCGGCGGGCTGGGGCGAGGTGACCCTTTTGGAGGAGCAGCAGGCAGCCTTTTACAACTGGATCGCCCAGTCGCAAGGAGGCTGGCGCGACCAGGTGCACCCCGGCGACCTGGTGCTGATTTGCGACATGGGGGGGGGCACGGCGGACTTCTCCCTGGTGGCGGTCTCGGAAGCGGCGGGGGAACTGCAGCTGGAGCGGGTGAGCGTCGGGGACCATATCCTTCTGGGTGGCGACAACATGGACCTGGCCCTAGCCTACGCCCTTAGGGGCGAACTGGAGGGGGCGGGGCAGAGAATCGACAGCTGGCAGTTTCTCTCCCTGATCCATTCCTGCCGGGTGGGAAAGGAGGCGCTCTTCGCCGACCCGGGGCTTCCCGCCTACCCCGTCTCGCTCCCCAGCCGCAGCGCGAGCCTCTTTGCCGGCACGGTCTCGACCTCGCTGTCGCGCGTGACCCTGGACGCCGTGGTGCTGAACGGCTTCTTTCCCCGCACCGGCATCGGTGAGCATCCGGACCGGCGCCGGCACCTGGGTCTCAAGGAGTTCGGCCTCGACTACGCGGCCGATCCGGCGCTGAGCAGGCACCTCTCCTTTTTTCTGGCGCGCTCCTTCCAGAACACCCGGGCGAGCGACACCCTCTCCGGGCTGGTGGCGCGGCAGGTGCGCGAGGAGCAGGGGGTGCAGTTCATCTGTCCCACGGCGATCCTCTTCAACGGTGGCGTCTTCAAGGCGCAGGCGCTGCGCGGGCGCGTCCTGGAACTGCTGGCCGCCTGGAACGAAGGGAAGGAGGTCGTCGAGCTCCCCGAATCCGATTTCGACCTGGCCGTGGCGAAGGGGGCGGCAGTCTACGCGCGCACCCGGCTTTTGGGTGAGGGGATCCGCATCAAGGCTGGAACGGCGCGCTCCTATTACATCGGGCTGGAATCCTCCCAGCCGGCGGTGCCCGGGGTGCTCCCCCCCCTCAAGGCGGTATGCGTGGTGCCGCAGGGGATGGAGGAGGGAAGCGAGCTGAGCCTCCCCGGCCGGGACTTCGGCCTGGTCACCGGGGAGCTGGTGGAGTTTCGCTTTTTCTCCTCCAGTGTGCGCGCCGGGGACCGGGTGGGAGAGGTGGTCGCCGGGGGTGAACTAGAGGAGACCGCCACCCTGCAGGTAGCCCTGTCGCCACTGGAGGGGCGCGAGGGCGCCATGATCCCGGTAGCCCTGCACTGCGTGGTGACCGAGCTTGGCACCCTGGAACTCTGGATGCGACACGACCCCTCGGGGCGCAAATGGAAGCTGGAATTCAACGTGCGGGGGGAGTAGAGCGATGGCCCAGCCACGCTACCTGATCGGCATCGACCTCGGCACCACCAACTGCGTGCTCGCCTATCTGGACGTCGGCGCCCGCAACTTTGTGCCGCAGGTCCTGCCGGTGCTGCAGTGGGACTCGCCGGGGAGCACCGTGGCGAGCCAGACGCTCCCCTCGTTCAATTACCTGACCACCTCGGTCGACCGACTGGGGGGCTTCCATGCCGAAAGCCCCGAACTGCCGCCCCTGGCCGGCGACTGGCTGCCCGGGATCTACGCCCGTGACCGGATGGCCGACACCCCGGGCCGGGTGATCCACTCCGCCAAGTCGTGGCTTTGCTACGGCGGGATCGATCGCACCGCGGCCATCCTGCCCTGGCAGTCCGATGCAGTCCCCCCGGGGAACCGCCTTTCGCCCGTCGAGGCAAGCAGCGCCTACCTGGCCTATCTGAAAGACGCCTGGGACCGGGCGCACGACCCCCCCGGGCCGGACGGGAGCTTCGTGAAGCAGGGGATCGTGATCACCGTGCCCGCCTCCTTCGACGAGGCGGCCCAGGAGCTCACCCTGGAAGCTGCGCGCCTGGCCGGCTACCCTGAGGGGATCTCCCTCATCGAGGAGCCGCAGGCGGCGTTTTACGACTGGCTCGGCTGGGTGAGCCATCTAAGTGAGCTCGTAGACCTCCTGGAACGGCTGCCCAAACGCTCTGCCCGGGTGCTGGTGTGCGATATCGGCGGAGGGACCACCGACCTGAGCCTCTTCGAGGTTCGCGGCGACACCACCTCCCCCGCGGGACTTTCCTTGAGCCGGGTGGCGGTGAGCGAACACCTGCTTTTGGGAGGCGACAACATCGACCTGGCCCTGGCCCACCTCTTCGAACAGAAACTGACCGGCGGCGCCGGCAAACTCTCGGGGGGGCAGTGGAACCAGCTGCTGGTGCAGGCCCGGGTGCTTAAAGAACGCATTCTGAGCGAGCAGGAGTGGGACAGGACGTTAAATGATGCGCCGCAGCAGCCCGGTTTCGGGGAGGAGCAGGGGGGGGACGCCTTCACCCTGACCCTCGCCTCGGCCGGCGCCGGGCTCTTCGCTTCGACGCTCTCGGCATGCGTCAGCGCGGCCGAGGTGCGGCAGACCGTTTTGGAGGGATTCTTCCCCGATTGCAAGGCCACTGATCGCCCCCGCAACCAGGGGGGGGGACTACGGGAGTGGGGGCTCCCCTATGCCCGGGAGACTGCGGTCACCCGCCACCTGGCGGGGTTTCTGGAGGGGCGCCAGGTGCACGCGGTGCTCTACAACGGAGGCTCCGTCACCCCCTCGTTCCTGCGCCGGCGCTTGACCGGCCTGGTGGCGCGCTGGCAGGGTGGCCAGGCGCCGGTGGAGTTGAGAAACGAAGCCATGGCCCTGGCCGTGGCCCGGGGTGCGGCCCGCTACGGGCATATTCTGCACGACCCCCGCGCGGGGGAGCGCATCGTCGGCGGGCACGCCCGTGCGCTCTACCTGGAGGTAGTGCGGAAAAAGGTGCCATCACTGATCTGCGTGCTGCCCAAGGGGATGGAGGCGAACCAGTCGGTGCGCATCGAGAACGCCGAGTTCGACCTGCTGGTGAACCAGATGGTGCGCTTTCAGTGTTACTTCTCCAACCGCCGCCTGCACGACCCCGTCGGGGAGCTGGTCTACTGGCGGGAGGAGGAGTTCCAGCCGCTTCCCCCCCTGCAGACCGCCATCCACCTGCCGCCCGAACGGCCCAAACCCGCCAACAACCGGTTGCGGGTCACCCTGGAATGCTCGCTGAACGAGCTCGGACTGTTGCAACTTTTCTGCGTGGAGCGCGACGGCCCGGGGCGCTGGAGGCTCGACTTCAACCTGCGCCGCCCCGCGGGCGAGGCGGAGGGCCCCGGCGCGCCGCAAGAGGCGCCGCCACCCAAAAAAGAGCTGGGGAAAGCCGTGGCGCTCATCCTCTCCCTGTACGGCAAGAAGAGGGAACCTAGTCTTCCCGAGACGAAGCCTCGAAGCCTCATGCGGCAGCTGGAAAAGACCCTGGGTGCACCGCGCGAGAGCTGGGATTCCGCCACGCTCAGGGGGCTTTGGCCCGCCATCGCCCAGGGGATGACCCGCCGGGGGCGTAGCGTCGATCACGAGGAGTCCTGGCTCTACCTGGCGGGCTTTGCACTGCGTCCGGGCTACGGGTTCCCGTTGGACGAGTCGCGCATCGAGGAACTCTGGCGGCTCTTCGACCTGGGGTTGGCCCACCCCGGGGAGAAACGGGTGCAGGTGCAGTGGTGGCTCCTCTGGCGCCGCACGGCGGGCGGGCTCAATGCCCGGCGCCAGGAGAAGATCCTGGAGAGGATACTCCCTCTGATTGCCACGCACCCCGAGACGGCCGAGATCCTCTACCTGGCGGGGTCGCTGGAGCGGCTCTCCCCGGACCGCAAGCTGCGGCTGGTGCAGCTCCTTAGCGCGGGGCTCAGGAAGCAGCAGGTAGCCAACAAGGTCCCTCTCTCCTGGGCTTTGGGGCGACTGCTCTCCCGCGTCCCTCTCTACGCCGGCCCGGAGGTCGTCCTGCCGCCTTCGGAGGTGGAAAAGCTCTTCTGCCAGTTACGCGGATTCGACTGGAAGGAGCCGGACTACGCCCCCCTGAATCCCTTGTTCGCGCAGGCAGCCCGCTCCACGGGTGGCCGCGGCATCGATGTAGCTACCGAGCTGCGCCAGGAAATCCTTCTCAAGATGCACGAGTCCAAGGCGCGTCCTGAGGAGCTCCTGGTGGTGCGGGAGACGGTTGCGGTGCAGGACGCCGACCGGGTGCGCCAGTTCGGCGAGTCGCTCCCCAGCGGCCTGGTCCTGGTGAGGGAAGGGAGCTGAAGGGCGTGACTGGCAGAACTATTCCCGTTTGACATTCTCCATTCCAAAATATTAACACTACTTGCCGCCTGATTCATGCCAAGGGTAAGCTCTTCAGTGTCGTCAGCACTCCCGTCCAGGCCGTCGCCGACTACCTGAAGCTGCGGGCGACCGAAACGGAGCACGGGGACCTCGAAGGGCTCTCAATTAGCCTTGACTCATAAGGCAATTCCTCTATGCTTTCTTCCAGGCGCTTCACAAAGGAGGGCAAACTATGGAAGCCGAAGTGGGAAAAATGGTGCGGTTCAGCTTCATCTGCAAGTTAGAGGACGGGACCGTCTACGAAATAGCCTATAGTGATACCCTGGAATTCGTCATCGGCCGGGGCAGCGCACCTCCCTCCCTCGAAAAGGGAATGCTCGGCATGAAGCCCGGCGAGCTCCGCACCATCAGGGTGCCCGGCTCGGAAGCGCGCGAGTTCCCCTTCGACGCAGGTGAGACTGCGGGGGGGCATTCCCCGGCTGGCGCCGCCAGGACCCGGAAATTGGGCTACGATTTCGCTCCGGGCGAAGAGGCGGGCGACGTACTGTTGAGCGGCCCGTCGGCTCCCTCCAGGGTCGTCCGCGAGCCTCCCGCCGGTGGGTACCTTTTTTTCGAGGTGGAGTTGATCGGCGTTGAGGACACGGACCGGAAACCCGGGGACTAGGGTCAGCGGCGGCTGCTTAAGGCCAGGAGAATAACTTCCTCCCCTTCAGGGAGGGCTGGGGTGGGAATGGGGCCTTGAGCGGAGGGGAGGTGAACTGCCGGAGCTTGGAACTATCAGGCAGAGAGGGTAAAAAATTTGATAAAACCGCCCCCCTGTGTTAGCATTAATAAAAACTAACAAGGAGGCAACACTATGACCAGGGATGAGATTCTTAACCAGCTGGAAAGATTAATTCAACTCGACGTGGACGCCACCCATGCCTACGACCAGGCAATCAAAAATGTCGATGATCCGGTGATCAAAGACAAACTCGTGCTGTTTCAGGGGGACCACCGCAGGCATATCGACCTTCTCTCCGCCAAGGTGCTGGAACTCGGGGGGACGCCGCCGGAACTGAGTTCCGACTTCAAGGGCTTCTTCATCAGCGGGTTCACAGCGCTGCGCAGCCTGACCGGAACCAAGGGCGCCCTGGAGGCGATGGAGACCAACGAGAAGCTGACCACATCCAAGTACCAGGATGCCGTCAAGCTCGTCTGGCCCGCCGACATTGCCAGCATCATCCAGTCCAACCTGTCGGACGAGCAGCGTCATCTCGCATTCGTGCGCGAGGCGATCCCCACCGTCGCCGCCAAGAAACGCTGACCTCAGCACGCGGGCAGCTCCGGTCACCGGACCGGAAAATAGGGCCTAAACCAGCGCGGTTTAGGCCCCATTTTTTTGCCGAGTCGAGGCTACTTCTCGCTTCGGGAGAGAAACGACGACATCATCTGGCGCGCCGACTGCCCCAGGTTCGGGTCGCCCTTGAAGATGGAGGAGAGGTATCCCTTGGCCTGCTCGAAGGTGATGTGCGGTGGGAGCGGCGGGACATCCGGGTCGCAGTGGGCGTCGATCACCACGGGCCGGTCTGCGCTCAGCGCGCTTTCCCAGGCGGCGCCGATTTTTTGAGAATCGGTAAGCTCGATTCCCTTGAGGCCCAACTGTTTGGAGTACTGGGCGTAGGAAAAGGTGGCAGGTCCTAGGACGCGTCGAATTTGGGGTCTCCGTTCATCACCCGCTGCTCCCAGGTGACCATATTGTGGTCCCGGTTGTTGAGCACCAGGACCACCAGGGTCGGCTTGCTCCAGTTCTTCCAGTACTTGGAAATGGTGATGAGCCCGTTGATCCCGAGCATCTGCATGGCTCCGTCTCCGACCAGGGTGATGACCGCCCGGCCCGGGTAGTTCAGCTTCGCCGCGATGGCGTAGGGGACCCCGGGGCACATGCTGGCGAGACCCCCCGACAGGGAGGCCATTATGCCGGGGTGCATCTTGAGGTCGCGGGCGTACCAGTTGGCCGCCGAGCCGGAGTCGCAGGTGATGATGCAGTTTTCCGGCAGGCGCGGGGAGAGTTCCCAGAACAGGCGCTGCGGGTTGATCGGATTGGCGGGCATCATGGCGCGCGCCTCCATGACAAGCCACCAGTCGCGCACCTCCTTTTCGATGGTTTCGCGCCAGTGCCGGTCGCGCTTTTTCTCCAAAAGCGGCAAGAGCGCCCTAAGGGTCAGCGAGCTGTCGCCCTGGAGGTTCACCTCCATCGGGTAGCGCAGGCTCAGCATGCGCGGGTTGAGGTCAATCTGCACCCCGCGCGCGTCTCCCTCCCGGGGCAGGAACTCCGCATAGGGAAAGCCGCTGCCGATCATGGCCGGTGAGCTCGCCATGTGCACGTACTGCCCGGCCACGTCCTTGGCGAGCGAGACCAGGTCCACCTCCTGCTGGTAGTCGGCTCCCAGGGCGGTGGTGGCCTGTTGCCCTACGATGGCCAGTACCGGCTGGTGATCCAGCTTGGCGTCGTACAGTCCGTTCAGCAGGTGGATGGCGCCCGGTCCGGAGGTCGCCACGCAGCCCCCAATCTCGCCGGTGAACTTGGCATGGGCGCAGGCCATGAAGGCGGCCTCCTCCTCGTGGCGCGCCTGGATGAACCTCACCTTTTCCTTGGCGCGGTTGAGCGCGCCAAGGACCCCGTTGATGCCGTCCCCGGGGTATCCGTACACCATGCTCACGCCCCAGTCGTACAGGCGCTGCACCAGAAAATCGCTTGAAGTTGTTGCCATTGGACCTCTCCTGCAATTGGCGTTTTCTAATTGTTAGGGTCTAGGAGGATCGTCGCCGTTGTCAACCCGTGAGCGTGCGCGGGGAGAAGTTTGGCAACGCTGCATTTTCGCTGGCTTGACAAGGGGGAGCTGCTTGGTAAAAGAGGTGGTGACGCCTTGCCCTCCGGGAGAGGGACAGGGGTGAGAGGCCGGCACGGTGTGGTTACCGCGGCGAATGCACCAGCACCCGCCGCAAAAGGAGCTCACAGATGCCCGAGTTGCCGGATCTGACAGTATTTGCCGAGTCCCTGGCCAAAACGGTGCTCAACAGGAAAATTGGCGGCGCTCAGTACCACCGGAAAAAGCGCATCAACGTTGACCCCGGGGAATTCTGCGACTCTCTCAAGGGCAAGAAGATAACCGCGGTGAAAAGGGTAGGGAAGGCGCTGCTGTTCGATCTTTCTGGTGGTGACAAATTCCTGGTTCACCTGATGCTTTCCGGGGGATTTACCATGAGTCAGAACGACGAAGAGGTGCCGTCTGCCGTCCTTACGGTGACCTTTGCAGAGGGAGATTCTTTGGTTCTTTTCGACCCGAGAGGTTTGGCTACCGTCACTGCGAATCCAGATTTGCAGGGGACCGCAGTTGACGCCCTCGAGGTCACCCGGGCTTACCTGAAGAAAAAAATCAAGGAGAAGCCGAAGGTAACCATAAAAGAACTGCTGATCGACCAGAGTGTCATAGCCGGGATCGGCAATGCCTATTCCGACGAGATCTTGTGGCAGGCAAGGATTTCGCCCAGATCCATCGCCGGGAAGCTGCCTGAAAAGGCTGTGGCCCGATTGGTTAGAGCCATTCCCCACGTGCTCAAGGATGCCACCGCCCATCTGAGAAAAAGAAACCCCGGCATGATGTCAGGCGAGGTGCGCGACCATCTGGCGGTGCACAAGCCAAAGGCAAAGCTTTCGCCCACCGGTTCCCCCATCCTCACCGAGCAGATCGCTGCGAAAAAGACCTACTATACCGAAGAGCAGGTTTTGTATGAATAATGCCTGCATCTTTTTGACTGAAGGCAACAAGCCTGCACCAAGGATCTCCCTTGGTGCAGGCTTGACGTATGCCCGGGAACATCTACCATGATGACCAATTCGGATGCGCTTCTGCGCTGACCGATGACTCTTTCACCGACTCGAGCAGTTCAATGTTCGACGATGGCTGGTCTTCCTCATCCTCTGATGACACCTTGACTTCCTCTGATGATACCTGGACTTCCTCGATGAACGACGCTAGCGAGTCGGTTAAACCCCATCCTTACCACAACCTTGTAGGGGAGGGAGAGTTTCTTCAGTGGAGTCGGTCGAATAGGTGCGGATCTTGAAAATGTTTAACACTAATGAGGTTGTTCGTGTACTATTGATGGGTAACTATCCGGAGGGATCATGAACCAAATTCTGGAAGCACACCCGATTCTCCTCATCACAGTGCTGATTTGCACCGCGGCACTGCTGATCCTCGCCTACTACTCGGTGGTCATCGTCTCCGGCAACGCCATCGCCGTCCTGGAGCGGCGCTGGATCGGCAAGAAGATGCCCCAGGGGCGCGTGGTCGCCATGGGGGGCGAGGTCGGAATCCAGGCGCGCACCTTCGGCCCGGGTATGCACTTCCTGATCCCCTTCCTCTACGTCGCCTCCAAGTACGATTTCATGGAGATCAGCAACGGTGAGATCGGGACGGTCGAGTCTATCGACGGCGAGCCGATCCCGCCGGGACGCATCTTCGCCAGCGTGGTGCAAGGGCATAACGCCTTTCAGGACGGCGAGGCTTTCCTGGTGAACGGTGGCCAGAAGGGACCCCAGATTCAGATCCTCCCCCCGGGGAAGTACCGGATCAACCCGTACCTGTTCCATGTGGCGAAGTGCGACGCGGTCAGCATCGACAAGGGAAAGGTCGGGGTGGTGACCTCCGCCGACGGCACCCAGATCCCTGCGGGAAGGCTCCTGGCCCAGAGCGTCAAGGGACACTCCAACTTCGAGAACGGCCAGGCCTTCCTGGAGAACGGAGGCCAGAAGGGCCCCCAGATCGACCTGCTGAGGCCCGGCACCTACCGCATCAACCTGAACCTCTTCAAGGTGGAGATCCACGACGCGACGGTGGTCCCCGCCGGCAAGATTGGCCTGGTCACCGCGTTGGACGGAAGCCCCCTCCCCGAGAACGAGTTCATCGCCAAATCGGTGGACGTGCACGACGACTACCAGGACGGACCCAAGTTCCTGGCCGGCGACGGTCAGCGCGGTCCCCAGCTCGACGTGCTGCGCCCCGGCACCTACTACATCAACCCGCTCATGTTCAAGGTGGAACTGGACGACGTCACCGTGGTGGAACGCGGCCAGGTGGCGGTGGTCATTTCCAACGTGGGCGAGGAGCCGACCGACGAGATGAAAAAACGCCTGACCTCGTCCCAAACCGAGGGTGAACCGGTTGTCGAGGAGGAGGCCCGCGAGCGCTACGTGGTACCCAAGGGGTTCCGCGGCATTCAGGAGGAGGTGGCCGGCCCCGGGCGCTACTACCTGAACAAGCGCGCCTTCATCCCCTACATCATAGACACCACCAACATCACCATCGACTGGGACAGCTCCAATGAGACCCGCTTCGATCAGCTCCAGGTGATCTCCAAGGACGGCTTCCCGATCGACGTCTCGGTGAAGGTGGTGGTCCGGGTACGTCCCGACCAGGCCCCCTACCTGGTGGCGAAGATCGGCTCCATCGAAAACCTGATCCAGCACGTGATCCACCCGATGATCGACTCCTCCTTCCGTAACCAGGCGTCCTCCACCTCGGCCATGAACTTCATGCAGAACCGTCAGAACGAACAGACCAACGCGGAGGACCGGGCCAGGCACGGCCTGGAGAAGTACCACGTGGAGTGCGTCTCGGTGCTGATCTGCCAAATCAAGCTGCCCCAGGAGTTGATGGAGACCCAGACTAGGAGGATCATCGCCGAGCAGCAAAAGGAGATGTTCGCCATGCAGCAGGAGGCGGAAGCCGCCCGCATCTCGACCGAGAAGACACGCGCCACCGCCAACCAGCAGGGGGAATTGGTGACCGCGGAGATCGGGGTGAAGGTCGCCGAGCAGCAGAAGCAGAAGACCATCGTGCTCGCCCAGGGGGATGCCGAGGGGGTGCGGCTGCGGGGCGAAGGGGAGGCGAAGAAGATCGAGGCGATCGGGCAGGCGACCGCGGCGGCCTACCGCAAGCAGAACGAGGCGCTCGGCCAGGAGGCGGTCACCGCGATCGAGCTGATCAAGAAGATCGCCGAGGGTGGCGTCCGCATCACGCCGGACATCCTGGTCGCCGGGGAGAAGGGGGGGATGCTGGACATCCTTTTCGCCCAACTGGTTAAGAAGGGGGCCACGGACTCTGGAAAAGCCGCTCTGGCCAGTGCGGGCGCGCCCGAGCCCGGTGCAGCTGTGGCAGTGGCGGTCGCGGGTGCGGAAGAGAAGGGCGCCTGAGGCGCTGGGTGACACCTCCTCTGGAGTGGATGAAGAATCAAAAGTTGAGGCGACTTGAATAAAACAGAGGGCCCAACGTGAGCCGCAAGCCGTGTGCTTAAAGTGTTGTTAGAGATAACTAAAAAGCTCGTCTCCGGTGAATTGGCGATGAGCTTTTTAGTTATCTTTCAGGGAGAAACAGAAAATATTCGCCTTCCCGCATACTTCGTAATCTCCGCAGAAAACATAGAACCCTTGGATCACGAATTGTTCGCGTAAGCTTTCGGCAAAAAGGTCTGCTATTACAGCAACATATCCTTCAGATGAGAACACTACAACCACACTTTAAGCACACGGCTAAGGTAAGCGGTAAGCCGGACCCTTTTTTTGCCATAGTTTTCGTTCCACCCGGTTCTAATATTGGCGGGGACGCCCCATCCGGAGCGAATATCCGGGGCCGGGCCTTAACAAGCTCCTGCCGGCCCGACACCGGACATTTCTTAGCTCAGGTTGTCATCATCGCCGCTTACATGAGGGAACACCTCATGATGCACCTCGTGAGTCAAGCCGACGATATTTCCACATGCTGCGCACAGATACTTGTCGCCTACGTTGGTGAACTCGCTATGCTCGCATGTCGCGCTCCAAACCCTGACATCGCAACTTGCTTCGGATGTATTCCTAAGTGCCCTGTTCTCCTTATCCCTTGCCATGGCTTGATCCTCCTCTTTTTTGCTTTAGAGCATTATAACACGCGAGGTTTTGATATTGGAATATGTTAATTATACCTGCCGCTCAGATCGAAGAGCCGGTGTCGCACGTGGGAAAACGGCTTTGAAGTCCCGGGCAAGTAGATAAATTTCCTGTTCTGGTGTATTCTCGCACGGCGTCTCCGGGAAGTTGATCAATCGGACGTCGTCGGCATTTTCGGCTTCCCGCCCGCGCACCATGCGCACCTCCGAATCGAACTGCCAGCCGGCGAGGAGGGGGAACACCAGCAACAACCGATGAGGAGTGTATGGTCGGACACCGGACCAGGATTGTCGTGGCACTGTTATTCGCGGTCTGCGCTTTGCTGGCGATCTTTTTGCTGAGAAACGATCTGCCCAGCGTCGCCATGGTCAAGGAACACAGAGAACAACTGCTCGCTTTCATACGCTCTCACTACCTGGGAGCGGTATGCTCTTTCATGGGCATCTATCTTGCCGCAGCTTTCTTCATGCCGGGCGCTCTGGCACTGACTGTGGCCGGCGGCTTGATGTTCGGCACCCTTCCCACCCTGATCTATGTGAATGTCGGAGCAACCACCGGCGCGGCGCTCGCCTTCCTCGCCGCCCGCCACCTCTTGGGGACCTGGATCCAGGAGAGATTCGCCGCACAGCTGAAACGGGTCAACGCCGAGATGGCGAACCACGGCCGCAATTACCTGCTCATGCTGCGCATCCTTCCCGTCGTCCCTTTTTTTGCCGTCAATTACGGTGCGGGTCTCAGCAAAATCCCGCTCAGAACCTTCGTCTGGGCCACTTCGCTCGGCCTGATACCCGGCTCACTCGTCTACGCCAACATCGGGCAGCAGCTGAGAAACGTCAACGCCACCGAGGACCTTCTCTCCGCCAAGATCATACTGGGGCTGGTGCTGATCGCGCTGCTGGCCCTTGCCCCGGTCCTGCGCCGCCACCTGCCGGGCCGCAAGGGGCGCTGAGCCTATCTCCCCTGCTAGATACTCGACCAGGAGCCGCACGCCAACCCCGGTGGCTCCTTTGGGGCAGTAGGGGCGGGCTTTATCGCACCAGGCGGTGCCGGCGATGTCCAGGTGGGCCCAGTGGCTGTCGCCCACGAACTGCTTCAGGAACCAGCCGGCCTTGAGGGCGCCGCCGTCCCTGCGGCCGGAGTTCTTCAGGTCGGCTATGTCGCTCTTCATGTCCTCGCCGTACTCGTCCCACACGGGAAGCTGCCAGAGCCTTTCCCCGCACCTTTCCCCGGCGCGCTTCAGGGCGTTGGCCAGGCGCTGGTCGTTCCCCATCAGTCCGCTCGCCTCATGCCCGAGCGCCACCACGCAGGCGCCAGTCAGGGTGGCCAAGTCGATCAGCGCCGCCGGCTTGTACCGCCGGGCGAAGTGCAGGGCGTCGCACAGGATCAGGCGCCCCTCGGCGTCGGTGTTGGTGATCTCGATGGTGGTGCCGGAGAGCGAGGTGAGCACGTCACCCGGCCTGAAGGCCTTGCCGTCGGGCAAGTTTTCCGCCGTGGGGACGATCCCCACCAGGTTGACCGGGAGCTTCAAGCCCGCCGCCGCGGCCATGGTGCCGAGCACCGCAGCACTCCCCGCCATGTCGGTCTTCATCTCCTCCATTCCCGCCCCGGGCTTGAGCGAAATGCCGCCGGAGTCGAAGGTGATCCCTTTGCCCACCAGCACCACCGGGCGCCCCTTGGCGCCGGCACCCTGGTACTCTAGCACGATGAGGCGTGGCGGTTCGGCCGATCCCTTACCCACCGCAACCAGGGCGTGCAACCCGAGCTTTTCCAGCTCGTCCTGTTCGTAGACCCGACAGACCAGGCCGTGACGGCCGGCAATTTCCCGGGCCGTGTTGGCAAGATACCCGGTGGTGACCACGTTGCCCGGCTGCGAAACCAGGTCGCGGGCGAGCCGGACCCCCTGGCAGAGTATCTCGGCAGCTTCGACCCTCCCCCGGGCCTTCCCGACATCGCTATCCTCCGGCAGCAGCAGGGTCATCCCTTCGAAGCCGGCGAAGCGTTCTTCCTTGTCCTTGGTTTTGTACCATTCGAAGGCGTAGTCGGCCAGAAGCGTCCCGGTCGCGGCCGCTTCCAGCGTCTCGGGGAGGGGAGCGCTCAGGGTAAGGGAGGAGCTGAAATTGGCGACCCGGGCGGCTCTTAGCGCCTGCACCGCGTTGCCGGCCGCCCGGCGCACCCTCTCAGGGTCCAGTTCGGCACGCTTGCCGAGACCAACCAGCAGCACCCTTTCGGCGGGGAGTTTGCCCATGGTGTGCAAAAGGCGCGTGGTATTGGCCTTGCCGGTAAACTCGCGGCTGGCGGCCAGGCGCGCCGGGCAGCCATCCAGTGCGGCGTCGCAGGCGGCGAACAGTTCGTCCTGCACGTCCTCGAAGCAGCCGATCACCAGGGCGTCGGTTGCGTGCTTAAGCGGAGTTTCGGTGCTTATCTCGATTTTCATGGTTTTCCTCGTGAGCTGAAACGTGAAGGTTGGGGCCGTTATCCGGGCCGGTCAAGCCGCATTCCGAGCCGTTGACCATCAGGCAGACTGCTGAGAGTTGAGCACCTCCCATCCCAGGCAGGCAAGTTTGATATATATGGGAATTGGCTTGTGCCCACCATGATAGTACACAATGGTTCGACGCGTTATGCCGAGCGCTTTGGACGCGGCGCTGAGAGAAAGCCCGTTGCGATCCATCCAGGCATTGAACTGCTCCACGGGGAAGGCAACTCCAGCCTGTTCTTTGCCAAGTCGATAAAGAGTATCGGCGTCGATGCCTATCTCACCCTCTATCCATTCCACCCCGTGTCCCCACTCCTCGACCTCTGCACTGATAAATAAGCTTGGATACTTAAGCCGTTCATAACCGGGGCAGTCAAAATATTCGGATATGTTCACTCTGGTTTCTTTGCCGTTACGCCAAACGATCGCCAGAAGATTCGGCGCTGCAGCAGAAACCGATGCTATCATTTGGCGACTCATGAGCTCACCTCTGGCAAGTGGAAATGCGGTATGCCGGCTCCCGTCCGAAGACTTCGATTTTACTGTTGGGTTGTGATGCAAGCGGTTTATTAAACCCAGTTTAGAGAATAATATTCTCCATGTCAAGACGGCGGGGTCTACTATGTGGGAATCGTGCTGGAGCGTTGGCTCCTTAATTGCCATTGATGGCGAAAGTAGTTGTGTCAAATTAAAACGGTCATATAACCCGATGCCAGGCCCCGCGTTCTCGACACCTCGCTTGTGCCTTATCTCTCCCAATGGTTTTCTGCAGCCGCTCTTGTTTCTTTTTGCTGCAGTGATAAAATTTATGGGCCTTTGTTAATTGGTTTGAGCCATCCGGATTTCCTTGCTTGCCGGGATGCCGCCTCCCTTTGAACTCACCGCCCCGGTGGTACCTTCTGGGGCCGCCACGATTGACGGCTGACCTTTTGTTACAGGGCCACTACATGAGACTTTCGCCTGCTGCGACCCCCTCGTCCATCCGCTTCCATTTGCTCAGGCTAGTGGTCGCCTCCGTGCTGCCGGTCTGGCTGGTGGCCTGCGTCCTGGTGTACAGCGCCTACTTCACCAAGCGCGACCAGGTAAACCGGAACATGCTCGAGACGGCCCGCTCCCTCACCCGGGTGGTGGACCGGGAACTGACCAGCGTCCAATCGGCCCTGCTGTCGCTCGCCACCTCGCCCAGTTTTGCCGCCGGCGATTTTGCCGGGGTGCAGCGCCAGGCCGAGCAGGTGCTGAATCTGTACCCCGGAGCGAACATCGTGGTCGCAGACGAGACCGGGCAGGAGCTGGTCAATACGGCCCGCAGCTTCGGCACTCGCCTGCCCAAGCGCAACAACCTTGCGGATGTGCACCGGGTATTTGCGACCGGCAAGCCGGTGGTGGGCGGCCTCTATGTCGGTGCCGTTTCCCGGCAGCAGCAGATCAGCATCGACGTCCCGGTCAAGAGTCAAGGGAAGGTAATCTACGATCTGGGACTGACGCTTAGCTCCGACACCATAACCAAGGTTTTGCTACAGGCGAGTCTGCTTCCGGACTGGTATTGTCTCATACTGGACAGCCAGCAGATGGTGGTGGCGCGATCCGCCAATTCGGACCGAAGCATCGGCAGCAAGATGCCGCGCATCCTAAGCCAGGGGCCGCCGCTCGCCCCGGAGGGAACCACGCAGGCCACAGGGCTCGAAGGGGCACCGGTCTTCGTCACCTTCTGCCGGTCCGCGATCTCCAACTGGAGCGTGGTGATTGAGGTGCCGAAGTCCTCGGTGCTCGCCGCGCTCTACCAGTGGACGGGGTGGGTGATGCTCGGGGCAACCGCCATTTCTCTGATCGGTATCGCCCTGGCCGTCGGCTTTGCGCGCGGCGTCGCCCGGGCCATCCAATTGCTGGTGCAACCCGCCCTCTCCCTGGGGCGCGGTGAAATGGTGGTTGCGGAGGCTAGCTACGCCGTCAAGGAGACCGGGGAGGTGGCCGCGGCACTGACCCAGGCGTTCCAGCTGCTCCAGGCGCGTGGCGCGGAGCGGGACCAGGCGGAAATGGAGCTACGGAAAACGGTGGAGGAACTGGAGTCACAGACCAAGGAGCGTTTGAGCGTCCTGGAAAAACTCAGTGAGAAGGAGCAACTGCTCCTGAAACAGGGGCGGCAGGCGGCCATGGGGGAGATGATCGGCAACATCGCCCATCAGTGGCGCCAGCCGTTGAGTGCCCTGGGGCTCCTGATACAGCAGATGCCGCTCAGTTTCCAAAGGGGCGAGCTCGACAAGAAGGGGCTGGACGACAGCGTGAAGAAATCCATGGGGCTCATCCACCACATGTCCAGCACCATAGACGATTTCCGGAATTTTTTCCGCACAGACCAGGTGAAGGTGAAGTTCCGGGTGAACGCGGAGGTGAAGAGGACCCTGCAGCTTCTGGAGGGATGCTTCGCCACCCAGCATATCAGCGTCGAGCTGGACCAGACGGACGATCCCTTCATTTACGGTTTTCCCAGCGAATTCTCCCAGGTACTGCTCAACATCCTGGTCAATGCCCGGGACAAATTCGCTAAGAAGGTGGTGGACGATCCCCGGGTGCGCATAACTCTGCGCGGGGCGCATGGCAGGACCTTGGTGACCATTGCCGACAACGCCGGCGGCATACCCGAGTCGATCATGGACAAGATATTCGACCCGTATTTTACCACCAAGGAGCCCCAGGCAGGGACGGGGGTCGGGCTGTTCATGTCGAAAACCATCATAGAAAAGAACATGGGGGGCACACTCTCGGTGCGCAACAACGGCGCGGGGGCGGAGTTCTCCATAGAGTTGTGAATTAGTCACTTTCGCGCCTTGAAGCGTCTTTCGCCGGTGCTGCCTGTGACCCGCCCAGAATAATTTCCCGCGGCTACTTTTTTCTTATGATTGACCTGCACGTTGTGACACCTCGGGTTGTGTGCGATAATTTCCGCTAACCAACGCGCCGGCGCACCGGTTCACAGTTACCCACTTTTCTCCCCAAGTGAGAGAGGGGTCGTCTGCCGGATGCCAATTCGGGCCTGCCGGGGAACGCGTGCGGTACTACCGCTTTGAGAAAGGAGAAGCACCCATGGCAGACAGCAGCTACCTTAAGAAACGGACCGCCCTGCTCCTGGTCGATCCCTACAACGATTTCCTCTCCGAGGGGGGCAAGCTCTGGAGGCCGGTCGAAGCGGTCGCCCGGGAGGTGGGCCTGCTCGACCACCTGCGGGCCAGCACGGCCGCGGCACGCAAGGCGGGCATCCGGGTCATCTTCGTGCCGCATCACCGCTGGGAACCCGGCGACTACGAAAGCTGGGCACATCCAAGCCCGGACCAGATCGCCTCGGGAAAGAGGCAGCTGTTTGCCAAGGGGAGCTGGGGCGGCGAATGGCACAACGATTTCGTTCCGCAACCGGGCGACATCGTCATCAAGGAGCACTGGGCCCAGAACGGTTTTGCCAACACGGACCTCGACTTCCAGCTCAAGCAGCACGGAATCGACCAGGTGATCCTGATCGGCATGCTGGCCAACACCTGCATCGAGGCCACCGGTCGCGGGGCCATGGAACTGGGCTACCAGGTGACCTTGGTGAAGGACGCGACAGCCGCCTTCTCCGCGGATCGGATGCACGCGGCGCACGAGTTGAACGGCCCGAATTTCGCGCACGCCCTCCTGACAACGGCAGAACTGGTTGCGGCACTGGAGCGCGCCGGGTAGCATGCTTTCTCAAGGGGGGCGTTACACAGAAGATCGAGGCTCATCGCTTTAAGGGGAGGTACTTCATGATCGGCAGAATCGATTACTACCAGGTGAATCCGAAAGCCGTCAACGGTCTTGCCGCCATCGACAAGCACACCACATCCATCGACCAGAGATTGCGGTTACTGGTACAGTTGCGCGTTTCGCAGATCAACGGCTGTGTCTATTGCGTCGATTTGCATTCACGGGCGGCACGGGATGCCGGGGAAAGCCTGCAGCGCCTGGACTGTCTGGTGGCCTGGCAGGAGTGTTCCTTTTTCAGCCTGGCTGAGCGCGCCGCCCTGGCCTGGGCGGAGGCCCTGACCCGGGTGTCGCAGACCCATGCGCCGGACGAGGCCTACCAGGCGGTGCGCGGCAGCTTCTCGGAGCAGCAGACCGTCGACCTGACGCTGGTCATCTCGCAGATGAACAGCTGGAACCGCCTGGCGATCGGCATGCGGCGCACCCCGGACCGACTGGAGCTGGTGCCGGACCAGGGTGGCTCGATGTGACCTGAGGGCTAGCGCGGTATCCCAGCCTCGCAGGGGACCCTGGTCTGGCACAGGCCGCAACCGGTAGCCGTGACGCCGTACTCACCGGCCCGGGCCGCCACGACCGTCTGGTAGACGTAGCGGCTACAGGCGTCCTTGTCGTGCCCGGCCCGGGAGAGCGCCCCCACCGGGCAGCGGGCTACGCAAACGGCGCAGCTCCCCTCCCGGTGATACAGGCAGTTGTGACGCCGCTCCGGGTAGGTGCGCGCGCTCGGCGCCAGGGTGAGCTCGGTGACGACGCTCCCCAGGCGGTGCGCGATCCCCTTGGGCGTGATCAGTGCGTCGTTCAGGCTGAAGGTCCCCAGACCCGCGGCATAGGCGGCATGGCGCTCGGACCAACTGGAGGCGATGCCGACCGGCGTCTGGGAGAACTCCTGCCAGCCGGCCGCCAGCTGCGGCGCCACCGCCAGCTCCCCCCGCTCCCCGAGCCAGCCCACCAGGTGGCGACGCAAGGCGGCGTTGAACTGCTCGCCGAAGTTACGGGTGCGAGCCCAGGCCCGGGAAGGGAACACGGTTTCGCTGCGGTTGCTCTTCCGGGTTGCCAGGGTGATCGGCAGCACCCAGCAGATGACCGTGGCGGCCCGGGCCTCCGGACCGCAGGCGCCGGCCAGCACCTCCTGGGGCGTCTGGTGGAACTCGCCGATGATGCTCTTGTAGTCGGCGAAAAGGGGGTCCGCCGCGGCGGCAAATCCTATCAGCGGCTCGCCGAAGTACGGCTCGGAGCTGTCAGGAAACCGGTTGACCGGGCTTAGCGCCACGAACCGGCGGATCTCGCTGCAGATTCTCTCTTCCACATCCCCCTCCCGTGCCGTTTCAGGCCATCAGTTGCCGTGCCGTTTCCTCGGCCAGCCGCAGAACAGCTTCGGGAACCTGGTCCAGGCTCCCCGGTCCGATGCCGCAGGCGCGTATCAGCTTGGCGTCGCCAAACCCCTCCCACCTGAGAAACTTCTCGTAGCGCGGAAAGATGTCGGCAAAGAGCTCTTCATCCGGGTTCCCCTGGGTCTGGACGAAGACCAGCTTTTTGGGGGTGAGCCGGCTCGGCTGGGGATTGCTGCGGTAGTCGGGCACCAGGAAGGAGAAGGTGCGGTCCATGAACCCCTTGAGCTGGCTGGTAACCTCCCCGTAGTAGACCGGCGTGGCGAGCAGGAGCAGGTCCGCCTCGGCCACGGCTGCCAGCACCTGGGCCAGGTCGTCCTGCAAAACGCAGCGCTCGATGGTCGTCTTGCAGGCGTAGCACCCCTGGCAGCCACGGTAGGAGAGGCGGTTCAGTTCAAAGGAGCGGGTCTCTGCCCCGAGCTCGGCGGCGGTTTTCAGGAAATGATGGGCTATGGCCGAACTGTTGCTCATGCTCCTGGGGCTCCCCAGCAGGCTGACAATCTTCATAATGCGCTCCCTTCGTTGCGATTTTTCCAAGGCGATTCACTTCCCGGCCTGGTTTAGGGTATCAGGGGTCAAGGGGTGTGGCAAGCGTCACGCTCAATTCGGTGCAGTCCTTGATATACCATTTCTGCACGTAGAGGCTACCCAAAACTTCAGCCTCGCCCGCCTTGGTGACCTCCTTGAACCGGACGCTGTTCTTCACCTCTTTTTCCAGCACGAACTTTATCGTTTTCGACATGGTTACTCCTAGCTGTTGTGTACTGGGTTGGCCGCCGATCCCTTTTTCATACGGGCGAATCCCTTGCCCGGGAAGCCGCTCGAACAGGGGCGCGCCAGCGCGAGCGCCCGGGAGGCTCCGCGCGCCGGAGCTAGAGGTGCGGGTGGAGCAGTTCGGCGAGCTCGAAGGCGAGTTCCACCCCCTGCTCGGCATTGAGGCGGGGGTCGCAGTTGGTCTGGTAGTTCAGGTGCAGGTGCTTGTCGAGCAGCTGGCGGCTCCCCCCGGTGCACTCGGTCACGTTCTCGCCGGTGAGTTCCAGGTGGACCCCGCCAGCCACGGTCCCCTCCGCCTTGTGGATCTGGTAGAAGGAGCGGATCTCCTGGAGAATGACCTCGAAGTTGCGGGATTTCTGCCCGTAGTCGTTCTGGTAGGTGTTACCGTGCATCGGGTCGCAGCTCCAAACCACCTGGCACCCCTCACGGGTGATCTCGCGCAAAAGCCCGGGGAGGTGCCCCGCGATCCGGTCCGCGCCGAAGCGGGTGATCAGGGTGAGGCGACCCGCCTCGTTGTCCGGGTTGAGCCTGGCGATGATCCGCTTGATGTCGTCCACGTCGTAGTTCGGGCCGATCTTCATGCCGAGCGGATTCTGGACCCCGCGCAGGAACTCCACGTGGGCGCCGTCCAGCTGGCGTGTCCGGTCGCCGACCCAGAGCATGTGACCGCTGGTGTCGTACCATCCCCCGCTTATGGAATCCATCCTGGTGAGCGCCTGTTCGTAGTCGAGCAGCAGTGCCTCGTGGGAGGTGTAGAGCGTCACCTGGTTCAGCTGGGGGACGTGCTGCGGGTCGAGCCCTATGGCGGACATGAAATTGATGGTCTTCCAGATCTGTCGGACCAGTTCCTCGTATTTCTGGCCGCAGGGGAGCGCGTCGAGGGAGGCACGGTGCCAGGCCTGGACCCGCTCCAGCGCTGCATATCCCCCGAGGGTGAAGGAGCGCACCAGGTTCAGGGTGGCGGCCGCCCGGAAGTACCCCTCCAGCATCCGGCGCGGGTCGGGGGTGCGCGCCTCCAGCGTCGGCTCGGGGCTGTTCACCATGTCGCCGCGGTAGCTCGGCATCTCGACCCCGCCCACCATTTCGGTGTCGGAGGAGCGGGGCTTGGCGTACTGCCCGGCGATCCTGCCGATCTTGATGACCCTCTTTTCCCCCGCGAAGGCGAGCACCACCGACATCTGCAGGATCACCTTCAAAAGTTCGCGGATGTCCGGTCCGGTGCAGCGCGAGAAATCCTCGGCGCAGTCGCCGCACTGCAGCACGAAGGCTTTCCCCACCACCGCCTCGGCCAGCTGCGCCTTGAGCGTCTGGCATTCCCCGGCGAAGACCAGCGGCGGGAGCTGGGAGAGCGTCCTGAGCGACTCGTCGCGCGCCGAGTCTTGCGGCCAGTTGGGCTGCTGCAGCGCGGGAAACGCGTGCCAGCTCGTTTTTTTCCATGGTGCGGTGGGCATACTGTGACCTCTCAAAAGGGTATTCGCAGAATCGATACGGCAAAAAGAAAAGACGTAACTGGTCAACGCGCCGCACTGCAGCTGGTCTGTCGGTACACGCTAGGTACGGCCGCGCTTTGACAACCAGGCTTGCCTGCCAGGGCAGCTTCTGTCATAGTAACAGGATTGGGCCTAGGTAAAAAGTTAAATGCTCACGTCCTGGCATTGTCACAGTGCTGCGCGCATGCCGATCGCCTCGACCAAGCTGCATCCGCACTGGCACACCGCATCTAATAGCCACGGCTCTATCTGATCGACCGCATCTATCTCGGGTCCACTGTGCGCATAATCAGGCGCCCTCCACGCCCTCTGCCAGAGGGTGAGGGGGTCTCCCTTACCAGTTGCCCGGAAGGATAACGACGCTATTACCAGAAAAGGACAAAAATATCAATAAAGTCGGTTGAAAAGAATGCATCGCTGCTCCCCAAACAGGCAACGCCGTGGTATTATCCCTTAATCATGGACATGGAACAGCGTAACCCGATACCTCCCGATGACGCCGCCCCGGCGCCGGGAGCAGCACCCGCAGCCAGCGGGGCCGCCAGAGACGCCGGCCCAACCCCAGCCGGGGCTCCCGGGTCCGGACTGGACTTCCTGCGGCGCCTGCCGGGTAACCTGAAGAACGGGGTGCGCCTTGCGCTCTTTCTCAGGGTGGAGCCGGACCGGTTCTACGCAACCCCGGCAGCGCTGGCGCTGCTTGCCCTGTGCGATTTTTTGGGGAACCTCGCGCTCTCCTATTTTCTGGTGGGGCGCGGCGGCTCCTTTGCCTGGTCCGCCGTCCCCGGCTTCTTCTTCCACCTCCCGCTGCTGCTTTTTTGCGGCTACCTGGCAGGGGAGCTACTCTGCCTACCCTCCCTGGCACTGGTCACCGCGGTCGCGCTCGTCTCCCTCAGCATTCCCATCGAGCTTTGCCACGGCGTACTGGAGCGGCTCGCGCAACTGCGCCAGCTGGAATGGTTGGACCGCTACCTGGATGCCCCGCACTATTACCGGTTCTTCGGGTGGTGGGCGCTCGCCGCTTTGAATTTCCTCTGGCGTCTCACCCCGGCGGGGCCGGCGCGCCGGATGGCGCTGTTCGTCCTGTTCGCCGCGCTGGCCACCCCGCTCTGGTTCTATCCCCGCGCCGACCTCTGGGTGAGCGCCGCCGAAAGCGGCGGGGAGAGCGGCGAAATCCAGCTAACGGAAACGGTACTCTCGGCCCAGGCGCGGCTTCTCGACGGGGAGCTCGCCGGGCTTTTGCCCGGGATACGGGGTGAATCCCATCTCTACTTCGTGGGCTTTGCCGGGGATGCGACCCAGGACGTCTTCCTCAAGGAACTCTTGGCGGCCGAGCGGCTTTTTGCCAAGCGTTTCGGGACCGCCGGGCGCAGCATCATCCTCGCCAATAACCCCCAGACCGCCGCCACCATCCCCTTTGCCAGCGCGACCAATCTCTCCCTGGCCCTGGCGCGGCTCGGCCAGGTGATGAACCGGCAGAGCGATGTGCTGGTATTGTTTCTCACCTCGCACGGCTCGCGGGAGCACGAGCTCGCCGTCAACAACGGGCCGCTGGAGCTTGACCAGCTCACCCCGGAGATGGTGCGCGGCATGTTGAAGAAGTCCGGCATTTCCTGGAAGGTGGTGATCGTTTCCGCCTGTTACGCGGGGGGGTTCATCGACCCCTTGAAGGATGACCGGACCCTGGTGATAACCGCGGCGGACGCGACCAGCGAGTCGTTTGGCTGCGGTTACGGGGAGAATTACACCTGGTTCGGCGAGGCCTTTTTGGGCCAGGCGCTGCGCCACAGCTTCTCTTTTACCGAGGCATTCGAAAAGGCGCGCGGCACCATCCGGCAATGGGAGGATGAGCAGGGGGAGACCCCCTCGAACCCGCAGATCTGGGTGGGGAGCGAGATCGGGAAGAAGCTTTCGGTCCTGGAAAAACAGCTGGCGGCGCAAAACTAGGCAGAAAAGATGAAGGCGGAGTAAGGCGGATAAGATTGAACGTTTTTTGACTCTGTCCTCCGTTATCTGGCAGTGCCCCCCACGGTGATCCCCGAGATGAGCAGCGTCGGCTGGGCGTCGGCTACCGGCACACCCTGGACGTCCTTGCCGCAGGTGCCGATCCCGAAACCGACATCGCTTCCCACCATGGCGATCCCCTTCAACACCTCGGGACCGTTGCCGACCAGGGCTGCCCCCGGACCGGCTCCGCCACCGGGCCGTTCTCGATCAGGTACCCTTCGGCCACCTCGAAGACGAAATCCCCGTTCACCGTGTTCACCTGTCCACCTCCCATGCGCCGCACCAAAAGCCCGCTCGCCACCTTGGCGACGATCCGGGCCGGGTCGCTTTGCTCGGGAGCGATCAGCGTGTTGGTCATCCTGACGATGGGACGGGTGCGGTACGACTCGCGCCTGCCGTTGGCGGTGGAGGCGCACCCCTCTTTTATGGTGCTGAGCCGGTCGTACAGGTACCCCTTGAGCACCCCGTTTTCCACCAGTACGGTATCTTGCCCCGCGCGTCCCCTCGCCGTCGAACGAGAAGGAGCCCCGGGCGCCTGGGATGGTCGCGTCCTCGCATACCGTCACCAGCTCGGAGGTGACGGTCTCGCGATCCTCCCGCGGTACACGGAACTTCCCGCCTGAACCAGGTCCGCCTCCAGCCCGTGCCCGATCGCCTCGTGCACCATGGTGCCCCCCGCCTCGGCGGCGAGGACCACCGGGAACACGCCTAGCGGCGCTCTCCGCGCCCCGAGCATCAGCACCCCGCGGCCGGCAGCCTTGCGCCAGCTCCTCGCCAGAGGCCTGGTCGAAGATTTCGAAGCCGTGCCGGGCTCCCAGCTGCTCGTGCCCGGTCTGGACCACTGACCCCTCCCGGGCCACCACCTGCACCGCGAAGAGGGTGGAGGTCGTGTTCTCCTCGTGGAACTCCCCGAGCGTGTTCACCGTCTGGGTCAGCACCTGCGAGTCGCGGTAGGTCGCCAGCACCTGCCGGACCCTGCTGTCCAGGGCGCGCGCCGCGCGGTCGGCACGCTGTACCAGGGCGACCTTCTTGGCGAGATCGACCTGGTCCGGGGCGATGGCGACCGGAAACCCCGCACCCCTGACCCTTTCCCCCAAGCCGAGCTCCCCCCGGAAGGCACCGCCGCTCACCCCGCGGCTCACCGTGTCGGCAAGCAACCGCTCGACCTTGCCGTCCTCGCAGGTGATCGAGGTGAACGCGCTGCCCTCGTAGTAGATGTCGGCGAAGTCTCCCCCCGCGCCAGCGCCCGGCGCAGGATGGCTTCGATGTCAGGGTTTCCAGCACGGCTCACCTCCCCAGGTCACCTCCGTGAGGGCGATCTCGGCACCGAGTGCCTCCAAAAGCGCGGCAACGTCTGCGGCGAAAGGGCGGGGATAGCTGACCCGGACGATACCCTTCCCGGCGTCGACCGTGCTCATGGTGGAGAGCCCCTCGTACGCCTCGAGTATGAATTTCAGATAGACGAGGTCGCGGCCGGCAAGCTGGAAGTAACGGCTGTCGGTTTCCATCAGTACCCCCCTTTGGGACCGCTGGAAACGGTCCGGAATTTACATACCACCGAAGCCGGTAAAAGACAAATCTTCTTTATTAGCCTTGCCTCTCCCCCAGCATCTGATATGTTTTTCAGTATGAAATTAACAAACACTAATTATTCGGCGCAGCTCCGGAAACGCCGGGAACGGCTGCTTCTGACGGTCTGTTCCACCCTGCTCAGCCTCTTATTGTTGGGGGCGGCCCAGGCCCAGGCCGGGATTCAGCCCGACCTCCTGGTGAGGCTCGCCTCGGAGGGGGACGCCTCCTACTTGGGCGGCGGCATCTTCGAGAGCACCGCGACCCTGCAGTCCAAGTCCCAGGCCTCCTTCCCCGGCTCCGCCGCCTCCTTCCGGGTGCTTTTGAGAAACGCCGGCGACCAGCCGGACAGCTTCCTGGTCCGGGGGACCGGAAGCCTGAACGGCGCCACGGTTCGTTTTCTGGACGGCGACGGGGTGGACCGGGGCGCGGCGCTCGCCTCGGGCTTCACCACGGTAACCCTTTTGCCCGGCGAGTCGCTCGCCTATCTGGTGCAGGTCACCCCGGTTGTCTTCCAGCTCGGCGCCAGTTTCCGGGTGGTCGTGGAGGCTGACTCTGCCGCCGACCCGAGCAAGATCGACCAGGTGAAGACCGAGACCATTGCCTGCGGCAGCACCGCCGCGCTGGTGCTATCCGCGCCGCCGGATGGCTCAGGGGCTCCGGGGAGCGTGGTCAACTACCCCTACACGCTGACCAACGTGGGAAACGCGAGCAACAGCTTCACCCTTTCCGCCGCGAGCACCACCGGCTGGCCCGGCGCCCTCTACGCCGATGACGGCGCCGGGGGGGGGATCGCGGGGGACGGGGTGCGCCAGGCCGGCGAAACCTCCTCCGGTGCCTCGACCGGTGTGCTCGCCCCTGGAGAGTCGTATCGCTTCTTCCTGGCGGTCACGGTCCCCCCGGGAAGTGCCGACGGGGCGCACGACGACGCCCGGGTGAGCGCCGTCGGTGCCGGTGCCAGCGGGTCCGACCAGGTCACCACCAGCGCCGTCGCGGCCGCCCTCTCGGTGGCGGAGAGCGTCCGGAACATCTCCCGGGGCGGGGCCTTCGCCAGCGCGACCGATGCGCTCCCCGGTGACACTCTGGAGTACCGGATGGCCGTCAGCAACGCGGGCTCGGCGCCAGCCGCGCCGGTCACCGTCACCAGCGCTCTCCCGGCCAGCACGGCCAGCGTGCCGGGAAGTTTCTGGGTCGGCACCTCTGAGGGGGGAGACGGCGGCGCCTGCCCCGCCGCGCAGTGCGGCTGGGTGCGGGAAACCGGCGCCGGCATCGTCGCCCACCTGGGGGCCGGGGCCACCGAGGCCGCCGGGGGGAACCTGCCGCCCGGTATGACGCTGTACCTCTATTTCCGGGTGCTGGTGCAGTAAGCGCTGCGCGGGGTACCGGCTATGGCCTCAAGGCATACCATGGGAGGAAGGGTTGCGGCGCGATGGTTCGCGCTCGTGCTGCTCCTTGTCCCGGGGACCGCGGCGCCGCTCACCCCCGCCGGGAGCGTGATCAGGCACAGCTTCCTCGTCAGCTTTGGCCCCCAGACCCCGCCCCGGCAGGTGAGCTCGAACCAGACTGCGGTGACGGTGAAGGATCTGGCCGATCCCTCGATCGTCCCGGCGCGCTCGGCCGCAGGCTCGGCGGGGGAGTCGGTCGATTTCCTCCACACGGTCACCAACCGGGGGAACGCCCCGGACAGCTTCCTGCTCACGACCGCCACCCTCCAGCCGCTGACTCCGGACGGCGCCCCCCCGTCCGGGATGCAGTTTTTTGCCGGCGACGGCAGTACCCCCCTGTCCGGTGACCCCGGCGAGGGGTGGCTGATCGGGCCGATCGCTCCGGGCGCCTCGCTCAACCTGGTGCTGCGGGTCACCCCGCCGGCAGGAAGCGCGGGACGCGTCTCCAGCATCACGGTGAGCGCCAGCTCGACCAGCTCCCCCGCGAAAAGCGCGAACCTGGTGGATCAGCTGGTGGTGCTCGCGCCGGGAAGCGCCTCGCTGCGGGTCACCAAGCTGGCGGGAAGCGCCGCGGTCGAGGCGGGGGACCTGGTGTCCTACACCGTCCAGGTGGTGAACACCGGGAGCGTGGTGCTCTCCGATACCACGGTGAGCGACGCCCTGCCGCGCGGCTTTCGCTACCTGAAGGGGTCGACCCTTTTGGACGGCTCCTCCTTCCTGGACCCGGTTGGCGCCGGGCAGCAGCTGAGCTGGGATCTGGGGAGCTTCGCGCCGGGGAGGCAGGGGACGCTCAGCTACCGCTGCGCCGTCTCCGCCGATGCCCCGACCGGCACGGGCGTCAACTGGGCCGCCGCTTCCGGGACCACCCCGGCCGGCAGCCCGAGCGCCTCGGCCCCCTGCTCCGCCTCGGTCCGGGTGCACCCCTCACTGCTGGGGAACCGGGCGGTGCTTTTGGGGAGGCTCTTCGAGGACAAGAACGGCAACGGGGTGCCCGACCCCGGCGAGCCAGGGGTGCCGGGGGTCCGCATCTACCTGGAGGACGGCTCCTTCACGGTGACCGACGCCGAGGGACAGTACTCCTTCACCGGGATTTCGGCTGGCAACCACGTGGTGAAGATCGACCGCTCCACCCTGACGCGCCGCCTGAAGCCCGTCCCCTTCAACACAGCCTTCGCCGGGGTGGGGTGGTCCCAGTTCGTCACGGTCCCCTTCGGCGGCCCGGCGCGCGGCGACTTTGCCCTGGTTGACTCGGGGCTTGCCGGGGAGCCCGCGCTCCCGCCGGCGCCGGACGCGGCAGCGGCACCCGCGCCGCGCTCGCCCGAGGGGACGGGGGGCGGTAAGGTCGCGCGGCTGAGGGTGACCCCTGAGCGGGTCGACCTTCCGGCGGACGGCGCCAGCGTCCTCCCGGTCACGGTGGAGCTCTTGAACGCGCAGGGGGCGCGGGTGGCGGGGGAGCGGATGGTGACCGTGACCCTCTCGCGCGGGGCGCTGGTCGAGGCGGACCGGGACCCGGCGACCCCGGGGCACCAGGTTCTGGTAAAAGACGGCGTTGGGGTGTTCCGGGTGCGCTCGCCCAAAACCAGCGGCCCGGACCAGGTGCGGGTGGCCGGCGAGAACGGGACCTCCGGCAAGGTCGACCTCTACTTCAGCTCGCAGCTGCGCGACTGGATCGTGGTCGGCCTGGGGGACCTGGAACTGGGCGGTAGGGAGGTGCGCGGCCACCTGGAGACCATCGACAAGGAGGACCGCTTCGACCAGGGGATCTACCACGACGAGCGGCTCGCCTTCTTCGCCCGGGGCAAGATCCTCGGCAAGTACCTTTTGACCGCCGCCTACGACTCCGGCAAGGAGCGTCCCGACGGGGTGTTTCAGGCGATCGACCCGGAGAAGTACTACCCGGTGTACGGCGACGCCTCGGACATCGGCTACGAGGCGCAGTCCCGGGGGAAGATCTACCTGAAACTCGAGGCGGGGCGCTCCTACCTCCTGGCGGGGGACTACCGCACCGACCTCTCGGAAAACGAGTTCTCCCGCTACGACCGGGCCTTAAACGGCGTGAAGCTGGAGCTGGACGGCGCCAGGGCGAGCTTCCGGGGATTCGAGAGCAAGACGGAGCAGACCCTTTTCAAGGACCAGATCCCGGGAAACGGCACCTCCGGCTTCTACTTCCTGAGCCAGAAGCCGGTCTTCGAGAACTCGGAGCGGGTGCGCCTCGAGGTGCGGGACCGCTACCACTCCGAGCGGGTGCTGGGGGTCACCCCCAAGATCCGCTACGCGGACTACACGATCGACTACAACCAGGGCTCCCTCCTCTTCAAGGAAGCGGTCCCCTCGCTGGACCAAAACCTGAACCCGGTCACCATCGTGGTCGACTACCAGATTTCGGGAGGGGGGGCCGAGCAGTACGTCTACGGGGGGCGCGTCCAGGTGAGGGGGGAGGGGGGCTCCTATCTCGGGGGGACCGCGGTGGTCCAGGGGGAAGCGGCCAAGAACAACACCCTGTACGGCCTGGATGCCGGGGTCAAGCTGGGCGAGCGGGTCACCCTCGCCGGGGAGGGGGCATTGAGCGACACCCTGGAAAAGGGGCGGGGGAGCGCCTGGAAGACAGAACTGAGCGCCCGCCCGCTGGAGAGCGTGACCCTCGGGGGGTATTACCGGAAGGTCGACGCTGCATTCTTCAACCCCTCCATGACCGGCAGCGAGAGCGGGACCGAGAAGTACGGCGGACGCCTGGATTACCGGGGAGTTGCCGACACGCTCCTCTTCGCCGAAAGCTTCGTGCAGAAGGACCCCCTGAACGCCACCCAGTTCGGGAACCAGGCCGGCTTCCTGAGGAAATTCTCCCTTTGGGAGGGGGAGGGGGGCTTCAAGAGGGTGCAGCAGGATAGCGCAGGGGTGAGCGGGAGTTCGGACCTGCTCTACGCCGGGGTGAAGGGGCCGCTCAGCGCGCGGCTGGACGCGATCCTCAGGCGCGACCAGCTCTTGAGCCCCTCGAGCGTGGCCGACTACCAAAGCCGCAGCTTCCTGAAGCTCGACTACCGGATCACCGACGCCACGCGCGCCTTCGTGACCGAGGAGTACCAGGAGGGGTCCCCGGTCCAGCGCCAGGCGACCCGGTTCGGCCTGGAGAGCAAGCTCTCGGAGCGGATGCGCCTCACCACGGGGTACCAGATGTCCGACGGCAGGGCCGGCAACTCGGACCAGACCAGCGTCGACCTCAACACGAAGCTGATCGAGCGGGAGGGGTTGACGCTCAACTCGCGCAGCGGCTACCAGCTGGAAAACTCCCTCTCCGGCAACCGGGGACAGGCGATCCTCGGGCTCAACAGCCGTTTCGAAGTGGCCCAGGGGCTCTTCCTCAACGCGAGCCTGGAGCGGGTGGAAACGGTCCAGGGGACCAGCGGCGGCACCCGCACCGCCTTCACCCTGGCCGGCGAGTACCTGCGCCTGAAGGAACTGAAGCTGACCGGGCGCTACGAGATCAGGACCGGGGCGGGCGAGACCGCCTCGCTCTACGGCGCTGGCGCCGCCTACCGGGTGAACGGCTCCCTCACTCTGTTGGGGAAGGCGAGCTTTTGGGACCGGGAGGCGGACGCGAGGCACGACCAGACCCTGGACGGCTACCTGGGGGGATCCTTCCGGCCGTTGGCAGGGTGCCCCTGGCAGCTCCTCACCCTGGTGCGCTACAAGGAGGACCAGAAGGGAAGCGTTCCAGGCTCGGACCGGGGCCGCAGCCTGATCCTCTCGGCGGAACCGACCTACCGGCTGGTGAAGGACTGGAGCGCCCAGGGGAAGTACGCCGGGAAAAGGAGCTGGGTGCAGGACTCCGCGGGGCGCAACTACCAGGCCTATTCCGACCTGACCCTTGCCGGTTTGAGCCACGATTTCACCGAGCGCATCGAGCTCGCCCTGTACCTGAAGCTTCTGAACCAGTACGAAACGGGGCAGCAAAGTGTAGGGGGGGTGGCTCGGATGGGCTACCGGGTCTACCGTAACGTGGTGCTCTCGGTCGGGTACAACTACGCCCGGCTGGACGACCGGGACCTGACCGGGGAAACCTTCCAGGGGCAGGGCCCCTTCGTCGGGATCAAGGCGAAGTTCGACGAGGATATGTTCGAGACGGCCCGGGGCACGGCGGCGGCGCTTCCCGAGCCCCCCGCGCCGGCCCGGCCGGTGCCGGTGGCGGCAGCGCGCGCTGCCGCGCCGCCGCCCGAGCCGCCTAAGCCCCCGGTGCCGCTGCCGGTGCTCTTGGTCGCGGCCGAGTTTTTGGACGAGCAGCTGCGGCTCTCGGGAAGCGCCGAGCTCTTCACCCTCCTGATCAACGGCGAGCGGGCCAGGCTCCCCTCGACGGCGGTGACGCTTGGCCGGGAGCGGCTGGCAGGCTCGCTGGAGCTCGCGCACGGCAGGCTTGCCCGCACCCTCCACTTCGTGAGCTCGGTGGAGGAGCCGGAACAGGTCCGGTCCTGGTCGCTCAGCATCGTGAACGGGGAGGGGACCGCGGTAACCACGCTCAAGGGGAGCGGGGCGCCGGCCCAGCGCATCGTCTGGAACGGGGAGGGGGAGGGGGCCCGGCTAGCTCCGGGCGGGGTGTATCAGTACCGGCTCGAAGTCGTCTACCGGGACGGCTCACGGTTTGCCACCGGCCCCGAGCTCTTCGGCGTGGGGCGCAAGGACCTGGTGCTGCTCACCCTATCGGGCGGGGCCTTCGTCTTTGACTCCGACCGGCTCACCGGGGAGGCCAGGCGCCTTTTGCACCAGGCGGCGGAGGCGTTGCGCGCGCACCCGGGCGACAAGGTTGTGGTCGAGGGGCATACCGACGGGGTCGGCACGGCGAGCTACAACATGGGGCTTTCCCGGAGAAGGTGCGAGGCGGCCGCCCAGTTCCTGATGCGCGAGGAGGCCATCACCATCTCCCGGGTGGTCCGGCGCTGGTACGGCAAGTCGCGTCCGGTGGCGGACAACCGCACCGAACGGGGGAGGGAGCAGAACCGTCGCGTGGAACTGAAGGCCGATTTCCTGGATGCGGTGGCGGCCGCCCCGACGGACAGGTACCGCGGCGACCCCTTCGTGCGGGTGAACGGTGCCTCGGTGCCGATCGATGCGCTCGGGCGCTTCGAGACCAGCGTCCCCGCAGGAGCCGCCAGCCTCGCGGTGAGCCTGGGGGACTCGACCGGGAGCATGCTCGCCACCTCTATCGCGCTCCCCGGGCTCTCCCTCTTCGAGCCGGTAGGGGTGCGGGAGATCCGCTACGGCTCCGCGGCCGGCGGGGTGCGGGTGGAGCCGGGAGGTCTGGCCCATTGCACCGTTTCTGGGCGGACCGACCCGGGGAACACCCTAGAGCTCGACGGCAGCCGGGTCGCGCTGGACGCCAGCGGCCGCTTCTCGCTGGAGCTGCCGCTGGAAAACGGCGAGAAAACCGTCGGCATGGTGCTGCGGGGCGCGGGGTGCCTGAGGCTCATGAACCTCAGAATCAGCAGCAGGGTGCAAGGGACCGAGCCGGGAGCCAAGCGGTGAGCGGCCAGGGAACCATGAGGAGCTGGCGGGAGCTCGCCCTGGAGGCGGGGGGGGCGCTCCTTCTGGTGCTCGCCCTCTTCTGCCTCTTCATCCTGCTCCTCTGGGGGCTGTTTCCCTCCGGCACCCCCCTAAAGGAACTGATCAAGGAAACCAGGGAGCGAGAGGCCTCCCCTTACGGCAAGCGTGCCGAGGCGACCCTCTCCGCCCTGACGCGGGACGTCCGCTTCCGGCGCGGCAACTCGATCGCCTGGGGGGGGGCGAGCGCAGGGATGCAGCTCTTCAGTCAGGATGCGGTGCAGACCCTGGACAGCTCCGGTGCCATCATCTCCTTTGCTGCGCAGGACCAGCTCACCTTGGGGAGCAACTCCCTGGTGGTGGTGACCCGGCTGAAAGCGAAGGACGAGGCGGGGCCTCGCACCCTCCGGGTGCAGGTGGAGGGGGAATTGAGCGGTAACTTTTCCGCTTCCCGCAGGCTTAAGCTGGAGTTTGCCGCCGCCGGTCACCTGGTGAGGCTCGGGGCGGGGGCGGCGCGCTTCAGGGTGGTCCAGAACAACGACAACTCCGCCGGGATCGCGGTCTACTCCGGTGAGCTGCAGCTCGAAGGAGGCGTGCGGGTGCCGGCCAACTTCGGGGTGACCCTCCGGGAGGGGGTGCCTGCCGGGAAAGTCGTGGCGCTCCCCCCGGCGCCGCTCCTCCTTGGTCCCCAGCCGGCGCTCTACCGCTACCGGAATTTGCCGCCCCGGGTCCGCCTGGCCTGGAGCGGGGGGGAGGCGGGGTACCACCTCCAGCTCGCGGAAAGCCCCCGCTTCGAAAATACGCTGGTCGACGCGCGGCCCGAGGTCCCAGAGCTGGTCACCGGTAAGCTCACCCGGGGGAGGTACTTCTGGCGGGTCGCCCGGGTGGAGCTGGGGAGGGAGGGGGCCTTCAGCGGCACCGGGCGCCTGGAGCTTCTGCAGCTGCTGCACCCACCGGGGCTTACGGTGCACTTTCCCCCGGAACGCGCCGTCGCCGGCCCCTACACCCTGTCGGGTCAGGCCGAGCCCGGCTCCAGGGTCTATGTCGACGGCGTCGAGGTCACGACCGGCGAGGCCGGGGCCTTCGCCCGATCGGGGGTGCTCAAGCCCGGCGTGAACCTGATCAGGGTCGAGGCGCTCGACACGGCCGGCAACGCGAGCTACGCCTCCCGGATCGTCTACGGCAGTTTTTGAGAGAGTCAGGGGACCGAAAGGAGGACGCCATGCAGAAAAAACTTAAGTTTCCTCTCAGGTTCAAGATACTGCTGGCCCAGCTCCTGGGGGTGACCGTAGTGCTCAGCATGATCACCTTCACCATGGCCCGCCTGTTCCGCGTCGACAAGACGGCCTACATCCACGACCTCACCTCGACCGTGGTGCTGCACACCGCCGAGGAGGCGAACGCGCTCCTGGTCGGCTACCGCGAGAGGCTCAGGCTCTTTTCGCGGATCATGGGTTCAAACGACCTAGCCGGGCGGCAGCAGATCCTCAACGGGCTCTTCGAGGAGTTCGGCGAGTTCCTCATGGTGACCCGCAGCGGCCCGGGGGGCGGGGAGACGGTATACGACCAGGCGGCGCTGGCCGCAGGCGGGCTTACCAAGGGCGACCTGTTGGGCTTCCGGGCCTCCCATCCGCTCCCCAGCAGCCTCGCCGGGGGCGAGCCGTACCTGGAGAACTCGACCGTGTCGGCCAAGCTCCCCACCCTCACCCTCACCATCCAGGAACCCTCCCCGGACGGCGGCGAGACGGTGACCACCTCCGGGGTGATCCGGCTCGACAAGCTCTTGAGGTTGGCGCACCGCTCCCGGGTCTTCGAAACCTTCCTCATCGATGCCGGCGGGCGCTTCCTGGCGCATTCGGACCGCTCCCGGATCGCCACTGCCGCCAAGGGCGAGTTGTGGAGCCGTGTGGCGCGGCTGCGCAGCGCCGGCATGACCATGGAGTACCAGGACGGGGGGAGGGGGATGGTTGGGGGGTTCTCCCGAGTCGCCTGCGGGGGTCTCACCGTCGGTGTGCAGATCCCGAAGAGCGCCGCTTACCTCACCTCGCGCGAGCTTTTGGGCGACCTGCTGGCGCTTTCCCTTGCGCTATTGGGGGGGGCCGCGCTCCTGAGCATCTACTGGTCGCGCCGGCTCACTCGCCCCATCGAGGAGCTCTCCGAGGCCACCCGCATGGTGGGGCAGGGGCGCTTCGAGATCGAGGTGAAGTTGGACTCGGGGGACGAGATCGGTGCCCTGGCCGGCTCCTTCAACCGGATGGCGGCCGAACTCAAGAACCGCGAGACGGCTCTCAAGGACCTCTACGGGCAGCTGGTCCAGTCGGAGAAGATGGCGGCCTTCGGCTCGCTTGGCGCGGGATAGCGCACGAGGTGAAGAACCCCCTGGCCGGCATTCTCGGCATCACCCAGCTCTCTCTTAGGGGAGTCGAAGGGGGGCACCCGCTGCAGAAGAACCTGCTCATCATCGAGAAGGAGACCAAGCGCTGCAAGACCATCATCGAGAACCTGCTCAAGTTCGCGCGCCAGGAGCAGGTGGCCTTCGACGCGGTGGACATCCCGCAGGTGGTGGCCGATGCGGTCGCCATCGTGGACCACCAGCTCGGCATTCACAGCATCCGGGTGGAACAGGATCTGGAACCCGGGCTTCCCGACTGCCAGGGGAACGCAAACCAGCTGCAGCAAGTGCTGATGAACCTGATGATAAACGCGCAGCAGGCGATGGCGGGCTCCAGCGGCACTCTGAAGCTTTCGGCCCGAAGGGGCGAGCGGGACGGGGTCGAATTGCGGGTGAGCGACACCGGGCCGGGGATCCCAAAGGAGATTCAGGGGAGGATCTTCGATCCCTTCTTCACCACGAAGCCCGCGGGGGAGGGGACCGGTCTCGGCCTGTCGGTCACCTACGGCATCGTGAAGGAGCACGGCGGCGAGATACGGCTGGAAAGCGAAGAGGGGGAGGGCACCACCTTCGTCATCACCCTCCCCGCCGCCCAGGAGGCGGCCTGACTGAAACCCGATGGGCGTCAGATCTTGCCTCATCCCCACCCCAGCCCTTCCCTTGAAGGGTAGGAAGCATTTTCTACGGTGAAAGAACTGGACAAAGGTTAGAGAGTTTGCCAAGCGCGGGAGGAGATATGCATCTTTTGGTGGTTGACGACGAGGAAACCCTGAGAAGCGTGGTTTCGCAGGTACTGGAAGCCGACGGATTCCTGGTGGCGGAGGCGGCCAGCGGCGAAGAGGCCCTGGAGTCGTTCCGGCGGGAACTGCATCCCCTGGTCATCACGGACATCCGGATGGGGGGGATGAGCGGCATCGAGCTTCTGACCGAGATCAAGAGGCACAACCCGGATACCCAGGTGGTGATCATGACCAGCCACGCCTCGCTCGACAGCGCGCTTTCCGCGATGCGGGCCGGTGCCTACGACTACCTCATCAAGCCGTTCGAGAGCCTCGACCTGATCACGGCGGTGGCGGGGCGTGCGGCGGAGAAGGCGCGCCTGGTGGCGCAGAACAGGGCACTCATGGACCAGCTGAAGCGCGCCAACGAGGAGCTGAAGGAGGTGAACAGCGCCCTGAAGGAGATGGCGGTCCGGGATGGGCTCACCTCCCTGTACAACCACCGCCACTTCCAGGAGGCCTTCGCCAAGGAGATCGCCCGTGCGCAGAGGTCGGACAAGCCCTGCTCAGTGGCCTTCATGGACGTGGACAACTTCAAGGCGTACAACGACACCCATGGGCACCCGGACGGGGACAAGCTGTTGCGGACCCTGGCGGAGATACTGTTGTCGCACTTGAGATGTTCCGACCTGGCGGCCCGTTACGGAGGAGAGGAGTTCGTGCTGCTACTCCCCGAGACGCCGAAGGCGGCGGCGCTAAGAATCGCGGAGGGGTTGCGGGTGAAGGTGGAGCAGGAGCATTTTCCGGGCAGGGAGAAGCAGCCGCTTGGCTGTGTGACCATCAGCATCGGGGTGGCAAGCTACCCGGAGGACGGCAGCGACCCTCCGACGGTCATGGCCTGCGCCGACCAGCGGCTCTACAAGGCGAAGCACGGCGGACGGAACATGGTTTTCGGCTAGCCCTGGATGGCGACCAGCCCCGCTCTGCCGGGAAGCTCGCCCATGGTGAGCGGCGCGTCGGGAGCAATGCCCCGGCAGGCAGCGGCCATTTCCCCCAGGGTGACGAATCGCACCCCAGCTTCCTGCAGGCTATTAAGGAGCGCGCTGAAGGAATCCGCCATGATCCCCCCCTCCATCTCGGCATGGATGGTATGGACGTTCAGGCCGCCCTTGAGCAGCGACAGGTAGTAGTCGTTGATGCTGTGCGCCTCGATCCCGTCCCTGCCGAGAATCTCGTCCATGGTGGGCCAGGTGGTCGGTATCTGGAGGGTGGCGTAGCGCTTGCCCTGGAACACCGGGTAGAAGGGGGCGTACCCCCGGCCGTCGCTGCAAAAGGCCAGCTCCATGGAGTCCTGCAGCTCCAGTGACTCCGCCGAGACGGTCCACCCCGGGGCCGCCGTGGTGGTCAGGTCGCGCCGCATGATGCGCTGGAACAGCCCTGCGGCGCGGCCGAGTTGCCCCGCCACCTCGCCCATGCTCATGCGGGGCAGGTAGTCGTGCCAGAGCACGTGGTCCCAGCAGTGCACGCCGGTCTCGTGTCCGCGGCCGGCAGTCTCCCTCAGGATCTCCTGGCACGATCCGGCAATGAGCGGGGCGGGCAGCAGCGTGCCGTACAGCATGGTCTTGATGCCGTAGGCCGACGGCGCGCCGGTGCGGAGCATCTTTTTCAGGAATCCTTTGCGGGTGAAGATGCGGCGGATCGCCTTGCCGGAGTTGTCCGGACCCATGGAGAAGTAGAAGGTTGCCCGGATGCCGGCGCGCTCCATGATGTCGAGCAGGCGCGGCACCCCGTTGCGGGTGCCGGCGAAGGTGTCCACGTCCACCTTGATGGCGACCACGGGAGCGTCAAGGTTCGATGGGGTCCAACCGGTTGGCGCCTGACCCTTGGCCGGTGACAACAGGCCGCCGGGAGCCGGGCCGCTTTTAGCGCCGGAGACATTCCCGTTATTAGCATTCGCGTCCTGGATCACAATGCTCTTCCCAGTTAGAAAGGGGACTGGCTCCGCAGGTGCCTGTCCCCTTTTGCATGTTCCTTCCGGATTTTTACTACAGCAAATGCTCGATCTTCTCGCGCTGCTCGATGAGATAGAAGTCAAGGGTGTTCTTGAGCGCCTCGTCGATTCCGGTCTTGGGTTCCCAGCCCAGCTTGTTCTTGGCGTTCTTGACCGAGGGGACCCGGGTCAGCATGTCCTGGTACCCCTTGCCGTAGAAGGCGTCCGAGGTGGTCTCGGCAATAACGCAGTTCTCGGCCTTCTCGGCGTAATCCGGATACATTTTCACCATGTCGCGCAGCTTCACTGCCAGCTCTTTCACGGAGAGGTCATTCACCGGGTTGCCGATGTTGAAGATGCCGGAGTCGGCGCAGCCGTCGCGGTTCTCAATGATCTTCATCAGGCAGTCGATGCCGTCCTCGATGAAGGTGAAGGAGCGGCGCTGGTTGCCGCCGTCCACAAGCGAAATCTGCTCGCCGGCCAGGATGTTGTAGAGGAACTGGGTCAGCACCCGGGAGCTCCCCTCCTTCGCGGTGGAGATGGAGTCGAGCTTGGGTCCGATCCAGTTGAAGGGGCGGAACAGGGTGTAGCGCAGCCCCTCGTGCTCGCCGTAGGCATAGATGACACGGTCCAGCATCTGCTTGGCGCAGGAATAGATCCAGCGCTCCTTATTGATGGGGCCCAGCATGAGCGGCGAACTCTCCTCGTCGAACTCCAGGTCCGGGCTCATGCCGTACACCTCGGAGGTGGAGGGGAAGATCACCCTCTTCTTGTACTTGGCGCACTGGCGGATGATCTTCAGGTTTTCCTCGAAGTCGAGTTCGAAGACGCGCAGCGGGTCCTTCACGTAGGTGACCGGCGTGGCGATCGCCACCAGCGGCAGGACCACGTCGCACTTCTTTATGTTGTACTCGATCCACTCCTTGTTGATGGTGATGTCACCTTCGAGGAAGTTGAAACGGGGATGCCCCATGGAATGCTCGAGTTTGTCGCAGCTCATGTCGAGGCCGTAGACTTCCCAGTCGGTCGTGTCGAGAATCCTTTTGGTGAGCGCGTTGCCGATGAAGCCGTTGACGCCGAGTATCAGAACTTTCATGTCATCTCCGTTGTTTTGAGTCGTTAAGTTATTAATCGTATCCCTTTGCCGGATGCGACAGGTGGGTCACGATGCGGAACAAAAACTCCCGCCGGCGACTCCGGCCAGCTGTGCGAAGGCGGCGGCGTCCTGCTCGGTGCCCTCGTCCTCCTGCAGGGTGCGGATCTCTAAAAGTCCCGACCCGGTACCGACCAGTAGCGGGAATAGGCTCACGATCTTTCCCAGCTCCCCCTGCCCCTCGGTCGGAAAAGCGCTCCAGATGACGATCTTCCTGCCGTTTAGCATGGTGAAGGCCCCGGGGTAGGGGTGGGTGACCCCGCGGATCAGGTTGTAGATCTGCAGCGCGCTCAGCCCCCAATCGATCCGGCCGTCCGCCGGCCGCCTGCCGCCGAAGTAGCTGCCGCGGGAGAGGTCCATCGGGATGCGGGGCGCCCGTCCCTCCAGAAGCGGTGCGAGGGAGCGCGCAAGAACCGTGACCGCCGCCTGGGTCACCTTGTTGAAGACGTCCAGGGCGGTGTCGGTGAAGAGAATAGCGACCTTTTCCTGGTCCACGATGTCGCCGGCGTCCGGCTTGGCCACCATGTAGTGCAAGGTGGCGCCGGTCTCGCTCTCGCCGTTGATCACCGCCCAGTTCACCGGGACCCGGCCGCGGTACTTCGGCAGATAGGAGCCGTGCAGGTTGAGCGCGCCGAGCCTCGGTATCTCCAGCACCTCCTCCCGGATCATGGTGCGGTAGTAAAAGGAGAGCAGCAGGTCCGGGGCGAGCTCCTTTAATAGTTCCACATTTTCCCGCAGGTTGATGTCCGAGGTCATGACCGGAATCCCCTGCCGCTCGGCGAGCTCACGGACCGAGGCAAACCAGATCTCCTCGCTCGGGGAGTCGTCGTGGGTGAAGACCAGCGCGATGTCGGCGTCCTGGCGGATCAGTTCCTCCAGGCAGCGGTAGCCGACGTTGTGGTAGGCGCAGACCACGATGCTCTTTTTCCTGTTCAAGGGTACACCTCGTGTGTTGTTCTCTCCCCCCTTTTGGGCAGGAGGGATACTGCCAAAACGAATCCCCGGGTCCTTACCCCTGAAACCCGTGCACCCTGCGCACCACGTAGCGCGGGCGCTTGCGCACCTCCTGATAGATCCTGCCGACGTACTCGCCGACCAGCCCGATCCCGAAGATGACGATGCCGATGAAAAAGAAGAGGATGGCGAACAGGGTAAAAACCCCTTCCACCTCGGCCCCTATGATGAAGCGCCGGATCATCAGGAAGAGCGCGAAGCCAACCGAGGCAAGCGAGGTGAAGACCCCCATCAGCGCGAAGAGCTGCAGCGGCACCACGGAGAAGCCGGTCATCAGGTCGAAGTTGAGGCGGATCAGCCGGTACAGGGAGTACTTGCTCTCCCCCTCGCTGCGCTCCGCGTGGGCCACCTCGATCTCGGTCGGGTTGGCGGCGAAGGTCTGGGCCAGGGCGGGGATGAAGGTGGTGGTCTCCTGGCAGTGGTTGATGTTGTCGATCACGGTGCGGTGGTAGGCGCGCAGCATGCAGCCGTAGTCGCTCATCCGCATCCCGGTCATCTTGTTGGTGGTGATGTTCACGATCCGGGAGGCCAGCTTGCGGAACACCGTGTCCTGGCGCTTGCGCCGGATGGTCCCCACTACGTCGAACCCCTTTTCCACCTCGGCCACCAGCCGCGGGATCTCCTCCGGCGGGTTCTGCAGGTCGGCGTCCAGGGTGATCACCACCTCCCCGGCGCTCCTATCGAAGGCCGCCAGGATCGCCATGTGCTGGCCGAAGTTGCCGTTGAACTCGATCAGGCGCAGTTCCGGGACGGTGGTCAGCATCCCCTTCAGGATGGCGAGGGTGCGGTCGCGGGAGCCGTCGTCGGTGAAGATCACCTCGAACGGCTTGCCGAGCCCGCGCATGACGGGGATGAGCCGGTCCATGAGCGGGGCAAGGTTCCCCTCCTCGTTGTAGGCCGGGACGACGATCGTAACGTAGGGTTTTTCCATTTCGGGTAGCAAGTTTCCAGATCCTCCGGGGCCGAATTCGGGCTTAAGCGGTGTTAGCGCCGGTTGCGGGCGATGACGGTCTTTACCGCAGCCACCACGTCCCGCGCGTCGTCCAGCGTCATGAGGGGGAAGAGCGGCAGCGACAGGATCCGCTCCGAGGCGTAATCCGCGTTGGGGAGCGACCCCGGGGCGATGCCGAGCGTGTCCCGGTAATAGGGGTGGTGATGGATCGCCTTGAAGTGGAGGCCGGTGCCGATGTTCTCTCCCTTCAGCTGGGCCATAAAGGCGTCCCGGTCGATGCTGAGCTTCTCGATCCTGATCAGCGGCGTGTAGAGGTGCCAGGCGTGGCGGTGCTCATAGGGGACCGGCTTCGGGGTCACCAGCTCAGGGACGTCCCGGAAGGCCTCGTTGTAGAAGTGGGCCAACAGCGTCCGCATCTCGATGAAACCATCCAGCTTGTCCAGCTGGTGTATCCCGAGCGCCGCCTGCAGGTCCATCATGTTGTACTTGAACCCCGGCATGACAATGTCGTAGTTGGGGGTGCCGCTTGCCTCGTAGCGCTTCCAGGCTTCCTTGTTCATGCCGTGGAACTTCATGAGCGAGATTTCCTCGGCGAGCCGCTCGTCAGTAGTGGCGACCATCCCCCCCTCGCCGGTGGTGATGTTCTTGATCGGGTGGAAGGAGAAGACCGAGGTGCTTTCCTGGGAGCCGATGCGCGCCCCCTTGTACTCGGTGCCGATGGCGTGCGCCGCGTCCTCGATGACGGCGAGGTTGAACTCGCGGGCCAGTGCGAAAATCCCGTCCATGTCGCAGGGCTGCCCGGCGAAGTGGACCGGCACCAGCGCGCGGGTGCGCGGGGTGATCTTGCGGCGCATCGCCTGCAGGTCGATGTTGAGGGTCCCGGGCTCGATGTCTGCCAAAACCGGCGTGCCGCCGCCCTGCACGATCATGCTGACCGTGGCGGCGAAGGTCATCGGGGTGGTGATCACCTCGTCTCCGGGCTTGAGGCCGAGAGCGAGCATGACCAGGTGCAGGCCGGCGGTGGCCGAGGAGAGCGGCACGGCGTAGGTGGCACCCACGTACTTTTTGAAGGATTCCTCGAAGCGTTTCACCTTGGGGCCAGTGGTTATCCAGCCGCTTTTTAGGGAATCGACCACCTCGTTGATCTCTTCCTCGCCAAGGGTCGGTATGGAAAACGGGAGAAACGTCGCGCGCATAGGTTGCCTCCTGCACATTGGACATCAACCTGTTAATATTGCATGAACGGTCGGCCCGGTCAAACAATTTCGGGAGAAACCAAAATCAAAACTCCCCCTCCCCTTCAAGGGGAGGGTCGGGGTGGGGTTAAGCTCCGGTTGCTGATCAGTGCCCGGTTCCCGACGCTGGCGACCAACTGGACCGGGGACTTAACCGCCGCCTGCAGCTTGGGGAGGTCGCGCAGCTTCACGATGGTGAAAAGCGGCGCGGGTGAATCCCAGAGCCGGTCGAAGGCGGCCCGGTCCAGGAACCAGGCGGCGGGAGCGCCGTGGTCCCTGCCGAACTCCAGCTCGTCCGGGTCCCCCACCACGATCACCCTGCGGTGGGTATAGAAGGCGATCCCCTGCTCGTAGCCGCTGTAGCAGGCGATTGCCACTTCGGCTCCGGCCCGCTCGTTGATCAGGCGGGCGAACTCCTTGGAGGAATTGTTGATGGCCACCCGTGCGTAGACCACCGGTGGGGCCGCCAGCGCAAAGAGGTACGCGGTCGCGGCGAGGGCAGCCAGGAGCCGGACCGGGTCGCCGGTGCGCCCGGCCAGGAGCGCGGTGAACCCCTGGCAGACCAGGAGCCCCCCGACCAGCGCGCCGTCCACGACGCCGATCTGGGCCCGGGTGAAGCAAAGCGGGTAGGCGATTGCCGCCGCGCCAAGGAGGATCAGGAGCGCACCGGTCCCGGCCGCGTGCCGGCTAAGCGACTGCGGTGAGCCGCCCCGGGCGAACCAGTTCCCGATCAAGATGGCGAGCGGCGGGAAGACCGGGAGGATGTAGGGGACCAGCTTGGAGTCCGATTTTGAGAAGAAGGCGAAGATCACGCCGGCCCAAAGGAGCAGGAAGAGGGTCTGGCCCCGGGTGCCGCGCTCGCGCCACCCCTGCCTGAGCGCGGCCGGGACGAAGGGGGACCAGGGGAGCAGAGTCCCCGCCAGCACCGGGATGAAGAACCAGTACGGCTGGTAGCGGTGGTGCACCTTGGTGAGGAAGCGCTGGAAATGCTCATGGATGAAGAAGAACTGGGGAAACTCCGGGTTCCTTAGGGAAACCAGCACGAACCAGGGGGCGCAGACCAGCAGAAAGAGGGCCCCTCCGCTGACAAGCCGCATCTCCCGCAGGATGCCCCACCTCCGGGTGAACAGCAGGAAGAGAAAGACCACCGCACCCGGCAGCACGACCCCGATCAGCCCCTTGGCCAGCACCGCAAGCGCCATGCAGAGATACATGAGATAATAGCAGCGCCCCTTGCGGCGCTCCCCGTCCCGTGAGGCCAGGGCGAAGCAGGCGAAGGCGCCGGTCAGGAAGAAGGTGAGGGTCATGTCGGTGAAGTTGATGCGTGCCTGGACCAAGAAGCCGCCGGCGCTCCCCAGCAGGATCGCCCCGTACAGCCCGGTGCGCCGCCCCAGGAGTGCGCGCCCCAGCTGGTAGGTGACTAGGACGGTCAAAAGGCCGCAGAGGGCACCGGCGAAGCGGGCGGCGAACTCGTTCTCGCCAAAGACCGAGAGCGACAGCGCGTTCAGCCAGTAGTGCAGCGGCGGCTTCTCAAAATACTTCACGTAGTTGAGGGTGGGGGTCACGAAGTCGCCGCGCTCCAGCATCTCCCGCGGGATCTCGAGGTACCTCCCCTCGTCCGGGTCGATGAGCGGCAGGCGCCCCAGGAACTGGAAAAAGAGGGTGCCGAAGACGATGAAAAGCAGCCCCAGGTCCCTGCGGGGGCTCCCCTCCTCGTCCCGGAAAAAGCGCATGACCTGGGCGAGGTAGCGGCTCATGGGGCCACCTGGGCCGTTTTTTCCCGCCTGATCAGGTCGTAGCGCCCGGCGCCGGCAAGCCCGTAGAGGGTTACCCGCTGGTTCGGGTGGGCGACCTTGAGCGGCACCCCGTTTTCGTCCTCCATCCGGGTCAGGGTGAAGCTCGCGAAGCTGGACCCCTGGCCGATCAGCTCCAGCCGGTCTCCCAGCTGCAGGCGGTTACGCACCCCCACCGGGGTGCCGCCCGAGGCCGACTCCCCCTCCACCAGGGCCACGAACTCGTAGCTTCTCACGTAGCACGACCAGTATTCGTGGTCCAGGTCCCGGGGCTTGCCGAGCAGAAAGCCGGTGGTGTAGCCGCGGTGGCTCACCTTGCTGAGCTCCTCCAGCCACTCCGGCCTGAGCCGGTACCCCTTGGGGTCCGCGCAGTAGCTGTCCAATGCCGCACGGTAGATCCGGATCACGCTCGCCGCGTAGTAGATCCCCTTCATCCTCCCCTCGATCTTCAGGGAGGAGAGGCCGCTTTGCACCAGCTCGGGGAGCTGTTCGATCAGGCAGAGGTCCTTCGAGTTGAAGATGTAGCTCCCCCCCTCGTCCTCCTGGACCGGGAAGTACTCGCCGGGGCGGCTCTCCTCGACGATGGCGTAGTTCCAGCGGCAGGGCTGGGTGCACTCCCCCTTGTTGGCGTCGCGGCCGGTCAGGGCGCTGGAGATGAGGCAGCGCCCCGAGTAGGAGATGCACATGGCGCCGTGCACGAAGGCTTCCAGCTCCAGGTCGCACTTCTGGGTGGTTTCGCAGATCTCGGTGAGCGGCATCTCGCGGGCCAGGTTCACCCGGCTCACCCCCTGGGACTGCCAGAAGCGGGCGCTCCTCCAGTTGGTGGTGTTGGCCTGGGTGGAGAGGTGGATCTGGCGCCCGGGGGAGAGCTCTCGGATCAGGTCGATCACCCCGGGGTCCGCCGCAATGTAGGCGTCAAACTGAAGGTGGGCGATCTCGCGCAGGTACTCTTCCAGCTGGGTGATGCCGTCGTTGCCGGGAAAGGCGTTCAGCGTCAGGTACACCTTGACCCCGTGCCGGTGGGCGTACTGCAGCGCCTCGGAAAGCTCTTCCAGGGAGAAGTTGTCGGCCAGGTTGCGCAGGCCAAACGCCTTGCCTCCCAGGTAGACGGCGTCCGCGCCGTAGCGTATGGCGACCTTCAGTTTCTCCATGTTCCCGGCGGGAGCCAGGAGTTCGGGTTTCTTCACGTGGTTCACGATTCCTTTATAAGCCCTCTGGGGAAGCCCCGGCCAATGGTGGTGTCGAGCAGCCGGGAGCCGCTTGGCACGGCGCCTTTCCCCCCCGCGGGGCGAAAGTCGGTTTTTTGGTCCGGAAGCGGGATGGTAGCACAGAACAGCGGCGGAATGAACCCCCAAATGGGCGCTTTCCCCTTGACATTAGCAGCCAAAAAGCTTTAATTGTGTTAAATTTTTGTCAGGGTGGCGGGAAAAAGGGGGGGCCGCACCCCGGTCTGCCGCCGGCGCCGCCTGGGCTGCCGATTCCAAAAAGCCTGCCCCGGCGAAAATACCGTTTTCCGCCAAGTGCCGGAACAACCTGGCATGCGAGATACCCCGCCGGGCCGCCCGCTTAGGCGAGGCAGAGGCCGGGGCGCCCCAAGCCCTGAAGAGGAGCGTATGAAAAAGCCCGTCTGTTGTGCACTCATTTTTTTCTGTCTGACCGGCACCGTTTCCCTGGCGGTCGCCGCCGGGGGCGAACAGCCCACCATTTATACCATCGTCCAGGGCGACACCCTCTGGGGGCTATCCAAGCGCTTCCTGAACGACCCTTACTACTGGCCCAACCTCTGGGCGGCCAACGGGACCATCGGCAACCCGCATTTCATCTATCCCGGTCAAAGGGTTCGGGTCTACAGCGACCGGATCGAGATCGAGGAGGCGCCCCGCGAGCCGGCTGCCACTCCGGCTGCGACCGAGGCCGGTGCCGCCGTCCCGGCCGTGACGCCGGGGCCGGCGCCGGCGGCCGAGGAGGCCGCTCCCGCCCGGGAGTTCAGCGTCACCGGGGGAGAGGGGTTCCTCATGGAGAAGGAGATCCACCCGGTGGGGGTGATCGTTTCCACCCACCAGAACCGGGAGATCGTCGGCGTGGATGACATCGTCTACACCGACATCGGCCGGGTCAACGGAGCCAACGTCGGGGACCGCTTCTCCATTTACAAGAGGATGGGGGCCGTAAGCCACCCGGTCACCAACGAGATCCTTGGGGACCGGGTCATGCCGCTTGGGGAGCTTCAGCTCTCCGAGGTCGACAAGAAGGTGTCCAAGGCGATCATCACCCAGTCCTTCCAGGAGATTAGCCCCGGTTCCTTCCTGCTCCCCGCCCGGGACCGGAAGCTGAAGGTCGCGCTGAAGGCCGCCGACCGCGACCTGATCGGCTACATCGTGGAGACCCAGACCGGCAACACCGCGCTTGCCGTGGGTGACGTGGTCTATCTCGACCTGGGAAGCGCCCACGGGCTGCAGACCGGCAACATGCTCTACATCGTGCGGGACGTGAAACCGGACCAGCGCTACGCCCTGGCCAAGATAGAGAAGCTCCCCGTGGAGGTGCTGGGCGCGCTGGTGGTGCTCGATACCGGACTGAACACCTCGACCGCCATCATCGTGAAGAGCGTCGACACGGTTTACCGCGGCGACCGGGTGGAGCTCAAGAAGAGCAGGTAGGCCAACTCCTGGGGTAACCCCATGGAACACTACTACTGGTTCGCCCTGAAGTCCGTGCCCCTGGTGGGAAACGTCACCTTCCTGCGCCTGCTCTCCCATTTCGGTGCCCCGGAGCGGGCGCTGGCGGCGACCGAGCGGGAGCTTAGCCAGGTCAAGGGTGTCAGCGCGGCGGCCGCGGCGTCCCTTTTGAGGCACGACCACCACCCCTTCGCCCGGGCCGAGTGCGAGCGGCTGGCGGCTTTCGGGGCAAAGGTGGTCGACATCCTTTCGGAGAACTACCCGAAGCTCCTGTTGGAGATCCCCGACCCTCCCCCCTACCTCTACCTGGCGGGGGAGCTCAAGGGGAGCGAACCCGCCGTCGCCATCGTGGGGTCGCGGCGGGCCACCCAGTACGGCCTTTGCACCGCCGCCCGGTCTGTCGCCCGGCCCCGCCTCCTTCTCGCTCACCCCGAGGGAGGCCGAGATCTACATCCTCATCTGCCGGGGCCCCCTGCAGATCGACGATATCATCGTGCAAAGCGAGCGCTGCGCCGACGAGGTGTCCGCCACCCTGCTCGGGCTGGAGCTAAAGGGAGCCGTCGTGCGGCTTCCCGGGCGGCATTTCGCCGTCGCCTGAAAACTTTTTTGCCTTTTCTCCCGACGGTAAACTACACTAGGAAAAATCGGGAAAGGGGTCGAGTGGTCGGGTGGAATGCCCTAACGACTCAACGGTTCTTTCCCGATTTATAAAACGAAACCAGGTGGTCACATGTCTCAGCATCTCGTCATTGTAGAGTCTCCCGCCAAGGCGAAGACGATAGAAAAGTTTCTCGGCCCGGACTACAAGGTCCTGGCATCCTTCGGGCACGTCCGTGCCCTCCCCAGCAAGCAGGGGTCGGTGGACGTGGCGCACGACTTCGAGCCGAAGTACGCGGTGCTCCCGGAAAGCAAGAAACATATCGACGCCATCAAGAAGGAGATGAAGGGGATCGACTCGCTGCTCCTCGCAACCGACCCCGACCGCGAGGGAGAGGCGATCTCCTGGCACCTCTTGGCGGCGCTCGGCCTGGACGGCAAGAAGAAGGCCCCCTTCGACATCCGGCGGGTGGTCTTTCACGAGATCACCAAGGACGCCATCGTGCACGCGGTGGAAAACCCCCGGGACATAGCGCTCGACCTGGTGAACGCCCAGCAGGCGCGCTCCGTCCTCGACTACCTGGTCGGTTTCACCCTTTCCCCCTTCCTCTGGAAGAAGATCCGCTACGGCCTTTCGGCGGGGAGGGTGCAGTCGGTCGCCTTGCGGCTCATCTGCGAGCGCGAGAAGGAAATCCTCGCCTTCCAGAACCAGGAGTACTGGACCATCGGCGCCAAGCTGGAGACCCTGAAGAACCAGGGGTTCACGGCGGCCCTGGTGGAGGCCGAAGGGAAGAAGCTCACCAAGTTCGACATACCGGACCTGGAGACGGCGTTTCGCCTCTTCGGCCAGCTCGGGGGGACCACCTTCAGCCCCAAGACCGCGCAGCTCGCGGCGGCACCCGCCGGGGAGCAGGCCTTGGCTCCCGATGGCGCCCAGAACCAGCTGGTGGTGAAGCACCCCGTGACCCCGGTCTACCGGGTGGAGAAGGTCACCAAAAGCGAGCGCAAGCGCCAGCCTTCCCCCCCCTTCACCACCTCGACCCTGCAGCAGGAGGCGGCCCGCAAGCTCGGCTTCTCCGCCCGCAAGACCATGTCGACCGCGCAGAAGCTCTACGAGGGGATCGACGTCGGCGAGGGGGCGGTCGGCCTCATCACCTACATGCGTACCGACTCGGTGGTGCTCTCCACCTTGGCGCTCGATGAGGCCAAGGCGACCATAACCACCCTCTACGGCAAGGAGTACGCGCTGGAGAAGCCGCGCTTCTTCAAGAACAAGTCCAAGAACGCCCAGGAGGCGCACGAGGCGGTGCGCCCCACCTACATAGCGAAGACCCCGATCGAGGTGAAGAAGTTCCTCACCTCGGACCAGTTCAAGCTCTACGACCTGATCTGGAAACGGACCGTCGCCTGCCAGATGGCCGAGGCACTCCTGGACCAGACCTCGGTCGACATCTCCGCCGGGGCCGGCTTCCGGTTTCGGGTGGCGGGGACCGTGATCCGCTTCGCCGGCTTCATGAAGCTCTACATCGAAGGGGTGGACGACGAGGCCGAGGACGGCGAGAAGGAAGGGCTGCTCCCGCCGCTTGCCGAGGGTGACCTCCTGAACCTGAAGGACCTGCTTCCCGAGCAGCACTTCACCCAGCCGCCGCCGCGCTACACCGAGGCGACCCTGGTGAAGACCCTGGAGGAGTACGGCATCGGCCGCCCCTCCACCTACGCCTCCATCATGAACACCCTGACCGAAAGGAAGTACGCCCGGCTGGACAAGAAGCGCTTCTTCCCGGAGGACGTCGGGATGGTGGTCTCCGACCTTTTGACCAACCACTTCACCCAGTACGTGGACTACAACTTCACCGCCAACCTGGAGGAGGAGCTGGACATGGTCTCGCGCGGGGAGAAGCAGTGGCGCCCGCTTTTGCACGAGTTCTGGGGACCCTTCACCGAGCTTTTGAAGCTCAAGGAAGCGGAGGTGAACAAGTCCGACCTGACCACCGAGGCGACCGACGAGATCTGCCCGGAGTGCGGCAAGCCCCTGGTGGTGAAGCTCGGCAAGTTCGGCAAGTTCTTCGCCTGCACCGGGTATCCCGAGTGCCGCTACATCCGTCCCCTGGACAAGGAGAGCGGCGAGGTGGTCGAGCCGGTGCTCTCCGAGGAGGTGTGCGAGAAGTGCGGCAGCCAGATGCTGATCAAGGACGGCCGCTTCGGCAAGTACCTGGCCTGTTCCGCCTACCCCAACTGCAAGAACATCCAGCCCCTGGTGAAGCCGAAGGGGACCGGTATCACCTGCGTCGAATGCGGCAAGGGGGAGCTGATCGAGAAGAAGTCGCGGTTTGGCAAGCTGTTCTACTCCTGCAACCGCTACCCCGAGTGCAAGTTCGCCCTCTGGGACCTGCCGGTGCAGCAGCCCTGTCCCAAGTGCGGCTATCCGCTTTTGGTGAAGAAGGTGTACAAGCGCGAGGGTGAGTTCCTCAAGTGTCCCAAGGAAGGGTGCGATTACAAGAGCAACGCCGCCTGAGGGCCGGGCGGTGGTAGTCCAATGCTAAAGCTGCCACGCGGGGTCTCGGGACCCCGCTTTTAGTTTGCGGGACCGCCCCAAGGGGGGGCGGCAGGTGATTGTGACCGCTGAGAGGCAAATTTCGGTGCAGCGAAAAACTGGCTCAACCTGCTAAAATAACTGTAATTTAGCCGTAAACAAAGAGCATATTTTCAATTAAGCCTGGGCACGGTTAAGTTCCCCGGTGCCAACAGAACCGGAGCAACAATGACGCAAGAAGTAACGGTAATCGGAGGCGGGCTGGCGGGGTGCGAGGCCGCCTGGCAGGCGGCGAGCCGCGGTGTGCGGGTGAAGCTTTCCGAGATGAAACCGGCGGTGTTTAGCGCCGCCCACCACCTCCCCGGGCTGAGCGAACTGGTCTGCTCCAATTCGCTGCGCGGGGACTCCCTGGAAAACGCGGTGGGACTTTTGAAGGAGGAGCTGCGCAGGCTCGGATCACTCTTCATGGAGGCCGCCGAGGCGACCAAGGTGCCGGCAGGCGGCGCGCTCGCCGTGGATCGCGGGCTCTTCTCGGCATACGTGACCGCCCGGATCGAGAGCCATCCCCTGATTGAGGTGGTGCGGGGTGAGGTGACCGAGATCCCGGCGGACGGCATCGTGGTGATCGCCTCCGGCCCGCTAACCTCGGGTCCGCTCGCCGCGGAGATCGCCCGGCTGGTCGGCGAGTACCTCTATTTCTATGATGCTATCGCCCCGATTGTCGCGGCCGACTCCATCGACTGCTCCAAGGCCTTCCGTGCCTCGCGCTACGGCAAGGGGGACGGGGACGACTACCTGAACTGCCCCCTGGACGAGGAGCAGTACCGCACCTTCGTGAGCGAGCTGCTGCAGGCGGAGAAGGTGGAGCCGAAGAGCTTCGAGAAGGTGGTACACTTCGAGGGGTGCATGCCGATCGAGGAGATGGCAAGCCGAGGGGTGGAGACGCTGCGCTTTGGGCCCATGAAGCCGGTGGGGCTGGTCGATCCCAGGGTTGGGGTGGAGGCCCACGCGGTGATCCAGCTGCGCCAGGAGAACCGCGAGGCCACCATGTACAACCTGGTAGGCTTCCAGACCAAGCTCACCTGGCCGGAGCAGAAAAGGATCTTTCGGAGCATCCCCGGGCTGGAGCAGGCCGAGTTCGTCCGGCTGGGCTCCATGCACCGCAACACCTTCATCAACGCGCCGAGGCTCCTGCAGGCGACCTGCCAGCTGAAGAGCGATCCCCGGATCCTCTGCGCCGGCCAGATCACCGGGGTCGAGGGGTACGTGGAGTCCGCCTCCAGCGGTTTCCTGGCCGGGGTGAACGCCGCCCGTCTCGCCAGGGGAGAAGGACTCACCGTGCCCCCCCCCGAAACTGCGATCGGTGCGCTGGCCGTTCACATCACCAACGCCGAGGCTGCCCATTTCCAGCCGATGAACGTGAACTACGGTCTCTTTCCGTCGCTCGTCGGTCGCGTCAAGAAGAAGGAAAAGCGCGGCCTCCTGGCGCAGCGCGGCCTGGCGGCACTGGAGCGGTGGCAGGAGGAGCTTGTGAGAGTGGGGTGGGGGGAGGGGACGCCACAAAAGTGATGAGCCGTAAATAACCAAGTTAACCGGTCTTTTGCCTGGGAGGCAGCATGCGAGGCACCAAGGAGCACCAGGAGATCTGCGTGGTGGGGCGCCTCTTTTCCCTTGAGGCGCTGGTCTTTGTGATGGGGGTGGTTTCTCTGGTCTACGGCCTGGTGACCGGTCGACTGGCAAGCATCATCGTGGGCGCGCTGGTGCTCGTGGTGGCCCTCCTGCTGGCCCGCGTCTGGCGCCGGGTTCAACTCAAATAGTATCCGAAGGAGAATGACACATGAAGAGCAGCAACCCGATCGTACTCGCCTCGGCCTCGCCCAGGCGCAGCGAGCTTCTTGAGTCAGCCGGGATCGCCTTCCGGGTGGCGCCCGCGGACATCTGCGAGGATCCCTTTCCCGACGAGGATCCGGTGGACCATGTGCTGCGCCTTGCCGAGGAGAAGGCACGGGCGGCCGCGGCGGTCACGGAGGGGAGATTCTTCCTGGGCGCCGACACCATCGTCCTTTGCGACGGCGAGATCATGGGCAAACCCAAGGATCGCTCCGATGCCGAGCGGATGCTGAAGAAGCTCTCCGGGGTGCCGCACGAGGTGGTGACCGGCTTCTCCGTCTTCGACCGGGAACGCAAGGGTGCCGTCTGCGAGGCGGTGCGCACCAAGGTCTACTTCAAGACTCTGCGCGACGAGGAGATCGACGGCTACATCGCGACCGGCTGCCCCTTCGACAAGGCGGGCGGTTACGCCATTCAGGGGGGTGCCGCGCACATGGTGCAGAAGATCGAGGGGTCCTATACCAACGTGGTCGGTCTCCCCCTGTGCGAGGTGGTGGAGACGCTCAGGAGGATGGGGGCGCTAGCCTGAAGCAAAAGGGGGCCAAGGTGTCGATAGCCGATAATTTCAGTTTGATCAGGACGCGTATCGCCGCCGCCGCACTCAAGGCCGGGCGCGATCCCGCGGCCGTGCGCCTGGTGGCGGTTTCCAAGACCAAGCCGGCCGCGGCCGTCGCCGAGGCGAGGGAGTGCGGGCAGCTCATCTTCGGCGAGAATTACGTCCAGGAACTGGTCGGCAAGGCCGTCGAACTCCCCGGCGCCATCTCCTGGCACTTCATCGGGAACCTGCAGAGCAACAAGGTGCGCCAGATCGCGGGGCTGGTCGACATGATCCACTCGGTGGACCGGATCTCGCTCGCCAGGGAGATCGACCGCCAGTGGGGTGAAATCGGCAGATCGTGCGACATCCTGATCCAGGTGAACATCTCCCACGAGGCGACCAAGGGTGGCACCAGCCAAAGCCAGCTGCTCGACCTGGTGGGCGAGGTCGCGGAGCTGCCCCAGCTGCGGGTCAAGGGACTCATGACGCTGCCTCCCTTCTTCGACGACCCCGAGGCTGCGCGCCCCTACTTCAGGGCGCTCAGGGAGCTGGCCGGCGAGGTCGAGGCTGCGGGGATCGCCGGGGTCGAGATGCACGAGCTTTCCATGGGGATGTCGGGGGATTTCGAGGCGGCCATCGCCGAGGGCGCCACCCTGATCCGGGTCGGCTCGGCTCTCTTCGGAGAGAGGGACTACCGGTAGGCTGAGAAATTAAATGACGAAGTGTATGGAAGTGCAGAAAAAGCAGGTAGCCAGGTTAAGACGCCCCTTCGTTAGCGCAGGCGCCTCCGTCGGCGCGGCTCTCACCATCTGGTACCTCTACAACAACTTCGGCCGAGTGCTGCAGGTCCCGGACCCGGTCTGGACCCGATTCGTCAACATCGCCCTCATCATGTTCGCTTCGATCTACCTCGCCAACCTGTTGCGCCACCTGGTGGAATTCATCCTGCGCCGAATGGGTCAATCCTGATCCCGCTCCCTCACCCCGACCGGAACCCTGGCAAGGCTGAGGGCAATTCTTTGAGCCAAAAGGGATTCCAGGGCGGAAAAAAACAGGGTACTGGCCGCATAGATCGCCATAAGCTCGGCCAGCGAGTCGGGAACATCCATGCCGGGCAAGGTCTTCGCCATCCAGACCAGGACGATGGCACCAAGACCGCAGCCCAGGTGGCGCAGGATCCAGGCGTTCTGCTCGGCAAGAAGTTCCCGCAACGATTCGTGGTCCTGCTCCATTTCCAGCTTTGCGGCCCAGTGACAGGCCCAGTAGAACCTCGGTATCATGGAAAGAGCCAGGATGAGGGTCACAGTCATCAGAATCAGAGAGGTAATCATGGTAGGTATCTCCCCCGTGCTAAAGGTTTCCGACGTATCCTCTGCTGCAGCATAAATGACGCCCAGAACTGGTCTCCTGGCAGAAATTGTCGTCAAAAATATTTGACAATGATTCAGGTGCGTTGAGTCCAGGTGCCGAACTTGGGATCGGGCCGGCGCGGCTGAAGGGGGGGCATCGGTTGTGCGCTCCTTGCACAGTCGCCTGATCGGTGCACACGGAGATGAGTCGGTCGGTGGTTGATCTCCAGGTTTTCCTTCCTGCCTCTGAAAATAACCCCAAGGATACCTTTTTCGTAGGGTGGCACCCTGCTGCAGGCATCGGGGCCCGACCCGGCCGGGCTGCAATCCCTTTGGAAAAATTAAGTTGTAAGCCGCACCTGCTTCATGCTAACGCTGATTGGTTACGATTTCAGCCCCACGCTTTTTGAGCCCTACGGAGACGCTTCCATGATCCATCTGTCCAACATCACCAAGCAACACGGCTCGCAGGTCCTCTTTCGCGAGGCGAGCTTTCAGATACTCCCCGGCACCAGGTCTGGCCTGGTCGGCCCCAACGGCGCAGGCAAGACCTCGCTCTTCAGGATCATCACCGGCGAGGAGGAGGTCGACGCCGGCGAGATCACCCTCGCCAAGAAGACCACCATCGGCTACTTCTCGCAGGATGTCGGGGATATGTTGGGCCGCTCCGCGCTGGACGAGGTGATGGCGGTTTCGGCCGAAACGGTGCGGCTTGCCGGCGAACTGAAGCAGATGGAGGAGCAGATGGGGCTCCCGATGTCCGATTACGACATGGAGGGGCTCTTGGCGCGCTACGGCACGGCTATGGAGGATTTCGAGCACCGGGGGGGCTATGACCTCGACTCGCGCGCTCAGGAGGTACTGACCGGCCTCGGGATCGGCCCGGACCGGTTCCATAACCCCGTGGAGTCCTTCTCCGGCGGCTGGCGCATGCGCGTGGCCCTGGCGGGGATCCTCACTCTGCAGCCCGACGTGCTTCTTTTGGACGAGCCGACCAACCACCTGGACGTGGAGTCGATTGTCTGGCTCGAGGAGTGGATCGCCACCGAGTTCAAGGGGGCACTCCTGATGACGAGCCATGACCGGGACTTCATGAACCGCGTGGTGTCCCGGATCATCGAGGTGGCCAACAAGACGGTCACCACCTACGGCGGCGACTACGACTTCTACGAGCGCGAGCGCGACATCCGCCGCGAGCAGCTCCTGGCAAGCCATAAGCGCCAGCAGGAGATGCTCGCCAAGGAGGAGGATTTCATCGCCCGCTTCGCCGCGCGCGCCTCGCACGCGGCCCAGGTGCAGTCCCGGGTCAAGAAGATCGAGAAGATCGAGCGGATCGAGATCCCGCCCGAGGAAAGGGCGGTGCGCTTCACCTTCAACGACCCGCCCCGCAGCGGCGACGACGTGGTGGCGATGGAGGGGCTCGGGAAAAGCTGGGAAAACCCGGACGGCAGCGTCCAACCGGTCTTCTCCGGTGTGTCGGGGGTCATCAAGAGGCTCAGCAAGATCGCCGTGGTCGGCGTGAACGGCGCGGGGAAATCGACCTTCTTGAAGGTGATTGCGGGCGAGACGCCTCCCTCGGCGGGGAGCGTAGTCCTGGGCGCCAACGTGGAGCTCGGCTATTTCAGCCAGCATGCCATGGAGATCCTCGATCCGAAGAAGACCATATTCGAGACGCTGCAGGACGTGATTCCCCTGGCCACCATCGGCGTGATCCGGAACCTGCTCGGCTCCTTCCTGTTCCAGGGAGACGACGTGGAGAAGCGCATCGAGAACCTCTCCGGCGGCGAGAAGAGCCGGGTGGTGCTGGCGACGCTGCTGGCCAGACCGGTGAACTTCCTGGTGCTGGACGAGCCGACCAACCACCTGGACATCAGGAGCCGCGAGATCCTTTTGAACGCGCTTGCGAACTTTGCCGGCACGGTCATCCTGGTGAGCCATGACCGCCACTTCCTGCGCCTGCTGGTGGACCGGGTCATCGAGGTCGATCACGGCGAGATGCGCGTCTACGACGGCAACTACGACTACTACCTCGAAAAGACCCACCACTTCGGCCACTAGGGGGCCGGCGTTTCCTAAAGGGACAGAGCCACACCCGCCAACGGAATGGCAACATGGCAACTTTACGATTTTGTCACAGCTTGTCAAACCCCTGATTCATGTTTGCCTTGGATCAGGCTCCATGTTATAAACGCTCATCTGCCGTTTTGTGCGACGACCATCCAAAAGGAGAGCAAAACATGTCCAACAAGAAACCCGAAATGACCTTCAAATACATCTTCACCTACGATTACAGCCCGGTCTATATCAACGGGGCGCATGGCGGCATCTCGCCGCGCGGCGAGCTGGTGATGAACTTCTACCTGGAGCGCCAGCCGCTTCCCAACGCCATCTCGCACGAGATCACCCCGGCCGGCGCCATCGGCCCCGAGACCGAGGTGGAGCCGTCTGATCTGGGCCGCAGCCTGGTCCGTCACGTCACCAACGGCATCGTGCTCAACTACCAGACCGCGCGGGAACTCCATTACTGGCTGGGCGAGAAGGTGAAGGAGCTGGAGGCGCTGGAACAAACTAAAAACAGCATGATGGCCGACCAGGCAGCCGCGAAGTCCCAGGCCACCCACTAGCCTGCAAATCCTGCCTCACCACCCTGAACCAAAGGGGCGGGGCTCTCTGGTCCGATCCGGGTTTCCGGTCGGCGCTGCGGGGTTCCTGCCCCTGTCTTTTTTCCAAAGGATTTTCTTATGCCGGGAGATTGGATCGTTGGAGCCGAATCGGTACGGATGCTGGAGCTCGGGCATCCCTGGATCATCGCCGATGCCTACACCAAGAGATGGCCCGCGGGCAAGGCGGGGGACCTGATCGAGCTGAAGGACGTCTCCGCGCGCTTCCTTGCCATGGCGCTGCTCGATCCCAAGGATCGCATCATCGCCCGGGTGCTCTCGCGCAGCCCCATGCGCCTGGAACTGGGGTGGCTCAAGAAGCGGCTGGAGCGGGCCGTGGCACTCCGGCGCGACCATGCCGATCTCGGCGACAGCACCGCCTACCGGCTGGTGAACGGGGAGGGGGACGGGTTGCCGGGCCTCACGGTCGACTGCTACGGCGACTACCTCATGGTGCAGATCTACTGCACCGGCTGGAGGAGGTACCTGAAGCTCCTGACCCGGGCGCTGGAGGAGCTGCTCACCCCCGCCGGGATCTACGAGAAGACCCGGCCCCAGAAGACCCGGGAGCTAGAGGCCGAGGGGGACGCCAAAAAGTACGGCCGCCTGCTGGCCGGGGTACCCGCCCCCGAGTCGCTCCTGGTGCGGGAGAACGGCCTCAACTTCCAGGTGAGCTTGGAGCGCGGGCTGAACACGGGGCTCTTCCTGGACCAGCGGGTGAACCGGCGCGACCTGATGGGCCGGGTGGAGGGGAAGCGGGTTCTGAACCTCTTCTGCTACACCGGCGCCTTCTCGGTGGCGGCCGCTGCAGCCGGCGCGAGCCAGGTCACCAGCGTGGACGCCTCCTCCGGCTATCTGGAGATCGCCCGCGCGAACTTCGGCGCCAACCGGCTCAACCCGAAGCGCCATGAGTTCATGGTAGGCGACTGCCTCGCCGTGCTGGAGGATTTGTCCCGCCAGGGTAATCGCTTCGAGGTCATCGTCATGGATCCCCCTTCCTTTTCCACCACCTCGAAGAGCCGCTTCACCACGCGCGGCGGCACCTCGGACCTGGTGGCCTCCGCGCTCAGGCTGCTTCCGGATGGCGGGCTCCTGATCGCCTCCTCCAACCACCAGAAGGTCGACCTGGCCGACTACCTGAAGGAACTGCGCCGCGGTGCGCTCCTGGCGGGGAGTTCCCTGCAGGTGATTCGACTCGCCGGCCAGCCGGAGGACTTCCCCTATCCGGTGACCTTTCCCGAAGGGCGCTACCTGAAGTACGCCATCTGCGTGAAAGGCGCGTTGCCCTAGCCGCCCCGGCAGGTGGACGGGAGAAGATCTCCCAAGGGGAGGAGCCTTTTATCACACCTCCGTCACCTATCACAGGATATTAAGTCAGGTTCCAAATGACGTTCAGCGCCCGGGAAAGTACTGCGGAACTATCCTGCCAGCAGGTTCTGCTGCCAGACGGCACGGTCTACTCGGTGCAGTGCCTGGAAGTCCCCGGGTGCCGGGCAGAGCAGGTGACCCCGCAGATTTTGCTAGAGCGCTACCTGAGGTTGGTGAGAAGTTTCACCTGCAACCTGGTGCGACCGGCAGCCGCAGGCGACGGGATCCGGTTCCTTCTGGCCGGAACCTCGCTTGCCTTTCTGCGCTTCGCTCCCCCGGAGTACCTTTGCGGGGAGGGGACTGAAGCGGTGCAGCTGCGCACCATCGGCGGCCTGCTGGTGCGCAAGGGAGAGCCGGGCCGGGGAGAATTCTCGTTTCTGATCGGACGGGAGCCGGGGGGGGTAAGGGTTACCATGCAACTGTGCTACTGCCGTCCCCTGCTCTTGGGAGACGGCCGTCCTTCCTGGCTGCGCAGGCTCGTCTTTTCAGCCACCCAGGGGTTCATCCACCGGGTGATCAGCGTGCGGTTTCTGTCGCAGCTGTACCTGGAACTGACCGGGGACCGGGCCCGGATCGGCGTGAAGCGGGTGCGGGTTAAGGATGGGAGGGATATCTGAGAGAGCAAAAAGAACCCCCTCACCCTCCCTACCAAGCCGGTCGGTTAAACTGTTGACAATGGAATCTAATCTTGTAGAAGCCTAAAATATCCGCCAGTTACGCTAGTCACAACAGTGCAGGGGCGAACGTCCCTAAATCGGCTGCGATTTCAATAACTCCTCGGTATTAAAAGCTTCAACGATGATTAAAAACCTCTTTCAACAGATTAACCGACCGGCTTGCCCTCCCTACCGGTTCCCCTTTTCTGCGTTGAGCCGATCGTAGAGCGCTATCTGCTCCGCGCTGGAGAGCTTTCTGGCACGTCCCGCCTCAGCCCGGCAGATCCTGCAGCGGTCGTCACTGCACCACTGGCAGAACTTGCAGTCGGGACAGGGGTACTTCTTGGTTCCTTCCTGGTCGTCTGCCATGGCCATCCTCCGCCTTGGTCATATTTCCAAACGTATCAACTCAAGAGAAGGGGCGTCAAAAAGCCGCATCCCCGGCTCCCCGCGGGGGCGGAAGCGCCCTCGGAGCGGGCACGCACTCCTCCCCCTTGCAGGGGGAGGGGCAGGTTGGTAGAAGGTTACCGCTGGATTGCCGGTAAATCAATGCTAGTAAGCGATGTTTCTCTTGGGAGCGCTCCCTTCCAGGATGCGGGCGAAGGCTTTGCCCTGGTCCGAGTTGATCAGCAGGTAGCGCGGCAGCTTCATGACAGAATCCCTCGGGGAGGCATGGTGTGCCTCGATGGTGAAGGTCGCCTTGTATCCGACCTCAGCAGCCCTCTTCAGCAGGTAGTCGTCATAGATCCCGAAGGGCCAGGCCAGCATGTCGACGGTGCCGCCCAGCTGCTTCTCCAGCCTTTCCTTGGATTTTTTCAGCTGGGTGGTGACCGATTTTTCATATTCGGCGGGTGACATCTTCTTCTTGTCGTGCTTGAAGTTCGGGTGCCAGAAGGTGTGCGATTGGATGTCGAAGCCGTTCGCCTTAAGCGTCTTGAGCTGATCCCAGGTCATGGCGTATTTCGCGTTGGAAATGGCCGAGGGGTAGATGAAGAGTGTCACCGGGATGTTGTATTTCTTGGCCAGCGGGTACATGTCGGAGTAGATCGACTTGTGCCCGTCGTCCGCCACGATCACCACGGACTTCGGCGCGGGCGCGGGACCCTTTTTCAGGTAATAGTCGACCAGCGTCCGCAGGGGAATCACGTGATAGCCGTTTGCCTTCAGGTATTTCAGGTGTTCCTCGAAAACGGAGGTCTTGATGGTCATGCCATCGACGACCGCGGGTCCCAAGCGGTGGTACAGCAGAATCGGCACATTCAGCCCCTGGCTTGCCACCGGGGGATTGGCTTTGATCTCGCTCGGCGCGGCATAGGTGCAGGGTGCCAGCAGCAGCAACGAGGCGAGCAGTAGGAGCAGGGTTCGGCATTTCATTTGGGGGAAACCTCCGTTTAACATGGGTAATGGGGCGACGCTTAGGAGCCAGGCAATTTAAGAGCATAGCAGAAACTGGCTAATTGTGAAACGCAGAATCGAGCGGTGAAAGTTTAAACCAGACACTTCGGCTACTCCTGCTCCGGTTTTTAGCACGCTCGCCAACCAACCCTTTGCGGGGGCGGGAGCTTGCGGCAGAGGGCGATTTAGGGGAGGGGAGGGAGCTGCAGGCTGGCAATGTGGTAGAATTGTTCCGGGAGGCCAAACCGGTGTCGACCTATCTCGTGAAATGCAAAGCCTGCGGCACGAACAACCGAATCCCCGCCGCGAAGGAAGGGATCCCGGGGCACTGCGGCAACTGCCGTTCCGCGCTGCCGGCGCTCTACTTCCAGCCGCTCCCAGTGACCGAGCAAAGCTTCGACGACTTCGTCGCCCGCTACGACGGCCCGGTCCTCGCGGAGTTCTGGGCATCCTGGTGACCGCACTGCACCTCATTCGCACCGGCGGTGCGAAAAGCTGCAGAGATGCTGGCGGGAAGCGCGGCGGTGCTCCAGGTCAACACCGAGGAGAATCCGGGGCTCGCGGCGCGCTTCGCCGTGCGCGGCATTCCGGTGCTGCACCTCTTGAGCCAGGGGAAATCGCTGGGGCAGCTTTCCGGCAACCAACCCGCTGAGTCGATCGTGGCCTGGTTCCGGCGCACGGTGCAATGATGCCCTGAAAAAGCTGGTTCTCGGGAGGAAGTTTCGTAGCAATGCCCTCACGGTGCAGCCGGCACCGGCGGGAAAATTTTATTCCAGGGGGAAAGGGATATGACCAGGGACCAGTTGCAGATTCTGGAGAATCAACTCGTGGCGAATTGCCAGTATCAAGGGGTCCAGCCCACTTTGCATAAACTCCTGGAGAAACTTTTCGAGGGAAAGACCCTCGACGCCGTCCTCAGGGAGATCCTTGAATGACGAGGAATCGACTGGGCCCATACAAGGAAAGGGCAAAGCCACCGGCCTTGCCCTCTCCTTGTATGGTGCGCCGGTCGGCGCGCTGCCAGACGCCCTCGCATTAATCCAGCTGCTTCCGGATGTACAATGACAGAGCTCCGGCGCGCAGGCCGGGCGACTGACTAGGGCATCGGTTCGGGGCCGCCGAGGATCTTCTTGCCGCTCACCTGTGCAAACCCTCTCAGCATGCCGTCGAAAATGAAATTATGGAAAGGGGTGACCGAATACCAGTAGAGCAGCCCCAGAAATCCCCGGGGGAGAAAACAGGCGACCTGGGTCAGCAGGGTCCGTCCCGGCGTCACCTCCTCCAGCCGGAAATCGAGGGTCGCTTCTCCCGGAAGCTTCATCTCGGCGACCAGCAGGAGCCTTTCATGCTTGGCAACCCGGGCTACCCGCCAGAAGTCGAGCGCCTCGCCCGCGGCGATATCCTCCTGGGTGCGGCGACCCCGGTGCAGCCCGACCCCACCGGCTAGCTGATCCATGAAACCGCGCAGTTTCCAGAGCCAGTCCGCGTAATACCAGCCCGCCTCTCCGCCGATGCTCACCACGGCCCTCCAGACCTCCTCGGGCCTCCCCTCCAGGAGGATCTGGCGTGAGTCGTTGTAAATTGTCCCCCCGGTCCAGTCCGGGTCCCCCGGGGTGCTCCACTCGGCGGGAGGAATCACCCCGGCATCGATCCAGGAGCTTTCCACCTGGTGCTCCCGCACCCGCTGCTGGGCGAGCCGTATGGCCCGGCGGCAGTCGAAGAGCTCCTGCGGTATCAGCTCGCGGATGCTCGCCTCGCGGCAGACCACCTGGTTGCGCAGCCCCTCGGCGAGGGGCCGGGCGAGCACGGCGGGGACCGGCGTCAGGAGGTGTATCCAAAGCGAACTGACCCGCGGGGTCAAAAGCGGGAGTGCGATGATGAGGCGCTTGGGAAGCCCCGCCTCCTCTGCGAAAACCTCCATGAGCTGCCGGTAGCTGACCACCTGGTCCTGGCCGATGTCGAAGGTCCTGCCGACCGTCTCGTCGCACTTAAGACAGCCGATGAGATAATGCAGGACGTTGCGCACCCCGATGGGCTGGCAGGGGACATCCACCCAGCGGGGGGTGAGGATGACCGGGAGCCGCTCCACCAGGTAGCGCAGTATCTCGAACGAGGCGCTGCCCGAGCCGATGATCATGGCGGCCCGCAGCACCGTGACGGGGACTTTCCCCCCCTTGAGGATCTCGGCCACCTCGGTCCTTGAACTCAGGTGTTCGCTCAGTATTTCGCTCGACTCGCCCAGGCCCCCCAGGTAGATGATCCGTTCCAGGCCGCAGGCCTCGGACGCGCGGGCCATGTTGACGGCGGCGGCCCGGTCGGTGCTGACGAAGTCGACGCTCACATGGTTCATGGAGTGCACGAGGTAGTAGGCGGCGCTGCAGCCGCGGCACGCCTCGCCCAGTGAGTCCGGGTCCAGCACGTCGCCCTTCACGATCTCCAGGTTCTCGTGAGCGCTCCACGGCCTGCCGTCAAGCTTTCCCGGGGTGCGCGCTAGCGCCCTGACCCGGTACCCTTCCTGTAGCAGCCGCGGAATGAGGCGCGCGCCTATGTACCCGGTGGCTCCGGTTATCAGAACTGGTCGGTGGTCGGTATCTGTTGTCATCATGTTACCTCGCAAGTGGCGGCAGCCCCGGAAAGGAAAGGAGCGGCTGCCAGAGTATACGCTTAGTAACGGGTAATCCACAAGGGAAGTGATGCGCAGGGGCACCGACCGGCCCGCGACAGGTTAGCATATATGCCAGCCGGAGTGTTTCGCCCTGGCAGGAGCGAGAACCCCGCCGCGAATTCGCGTCCGGGAGGATGCTCTCTGCGGGTTACCTCAGTCCACTGACGCAGGCAAGGAAGACAGAAGCTTCAGGATGATGTCATAAGGTTTGATGATTTTAATAATATACTGTCGTAAAAAATTGGTTAAAGTTTCCGGCAACTTGTCCCGAAGTTAACAAGAGAATAAATAACCATGCGGGGACGGGCTATTCTTGCGGTTCACCCTTGCCTGGGTTCAAGGAAGTTCATGCACAGAGCCAAACAGTACTTCTACCTTGCAGGCTGCCTGTTGATCATCGCCGGGATCTGGAGCGCGCTGCTGCTTCAGCTCAAATATGACCGCGACCAGACGCGGCGCTCGGCCGAGATAGCCACCTCAAACCTCGCCAGGGCCGTGGAAGAGCACCTGCTCAGCACGGTCCAACACATCGATGCGCTGCTTCTGGATCTGCGCGAGGAGTACCTCGATGGGCCGAAGGAATTCAGGCAGCAGATCAAATTCTATGAAGAGCACAACTTCAAGGGATTGATCATCCAGGCAAGCGTCATCGATCCCAAGGGGATCATGATCTACAGCCCCCAGCCGCTTCCCGCGGTGCCTCTGTACCTGGGGGACCACGAGCATTTCCGGGTGCACCTGAACACGGACCGCGACCAGCTCTTCATCAGCAAACCGGTCTATGACAGTGTTTACGGGGAGTGGAGCTTACAGTTTACCCGAAAAATCATCAGGCGCGACGGCTCCTTCGGGGGGGTCCTAGTGCTCTCCGTGTCGCCGGACTATTTCACCGACTATTTTCGGACCATCGATCTGGGCAAGCGGGGAGCCGCCGCACTCCTGGGGACTGACGGCGCCATTCTGGCCCGTTCCTCCCCACTTAAAAGCCGGTTCGAAACCGGCGGGCTTAACGTTTCCGCCAGCCGCCCCTTCCTGAATCCCGACAGCGCTCCGGCCGGCATCATGCACCGGGCCAGCGCACTCGACGGTGTCCTGCGCACCGGGGCGTTCCGGCGCCTCGCCGGCTATCCCCTGGCGGTGCAGATAGCCCTGGCCGACGACGAGATCTATCGCCCGGCACGGCTGCGGGGAGATTTCCTGACCGCCACCTGCTCTCTCTTAACGGCAGGACTCTTGGTCGGGCTGGCGCTCATCCTCTGGTTCGAGCGCAAGCAGCAATTACTGTACAGGCGCCTCTCCGAGAACGAGATGAAATTCCGCCTGCTCAGTGACTTCACGGCAGATTGGGAATACTGGATCGATCCGGAGCAGCGCTTCATTTACTGCTCGCCTTCCTGCCTGGCGCTCACCGGGTATGAGGCCTGCGAGTTCGTGGACGACCCGGGACTTTTGCTGCGGCTGGTCCATCCCGATGATAAGGGTATGGTGGACGAGCACCTGATTTGCACCCATACCCGACCGGCGGAAGCGGAAGACGAGGCGTGCGAGCTGGAACTGCGTATCGTCACCAAGGAGGGCGAGCTGCGCTGGCTGAGCCACATCTGCCGCGGGATATCCCAGCCCGACGGGACCTACCTCGGGCGGCGCGCCTCGAACCGGGACATCACCAGGGGGAAGCAGATACAGGACGAGCTGATCCGGGCCAAGGAGGCCGCCGAGGCCGCCAGCAAGGCGAAAAGCGCCTTCCTCGCCAACATGAGCCACGAGATCCGCACCCCGATGAACGGCATCATCGGCATGACGGATCTCTGCCTGGAGACCCCGCTCAGCCGGGAGCAGCAAACCTACCTGAACGCGGTGAAGGGGTCCGCCGGAAACCTGCTCACCATCGTCAACGACATCCTCAACTTCTCCAAGATCGAGGTCGGCCGGGTCAAACTGGAACGCTCCCCGTTCCTTTTGCGCACCAGCATGGGCGAGACGCTGCGTGCCGTCGCGGGCCGGGCGGCCGAACGGGGGCGCGAGGTGCTCTTCGTCCCTGCCCCCGGGACGCCGGACGCCTTGATCGGTGATCCGGGGCGCCTGCGCCAGATCGTCATCAACCTGGTCGGTAACGCCATCAAGTTCACCTTCAGCGGGGCCATCGTGGTCCGGGTCTGGGCGGTGCAGGAGGATGCCGAAGGGTGCCTGCTCCGCTTCAGCGTCCAGGACGAGGGGATTGGCATAGCCCCGGAAAAGCAGCAGCTGATCTTCGACCCCTTCGAGCAGGCGGACCTCTCCACTACCAAGTTGTTCGGCGGGACCGGACTCGGTCTGTCGATCTGCAAGCACCTGGTGGGGCTGATGCAGGGGGAGATCGGTGTCGAGAGCGAGCCGGGCAAGGGGAGCACCTTCAACTTCACGGCACGCTTCGAACTGCAAAACGGGGCACCCCCCCCGGCAGAAGAGGCCACCCTCGCGGGGCGGCGCGCCCTGGTGGTTGGAAACAGGTCGATGAATCGAACGGTGCTGGCCGACTTTCTCGCCAGCTGGGGGGTGAGCTCCGTGGAGGCCGAAAGCTCCGGCCAGGCGATGCAGATCCTGGCCGCGTCCGGTGCCGTGCCCTGCTTCGACTTCATCCTGATCGACCCGCAGCTGCCGGAGTGCGACGGCTGGGCGCTGGTGCGGGAGGTCCGCGCCCAGCCGGCTTTCGACTCGGCCAGGTGCGTCCTGATGCCGAGCGTGGGGGTGCGCGGCGATGCGGAGCGCTGCCGGAACCTCAGGGTGGACGGCTATCTGACCAAGCCGGTGATCCATAGCGAACTTCACGACCTGCTTAGCCTGCTCGTGACTCCGGGACATGCTGCTCCACCGGCCGCGGAGGCGGTCCCGGTCACGCGGTACACCGTGCTGGAGCAAAGGCAGCGGCTCAACATCCTGGTTGCCGATGACGTCGAGGTCAACCGGATGCTCATCGAGACGATCCTCGCGCGCCAGGGTCACGCCAGCACGCTGGTCAATAACGGCGCCGAGGCGGTCGAGACCTGGCGGTGCAGGGGCGGAGACTTCGACCTGATTCTGATGGATATCCAGATGCCGGTGTTGGACGGGCTCAGGGCCTCGGCGCAGATCCGCGCCCTGGAGGCGGAGTCGGGCGGACGCATTCCGATCGTCGCCATGACCGCGTATGCCATGAGCGAGGACCGGGAGATGTGCCGTGCCTCGGGGATGGATGACTACATCAGCAAGCCGTTCAAGTCCGAGGACGTGGTGGCGCTGCTGGCGGGCCTGGTGGCGGGAGAGGCCGCCTCCACCCGCGAAGCGAGCCTGCGGGTGGCGCCGGAGCTGCGGTGCGATAGCCGGGCGGGACAGGCTTGGGAGGCAACCTGTGAAGCAGCAGTAAAGGGAGAGCAGGGAGCCGGTCGTGACGAGAGTGCTGACGAGTCTCGCCCAGAGACCCGTGAGGAGAGGTGCTGGGGGGACCCTGAGGATGACCTCGCCCCGGTGGAACACCATGAGGTCTTCGACCGGTTTGCCTTTGTGGCACGGCTGGGTGGCCAGGAAAAGCAGGTGGAGCAGTTTCTCGCCCTGTTTCGGAAGACGGTCGAGGAGAACCTCCCCGCGCTAGGCGAGGCCGCTGCTGCCGGCGATGCCGACCGGGTGCGTAAGGGTGCCCACCTGATCAAGGGGATCTCGGCCAACCTCGGCGCCAACCGGATGATGCAGGCGTGTGATAAACTGGAACAAAGCGCCCGGCAGGGGGATCTCGCCAGATATGCCGTGTTGTCGGCGCAGTTGCTCCGCGAGTACGAGTCCTTCAAGGAAGCAGTCGCCGAGCGCTGAGACTTGGGGCGAACCGCTCCGTAAGAAGATCCGGTAGGGTGAATATCAATATCTCATTTTCTAAGGAACAGGAGCGATCAGATGGGACTTTTTACCGGAACCGATAAAAATGGCGGATCTGCCGAGACCAGGAAATTCCATGCAAATTACGGCCAGTTGCTGGTTGATGGCGAAATCATCGAGGTTGGTTTCGTGGTGGGCAGGGACACCTTTCTGTTTACCAACAAGCGATTGATCCTTGTCGATATTCAGGGTTTATCCGGCAAACAGCTGGAATATATTTCCTTACCCTACAACAAGATCACCAAATTCAGCGTGAAGACAGGGGGGAGCTTCGAGCTTGACGCGGAATTGAAGCTCTGGATAGGCAGTGATACGATCCCTCTGGAAAAGAAATTCAATAAGGACACTAACGTCTACGATGTGCAAAAGGTTTTGGCAAGTCACCTGCTTAAATAGTATTCCTGCGGCATACCGGTCGGGCTTAGGATGCTTCGACAATCCGATGCCAGACATTATATTGGCAATGCCCTGAGTCGTTTGCCCTTCGGGTCACCGGCAACGCCTTGGAGCAATGCCTGAAGCTCATCCTGGTGCCGGGTGCCCTCGGCTCCGACAGCGGCCGCCTCCCCCCTCTGACATCTGTTCAAAATAACCGGCAAATGGCCAGACACCCCTGTATCAGGGTGCCTGGTTTTTTTGTACCTTGGCTCAGATTGTGCCCTCGGGATCGGGTCTTCTGTCTGGTTAAATATTTCACATATAAGTTGGTCGGCAGCGGTTGACATCGTCCTGAGAGGTGATAATTTAGGATATGTATTGGTAAATGTTAATAAATGTTTTGTATTGAAGATCCAGCTTCGGCTACTGACAGGTGACAAACGCTTCAAAACCTTGAAAGGAGGGCGAAATGAACATGTCAAGAAACAAACTGACAGACGGGATTTTCCTGATTCTACCGGCGTTATTTTTCCTGACTTGCTTCATGCCGGCAGCCGCGTCGTGGGCCTGGACCGCAAGTTCGACGGTGAACGTGCCCGTCTACCAGTCCTATACCGCAGCAACTCTGCCCCATCTGGCGAGCGATGGCAGCGGCGGCGCCTTCATCGCCGCCGGCAGCGACAACGGCATGAAGAGCACGGCAGGAATCCAGATCCAGCGGATCGACGCAAACGGCAGCATCGACACGGCCTGGCCCGCCGGCGGGATCGCCCAGGTGCCCAACGGCCTCGGCCAGAATAATTCACGGGTCATGAGCGACGGAGTGGGCGGCAGCTACCTGGTTTGGCAGGGCTACCCCGCGGCCGACCCTGATAACGCTTCCACCTTTACGAACGCCTACCTCTACCTGCAGCACTTCGACGCCGGCGGCAGCGTCCATGCCGGTTGGCCGACAGGCGGTATGGTGATCGCCGACTACACGGGGGACCAGAGCCTGCCCCAGATCGCCAGCGACGGCGCCGGTGGGGCCATCGTAGTCTACCAGCAAAATGCCGAGGCGGGCCACGGCTATGAAATCTATGCCAACCGTATCGACGCCTCGGGGACCCCAAATGCCGGATGGGTGAAGAACGGTTACTACAGCCCGAACGGTGACTTCGACGGTGTGGCGGTCGCTTTGAACTACGGCGGCGGCCCTGGTAGAATCAATCCCCAAATCGTAGGTGACGGGCGGGGAGGCGCTATCATTGTCTGGCAAGATTACCGCGACGACCCCACAGGTACCACGACTGCCCAGATATATGCGCAGTACCTCGACGCCACCGGGGCTCCGTTATGGGCACTCTCGGACCCCTACGGGCCCTTCGGGATACCAGTGGCGGCGACGGCCATAAACCAAGTCGCGCCGCTCGTCGTGAGCGACGGGGCCGGCGGAGCCATCATCGCCTGGCAGGACTACCGTAACAGTAACCCCGCCGCTCCCACCGCCAACATCTACGCCCAACACCTCGATCCACACGGAGTCGTTGTCGCCGGGGGCTGGGGTGCCGGTGGGCTCGCGGTTGCCGCAGCTCCCACGGCCGACCAGAAGTCCCTGCAGATGATCAACGATGGCTCACTCGGTGCCCTTTTGGTCTGGGCCGACGACAACGGTTCGGCAGGCACGGTCTACCAGATTTACAGCCAGCATCTCGCAGCCGACGGCAGCGTCCCCTTGCTTTATCCGCGCGGGAACCCGGTCTCTTTGAGCAGCGCAAGTGAAACTGCCCCGACCCTGGTGAGCGACGGAGGGAGCGGCGCCATCGTCGCCTGGCAGGATTCCCGCAACGACCCGACAAACCCGGCAAACGCTGATATCTTTGCCCAGCGCATCGATATCGGCGCAGCCCGGCTCTGGAACCCCGACTTGGCGGTGGCCACGGCGACAAACCTCCAAGATAACCAGCAACTGGTCGAGGACGGCGCCGGTGGGGCAATACTCGCCTGGCAGGATTACCGCAGCGGCAGGAACGCGATCTACGCGCAGCGGGTCAACAGTGACGGGACCGCCGGCCCCAGGAGTCCGACCATCACCTGGTCGAACCCCGCCGACATCAGCCTCGGCACGCCACTATCCATCACGCAGCTCAACGCCGCGGCTTCCTTCAACGGTGCTGCGGTCCCCGGAACTTTCAGCTACACGCCGGCAGCGGGAGTGCAGCTCAACGCCGGCGCCGGCCAGACCCTGGCGGTCAGCTTCACCCCGTCCGATCCAGCCAATTACAACCCCGCGACCGGGAGCGTGCTGATAAACGTCAAGGCGATCCCGACCATCACCTGGGCGAACCCCGCCGATATCAGCTTCGGGACGCCACTCTCCGTCACCCAGCTCAATGCCGC
>Ga0316217_10000157_pt1 | contig 102450 bp, 73 predicted proteins | sample 1anoAmetaG_FD_203633 | JGI IMG/M metagenome (GOLD analysis project Ga0316217, IMG submission 203633) | Freshwater microbial communities from Trout Bog Lake, Wisconsin, USA - 1anoA | ecosystem: Environmental > Aquatic > Freshwater > Lake > Hypolimnion/Profundal zone | place: USA: Wisconsin...
GAGAGGCAATGGAGTGTGTTTCCGGTTCAATCTGTCAGGGATGTGACCGGTCCGTACCAGGTACCCCCCACCCCCCCTCCCTCACATTTCAGTCACTTTTTTCGCCATTGCATCTTGTAAGTAATAGGGAATGAATAACTTATAATTCTAACCCCGTTACTTATCAGTAACCGCAAACCCTCATTTTGGGCCGCTTTTTGACCAAAAAAACCGCTTGTTTAGGCAAAAATGCCCCTTTTTAAGCCAAAAATCGCCCCTTTTCGACCAGAAAAACGCCCTTTTCCGCGTCTCTTGCCACGCACGTTTTCCCCGCCTTCTCCAAAGCCAGGGACAACCTTCCATACGCCGTTCATGCCGTTGCCCTGCTTCGCAGTTGACGCACGCACGGTGGAGCAGGATAGCTTGTAACATAAAAGTGCGTAAAACTCAGGCTTGAGGAAAACGGGAATCGCGGCAGCGGAAACACCGTCGCCCAAAACACGCCTGGCGCGCTCTGGAGCAGAGACCTTGAAAGAACCGCATCTGATCTTAGGCATTGGCGAACTCTTGTGGGACATGATGCCCGATGGAGCGCGCTTGGGCGGCGCCGTGGCCAATTTCACCGTCATGGCAAGCCGGCTGGGCAACCATGCAGCCGTTCTCAGCCGCATTGGCCGCGACGATCTGGGCCGCCAGGCGATGGACCGCCTTGACCCGCTCCCCGTGGATGCGAGCTTTCTCCAGGTAGACACTGCGCACGAAACAGGCCGCGTCACCGTGAGCCTGGTCAATGGGCAGCCCAGTTATACGATTCACCAGCCCTCGGCGTGGGATTTTATGGAGCTCTCCGATGCATGGGTGCAATTGGCGGAACGTGCCGACGCCATCTGCTTCGGATCGCTGGCGCAGCGTTCACCCGTGTCGCGCCAGACCATCCAGTCGCTGGTGGCGCAGACTTCATCCTCCTGCATCCGTGTCTTCGATGTGAACCTGCGCGCGCCGTTCTACACCGGTGAAGTGATCCAGGAGTCGCTGGAACTGGCCACGGTGATGAAGATGAACGATGACGAAGTGCCCCAGGTAATGAGCCTGCTGGGATTTCCCGCGGACGAGGACCCTGCGCAAGACCCCTTGCGGCAGGGCGCCGAGCGCCTGCTGGAGGAGTTCCCCGCCCTGGAACTGGTGGCCGTCACCAGGGGCAGCCGCGGCAGCCTGCTGGTAAGGCGCGGGGACTGGCATGAGCATCCCGGCATTCCCGTGAAAGTGGCCGACACCGTCGGCGCCGGCGATTCGTTCACGGCGGCCCTGGCCCATTACCTGCTGCGCGGCGCGGACCTGGCCACGCTGAACGATGCCGGCAACCGCTGGGGCGCATGGGTGGCCTCGCAGTCCGGCGCCATGCCCGCTTTGCCTGACGCGGTGCGTGCCTCCATCGCCGCAACCATCGAGGCCGTCGAGGGCTGAACCGCCGGCCGCAAGCGCATTCCGTCGCTTGCGGCGCCGGGCTGAACCGCGCGTGGAGAATACGTTCTCCCGTTTGTCAGTGGATGCCGCTTCCGATACCATGGCGGCATCATGCGTAAACGATTTTTTGCTTGCCTTCTGCCGGCCCTGCTCGCGTTGTCTGCGGGCCTGGTGGCCCAGGCGCCTTCGCTCACCCTCAAGGTAGATCGCCCTGTCGCCAAGGTCAGCCCCATGCTCTACGGGCTGATGACCGAGGAGATCAACTACTCCTACGACGGCGGTCTCTACGGTGAACTGGTCCGCGACCGGGTAGCCGCCCGCGGCTATCAAAGCATGGCCCACTGGACGCTGGTGGCGCGCGGCAACTCCGAGGCGGCTGTTTCGCTCGACGAGCACACCGGCCCCAGCGCCGCTCTGCCGCGCAGCATCAAGGTCAGCGTAACCGCGGCCACGCAAGCCGCCCCCGCCGGCGTGCAGAACGACGGTTATTGGGGCATTCCCGTCCACCCCCGGACCACTTATAGCGGATACTTCTATGCCAGGACCGACAGTGCAGGCATTCCGGTTAGCGTAAGCCTGGTGAACGATCAGACCGGCGTGGTGGCTGCGACGGCTACGGTGACAGGACTCGCAGGCGAGTGGAAACAGTTCAGCTATACGCTCAAGACCGGCGATGTTCCGGTGACGTCGAACAATCACCTGATCCTGACCGTTGCGCGCCCCGCAACCGTGTGGTTCGACCTGGTTTCGCTGTTTCCGCCCACGTATCTTGACCGGCCCGGCGGCAACCGCATCGACCTGATGGATAAGCTGGCGGCCATGCATCCCAAATTCCTGCGCCTGCCGGGTGGGAATTACCTTGAGGGCGACCACATCGCCGACCGCTTCGACTGGAAAAAGACCATTGGCCCCTGGGTGGACCGGCCGACCCACCCCAGCCCCTGGCGCTATCGCTCAACCGACGGCATGGGCCTGCTCGAATTTCTGGAATGGTGCCAGGACCTGAAGATCGAGCCGTTGCTGGCGGTTTATGCCGGCTACTCGCTGCAGCAGGAGTACGTGGAGCCCGGCCCCGCGCTCGCGCCCTACGTCCAGGACGCGCTGGACGAAATTGAATACGTAACCGGCAGCGCCACTTCCAAATGGGGCTCCGAGCGCGCGAAGGACGGCCATCCTGCCCCGTTCCCCCTCCACTACGTCGAAATCGGCAACGAAGATCAGTACGACAAGTCCAGCTCCTACGACGGCCGCTTCGCCCAGTTCTACCGCGCCATCAAGGCCCAGCGTCCCGATCTCCAACTCATCGCCACCGCGCCCATCAAGAGCGTGACCCCCGATGTCCTCGACGAGCACTTCTACATGTCCGCCGGACAATCCTTATCCGACGCTACCCACTACGACACCCACCCCCGTACCGGTCCAAAAATCTTTGTCGGCGAGTGGGCCACCCGCGAGGGCGACCCCACACCCAACCTTGAAGCCGCGCTCGGCGATGCGGCCTGGATGACCGGCATGGAACGCAACAGCGACCTCATCGTCATGTCCAGCTATGCGCCGCTCTTCGTGAATGTGAATGCCGGCGCCATGCAGTGGCCCACGGATTTGATCGGCTACGATGCACTGTCAAGCTACGGTTCGCCCAGTTACTGGGCGCAGGTACTGTTCGCCGGCCATTTGGGCACAGAAGTAGTAGCTTCCACACTCAGCAACACCGGACCCCGGGTATACGCATCGGCCACGCGCGATGAGAGCCACCGCAAACTCTTTGTCAAAGTGGTGAATGCGACCTCGGAAACAAAGCCTGTCCGCATCGCGATCGAGGGTGCAGATAACCTGACGCGACAGGCGACATTACTCACCTTGAGCGGGAAGACGCCGAACGCTACCAACAGCATTGCGCATCCTGACACGATTGTGCCGGTCGCACACAAAATCGAGGTACCCGGCCCGAAGTTCGAGCAGAACTTTGAGCCTTACTCCATCAATGTGCTGGAGCTGAGTTACTGAAACTCGATATCACTTGTAACTCTGTAGTGGATTAGGGCGTGGCTATCATGATAGCCACGCCCTTTGTCACAAGGAGGCGCGGCGGGCGTTCGCCAGCGCGCGTATAAACTCTGGCGTGGAACCGCAGCACGCGCCCAGGAAGGAAGCGCCGGCATCGCGCAACGCTGTGTAATGCGATGCGAAGAACTGCGCCGATGTTCCATAGTGAATCGCTGTCCCCTCCATAATGGGCAACCCGGCGTTGGGCTTGATCCAGATCGGCAGATCGCAGGCCGCGTGCAGACGCTCACAGATAGTAAGCACGCGCTCCACACCCACGCCGCAATTGGCGCCGACCGCGTCTGCGCCCGCTTCCACCATTGCCGCGGCCACGGCTTCTGGAGTTGCGCCCATCATGGTGCGGTCCTTGTTCTTGCCGGAGTCAAAGGCAAAGGACACCAGGACAGGCAACCCTGTGCGCTTGGCCGCCTCCACTGCCAACCGCGCTTCCTCGATTTCGCTCATCGTCTCCACCAGCAGCGCGTCCGCGCCCGCCGCGGCCAGCGAGCGGGCCTGTGCGGCAAAGGCCGCGGAAACCTGTTCGCTGCCGATCTCTCCCGAGACCATCATCTTTCCCGTCGGGCCGATCGAAGCAAACACCAGAGCCTTTCCCGCGGCCCGGCGCGAAATAGCAACACCGGCGCTATTGATCGCGTCGAGATAAACGTCAAGGTCGGCCTCGCTGCTGTTTTGCATTGCGATTGCGTTGGCGCGGAAGGTGTTGGTGAGTATCACCTGGCTGCCCGCCTCCGCATAGGCACGCGCCACTGCTTCCACACGCTCGGGATGGGTCAGGTTCCAGGTGTCAGGATTGGCTCCCGGAGTCAGGCCGCGCGCCTGCAACTCCGTTCCCCAGGCGCCATCGGTGATCATCAGGCCATTGGCAAGCCACTCGCGCAGGCGGCTCATGCAGCCACACTCTTGAGCTGGAATTGATTGCTTCCTATTTGATCGTGCATGGATCACTCCTTTGAATGAAAAGATGACTTACGGGTATAACCTGGCCGGAGCAATCTCCGGCTCCGGTTCGCCCGAGGCTGCAATCAGCTTCTTCAACTCTTCGCGCAGTTCGTCGGCTCGTTCTCGGTATTCCTTCCGTCCGGCCAGGTTGACCAGTTCGTGAGGATCGTTGCGCTGATCGTACATCTGGTACTCATGATAGTCATTGCTGGCAGGCGCATTCGATGTGCCGCTGGGGTCGGCGATGCAATAGGTCCAGTCCCTGGTCCGGATGGCGCGGCCGGTCATCGATTCGCTGATCTGGATCAGTTCCTTGTTCGGCCAGGCCTCCCTAGCCTCCGCGCTGCGCAGAAGCGGCATCATGCTCTTCCCTTTCATTGACTCCGGCGCCGGCACTCCCGCCGCATCCAGCAGCGTTGGAGCGATATGAACGATGCCGGCAATCTCCTGAATCTGCCGTGCGCGGTCGAAGCCGGGGCCTGCAATCAGCAAGGGAATGCGCAATGAGCTGTTATGCGTGCTGCGCTTGTACTCCTGATTGCGTGTCATAAAGTGGCAGCCGTGATCGCTCATAAATACGAAGATGGTGTTTTCCGCAAGATGTTCCTCGTCGAGAACCTTGCGCAGCCGCCCAACCGATGCATCAATGCTCTCGCAGCAACCGTAATAATCCGGTAGTTGCTGGTGCCAGTCGCCGGGGTAGCTGCGCAGGTCCACCGGAACAGTCGCGTTGATAAAGCGCTCAGCCGAACCCCTGGGGCCGACCATGCGGTGCAAGTCGTTCTGCTGATGCGGCTCGAGCTGCGAAAGCACCAGCAGAAACGGCTTCTCCTGCTTTTGTCTGAGAAATCTCTCCGCGCGATCGGTAAGAAAATCCACGCGATATTCGTCCTTGAACGTAATCTCCTTGCCATCGCGGTCCCAGATCGTTCCCTCGTACGGGTGCGTCGTGAATTCCAGTTCGTTTGAGGCCTCCCACATATCCAGAAATCCGCCACGATGCTCCGGTCGCACAAATCCCGGTCCGCCGCTTGACGCCGTCGATCCCGGCGCAAGGTGCCACTTCCCGATGTAGTTCGCCGTATACCCCGCTTTGCGCAACTCTGTGGCCAGTGTCGGCAGGTCCTGCCGCAAACCCGGTCCGTTCCGCCACACCCCGGTCTCCGTCGCGTAGCAGCCCGTCAGCAGCACAGCGCGCGACGGGGCACAGACCGGCTGGTTGGTGACGGCATGCGTAAAATTCGTTCCGCCGGCGGCCAGTGCGTCCAGGTTTGGCGTGTGCGTGGAACTGTTCAAGCCGTTTGCGCCAACAAAGTCCCAGCGAAATTGATCGGAATGATAGACGATGATGTTCGGCCGCTGCTTGCTGGCGAGGGCCGCATCTTGAGTATTCGTGCCGCTGCTTGCCGCGCCGGGCAGCGATGCAGCCATGCCGGCATGAGCGGCGGCTGCAGCCGTCCCGAGAAGAAAGTTACGCCGGTTTACTGACCTCATCGATTCTCCCCGAATTTCATTGGCTTCCACGACTCCGCGCCAGTATACCGCGTTGCTCTTCCCATCGCGGGCCGATGCAAAAACAGCAGACAGGCGGGGAGTACAAGTAAAGTAGAGTCATTGTGATTATCAATATCGCCAGACGCGCGCACGATCACAACTGGGAACTCGACCCGATCACACGTTCCCTGCTGGATACGGATTTCTACAAACTTCTGATGCTCCAGTTCATCTGGAAGCACTTTCCCCACACCCATGTGTCTTATACGCTGCTCAACCGCACCGCTTCGGTGCGTCTTGGCGATATGGTCAACATCCAGCAACTTAGGGAGCAGTTGGAAGAAACCCGGAAGTTGCGCTTTCACAAGTCGGAACTCATCTGGCTGGCAGGTAATACGTTCTATGGGCGCCGGGGCATCTTTGAGCCGGCATTTCTTGAGTGGCTGGAACGCGACTTCCGGCTTTCTGATTTCGACTTGTCCGTTCAAGACGGGCAACTGTCCCTGCGTTTTCACGGCCTTTGGACTGAGGCCACGATGTGGGAGATTTATGCGCTTTCAACCATCGACGAGCTCAAGACCCGCACCTGCCTGAAGCACCTGAGCGAACTGGAACTCGATATTCTCTATGCCCGGGCCAAAACCAAGCTTTGGGAAAAGATGGAGCGGCTGCGTGGCATTCCCAGGTTGAGCATCAGTGACTTTGGAACACGGCGGCGGCACAGCTTCCTGTGGCATGAATATGTGGTCAACGCCATGAGCGACGTGCTGGGTTCAAGCTTCGTCGGCAGTTCGAATACTTATCTTGCTTACAAGCACGACCTGGAGGCAATCGGCACCAATGGCCACGAACTCCCCATGGCCTTGGCGGCGCTGGCCGACAATGAAGTAGACTTGCGATTGGCGCAGTACCGCTTCCTCGAGTTATGGCAGCAAAGTTATCAGGGCGAGTTACTCATCATGCTTCCCGATACTTTTGGAACTACGCAGTTCCTCGATGGCGCGCCCGATTGGGTGGCGAACTGGACCGGCCAGCGCATGGACAGCAAAGATCCTTACCTGGCTGGCGATGAATATATCGCGTGGCTTGAACGCCGCGGGCGCGATCCGCGGCAGAAGCTGCTGATCGCTTCCGACGCCCTGGATGTGAAACAGATACTGGGGCTTCACGCCTACTTTGGCGGTACACTTCGCAACGGCGCAACTCCCAAGGACTTTCAACGCGCAAGCGACTTTCTGGACGAACGCAAATGGGTTCCCGATCGCCGCATTCGGTTCAGCTCGGGATGGGGTACATTCCTGACCAACGATTTCCGCAATTGCAATCCCCAGGGCGATGACGTCTTCAACCCGGTCAGCCTGGTGTGCAAGCTGGCAGAGGTAGAAGGAAGACCGGCGGTGAAACTCTCGGACAACTACGCTAAGGCGCAGGGTATACCGAGTGCGATCAAGCGCTACCGGAGGATCTTTGGAACCACGGGAGCGGCGCAAGCCCCGGTATTGGCATGACGGCGAAAGCAAGCTGGTACGCAAGCCAACTTCGCCTTGAACTAGGGCAGCGTAACAGACACTATGCGCGGGGCCGCGCGCACGTGGAGAGTTACGGCGACCCGCCGGTGATTGTGTACGCGCCGGAGAACGGGCTGCATGGGAACTTCTTTGCTGCCGCGTATGCGGCTATCACTGCGCGTCTAGAGTGGATGCGCCGCTTTGACAAGGTGCATGCGCAGGCTTCGCGTTCACTTCCCAGGCCCGATCTGGAGCCGGCTCGGCGCTGGCGCGAACTGGACTCTTCGATGAGTTCGGATGCGCTGCTGATGAACGTGTTCTGCACGCCGGGAGTGGCGGAGTCAGCGGCGGTGCGCAACGTGCTGGGAGTCGAGAGCGATGCAGCGCCGGTCTTCGGCTGGAAAGCGCGCGTGCCTTTGGCTGGCGGACGATTCGATCGCACCGAAGTGGATATGCGGCTCGGCTCGCTGCTGGTGGAAGCCAAGCTCACTGAAGGCGATTTCCAGTCGCGCGAATCCGGCATCGTGGAATCGTACCGGGACTTCGATGCCGTTTTTGAGCGGGATTTGCTGCCGCGGGTTGAACTGCCACTCAAGAGGCGGAAAGAAGCGAGCGAGTTTCCTGAAGCCTACTCCCAGGAGTTTGAAAGCGTGATAACGGCGGAACTGCAACTGCAGCTGAATGCGCCGATGCTCGAGTTGCCTGCCGAGCGCGAGACCGGCTACGCCAGCTACCAACTGATTCGCAACGTGCTGGCGGCTCATGCCGGCGGGTGCAGCTTTTGCGTGCTGCATGACGAGCGCAGACCGGACCTGCGCGAAGAATGGTTCCGGGGCATGACGGCGGTAAAGAGCGCGGAGTTACGGGTGCGGCTGAAGGTTCTTACCTGGCAGGAGTTGACGGCACTCCTACCCGATGCCCTGCAGGAGTTTCTAGAGTTGAAGTATGGAATTGCCGCACCGGGAAAAATTGCTCCACCTATCAACGAAAACGATGAACGTTTGTAGTAAGCGCGGGTTCCAGGCCCTCAGGCGAGGCCCGGGAACTCGCTCCATTCTTACTGTTGGCGCTTTTCCGGAGGCTCCCACGAGGTAGCCGACACTGGTACGTGGTCCGGCCGCGGCGAAGCGCCCGTCGGCGTGCTTATGTCTCCCGTGTGCTGCTTCAGCTTTGTGTAGGCTTCCATAACATTCGGCGGAAACGACGGCATCTGCTCTTCAAGACTCTGCGTAAGTTCGCCCACGATCGCCGGGTGCAGGTGCGCCACGTCGTAGCTCTCAGCCATATCCAGCGCAACGTTATAGAGCTCCGGTTGCCGCAGCCAGGCGCTCGCATTTGCGCCCGTCGTCCTGTCGTTCAGATAAATCTCTCCCATGATTCCCTGCGCCACACGCAGCTTCCACTGCTCCTTGCGAATGCAGTGCACATCCATTCCGCCGTTGCCCATGGCGCTGAAATAGAGCAGCGGCTTGCGCTCGTGTTTCATTCCATGGCCGCGCAGCACGCTGGAAACATCGATCCCGTCCAGCGGCTTCTCCGGCAACCGCAATCCGCAGATCGCCGCCAGCGTCGGCAGAATATCCAGAGCGGAGCACCACTCGCTTCTCACCTTCCCGGCTTCAAGCGTTCCCGGCCACTGCACCAGAAATGGCACGCGGAAGCCGCCTTCAAACGTGGACGCCTTGCGCCCGCGCAGCAATCCCGCGCTCCCCTGGTACCACGGCCCATGATCGCTGGTAAAGATCACCAGCGTCTCCTCCGTCAGCCCCTTGCGCTCCAGCGCGCGCAGCGTTTCGCCCACGCTCCAGTCAATCTCCGCAATCGCGTCGCCCTGGTTGCCAAACTGCGTTTTGCCGCGGAAGCGCGGCGACCCAATCGGCGGATCGTGCGGATACGAAAACGCATGGTAAAGAAAGAACGGTTCGCCCTTGCTCTCTTCTATAAATTTGACTGCTTCCTCCGAGTAGCGCGGCGTCAGCGTCTCGCGGTCCGTATTCTCCTCCAGAATCGTCTCATCCCGGAGCAGCGGCAGCGGATTCATGTCGATGCTGTAGGGAACGCCAAAAAACGAGTCGAACCCACGCCGTGTCGGCAGATAGTCCCCACTGTTGCCCAGGTGCCATTTGCCAATAGCCTTGGTCTTGTAGCCGCGGTCGTGAAAAAGATTGGAGACCAGCGTCTCATCCAGGGATGTGCCTGTCTTTGAAGCCGGTCCGAATGCCCCGGTCGTCTCGCAGCGCAAGCCATAGCGTCCGGTCAGCAGGCCAGCCCGCGATGCGGAACAGATCGGATGCGCCGAGTTGTAGTGAGTGAACCGCTGCCCATCGGCAGCCATTCCGTCCAGGTTCGGCGTCGGCAGGTGCGACCCATAGCATCCCGGATCCCCATAGCCCAGGTCGTCGCAGATCATCAGAATCACATTCGGCGCCTTTTGCTTGCCGGGTTTACGCGCGATCGCCGTGGCCTTGCCGCTCGCTTCGGGCAATGCGGAAGCAACTGCCGGAGCTGCAAAGGAAGCAACAAGAGATTTCACAAAATCCCGTCTGTCAAATGCCATCGTGGCCGTTCTCCCAATTTCTGATGAAAGCAATAAGTGTCCAGATGTAACGCGAGTCCGCCCGTATTCTTACGCGCCGTCCAAGCCGAGAATTCGGCGGTTGCCTTGCCTGTCTGCGGTGCCGCCGGCAAAATCGTCTGAGGCCCGGTCCGTCACCCGGATGATATGGTCGCGAATAAACTTCGCGCCCTCCGCCGCGCCGTCTTCCGGATGCTTCAGGCAACACTCCCACTCCAGAACCGCCCAGCCCGCATAGTCGTACTGCGCCAGCTTGCTGAAGATCTGCTTGAAGTCGATCTGTCCATCGCCCAGGGAGCGGAAACGCCCCGGCCGCTCGAGCCAGTCCTGGTAGCCGCCATAGACGCCGGAGCGCCCATTGGGCCGGTACTCCGCGTCCTTCACGTGAAACATGCGCACCCGCTCGTGATAGATGTCCAGAAACGCCAGGTAATCCATCTGCTGCAGGATCATGTGGCTCGGATCGTAAAGAATATTCGCGCGGGGATGCCCGCCCACTACATCGAGAAAGCGTTCAAAGGTGGTGCCGTCATGCAGGTCCTCGCCCGGGTGCAGTTCAAAGCACAGATCCACTCCGGCCTCGTCGAACGCCCGCAGAATCGGCAGCCAGCGCGCGCCCAGTTCCTTGAACGCCGCGTCGATCAGCCCTGCCGGCCGTTGCGGCCATGGGTACATGTAAGGCCATGCAAGCGTGCCTGAAAACGTAACGTGTGCCTTGATGCCCAGGTTGCGGCTGGCCCTGGCGCACCATATCAGTTGCTCCACTGCCCACGCTTGCCGCGCCTTTACGTTCCCCGCCAGTTCCGGCGGAGCAAAGCCCTCCAGCATCACGTCGTACGCCGTATGACTGGCCACCAGTTGCCCCTGCAAGTGCGTCGCCAGTTCGGTAATCTCCAGTCCGTGCTCTGCGGCAACGCCCTTGAACTGGTCGCAATAGTCCTTGCTCTCCGCGGCTTGTTTCAGGTCGATCACCCTCCGGTCCCACGCCGGAATCTGGATACCCACAAAGCCCAGTCCTGCAGCCCAGCGGGCCAGGTTTTCCAACGTGTTGAACGGCGCGGCATCGCCGGCAAATTGCGCTAGATAAATCGCCGGTCCCTTGATGGTTTTCATGATGTCTCCCCTAAAAACGGCAGAACAACTTAAAACTCAACCCAGCTTTCAGCGCGGCTGCTCTCGATGGTGCGCTCAATGTACCTCATGCCGCGCACCGCGGCCGCAATCCCCGGCAGCGTCGCAGGCAGAGGGTTTGCCTGCCCCTTCTTCCAGGCCAGCAACCCATCGGCAAACTCGCGATAGAGCACTGCAAACGCCTCCAGATACCCCTCGGGATGCCCCGCTGGCACACGAAACGTATTCCGTGCGCTCTCGCTCAGGTAGCCCGTCGCCGCGTGACGAATCTCCTCCGGCCCATCCTGCCATTTCACCCACAGCCGGTTCGCATCCAGGTGCCGCCAGTCCAGAGAGCCGTTCTCGCCGTAGATGCGCAGCCGCATCTCGTTCAGTTCGCCCGCGGCCACCTGCGAGGCGCACAGAGTGCCCGTGGCGCCGTTCGACATCCGCACAAATGCATTGCAGTCGTCGTCCAGCCGCCGTCCCTCCACCACCGTATGCAGCGCTGCGTTCATGCCCGTCACTTCAATCCCGCTTACATATTCCAGCAGGTGAAACGCATGCGTGCCAATGTCGCCGATGCAACCGCCGCGCCCGTTCTGTGCCGGGTCCGCGCGCCACGCCGCCTGCTTGTTCCCGCTGTTTTCCACGTTCTTGCTCATCCACCCCTGAAAATACTCGACAGCCACCTTGCGAATCTTTCCCAGTTGCCCGCTCGCGCAGATCTCCCGCGCCTCGCGCACCATTCCATAACCGGCATACGTGTGCGTCAGCCCGTACGGAAGCCCGGATTTCTTCACTGCGGCCTCGAGCGTCAGCGCCTCCTCGTAATTCATCGTGGCCGGCTTGTCGCTCATTACCGGAAGCCCCGCCTCCAGCGCTGCCAGCGCCACCGGCAGGTGCAAGTGATTCGGCGTCACAATCGACACAAAGTCAATCCCGTCCGCCCGCTTGCTCTCCGCCGCAATCATCTCCCGGTAATCCGCATAGGCCCGTGCCGGATCGATCTTGTACGTTTCGCCCGCCGCGCGCGACCGCTCAGCCGACTGCGAAAAGGCTCCCGCCACCAGCTCGATCCTGCCGTCCATCTCCGCGGCAATGCGATGCACCGGTCCAATAAACGCACCCGGGCCGCCGCCCACCATACCCATGCGCAACTTGCGCTGCTCTGCCATCGCTTCCCTCTCCTCTGCGGCGCCACCTGAGCCTGCGCCAATCTCTCGTGAGCCAGTCTACACCGCGCGTCACTGCCTCAGCTTCACAGCATTTCCACCGCTGCCGGCCACCACCGCTTCATACGCACCAGCGCTGTTGCGCGTCAGCACAAGATCGGCGGGCTGGCGCAGCCGCAGCACTTCACGGCCGTCGCGCTTGAGCGCCCCGCACTCGCCACATGCCAGCTTCTCGATGCTTCCGCGTGCGCTCGCCTTCAGCGCAAACACGCCCACATAGGTTCCGCTGAACCGATGTCCGTTCACGTCCACGGCAAACGGCTTCGGCTGATTTGTCTCCAGCGAAGCCAGATCGGTAAGAACGACGCTGCCGTCTTCGAGTTCCCCGCCTGTGTCGCGCAACAGGGATGGCTTCACGCCAAGCTCTGTGATCTTGTCCACGCTGAACTGGCGCACCCGCGCCCGCGCGGCAATTCTATCGAAGATTTGCCCGACAGGTTCCCCGTTAAAGTCGCGCGTGGCCTTGCCCTCCAGCATCAGCGCGCCGCCCTGCTGCGTATATCGATCGAGGAAATCGAGTGTCGTCCGCTTCGCAAATTGCGGATAGAGATAAACGACCGCACGAAAGGTATGACCGTTGAGAACAGGGCGATTCTGGTCATCCAGCCGGAATGAGCCGTTGTCGATCAGGTCGCTCGGAACTACAGCACATCTGTAGCCCGCATTCCACACTGCCTGCACCTTCTCTTCAATGTGCAGCGATGCATTCAAATCAAACTCATTGCGCGCGCCCTCATCGGGATACCAGTTGAGCAGCGAGGGCATTCCAAAAACAACCAGCAGCGGCAGCTCTGGCGCGGCCGGATCAAAGCGATTCAGAAGCCGTATCTTCCGCTCCACCGGATTCTGTTGGGTAAGAAACGCGTCTTTTGACAGGTCCACGCCCCACCGCCCCGTGTCGTTGTAGCCGTGGTAGTGCTGCCGCGCGTCGAAGCGCGCATCGTTCATGGCCTTCACCGCGAAGCGATGCATGTCCCTTCCGTAATACTGGTCGTACATGATCTTGCCCGGATGCGCCACCAACAGTCCCATGCGCAACGGCAGCGAAAGGTCTTCATCGCTCATCCCGTACTGCCGCGGAATCGTCCACCAGTTCAGCCCTGTCGCCCACGCCTCATCGTTGGTAAAGTGGTTGTGAAATGTATTATGGATTCCCGCAAAGTTCTTCTCGCCGAAAACCTTCCGCGAGTAGTCGTAAAACTCCTGTTCGATTTCGAGCGGCCCCTTGCGCAGAAAATCCCAATAGATGTCGATCGCACGGATGCGTACTTCCGGATGTCCCGCCGGAGCGTAGCGCGTCTCAAAGAGCGTCTGCGTCAGCGATCTGCCCGTCTCCTTCTCAAAGCGCACGCTGAAGGCCCGACCGGAAAAATGCCCGCGAAATGGCGGCTTGGGATGCATCGGCAGCCGCATGTAGCCGAACTCGTCCTGCGCCGTGCCGTCCAGCGGAACATCGCGATACTGATCCACGGCCTCGTGAACCCAGCGCGTATAAGCATCGCTCATCAGGTCCAGCGCGTTGAACCACGTCGTGGTCATGGCAAAGACGCTGTACCCCGCGTACCGCGCTCCCAGGTCGACCGTCACGTTCATCGCTCCCGGCCCCGCTTCGGCGCTCCTAGCCTGCGCAGTCACATCGCTCAGAGTGGCCGCGTCATACTCCCCATCGCCCGTCTTACGAAACACAACCACGCGCAGCATCTCCGTCTTGAGCGGCTTCGCCGACCGCATCTTCACCACGGGTGTCACGCTTCCGCGTCCGCCCGCGTCCAGCGTCTCCTCCGCTTCGCCCACCACCGTCTGGTCGTCGTTGAGCGCAAATGTCCGTATCGTGTCCACATTCTGCAGCGGCAGCGACAAGCCGATGCGCAGCCCCTTCGCGTGGCCCTCCCTTACAATTCCCGCGACGGCCGTGTGGCCCTCCGGGCTGTCCATAAAGTCCACGCCCTCCCGCGCTGTCAGAAACGGAAAATCGAAGACCGAGTCCCGCATCATATGGTCGACATCCAGGCGGTAGTGCTCGGGGGCCAGCGTCTGCGGCGTTACAAACCAGTAAAGCAACTCAGGATAATGCCCGTTGCGAATGGGGTTCTCGTACCGCGTCTGCACTACAATGTTTTTCCCCGACTGCGCCGTGCAAGCCGCGGCCGCCATCAAAAATACACAGACTCCAAGCCTTACCGTTCGCATCCTGCTTTCCTTCTCTCATCCATACAACGCAACCCGGAACCGGATTGCCGCGATAACTCACGAGCCTATCAGCCGGTTGCCCCATCGTCCAGCCTGTGCACAAAGGGCTTACTGGCGCTCCGTTCCACTTGTAAATCCCGCTTCTTGCCGCACCCTCCAGACTTCGCCCCTGCGCCGCCCGTCACAGTTTGCAGATGCAGCAATGAGCTAAACTGTTTAGGTCCATGAATACGATCACGATTCCCGATTCTCAACGGCGCTGGGATTGCCTCAGCCTTGGCGAAGTGATGCTTCGCCTCGATCCAGGCGAAAGCCGCATCCATGCCACACGGCAGTTTCAGGTGTGGGAGGGGGGGGGGGAGTACAACGTGGCGCGCGGCTTGCGCCGCTGCTTTGGTTTGCGCACCGCCATCGCCACAGCGCTCGCCGAAAATCCGGTGGGCCGCCTCGTGGAAGACCTTATTTTGCAAGGCGGCGTCGATTATTCCCTGCTGAAATGGATCCCTTACGACGGCGTTGGCCGCACGGTGCGCAACGGCCTCAACTTTACTGAGCGCGGCTACGGTGTACGCGCCGCGGCCGGATGTTCGGACCGCGGCCATACCGCCATCGGCCAGGTCAAGAGCGGCGATTTCGACTGGGAATCCATCTTCGGCGCCGGCAACGGCTCACGCTGGTTTCACACCGGCGGAATTTTCGCCGCGCTCTCCGACTCCACGGCCGAGGTGGCCGTAGAAGCCATGGACGCCGCCCGCGCCAACGGGACTCCCGTTTCCTATGACCTGAACTTTCGCGATTCGCTCTGGAAGTCCATCGGCGGCAAGGCCAGGGCGCAGGAAGTGAACCGCGAGATCGTGCGCAAGGTCGATCTGCTGCTCGGCAACGAGGAAGACTTCTCCGCCATGCTCGGCGTCGCCATTCCCGGCGTCAGCGAGGACTTTGCCGAGCTGCCCATCGCCGGCTACGAAATCATGCTCCGCGAAGTGGCCTCTCTCTATCCCAACCTGAAGCTCATCGCCAGCACCCTGCGCACCGCGCACTCGGCCAGCAGCAACGGCTGGGGAGCTATCGCTCTTTATGAAGACAAGATTGTTCACGTGCCGCAGAAGGACATCGACATATACGACCGCGTGGGGGGAGGCGACAGTTTCGCCTCCGGCCTGATCTACGGTTTATTGGCCGGCAAGCCCATCGACTGGGCTGTCCGCTGCGGCGTGGCCCACGGCGCTTTGGCCATGACCACTCCCGGCGACACCAGCATGGCCAGCCTGGCAGAAGTTGAACGCATCATCAAAGGCGGGTCGGCGCGCATCGCCCGTTAAGCGCGCCGGCACTGCAAGAGGACAAAATGCCCGAAACTACACAGGAAACCATTGAACGCGTCGGACTCATCCCGGTGCTGCGCGCCCGCAATGCCGCTCAGGCCCACACCATCGTCAAAGCCATGATCGCCGGCGGCGTCACCGTTGTTGAAGTCACCATGACCGTGCCCGGCGCCATCGACCTTCTCAAGGAACTCAAGCAGGAATACGGTTCCGACCTGTTGCTCGGTTCCGGCACCGTGACCACCGCCGAACAAGCCCAGGCCACCATCGAGGCCGGCGCGGAGTTTGTCGTCAGCCCCAGCCTGCACCTTGAAGTCATCGCCAAAACCAAGGCTCTCGGCAAGCTTTCCATTCCCGGTTCGCTCACGCCAACTGAGGCCATCACCGCCTGGAATGCCGGCGCCGACTACGTCAAAATTTTTCCCTGCTCGGCGGTAGGAGGAGCCAGCTACCTGAAGGCGCTTCTCGCGCCGTTCCCGCACCTCAAGCTGATCCCCACCGGCGGCGTTACGCTGCAAACGGCTGAGGGTTTTCTCCGCGCCGGAGCCCGCGCCCTCGGTGTCGGCAGCGACCTGGTCAGCCTCGCCGCCGTCGATGCCGGACACCCGGAAACCATCACGGAAACCGCCAAGTCGTATTTGAAAATCCTGGCCGAGGTGCGGAAACAGTAGCAAGTCAGTGATTTGAACGGGAGTCCATATCATGACCGATCCGGCTTCATCCGCTCCTTATCGAGACCGCGCCTTTCGCCTCGACGGCCGCCATGCCCTGGTCACCGGCGGAGCCAGCGGCATCGGCGAGGCCACGGTAAAGGAACTGGTCCGCGCCGGCGCCTTTGTCTGGATTGCCGACATCAACGTGCCCGCCGCCGAAGCGCTGGCCAACACCGTAGGCTCGTCCAGCGCCCTCCATCTTGACGTGACCAGCCCGGAGTCCATCGCCGCCGCCGTGGCGCGGATCGGCCGCCTCGACCTGCTGGTGAACAACGCGGGCATCGGCCATGTTGGCTCCATTGAAACCACTGAGCCCGAGGACTTCGACCGCCTGCTCAACGTCAATGTCCGCTCGGTTTACCTGGTCACGCGCGCCTTTCTCCCTCTCCTCCTTGCCAATGCAAGCCAGTCCGAAGAAGGAAAAGGCACAATCGTCAACATCGGCTCCGTCGCCGGCATGGTCGGCATCAAGCAGCGCTTTGCCTACTGCGCCACCAAGGGCGCGGTCCTCGCCATGACCCGCCAGTTGGCGGTCGAGTATCCCAGAACCCTCCGCGTCAACGCCATCTGTCCCGGCACCGTGCAGACGCCTTTTGTCGAGGGCTATCTGGAAAAGTTCCATAAGCACAACAAGGAAGAGATGCGCGCCGAACTGCGCGCCCGCCAGCCCATCGGCCGGCTGGGGCTGCCTGAAGAGGTTGCGTCCATGGTCCGATATCTGGCCACGGACGAAGCGGCCTTTGTCACCGGCTCGCTGATGACCATCGACGGCGGCTGGACAGCCGCATAACGCGGGGTCTGTGTTCTTTTCGAATTCCTCCTCAGGAGAAACAGATGAAGCTGGTTTCCTTTTCCACGGCCGACGGCAGAGTCCGTCCCGGAGCTCTCGAAGGCGACGCCGTTCTCGATCTTTCCTTCGCCTACGCCAGTGCGCTTGCCGTCGTAGCCGCCGGTCTCACTTCCGCGCCCCATGCGCCACGGTTCCCGCTCAGCGAGGTCAAGCTGCACGCCCCGCTGGCCAACCCGCCGCGCGTCTTCGCCATTGGCCTCAACTACCGCGATCATGCAATTGAATCCAAGATGGCTCTGCCCACCACGCCGGTGGTGTTCTTCAAGCTGCAAACCGCCATTGTCGGCCCCGGAGAGAATATCGTGCTGCCCAAAAACTCCACGCAGCCCGACTACGAGGCCGAGTTTGCCTTCGTCATCGGCAAGGGCGGCTATCGCATTGCCGCCTCGGCGTGGCGCGAGCATGTCTTCGGCTACACGATCGTCAACGATGTGAGCGCGCGCGACGTGCAACTGGCGACCTCGCAGTGGTCCATGGGCAAGAGCTTTCCCAGCTTCTGCCCGATCGGTCCGGCCATCGTCACCGCGGACGAGATTGCCAACCCGCACGAGCTGGCCATCGGCCTGAGCATCGACGGCGAGGTTCTGCAGAACTCGAACACGCGCGAGTTGATCTTCAAGATTCCAGAGCTGATCGAGTACCTGTCATCCATCACGCCGCTGCTGCCGGGCGACATTGTCTCCACCGGAACGCCTTCGGGCGTTGGCCTTGGGCGCACGCCCAAGCGCTGGCTCAAACCCGGAGTGACCGTCACCATCACGGTGGAAGGACTTGGCTCGCTGACCAATCCGGTCGTGGCTGAGTAAGCCAGAGCGAAACCATAGCTACGCGCTAAAAAGGCAGCGATTTTTGATGCGAAAAAGGGCATTTTTTGACGAAAAAGGGGCTTTTCTGGCTAAAAAGTGGCCAAAATCGAGGGTTTGGTGTTACTGAAAAGTAACGATGCAGATTTTACAAGTAGTTCATTTCAAGTAAGTTATAAGATTCTATGCCGCGAAAAAGTGCGTGAAAAATGAAAAAATGAAAAATCGGGGGTGGAATACCCATTTTATCCCCCCCTCCTCCTTGCGCATTTCCTGCAATCTGAAACACACTCCATTGCCTCTCCAGTATGCGGCATCGGATGGTAATGATCTGCAAAAACAGGGAACAGTGGTCAGTGGTCAGTTGTCAGAATGACAGCGAGGATGGGGCGGCGGCAAGCTCGTCAGGGCGCGAAAAGCGGGTTTTGTTGCCTCAAAAAACGTTGAATTTTGCCTTAAAAAGCCTGATTTTGACGTGAAAACCGGTGAATTTCAGGCCCTGCCGGAGACCTGGAAAAGACGCTGCGAATGACGTTTAAAGCTTTTATTATGAATATGGTACGGTTGGATTTGGCGGATTTTTGTGTTGTGCATTTGTGCGTAATTTTGCGTATTTTGCGCGGAATCGAGTGCATCGTGATTTGGACTGTAAGGTGCTGATTTTGAATAGCTTGCGGCGTTTTTGGCAGCGGGTGGAAATCGTGCGAAGTGACAAAACGCGGGAGCGGGGGTTCGTGGATTCCCTGGTGCCCAACTGCGAGGCACCAGGGGCACCCGCACCCGTGATCTTTCAAAACAGTGTGCGGGGATGGGTTCGTGGACTCCCGCCCAGTCGCCTATCAGCCGATCCGACGGTGGAACAACGTCTTGATCATCTACAGGCACCCGCCGACTCGCTAACTTGCAATTCTCATAGACGGCGCAACAAACCGGGATTCAGGGTCTGGCGGGGTCTCTGAGGGCCAGGAGGCCCTCAGAACAGCCGGCCGGGAGGCCGGCGCTACAATTTTGCTGCGACTGTGAGATGCCGGCTTAGCCTGCCGCCTGGCTGGGCTTGTGGTCCCCGCCAAACCAGGCATACAGGGCTACGCAGGCAAAGCAGGTGACCGGGACCAGGTAGGCCGCCGGCAATCCGCTGGCATCGCGCAGCACGCCCATGACCTTGGTGAGCGCCGCACCGCCCAGAATGGCCATCACCAGCAGCGATCCGGCCGTCTTGGTTTCGTCGCCCATGCCTTTCAGGCCCAGGGCAAAGATGGTGGGGAACATGATGGACATGAAGAAGCTGGTGGCCAGGATGCAGCAGACGCCGAGCCAGTTTGCCTGGGTGACGCCGATCAGTCCGAGCACCACGTTGATGACCGCATAGACGCCGAGCATGGAGCGCGCATGGAAGTGGCGCATGAGCCACGCCGAGCTCAAGCGGCCCACGGCAAACGCGGCCAGGGTTCCGGTGAGCATGTAGCCGGCGGCCTTGTCGCCCAGCCCGGTTGAAGACCGCACGTAGAGGATGAAGTAACTCCAGGTTCCGACCTGAGCGCCCACGTAGAGGAACTGGGTGAGCACGGCCAGCACAAAGTGGCGCTGCCAGAGGCTGACGTGCCGCGGCGGCCCCGCATCCGGGCGGGAAGCGTCTTCCATTTTTGTATCGGGAAACTTGGTAACCAGCACCATCAGCGCCCAGAGGAACGCGACCGTTCCGAGCACCAGGTAGGTTGGAACCACGCGCAGCGTTTCGGCGTGCAGATACGACATCCGGCTTGCCGCCGACTCCGCGCCAGTCAATTCCACGCCGGAGAAGATGAACACGGTGCCCACCAGGCCCGCGGTGATCGAGCCCAGCGGATTGAAGGCCTGCGAGAGGTTCAGGCGGCGCTCGCTGGACTCCGAGGGCCCCAACTGCGCGATGAACGGGTTGGCCCCGGTCTCAAGAAACGAGAGCCCGCAGCCGATGACGAACTGCGCGGCCACAAAGTAGTGGTACACGCCGGCATGGGCCGCCGGCCAGAACAGGAAGCAACCGCTGCTCATGAGCAGCAGGCCGGTGAGCAGGCCGGTTTTGTATCCGTAGAGGCGCATGATCTGGCCGGCGGGAATGGCCATGAGGAAATAGCCCACGAAGATGCCCACCTGCAATTGCGATGCGCCTGACCCGCTGATCTCAAACGACTTCATGAACTGGCGGATGAGGATGTCAGTAAGATTGTTCGGAATCGCCCAGAGAAAGAAGAGCGGAGTGACGACGAGAAACGGAATGAGGCGCCCGTGCGGAATCAGCGGAGCTTGAAAATCATCGTCCGGTTTCGCCTGTCGATCACGAATCGGCCCAACAGAAATGCTCAAAGTTCTTGCCCTCCAGAAACGGTCAACGCGCTGCGCCGGAGAAGCCGCCTCGCATTAGAGCGCACGCAAATCGCCTGCAGATCGTTTCACCAGTTCTACTCAATCACCGTACCCGATGGCAAATCGAAGGGCGAAATCGCGCTGGCGCAGGACCACAATGCGGTTCAGAGCACCCGGCCCAGCCAATTGCCGGTGTGCGAGAGCAAACTGGCGGCAATCTCTTCCGGCGGACCCTCGACCACGATATGCCCGCCGCCTTCACCGCCCTCCGGACCCAGGTCGATGACCCAATCCGCGCACTTGATGACGTCGAGGTTGTGCTCGATGACGATGAGCGAGCCGCCGCCGTCAATGAGCTTGCGGAAGGCGGTGAGCAGCTTGGACACATCGTCGAAGTGGAGGCCGGTGGTGGGCTCGTCGAGGATGTAGAGGACGCGGCTGGCCTGCGAGGGCTTGGCGGTGGCGTTGACCGCGCGCACCTGGGACAGATGAGCCGCCAGCTTGACGCGCTGCGCCTCGCCGCCGGACAGCGTGGTGGCCGACTGGCCCAGGCGCAGGTAGCCGAGACCGATCTCGTCGAGCACGGCCAGCTTATCCAGCAGCTTGGTTTGCCCGGCGAAGAAGCGCAGCGCCTCTTTGACCGTCATCTGCAGCACATCGTGGATGTTCTTGCCCTTGTACTCCACCTGCAGCACCTTCGCCTGGTAGCGGGTGCCGTTGCAGTCCTCGCAGGGCAGCTCCACATCGGCCAGGAACTGCATCTCCACGGTCACCGTGCCGTCGCCCTCGCAGGTGTTGCAGCGGCCGCCGGGCACATTGAAGGAAAAATGTCCGGGGGTGAGCGAAAGGCGCTTGGATTCAGGCTGCGCGGCAAACAGTTCGCGGACCAGATCGAAGCCCTTGATGTAGGTAATGGGATTGGAGCGCGGGGTGCGGCCGATGGGCGTCTGGTCCACCAGCACCACGTCGTTGAGCCGCTCAGTGCCGGTGAGCGACTTGAACACGCCGGAGGGGTCGGAGCCATCGCTCTGCCCGAGGGCGCGCGCCACGGCACGATAGAGAACCTGGTGGACGAGGGTGGATTTGCCGGAACCGGAGACGCCGGTGATGGCCACCAACATGCCGAGCGGAATCTCCACGTCGAGCCCGTGCAGGTTGTTGGCCTCGGCGCCGCGCAGCACCAGACGCTCCCTGCCCGGCGTGCGCCGCCGCGTGGGAACCGGAATGGAAATCTTGCCGGAAAGATAGCGGCCGGTCAGCGAGTTGGTGTTGGCCTCAATCTCCGCCAGAACCCCTTCCGCCAGCAGCTTGCCGCCGAACTCGCCCGCGCCGGGGCCGAGGTCGAGCAGATGATCGGCGGCGCGGAGAATGTCGGCGTCGTGCTCGACAACGAGAATGGTGTTGCCCAGGTCGCGGAGTTCCTCAAGGATGTGGATGAGCCGCGCGGTGTCGCGCGTGTGCAGGCCGATGGAAGGCTCGTCGAGCACATAGAGCGCGCCCACCAGGCGCGAACCGAGCGAGGTGGCCAGTTGAATGCGCTGCGCCTCGCCGCCGGAGAGCGTGGAAGCCAGCCGGTCAAGCGTGAGGTATTCCAGCCCCACGGCGTCAAGAAAACTGAGCCGCTGACGGACCTCGTGGAGGATGGGGCCGGCAATTTCGTCCTGCATGGGCGACAGGGTGAGCGCGTCAAAAAACGCCTTGGCCTGGGCAATGGTGAGCGCGGCTGCCTGGCAGATGTTCTTGCCGTTGATGCGGACGGAGCGGGCCTCGGCCCTGAGGCGCTGGCCGCGGCAATCCGGGCACTCCGCGTAGCCGCGATACTTGCTCAGCATGACGCGGACGTGGAGCTTGTACTTCTTTTTCTCCATCTGCGCAAAGAAGCCGTAGACGCCGGCGAAGCCGCCCTTGCCGCGCAGCACAGCCTCGCGCGCCGCCTCAGGCAGGTCGCGCCAGGGCACGTCGAGCGCCACACCGAGCTCCGGCGCCTGCTTGCGCAGTTCGCTGTACCAGGGGCGGTATTTGGGCCGGTTCCAGGGGTCGATGGCGCCATCGGCCAGGCTCAGGCCCTTGTCGGGAATCACCAGGTTGAGATCGAAGTCCACGGTGTTGCCGAATCCCTGGCAGCGCGGGCAGGCGCCGTAGGGATTGTTGAAGCTGAACAGCCGCGGCTCCGGCTCCTTGCCGGGGCGATGGCAGCTTTTGCACTCATACGCGCCGGAGAAACGATGGCGCTTGCGCTCCTGTGACTCATCGCGGGGAACTTCTTCGAAGATGACCTCGCTAGCCTCGCGATAGGCGATTTCGGCGGCGTCCACAATGCGCGCGCGGTTCTCGGCGCTGACCACAACCCTGTCCAAAAGGACGAATACGGGGAGCGTGAAGTCAAGATCGAGCAGCGACTCGGGCGTGGAGAACTCGAAGATGCTGCCGCGCTGATAGAGGCGGTTGAAGCCGCCGGCGCGCAGTTCGGCGAGCCGGGCCTTGAGGGTTTCAGTGTGCGGCGAATCGCCGCCCGTGACCACCGGCTTGACGGCAGCCTTTGCGGCAGCCAGCACCGGCCGCCCGGCAGCTTTGGCCGGCTTGGCCGCGGTTTTGGATACGGACTCCGGCGAAGGGGTTGCGCTGACCACCGGGAACAGCACATTGAGGCGCGTTCCCTCGCCCAGGCCGAGCGTGGCCTCGGCCACCTCGTCCATCGAGTCGCGCTTGACCAGGCCGTCGCAGAAGACGCAGTGGACGGTGCCGCAGCGCGCATAGAGCAGGCGCATGTAGTCGTAAATCTCAGTGGCCGTGGCCACGGTGGAGCGGGGATTGCGCGTGGTGTTTTTCTGCTTGATGGCGATGGCCGGGGCGAGGCCGTCAATAAAGTCCACATCGGGCTTTTCAATGCGCTCAAGAAACTGGCGCGCATAGGACGAGAGCGACTCCACATACCGCCGCTGCCCCTCGGCATAGATGGTGTCGAAGGCCAGCGAACTCTTGCCCGACCCCGACACGCCGCTGATCACCGTCAGCTTTCCGTGCGGAATTTCGCAGGAGATGTTCTTCAGATTGTGTGTCCGCGCGCCGCGGATGATGATGGCATCGTTCAACGGATTCAATGGGAAAGCACCGGGAAGAAGTTGGCCCGCCGCGACTCTGCTCCCTCAGTGAGGCTCAGAGCGCAAACAGCCATTCTTTATTATAGGGTGCGGAGCGGCCGTGGGAATTTGACCGGGTGCAATCCGCAAGAGAAGAGCGATTGCCCGGGCCTTGATTCGAGCAACATACGCAGGGTCAAGCCGCCAGGGTCAAGCTGCGCGGGCCGAAACCAGAAACAGATTCGACGCCGGAACCTCTTCCCTGCGGTCAAACACGCCCGCCAGACCCATCAGCACCTCAGACGCGCAGGCCGGACACTGCATCGAGTTGTTGCCCACGGCATTGCAATCCTGGCACAGGTAAGCCGAGTTGAGCGGGATATAGTTCTGCAGTTTGGCGGTCATGGAATCACCTTATTCTGGAGCCTTCCGGTTCCTTCACTGCGCCCTGGATCTGGATTGAAAGTCCCGGAATGCCCACTATTTTGTAAATAGATTGCTGTTTTCCTTGTCATACTTCTGTACCGTCTTTGCGGCTTTCACCGCAGCCGCTTCGGCCACGCGGTCAATCTTCTGCTTTGCGGACGATTTAGAGACCGTCTCGTCTTCAACCTTTGTCTCATTCGGATTTTCAAATTGCTCAGGCATGTTTGTTCTCCTGTTGCCACTATGACGATTGTTTGCAGAAATGAATGGTCACTAATGCTCGCCCAGGCCGATTGTTGTCCGATTGCCATCTTTATCCGATTTCCGTGCTCGCCCAAACGCGTCGAACCCTTAGCATCCTCAATGGTCTACCGCTAAACTGGTATGTGAGGTATTTCGTGCTTCGTTTGGTTCCATGCGTTCTCCTTCTTGCCGCGGCTGCAGGATTCTCGCAATCGCCTTATCCGGTACTTGAAGCGCAGTCGCCGGCCAGCGCGCCCGCGCAGGCCGCACCGGCTCCCGTGGCGGACCAGGTTCAGGACGCCGAGGCGGCCATTGTGAAATCCGACTGGAAGGGGGCCGGGGCCAAACTGGACGCCTGGCTGGCCGCCAACCCCACCGATGCGCGCGCCCTGTTTGACGCCGGCTATGTGGCCGACTCACAGGACCGGCCAGACGATGCGGCGGGCCTCTATCGGCGCGCCCTGGCTGTCAATGCCAAGTCTTTTGAAGCGCATCTGGCGCTGGGCCTGCTGCTGGCGCGGCAGGGCAAGCAGAACGAAGCGCGTCTCGAACTGGCCGCGGCCACGGCCCTGGACCCCGGAGACGCCGGCCCTGAACTGAAAGCCCGCGCCTGGCGCGCCCTGGCCGAGATCGACCGCAATTCAGACCCCAACGCCGCCTCCAACGACCTGCTGGAAGCCCTGAAACTGACGCCCGAGACCCTGGAAGATACGCTGATGGCGGCCAGCATTGCCGACCAGGCCGGCCAGCCGGACGCAGCCGAAGCCGCCTACCGCCGGGTGCTGGCCAAGGACGCCAAGAACGCCGCGGCCAACGCCGGACTGGTCCACCTGCTGATTGAACGCAGGCAATTTCCCGAGGCGGAGACGCTGCTTCGCGCCGCCCTGGCCGATGCCCCGGACGACCCGGTTCTGACCGCGCAACTGGCTACCGTGCTGACCGCGCAGGACAAGGCCGAGGCCCTGCCGCTGCTGGAAAAGCTGCATGCAGCGCACCGCGAAGACGCCAACATTACCCACATGCTGGCCGAAGTGCGGGCCGAAGCCGGAGACGCGGCAGGCTCGGACCAGCTGATTGTCCAACTGCTGGCGGCCGCTCCCGCGGACCCCGGCCTGCTGACCCGGCACGGCCAGAACCTGACCCACCTGTTCAAGTACGCGGAGGCGGTTGCGGTGTTTACCAGGGCCGCCGAGGTGGACCCGGCCGATACGGATGCCTGGAGCGGGCTGGCGTATGCCTCCTCGCGCACCAATCAGCCGGCTATCACGCTGCACGCGCTGACCATGCGCTCAAAATACCTGCCGGAAAACCCCTCGACCCTATTCCTTTGGGCCACGGCCTACGATGCGCTGCACCAGCGGGCCCAGGCGATTGCGTATTATCACCATTTTCTGGACGCATCGGCCGGAAAACTCCAAAATCAGGAGTGGCAGGCGCGGGCACGTCTAAAATTGCTCGAAAACAAACAATAAAAGCGGGTATTATGTTCAAACTGGAGTGGTGGCTTCCTGGGCATCTTCCGCAAGGGCCGGGATTGCGCAGATTTTCCCCTTGCGCAATCTCAGGAAATGCTCCATAGTCACGGCACAAGGCGTTACCGCAACAGTGGAGGAATCCCCCATGCGGTCCAAATCCCCTTTGGCAGTCGCCGTCCTCATCACCGTCACCACGATCCCCCCTTGTGTGTACGGGGTAGACAACAAAAGTCCCAGTCAACAGAGCATTGACGCCCTGGCCGCCAGAGCCAGCCAGGCGCAGCCGCGCGAGCAGTGCTTTCTGTATGCCGAACTGGTGCAGCAGATGACCGAGTTGAGCCTGCGGCAATACGCCGCCGGCGATGCGGAGAAGGCCGCCGCGATGCTGAAGGACATCCAGCAGTTCACGCAGAAGATTCACCTGTCGGCGGCGAACGACGACAAGCGCCTCAAAAATGCGGAAATCCTTTTGCGCCATACCGCCTTCCGCCTGAACGAGATGCTGCACGCCAGCAGTTTTGAAGACCGCCCGCTGGTGGAGCAGACGCTGGCGCAGGTGAACCAGGCGCAGAATGAAGCCATGTTGCACGTCTTCCAAAAATAGAGGACGGCTCACCCCAGCTCTTTTCCACGCAGCCCGCTCTGTGATTCAATAGGTGCCCAGGAGCGTGACCTTCCATGACTCCCATGCGCTGTGTTGCCGCCGTTCTAGCCTGCCTGGTCTTATCCGCGCCTCTGGCTGCGCAAAAGGAAAAGCGCGAGCCGCTGACCAATGCACAGATTGCGCTCATCCGCGAATCCGGCACCGACCCCGGCTATCGGGTCAAGCTGTACGTGCAGTTTCTGAACGAACATGCCGATGCCATCAAGGGGCTGGGCAACCACGGCTACTCCGCCGCGCGCAACCAGCACCTGGAGAATGAACTCCAGGACTTGACCGCGTTGATGGACGATCTGGGGTCCAATCTGGATACTTACAGCGACCGTCACGCCGATATTCGCGCTGCCTTGAAGGCGCTGAACGAAGCCACTCCGCGCTGGATGGGCATGTTGCGCGCGCTGCCCGGGGAGCCGGACTTCGACCTGGCCCGCAAGGAAGCCATCGAGAGCCTGGAGGACCTGACCGACCAGGCTACGCGCCTGCTCACCGAGCAAACCGCATACTTCAAGCAGCATCCCGATGAAAAGGGCCAGGACCGGGCAGAGCCGAAATAAGGCTTCCTTCCCCTCACGCTGTAATCTGTACTTGGTGACCGCAGAGATTGTTTCTATCTTCGAGCAGGAGTACAGGGCGTTGCGCCCCCGGGCGCCGATGCCTCCCATCGCGGTCCGGTTCCGCCGTTTCACATCGTTGAACACCACCATACGGCTGCGCGAAGGGCAGATTTTTGTCAGCCTTTCAGACCTGCTGGAGGGCGCGCCGGAATCGGCGGCGCACGCCATTGCCCACATTCTGCTGGCCAAGCTGTATAAAAAGCCCATCGACGCCACGCAGAACATGCGTTACAAGCGCTTTGCCTCCTCGGCGGCCGTCACCCGGCAAACCGAACTGATCCGCCACGCGCGGGGCAGCAAGCGTTTTACCGGACCCGAGGGCCGCTTTTACAACCTGGAAGAAGTCTTCGACACGCTGAATCTGCGCTTTTTCGGCGGCCTGCTGGGACGCCCCGAGCTGACCTGGAGCGAGCACATGGCCAAGCGGTCGCTGGGACATTACGATGCGGCGCACAACACCATCGTGGTGAGCCGCGTCTTTGACCGGCCCTCAAGCCCCCGCTACGCCATCGAATACCTGCTGTACCACGAGATGCTGCACCTGAAGCACCCGGTGAAGATGCGCGGCCTGCGCCGCTGCGTGCACTCGCGCGAGTTCAAGGCCGAGGAAGCGTGCTTTCCGCAACTGAAGGAAGCGCTTGCGTTTATCAAGCGGCTGTAGCGAAACGAGACACTCGGCTGTAGTGAAACGAGACAAGAAATAAGCAATGGCTTAGGGGCTGATCAGGCTTCGGAAAAAGCGTCTTTCAAGCCAAAAGCTCCGAAAAACATCCCTCACGGGCTAAAGCCCGTACCCTTCACTGGAGCGAGTTTTTCCGCAAGCTGTTAGGCCGGCTTCTGCACCGCCGCAGTCTCATCCGATTTGAAGGCGGGGCGTTTGGCAGCCCACCAGATGAGCGCGATACCCGCGACGACAGTTCCGGCGCTGGCCAATTGGGCGTTGGATAAGCCCCACAGAACCTTGGGGTTGCGGCGGATGAATTCAACCAGAAAGCGCGCCAGTCCGCTCAACACCAGGTAATGGCCCACAATGGCGCCAGTGCCGTGCGGCTTTCCACCGCGCCGCCACAGCCACCAGCCGATGAGACGGCCGGCCGCAAATTCGTAGAGGGGGGAGGGGTGCACGGGGACGAGGGTGGGCAAAATGCCGTTGGGGAAGCTCATGCCCCAGGGCAGGTTGGTCGGCAATCCATAGCAGCCGTCGCCGGAGAGAAAGCAGCCGATGCGCCCGATGCCGTAGCCGATGGCCGCCGACGGGGCAGCCAGATCCAGCGTCCGCAGGCCGCCGATCCGGGCCCACCAGCCCTGAAAGACCAGCGCCGAGATGCCGAAGATGAGTCCGCCATACCAGGCAAAGCCCGCCGAATCCCACAACACGCGCCAGCCCAGATCGCGAAACTCCATGGGGGTGTCGATGACGTGCCACAGCTTGGCGCCCACGATGCCCATGACCACGGCAACGGCCACCATGCCGACTGCGTCTGCCGTGGTTCCGTCGGAATTGAGGATGCGCGCGCGGCGGAAGCCCCGGTCCATGACAAAAGCCGCGGCCACGGCGGCCAGCCACAGCATCAGGCCAAAGGTGGGCAGGTTGAAACGCCAAAGGTGCAAAAAAGGCAACATGTCTTTCAAGTATAGCCGCGCGGGCAACCGCAGGAGCGTGCGCGGGCGCCGGCCTACAATTCAACGGCGATTTACACAGGTTTGCTTGCCGCACGGGCCCGTATTCAGGCGATACTGTGAGCATGGCTAGCACGAATTATCAAGGTCTCGAGGTTCTTTATACCCGTCAGCAGATCGCCGAGCGCGTGGCGGAGATGGGCGCACAAATTACCCGCGACCTGCAAGGCGAAAAACTGGTGATGATCGGCGTGCTGAAGGGCGCGGCGCCTTTTCTGGCCGACCTGTCGCGCGCCATACAGGCTGACGCCACCTTCGACTTTGTGGCCACGTCCAGCTACGGCAAGGGCCAGCGCTCCTCCGGCGCGGTGAAGCTGATCAAGGACCTGGACCAGCCGATCGAGGGGAAACATGTACTGGTGGTCGAGGACATCCTGGACACCGGGCTTACCCTCTCCTACCTGCGCAAGCTGTTCATGCAGCAGCATCCCAAAACCCTGCGCATCGCCACGCTGCTGGACAAGCCCTCGCGGCGTCTGGAAAAGATCGAGGCCGATTACGTGGGCTTCTCGATTCCCAACCTGTTCGTCATCGGGTACGGAATGGACTACGCCGAGCGCTACCGGAACCTGCCCGACATCTGCATCATGTCTCCCGACCATCCGGAGTAGTAATAAAATCAACATCATAGAAGTACATAGTCTGTCAAAATGGCATTTTGCAGGAAAAGTGTAGGATAGATTGCGCCATGGGTATGGCACGCAAACTGGCTCCAAACATCTTCACCGTCAGTGTTTTTACTCGCCACTCACCAGTCTGCCCGAAGAAGGACGACCACTATTGGCGCCGCTGCCGATGCATGAAAGCCCTCTATATCTATGAGCACGGTAGTGACAAGACCGTATCCGCCAAGACTCGTTCCTGGGAGCAGGCTGAGAAGATCGCCCAGGCAGAACGTGACCGACGCGATCCAGCCAAATCTGCCGGCCAAGCAGCAACAAGAACCGATCAGACAGGAGCGATCGTAGTCGATGAAGCCCTCAGGCTTTGGGTCGCTGGGCAAATAGATCAGTCGTACTCAACTTGCAAAACCTACCGTATCTTCCAGCGCAAGCTCTCTCGCTGGGCTGCAGAAAACGGAATGGAACGCCTGGGAGACATTACTGCAGCCCAACTCGACAAGTGGCGGGGAGAATGGTCCAAAAGTGCACCCCGCAAAGACGACCAGATGGGCCAGACAACTCAGCGCCAATTTCTCAGTCGGCCGAAATCATTCTTCCGTTGGGCATATGAGATCGAACACCTACCCAAGGACCCCTCAAAGGCCCTGAAGGCCATCAAATCTGGCGATGAGCAGACGATTCCCCTTGACCCGGAGCAGTACGAGCAAGTATTAGTTGCCACCGATCTTTATGATGCTGGCCGCAAGCGGCCCGCGGACAAGTATGGGCTTGAACTTAAAGCCATCTGTCTGGTTATGCGCTGGACAGGGCTCCGAATCACCGACGTGTTGATGCTACCTCGTAATGCCCTTGTAGGGAACCACCTCAACCTGAGCACCCAGAAGACGAGCGCCGCACTACCCCCATTCTCCCCGAGCATGTGGTTGAGGCATTGGAAGCGATCCGGCCGCGACAGGGCATGCACCCCGACTATTTCTTCTGGTCACGGAGATATCAGCCAGAGTCCTTGGGGAAGCACTGGGCCACTAGAATTCGTCTTCTCAATAAACACCTGTCGCTCACTGACGAGCAAGGGCTGCCGATGATGTTCCATTCGCACATGCTCCGGGATACCTTTGCCTTGGAGATGCTTCTCGCAGATGTGCCATTGTAGGATGTCAGCAGGATGCTATCCCACACGTCTGTCCGGGTCACCGAACGCCATTACGCGCCCTGGGTCAAACGCCGCCGCGATCAATTGGAAGACAAAGCCGTGGCAGCCATGCGCAGGATGGGCGCCACGTTTACCATGTGAGTTCGCTATTCCGGCGGGGCCCACTTTTCCTCCCTCGGTTATTACCTTAAATCCGGCAACTTGTGGTCAGTTCAAAATCGGCCACTTTGTATAGCCTGAGACGTGATTGTTTTACCTTGCCGCAGCGTGTTTGGGCAAGGCGAGCGACTAGCTTAGTATTATCAACAAGTTAGAGAACAAGGATGGCGCCGTAAATCGTTGAAAAGAGGCATAAGGAATCCTTATTGGACCTGTAAATGGACCTGCGTATTGCCATCGGGCAGACCATCAAGAACTTTTCTGCTCTCCTGCTGCCGAGTCCATGCCTCGGTCCTCGCGGATAGCATCCAACCACAGTTGCAGTGTCAAATCTTCTCGCTTGGGAACACCGAGCTGCCAGCGCAATTCCATGGTGTAACGCTCCTGAAGGATGTCGAGGTCGCGGGGAACGCTGCGTGCCAGAAAGCGTACGTCGTCGCGATCTTTCTGGCTGTTTCTCTCTAGTTTCGATAGAGCAAGGTCGTAGGGATCAAGAGCCATAAGATGGAGATTGTGGTAGGCGCCGGGATACATCTCGATGAGCCGATCCTCGTAGTTCTCAGGGATGACGGCAACGGCCACACGATCCAGGTAAATCCGGTATTTCTGATGCAGTGGCCCGCCTCGAATGCCAAGTTCCATCATAGTCTCGGCGGCAGCGCGCGGTGCAAGCTCAACGACATCGACATCCCCCGTGGGCCGTTCCAATCCATACAAAAGCGTGATGACGAAACCGCCAATGAAGTCGAGGCGCACGGTAGTATTGACTGCATCATCCAACTCCTTGAAGAAGGATTTCCACGGTTCCGGCGGCCGGTTAGAGAGTGACATGATCGAGTTGCTCCACAGTCAGGTCTGTCAGCAGATTCCAGTGTTCTGCCAGCTTCGGTCGATGCTCGCGCAGCCAAGCACGCTCGGCGCGTGTCATCGATTCTCTGCATAGAGTATCTTCTTTCGCCAGACGGGATGGCTCCAGCTTGGCCACGCGGTTGGCCAGATCCTTTTCCAACAGGGAGTTTCTATCTCTCGCGGCGGCCTGCCGCGCCAGCTCCACCACAAATCCCAACCGGTTCTGGCGATCCAGCAATTTTGCATTTGCAGTAAGCCAATCCCAGTTCAGGTGCGGATAGGCTAGGGGCAGCCATGCCAGCGCCTCTGTGACCCGCGAGTCCAAATCGTCAGAGTCCAGCGCCTCCATCAACAATTCCACCGGATTCAATCGGGCCGAACTGCGCAGATGCTCAAATCCCGGATAGCCCAAACCGCCCAGCGCCGCCTGGAAAAAACCGGGGTCGCGGGAGCGCGTCCGGTACTCCGCGAGAGGGAGCGCCGTAACGGGAACCTCCAATACCTCCACCACTCGCGAAGCTAGTTCGGAGGAAACGGCCCGCTCTCCACGTTCGACCATTGACAGATAAGCCTGCGTCACACCGAGCCGCTTTGCCGCCTGGGCTTGCGTCCACGAGGATGCATTGCGGGCGTTTTTAAGTTCGAGTCCGGTCATGCTCCAAATATAACACAAGATGTTATATTCCGCCACGATATGACTTGGACCCGGAGTGGGGCATCCCCTGCCGCTGTTTGGCTGAGAATGAATGACCTATGTCTCTTTAATTCGGTTTGTCGCCGATCAGTAATTCTCAATGGTCGCGCCCAGGGTGTTACGATGGTCGGTGTGAAATGATCAAATTCCTGAGGTGCGGAGTCATCGACATTTCTACAGGGGACCGGCGGCGTCAAGAAATCACTACACTCCCCTGCAAACATATCCCAGTTAACAACAGACCTATCGAATTCTCCGGCGGAAACGAAAAAGCGTAGCAGGGATTTCTACACCCACATAGAACTTCCATATCCAAATTCATCCCCGGCCCAGGGGCAGATCACCAGATCATTCATTGAATATGGAATGCGAATATTTCCCCCAAGCATGGAGGGCCACACCTGTCATCAGGCCTGGTAAACAGGAGCAAGGCTGAACTCAGGTGGCGCAGTATTGGGGCCGGCTGGGCACAGGTGGCGCAGTTTCTGGATATGTAAGGCTGACCGGTCCGGTACCGGAACAGCGATCAGGCAAGGCCGGAGCAAATTGGATGCAAGCGATTCATATACATGGAGATAGTTGAGTATATACGGTACTGGCGGTAGTGCTTTTCAAAAGCGGCAAATGATGGGAAAAGATGGTGTCCCCTGGTAATGCAGTTTTTCCAGATAATACGGATCCTTCAGCCAGCGCAGGGGATGAATGAGTGGATTGTGCTTCCACTTTTCTCCTTCAGATCCATAGAGGGAAACGTCCTCGGCATGGGTCTTGTGCAGGATGCTCCAGTGCGGGCGCCATTCCTTGATGCGTGCGCCTTCAAATGGAGTTGATCCCATCTCCCACCAGCGTCCGGCACGAATGGGAACAGGTTGCTCACCGGAGTAGATGTCGCGCAGCTCGCCGCCGGTTTTGCGCGAGCCAAGCATGCCGGGCACAAACGGCAGCATGGCCGCCAGCCCCAGCAGGGCTCCCTTGCCGGGGACACCCATTGCCTTCCATATCTGTCTGCTGTCTTCAACAGAGGCGATCTTCTTGCCGGTCGATGCCGCCCACTTGCCGACGACTTCCATGTCCGGAAGAATGCGGGAAGAAGCCTTGCGCAGGTCCTCAGTAGCGAATCCCTTGCCGCGGATTCCGAGAACCTTCGCGTAGTGATAGAGTCCACCCGCAATGGCGCCGGCTGCAGGAAGCGCCAGAGGACCGTACTGCGGCCCTGGAACAATGTTCTCTGAGGCATCTGTAACCGCCCGGCCGCCTGGCAGCATATCTGTCAGGTCTGCCCGAAGGACGTTGGCCTTGAGGCTTAATCCAGCTTCGGCAAAGAGTCTCTGAGGACGCTCTACTGCTTCGAGACCCGAGCTTGATGGTCGTAGTTTTGGTGCTGGACCCTTCTGAGTACATACTCAACATGAAGTTCAAATCAGCGCACCCCATTTCACTTGACAAGGGGTGCTTATCGGGAGTAATGAGTATATGTGTATGATGATTCGCAATCAACACGACCTCCGCCTGGCCAGCCGCCAGATCTGGGGCCGCATGTTCGGCCTGTTTATCCAGAAGGGCCGGGAGAAAAAAGGGTATTCGGTAGAGCAGGCGGCCCGCCTGGCTTGCATGGAGCCGGACATGTGAACTGCTTGCGAGGCCGGACAGGTTCCGGAGACCGCGGAGCGACTGCGGTCGATGGCCCGTGCCCTCGAGTTCAGCGAGGTGCAGTTCGACAACGTGATCCGGCTGTGCCGGGATGCCTGGGAGGGTTAACTTCGTGCTGTCGCCGCCCCGGCGTGTCCGGGGCGCTGGCCTCAGCTACTCAAAACCGCATACACTCACTCTCAGAGGAAGGGGGTGAGACCGATCAAGAAGCAGGAAGGAACAGGGATAAAGCGAGTGAACATCAACGTTGAAGTCAGTTTGCACAACGCCTTCAAGGCCGCAACCGCGGCGCAGGGCGTCGATATGACGACCGTGCTCATGCAGTTCATCCAGAACTACGTTGGCAAGTACGAATCCGCTACATCGAAGAAGAGCAGGCGCGCATGAAGCGCGCTGCGCTCTATATGAGGGTGTCGACGGTCGATCAGCACCCTGAGACGCAACTGCTGGACCTGCGCCAGATGGCCGGCCAGCGCGGCTATGAGATCGTCCAGGAGTACACCGACCGGATCTCCGGAGCGAAGGCGCGCCGGCCGGGCCTCGATCAGATGTTGGCCGACGCCCGCCGCGGCCGCTTCGATGTCGTTCTGGTCTGGGCTTCAGACAGGATCGCCCGGTCGACGAGGCACTTCCTGGAGGTGCTCGACGAGTTGAACCGGATCAACGTTGAGTTCGTCAGCTTCCGTGAGCAGATCGACACTGGCGGCCCGCTGGGCCGGGCCTTCGTGATCATCATCGGCGCCATCGCCGAACTGGAGCGCAACCTGATCATCGAGCGCGTGCGTGCCGGCATGCGGCGCGCACGTCTCGAAGGCCGGTCTATCGGCCGCAAGCCGCTGACACTGGACAATGCCGCCATCCAGCGCGATCGCTGCCAGAGCCTGCGTCAGATCGCCAAGGGCCATCGCATCTCGACGGCCACCGTGCAACGAGTCCTTCGAATGCCGCCGGTCCAAGCACAAATACTGTAAGCACTCGATAAATCAGCCTGAACCGGCATGTGACAAAAGGGGTCTGAAAACGCCCCTGCTAAACCAAACAAAATAAACAGCCGGATCTGACCGATCCGGCCGTGTCAAAAGGTGTGGGTTGTCACACACTAACCCCAAATGTACGGATGCTTCCACTATCTAATTCCGCCTCGATCTGACGTGATAAACCGACTGGATTCATCCTTGCAATGAGCACACAACAAATTTTTATGATTAGAGATACATCTCTTCACTGCAATTCCTGGGACCGTCGAGGCTAGCGCCAAAACGGCGAGTATCCCGTCCAACAGGCATGGTAGGCTGATGTTATGGGGGAAGTTCGCACATCCAGAACCTTCAGGCGCACAGCGCTTGCTTTTGGCTTATGCCTTCTCGCCTTTGGCTTTGCGATGGAAGCCAAGCTGGCCTGTTACAGTCCAGCGGGTGGCTCTGGCAGCGATATTGTGGCCGCAAAAGCACGTCCCGTTGACCTGCCTGAGGTTGTAACGCACGGCGTTCCCGCGCCCGATCCCGTCCATTCTCAACTATTAGTTGTATTCCTGGCGGGATTGAATGCCGAGCCCTTGTGGAAAGCAAATGTTCTGCCGGGACGCAATATCTTATCCAGCCGTTTATCTGTTTCTTCCGCGTCATATTTCTCTCCAAATCTCTATCTCCGCCCCCCTCCTATTCGCTAGCTCTTCTGGAATGCTGTTTTGAGTAATGCCTGCTGTTCTCTTGCAGGTGAGCCGTCCTGTTTATAGCTATGGATTCCAGCGAGGTTGTCCGTCATGTCTCTGCCGTCTCCGGTTCGGTTGCTGCCGTTTGTTTTTTTGTTCCTATTGGGAACGTTCAGCACAGGCTGCCATCGAACCCAATCGTCTGCCCAAATCACTTTGCCCGTTACGCCCGTTGCTCGCGTGGGGCGCACAACGCTTGCAAATCGGCTTGAAGTGGCGGGCGAGTTCCTGCCCTTTCAGGAAGTGGAGATTCATGCCAAGGTCACCGGGTATATCCGCAAAATCTATGTCGATATTGGCGACCGTGTTCATGCCGGGCAATTGCTGGCCGAGCTTGAAGTTCCGGAGATGACCGCGCAGGTGGAAGGGGCACAGTCCGTGGTGCAACGCAGCCAGGAGGATATCCTGAGCGCCAAAAGCGCGCTTGCGCGCACTGTAGCCGATTATGCGGCTCTGCACGCTGAGTACGACCGCCTTAAGCAGGCTTCCGAAGCACGGCCGGGTCTGATCGCGCAGCAGGAACTGGATGACGCAGAAGCCAAAGACTTGTCTGCAAAGGCGCAGGTTGAGGCTGCCCGGTCTGAACTCGCGTCCAGAGAGCAGGGGCTGGGCGCCGCGCAGGCCGACCATCGCCATTATGCTTCGCTTGCCGATTACTCCCACATCACAGCTCCCTTCGATGGCATCGTGACGTGGCGCTATGCCGACACAGGAGCGCTGCTTCAGGCAGGCACTTCGAATTCAGGGTCGATGCCGGCGATCAAGCTGGCACAAGTCAATATCCTTCGCCTCCGGCTGCCGGCTCCCGAAAGCCTTGCGGGATATGTACACATTGGCGACACGGCACGGATTCATGTTCAGGCCACAGGAGCGGAACTGACCGGAAAGGTGGTACGCACCACCGGCGAACTAGATCTCGCCACGCGCTCACTCCAGGTTGAAATCGACCTGGACAACAAGGATGGAAAGCTGACCCCTGGCATGTACGCCGATGTCACGCTCAACATTCAGCGCAGCGGCAATGGATTGACGATTCCCGTCGAGGCCGTGGATCGCAGCCAATCCGCCCCCTTTGCATTCGTGGTGAACCAGCAGGGCCATATCGAAAAGCGGACGCTGCGCCTGGGCATGGAAACGCCCAGGTTTATCGAGGTGATTGACGGCCTGCAAGAAGGAGAGCGCGTGGTTGTGGCGAACCTCTCCAGCTTCCAACCGGGCGAAGCCGTGGAAGCCCGGGAAGTGACAGCGCCAAATGGAAAGAACGATGCCGGAAGCGGGTCGGAGTAATTATGTCAAAATTCGCTCTGCGTTATCCATTCTTCATCATCATGCTTTGCATGATCATTGCAGTGGTCGGCTCTGTCACCGTGGTGCGCATGCCGGTGGATCTGTTTCCGGAGATCAAGATTCCGGTTGTGGTGGTGGCGACGTTTTACAACGGAATGCCGCCGGAGCAGATTGAAGCAAACATCACGAATCCCTTCGAGCGGTTCTTCACTCTGGGAAGCGGCATCGATCATATCGAGTCGCGCTCGCTGACCGGGGTAAGCCTGATTCGCGTCTATTTTCAGCCTGGCACGGATGCCGACGCCGCCGTCACCACCATCTCCAACCTGGCGATGGCGCAGTTGCGCCGCCTGCCTCCGGGCACGTTGCCGCCGGTCGTGCTCAAGTTCGATGCCTCCAGCCTGCCGGTTTGCCTGATAACGCTCAAGGGCGAAGGACTGAACGAGACCCAGTTGCACGACCAAGGGCAGTTCAATGTGCGCAACCAGATTGCGGGTGTGCCGGGAGCGTCTGTTCCACAGCCTTTTGGCGGCAAGTACAGGCAGATTCAGATCTATGTGGACCCTGTAAAGCTGGAGGCGCACCAGCTCAGTCCCATGGATGTGGTGCGCTCGGTGAACCAGGCCAACGCCATTTTGCCGGCCGGCGATGTGCGCATCGGCCCGCGGGATTTCAACATCTATACCAACTCGCAGTTCCCGACCACGGCTGAGATTGACCGGCTGCCGCTGCGATCGGTTGGCAATGGACAACTGCTTATCTCCGATATCGGCGAGGCAAAGGACGATGCCGCGATTCAGACCAACATCGTACGCGTTGACGGTCAGAAATCCGTTTATCTGGCAATCCTCAAACAGGGCGGAGGGAGCAATACCATCGCCGTGGTCAATGGAATTCGGGAGGCACTCAAGCACCTGCTCGACGTACCCAAGACACTTGTGACCAAGGTGGTTTTCGACCAATCAGTCTTCGTCAAGACAGCCATCTCGAACCTCGGCAGCGAAGGCGGCATCGGCCTGGTACTCACAGCGTTGATGATTCTCATCTTTCTTGGCAGCGGACGGGCGACCGTGGCCGTGATGCTCTCAATTCCGCTTTCGGCATTGGCGGCGTTTCTCATCCTCAACATGATGGGGCAGACGATCAACTCGATGGTGCTCGGCGGCCTGGCGCTGGCCTTTTCCCGGCTCATCGATAACTCGGTTGTAGTTCTGGAAAACATCTTTCGCCATCTGGAGATGGGCGAGTCTCCCGAAGAGGCGGCAGAGAAAGGCGGCCGCGAGGTGGCTCTTCCAGTTCTTGCCGCCACCTTCACCACCGCCATTGTCTTCTTTCCGGTTGTCTTCCTTTATGGCGTGAGCCGCTTTTTGTTCACAGCGCTGGCGCTTTCTGTGGTGCTTTCGCTCTTTGCTTCTTATGCAGTGGCTCTTACCGTGGTGCCGCTATTTTGCGCGCGCTTTCTTCGTGGCGCTCACATCCAGGATGTTCATCACAGCGGCGGCAACTGGTTTACGAGCTTCGTGCGCTGGTTCAATCGCCGCTATGACCGCCTGCTGATGCACTACGACATCACGGTTCGAAAGAGCCTGCTGAGGCCAGTTGCAACTGTTTCCGGAATCCTGGGGATATTCCTGTTGAGCCTCTGCCTCTTTCCCTTGATGGGACTTTCCTTTTTCCCCAGAACGGACCCCGGACAGTTTGTCATAAATGTGAAGGCGCCAAGCGGCACGCGGCTGGAAGTTACCGACCAATACATCGCAAAGGCTGAGGAGGATATTCGCTCCGTCATTCCGCCAGACGACCTGAGCATGATCGTCTCGAACATCGGCATCACGCCAGATTTCTCGGCAATCTATACCAGCAACTCCGGCCAACACACAGCGTTTGTGCAGGTAAGCCTGAAGAAGGGCCATAGCAAAAGCAGCTTTGCCTACATGAACCTGGTACGCGCCAAACTGCGGGGCGATCTGCCTGAACTTACAACCTATTTTCAGACGGGAGGCCTTGTGGATGCTGTCGTGAATCTTGGCCTTCCAGCCCCGATCGACATCCAGGTCGAAGGACAGAATCTGAAAGAGGCTTACGCCACCGCCAACAGCCTCGCTTCGCAGATTCGCAATCTCAAGGGAGTCAGCGACGTTCTGATTCCACAGGATCTTGACTATCCGGGTCTTGAACTCAATGTGAATCGCGAGATGGCGGGGCGGCTGGGGTTGGACTCGAGCGAGATCGTCGATAACGTCATAACCGCCTTGACCTCAAACGGCATGATTGCGCCGAGCTATTACGTGGACCCGAAAAGCGGGAACAACTACCTGCTGACCGTTCAGTTCCCGATGGCCGACATTCAGTCCCTCACCGACTTCGAGCAGATTCCCATCCGCGCTCGCAACGGCACAGTGGCTACCAACCTGGGGGCCGTTACCAGCATACGGCCAATTCAAACTCCTACCGAAGTGGACCATTATCAGATTGAACGGGTGATCGACGTCTATGTCTCGCCATCGGGCGAGGATCTGGGTGGCCTTGCCACGCGGGTTGATGGCGTTATCGCCGGCACAAAGATTCCCGGCAATGAGCGCGTCAACTTGCGCGGGTCTGTGGAGGGTATGCGCAGATCGTTTTCCAGTTTTGGCATCGGGCTGATTCTGTCGGTGATTCTGGTTTATCTGATTCTCATGGCGCAGTTCGCCTCATTCAAGGATCCGTTCATCATCCTGCTCGCCATACCGCCCGGCATTATGGGAGTGATCCTCTTCCTGCTGGCCACCAACACAACGTTGAACGTGATGTCGCTGATGGGCGTGGTGATGATGACCGGGATCGTGGTATCGAATTCAATTCTGATTGTCGAGTTTACCCGTAAACTTCGCGAGGAGGGCATGCCGGTTGAAGAGGCTGTTGCCATGGCCTGCCGCGTGCGGCTGCGCCCGGTGCTCATGACTTCGCTGGCAACGATCCTGGGAATGGTTCCCATGGCGCTGGCGCTCGAAGAGGGCAGCGAACTCTATGCTCCACTGGCGCGTGCCGTGATTGGCGGGCTCTCTGTGTCCGTGGTCCTGACGGTCTTCGTGGTTCCGGCCGCATACCTGATCGTGCATCGCGGTCGCCAAAAGCATCAGGAAGGAGAACAGGCATGAGCGGATTCATCAGAACCTGTATGGCCGGCATAGCGCTGGCTGTGGCTTGCACAGCAATGAAGGCACAGCCGGCAACGTCTGCGCTCACCCTGGCCGATGCGGAGCATCTTGCAATAGAACACAATCCCCGCATCAACATTGCCCGGCTGCTGCAGCTTGCACAGGCGCAAGTGGTGCGGGAGGTGCGGTCCAATGAGTTGCCTGGCGCTGCTGCGAACCTGACTGCCGTCGATTCACACAATGGCAGCCGGATCACTGCGGGCGGTTTAAACAACCCCATTGTGTACGAGCGCGCAGCGGGCGGCATCACCATCAGCCAACTCATCACCGACTTTGGCCGGACGCACAATCTGGTGTTGAGCGCGCAGTCCCAGGCCAAGGCACAAATGGAGGAGCAGCGCGCGACAACCGCGGATATTGTATTGGCCGTCGATCAGGCCTTCTACAAAGCTCTCGCCAGCCAGGCCGTGCTCAAAGTAGCTGAACAGACAGTAGCCGCACGCCAGGCCACAGCTGACCAAATCGGCGCTCTCGCCGCATCTAAGCTCAAGTCCTCCCTGGATTTAAGCTTTGCCAACGTCGAGCTTTCCCAGGCCAGGCTTCTTTTGCTCGATGCGCAGAATGCAGAGCAGGACTGCATGGCGAATCTGAATGCACTTCTCGGCTCCGAACAAGATGATCGATACACACTGATTGACCAGACGCCAGAAATCGCGCAGCCTGCTCCGGCCCAAATCGAACCACTGGTTCAGATGGCATTCAGCTCGCGCCCCGACCTGGCCGCCCTCAATGAGAGCTACGTAGCCGCAAATCAATTCCGGGCTGCCGAGCATGCGCTGAGCCGTCCAACTGTCGCCGCACTGGGAACTGCAGGTGACACGCCCATCCGGGCAGACCAGATCACTTCGTCCTGGTACGGAGCTGTGGGCGCGAACGTGAGCATCCCCATCTTCAATGGCTTTCTCTACTCCGCCCGCGCCCGCGAAGCAGACCTTCGAGCCTCTGCCGCGCAGGAAGAGGTGAGAAATCTCCGCGAGCTGATAGCGCGCGACGTTCGCACTTCCGCGCTGTCGGCGCAGGCTGCATTTCATCGCATCGAAGTCACGCGGCAATTGCTCGATGAATCCAACCTTGCATTGGATCTTGCTCAGACACGATACAAGTTGGGATTGAGCGGCATCGTCGAGTTGAGTCAGGCCCAACTGGCGCAAACGCAGGCTGAAATTGCTCATGCCAACGCGCGCTTTGCCTACCAAACAGCCCTGGCTGTCTTGAGTTATCAAACCGGTCAGTAATGCCTCTTGTACTTTCCGGCACATCACTTCCACCTGTCGCGCCAGCGGATGCGCCGGGTCAAGATTGCTCTTGACGTTAAGAGCAGTTACAGACGCCATTCATTGATTAGTATCAGGTGACTATATCGACCGTCGCACTTCAGCCAGACCCTGCTCTGGTCCTATTGCACGATATAACCGCCCGGCGGCAACGTTTTCCCGATAAAGGCTGGATAGCCTAGTGGATACTTATAGATTCTAAAGACCGAGTTGAGCGTTTCGCCTGCATTGTTAGGATCCGCAGGGGGCGCGGTGCCTTGCACCACGGGTCCGTCATGAGCAACCGGGTTGATGTATTTCCAAACGATGTTGCCAGAATAAGTGACTTCGCGAAATTCTCCCGTGCCACCGGTGCATATGGTTGTGTTTCCGTTCGGCAATCGTTGCGCACCGGAGATATCCGCCGAATACGTGGAATTGGCCGCGTCCGCATAATAGGACCAGTTAAAGCCTGTGAGATTCACAACTGACGGCAAGAGTGAATAGTTTCCATTCGCATCGACCGCAGGGATGAACTCGTTGATGGACGAGGCGTTTGTGGTTTCACGGCCCAGGCCGTTGTTGTAGCACATCAGGTGGCCGGTGCCTGGGGCGTTCGGCTTGATCCATTCCACGTCGTGCTGCTGATAGTATTGCTGATTGCTAGCCGTGCCCGCTCCATACGTAATCGGATTTCCCAGCGATATAGAAGATCTACGCCTTTTCCGCGTGTGCCTCCGCTATGTCCTGCCGCTTGCGCGGTCGTGGTGCTGTGGTCAATGATCCAAACCTCGCTATTCCCTCTTACGCTCATTGCAATCTCATTGTTTACTGGATCGTAATCAATCGCATTCATGTGATTCCAGAATTCCTGGAGAGCGGTATGGTTGCCGGCGGCATCGATCAATTCCGGATGAGCTGCCGGGTCTCCATAATTTGCTTTGGTAGCATCGTAGTCCTGGATCAGGTGATCCCAAACGTGCCATTCCCACACTACAGTCCCGCCCGACGTTCCTGTTGGCTGAATTTCGACCACGGAATCGGGAAGAATCGCCTGATCTGTAATAATCTGCGGCTGGAACATATTCGGATTGAACCCGGCGGCGATGGCCTCAGCATAGGTCTTCTTTTCGACGACAAACATGATGATGTTTCCGTTGGGCAGGCGCTTGATGTCGTGGTGTTGTATGTACGTGCTTGTAGCCCAATTGAGTTCCCACACAAGGTTGCCGTCCCAATCGAATTCCTCTATTCTTCCGCCCTCGCCTCCACCTGTATTTGGCGTCGGCGTGACCTGCTGATTAAAACAGGACGAAGGAGGTGCCCGTTCTCAAGCAGGTAGGAGGATTGTCCTGGCGAGTACTTGCTCGCCGTCCATTCGTGAACGATTCTCCCTTCGTTGTCGATCAAATACGTCATGGCGTTTTGTTTTGGAGAGAACAACGTGTATCCAGGGTAGGTATTGCTCGTATTCAACATCAAGCCAACGGTCCTGGTTGTGACGGCGGTATTCACAATTACGCTCTGGCTGGAAACGCTGGTGCCGCCTGCGCCGGTAACTGTGAGCGTGGCTGTGTAGATTCCATCCGTTGAATAGGTATGGGTCGGGCTCTCAAGCGGACTCGTTGCGCTGTCACCAAAATTCCAGGACCATGTACTGGCGCCACCCGAAGAGGCGTCCGCAAAAGCAACGGTCTGGGCGCTCGCAGGCGAGGACGGGGTGTAGGTAAAGCCGGCAGAGAGAGTTGTTGAATTTGCATTTCTGACCAGGCGGAATCCAACGTTGCTGCTATAGGCCAACTGGGGCACTGCAAAATACGTGGGTGAAGCAGGGCAGCGGTTTGAAACCCTGGAGTGCCCGTCATTGACACCGGCCTCTATATCTCCGTTGTACCAACTCCCACCGCGCATGCCTCTGTATGCCTTTCCATCGGACTGAACCTGCCCCACGGAAGGGCCGGTTGGATAATCGGAAGGACTTACAGAGTAATAGCCGGCATCGTACCAGTCATAAACAAATTGCCATACGTTTCCAGCCATATCAAAAAAGACCAAAGGCATTTGCTCCGTTGTGCGTCAGGTAGGAAGTGGCGCTTCCCGGCCAACTGTAGCTAGCCTGTTGCTGCAATGCTCCGTTGTAAAAACCGACAGGTGTCGTCCATGGATAAGCGGTCTGGACTGTGCCCTCGTAGGGGTCGCCGGAACTCGGCCAATTTGCTTTCTGGATATCCTGGTCATCGCCTCATGGAAAGCTGTAGTACGGTTCGTTCTGTCCGCCTCGCGCTGCATATTCCCATTCTGCTTCCGTGGGAAGCCGATAGCCGTTCCTGGTAAAGTCGCAAACCCAGGTTATGAGGTTATAGCACGCAGAAAGCCCGGCTTGGCCGCTTAACCAATTGCTATACACCGCTGCGCCGTACCAGGTGACGCCAATCATCGGATGGTTGGCCCTGAAATCCTCGATTGAGAACACCTTGGTTGTGGCGTTGTAGCCAATGCTATATGCCGTTGAGTACTGGCCTGCAGCGTACTGGTAGTTGTATAGGTAGCAATAAATATAAGTTCCGGTTGAATCATAGACGACGTTGTTGATCACCTCAATCAATCCCTTTGCGAGCGCGCCGTTCAGGAAGGCAAGGTACTGCTGGTTGATGGTTGGAGTGGTTGCTACGTACATAGCGTCGATGTTCACGGTATGGAGCGGCACCTCATCGCTGGGATGAGTCGGTCGACAAATCTGAAATGGTCGCCCATCACGAATGTACCAGCAGGCACAAGGGATTCCACCAGGTTCGACAACGGGCTGATGTAGATGGTGTGAGTTGCTTGGTTCGATCCCATCGTGTTGCCGGTCATCAGTTTGACCGTGTACTGGCCGGAGACCGCGTAGGTATGGGTCGGACTCTGCTGAGTACTCGTGTTCCCATCGCCGAAGTCCCATGCCCAACTAGTGGGGACGCCGATGCTGTTATCAGTGAATGCGATGGTTGTATTGTTTGCGGCCCTGGCAAAGGTGAATGCGGTAAGAGTAGCCGAGGGACTCACAGTCACAGACTGAGTCGTGGTGCTGGAACTGGTACCGGCCGAGTTGCTGACCGTCAGTGTGACCGTGTATGTGCCTGCGGTCAGATAGGTCTGAGTTGGATTTTCAATCGCACTCGTGGTTCCATCCCCGAAGTTCCAGGCCCATACAGGAGGATTGCCTGTCGAAGTATCCGTGAACGTTGCCACTTGTCCGTTTGTAACGACGGAGAACTGGGCCGTCATGCCGGAGGAGATTGCTGCACTCACATTCACGCTATGGCTCACAGCATTCGAGCCCCCGGCGTTACTGGCAGTGAGAGTGACTGTAAACGTTCCAGTGGTTGAATAGGTGTGGCTTGGGTTCTGGTATGTGCTGGTGACGCCATCCCCAAAACTCCAGGCCCACGCCGTGGGACTACCCGTTGAAATATCCGTAAAGGTGACCGCCTGACCTGAAGTAGGTGAGCTCGGAGTAAAGGAATATGCAGCTACTGGTATCGAGGGCGTTGTAGGCTGAAAGGACGACCCACCTCCGCATCCTGCTATGACGAGACAAATCAGTACGAGGAACAGAAGAGGCTGAATCTTCATGGTGATCTTCACTTTCCTATTCACCAATTCCTTCAAAAGAGCAACGCGTTCCCAATTGTCTAACGCACGAGGACTTGCGGCGGAACCGCATCTTCTACCGAAGCCCATTTAGCTTGATTTCACACCCACTATCAACGCTCCACGGAGCAATTTACCAGCAGCAGATTACAACCACCCGTTTTGTTGGTTACATTTTTGTCATACTGCAACCATAGGTTCGATGCACCTTTATTTAGAACAACAGGTTTAGGCCAGCTGGCTTCCTTCTTATAGCTTTCCCCAACAGATGAAATCGCCAAGACAGATGCGTTCGCGTAAATCGATCCCGCCAATGCCAAATTGATTTGTGAAATGTTCCCATCATTTATCGGCAACAAACATCTCTGGAATGAGGCCAGCGTTCAAGTTTGCAGGCAGAAACAAGGAGAACTGTACGATGTTCTCCTCGTCTACCTTGAGAGTAATGTCGCCACTATGCGCGCGGGCAATATCCCGCGATACGCTCAAGCCGAGGCCAACGCTCTCGACCTGCCGGCTATGCATAGGGTCGGCGCGGAAGAAGCGATCGAATAACCGATTGCGCTCTGCAGGCGGAATCCCTGATGATGAGTTCGTTACCTTGACTTCGATTTGCTTTGGCCAGACAGCGGTGGAGATGCGAATCCAGCCATGATCGACGTTGTACTTGATGGCGTTGCTGATGAGGTTATACAGAACCTGCGGCAACAGGCTGCCATCAGCATTAAGGGTCAAGCCAGGTTGGATATTGCCGGTAACCAGCAGGTGTGGGGCAAGCATCGCGGTATCTTCGACCAGATCCGTCAGGACCCTGGAAAGGTTGAATAGCTCGGCATGTATCTTCAGGTTGCCGGCGTCGGCTTGCGATAGCAGCAGGAACTTACCGGAGATTGTGGAAAGGCGTCGTACCTCATCGAGGATGCCGGTCAGCTTCGCTTGCATGTTTGAGCCGTCTTCCACCTCATGAATAGCCTGTTCGATCTGACCCTGCAGAATGGCAAGGGGAGTCTTCAACTCGTGAGCTGCATCGGCTGAGAAGCGATAAGCCTGCTTGAAGCTGCGCTCCAGCCGCTCCAGCATTCCATTGAAGACCTCAATCAGTTCAGCAAACTCGCGGTCTTCTCCATGGCTTGAGATGCGCTGGTCCAGCCCCTCGACGGTAACCCGGCGAGCAGTCCCGGTGAGCTTCTGCAAGGGGCGCAGCGCCCGACTGGATAAGACCCATGCTCATGCACTAATGAGCAGGAGGCAGAGCGGCAGGGTAACAACAAAGGCGCGGAGAATCCTATTCATGTCGGTATCGACCGCGGTTGAGCTGACTGCGACCGCAATTCTGGAGTGATCCGTCGAAGCCAGTCCGATGTGCCAGCGGCGGCCGGCAGCGGCAATCGAGACGTTGCGCGAAACCGGCTGTGGACTGGGAATAGTCTGCTCAGGTTGTTTCAATGGAGGGGCAATGGTGGTTGGATCCGTCGGTCCGCACCCTGGGCATCGGAATCCGGCCTCGGCGAAGGCTCTGGACCCGGCGAGCCTGCCGATTGCTGAAGCCACGGGAACTGCTTCACGTCCAGGTTGGCCGGCCAATCAGGTGAACGATAGAGGATGGCTCCGGAGCCATCCTCGACAAGCAGAAGAAAATCCCGGTTGTCGCGAATACCGGTCTCGGCCGCCATTCTGGCCTCAGTTCGCTGCCATTCGGCTACATCGCGAGTTCTCTGCGTTTCGCGCTCGGCCCCGGACCGGACGTCGTTGTCCATGCGATCGATTTTGTTGCCGAGGATCAGCCACCAGGTACTGAAGCCAAAAGCCGTCAGGGCTAATCCGCTGAGCAGGGCGGAAAGCAGGGCCAGGCACAGGCGAAAGGACTTATTCATGCAACTTCCTGAAGTGGTAACCGACGCCGCGTACGCTTTCAATGGGCGATTCTCCATCGGCGCCAACCCCGATCGAACCAATCTTCTTGCGGATGCGCTGAATGCAAACATCCACGACGTTGGTGCTAGGATCGAAATCGTAGCCCCATACATGCTCCAGGAAAGGTTGCTGCCACCTGTGTGGATTCACCCAATGGGTTGGTCGCACGGCCGAACCAGCCACCGAACGCCCAGCAAAACATTCAGCCGAGGCCGTCTTCAACGCCACAAGAAACATCGCCCCGCGGCAACACGGCAGGCTATTCAATCGAGCAGGCCACTTCTGATCGTGCGCAGCTGCATACGATCGCCTTCGATGGGCTTGCCTTTCTGACCGGCGACTTCGCAAGCGATACTTTTTTGCCGCCCGGTAAAGTATCTGATTTCTTCGGCTTTCAATACATGCGCGATATCGACGCGGCCGAGGGTGGTCACAATACTTCCTTTCTAACCCGGATCGCCGAGAACATGCTCGCGATTCTCAACGCCAGTCAACAGGGGCAACTGTTTGAGCTGGCTGAACAGCAGCAAAACGATATACAGAAGTTTGCCGAGATGCGGCTTCCATTGATCGCGGCCTTCCGACGCAAGCTGTCGGGTGACATTCATCGAGGAAGCAGTGGCCTGGACAAGAATGCAGTTATGGCGTATTCGGCCGATCTCTACGCGCTGGACGGAAAGCTGTCCTTTGAGCGTGCGAGGGGAACGGGCAGGATTCTGCGCAGTTTGAGCGCCCAGCAGAAGAAAGCCCTGGCCCGGTTGAAGTTCGGTGACTCCAGGGCCTGGCCTGACGTCGGGGAGCAGTTCGACAAACGGAACATGTCGCACGAAGACGACGTGGCCGTGATGACCTACGCCAGCGAGATGTTTTCCTGGTATACCGGATCGCTGGACGCCAATTCGTACTTTTGTCCCGAGCGGCACGGGATGTACTTCGTCGGCTTTGGCATGAAGACCCTGCCCGCGATGGGCAAGCAGAACTACTCCATCAGCACTGTGCTTACCAACGACAGCGGCGAAGCGCTTCTGGACCTATTAAGTACCTCGCAACAGAAACACATCACGGATCTTCCGAATATGCAACGCAAGGATCTGGAGGAGATTGTTCAAGTGCGCAGAGCGATTGCGACGGAGCTGCTGCGATTTCTCGGCGGCGATGCGGCGGATGAACAAAAGGTTCAGTCGTTATCGAGACGCTATGGCTAACTGGACGGAGAGATGTCGTACTTCTACGCAACGGCCTTCGCGGAGGTCAGCAAGACTCTAACCGCCAAACAGAGGCAGATGCTGGCCGGGATGCGCGTCGACGACCCCACGGACGTCAAGGGTCCATTTCTCTACTCAACTCCAATCCGCCGGCCCGAGATCGCGAATACGGATTTCCTCTTTGGCGTGCGGACAAATGGCTGCGCACCACAACAAAAATGTAGTTGAGAAAATGTGGAAGTAATGAATCGCAAGTAGTCAGCAATGCCAGTCGCTGCTGCGGCAGGCTGGATGTGGTCCTTCAGCGCCGATGCCGGCGAATATGAGTAATTGCTATTGGTGAACGGAGATACAGAAACCCGATGGTTGTCCCGTTTATAGAGTGTATGGTATCGGGTTCGGGTACAGTGAACACGCAAGGCAGAGGCGGTAAGTCCCAGCCATCTACGACAGGTGAACACGAGCGCTCCAAGTCTACGGTTGGTATAGAGAAAGAACCAGGGTCCAACAAGGGTCCAAAACGGGATGAATCTGATTGGTTTTGCTACTTTGGCATGAGCTAAAGGCATTGAAATCAATGGGGCTTGGCTTTTTTCAGTTGGGCTCATAACCCAAAGGTATTCCCCGGAAGTGAAGCGCTCGGCCGGACATCGAATGAATATGCGATGAATCAAACGATGTGAGGCAAGAGCACGCTCCCAGGAAAGCAGGGTATCAACTATAGAAGTGCAACGCGGAGGGCAGTTAGGGTTCCCAAATCTTACAGGCCCGGTCGGTTGATGACGATCAACTCCTTATGGTGCACGGGTTTACGCAATTGACCCCTTGGTCAATCGCCGATGAGCACCTAGCAACTTCTGTCCGATAGTCGATGATCAGAGGGACAACCAGTGCTGTGCGAAAGGGTACCCATAGTGGAGTTCCCAATCGAAAATGACTGAAAGCTATCTGCAAGAATCAGAAGGGCTTATGCGATAGAAGCATCACGATTTCGATTCATAGGTTGTTGATTCTACGTGGCATTTTCAGTTCAGGACTGCCGCGCCACCAGAAACACTCCCCATGCATGAGCCCTTTCCTCGCCGCTTTCCGAGGTGATGCTGGCCTCTGCCTGTATCTTTCTCTTCTCGACGCTCACAACCCATCCGCGGACAAATACAACATCGTCCACACATACCTTTTTGCGGAAGCGAATCCGCAGATCGGCGGTAAAAGCCTCGTTGCCTCCCGAATATATGGCCTTGGACATGGCTTCATCCAGGACTGAAGAGATGACCCCTCCATGGATGATTCCCTTGTAGCTCTCCCATCCGACCCGCGGCGTCCAGGTTGCGGATGCGCGGTGGCCGTCCGTCTGGAAGGCGAGATGAAGCCCGAGGGGATTCTCTTCGCCGCAGACAAAGCAAGCTGAATTCAGCGGTTCGCCCAGGGGAGCCGTCTGCACCGGACTCGCGACGCCGGGCTCTTTGGCGCCTGCCAATCGATCCGGATTTTGCCTGGAGTCAGGCATACCCTCTCCTTGAACCTCGTTTCCGCTCGCAACACTTAGTTCCAGCACTTGATTCTCCGTTTCATTCGTACTCGACATCGTACTCCCGTTCTGCCCGGCTGGACATGCCGATTGCTGCGATTATTATTCGCCGCCGTCGCTACTGGCGTGCCGTGTTTCGCGGGCAAATTCGATCATCGCGTTGCCGAGCGCTTCCAGTAAACTAGCCCATTCGCGCAAATGCACATGACCGCTTCGGGTTAACGAGTAATTGCGCCGTGCCGGTCCCTCCCCAGCTTCCCATGTGGAGCAGACATGGCCGTTCGCTTCCAGGGTGCGGAGTGTGCGATAGAGAGCAGCGCCTTCGATCGTGGCGTCCGTCAGAGCATAGCGCGTGAGACATTCGGCAATCTCATAGCCGTACGACTTTTTCTTTTCCTTGAGAATTCGCAGCACGACCGGCTCAATGAAGCGGGAGACATTTCCCATGGCGCAGGTGCAGGGACGTCCTTCGCCCGGCTGCTTGCAACACCGGGACCCGGACTGCCGCGCCGAGTTCAGTGCACACTTTTTGGGGCTGTGAATCGCCTGCATAGTCACCGCTTTCTTCTCACTTAAACGCAGGATTCGCACATTTCTTGCCGCGTTCGCTCTCTAGATGTATATTACATCTAGTTTATCGAATACAAACGGGCATTCCGCAATGGATTCAACTTTTAACTACCGAAACGAGGAGCTATGAGCAAAATTGGAGTGATGATGTCGGCAGAGAGCACTGACGGACAGATGTCGTCGCATTTTGGCAAGGCCGAATGGATCATGGTCACGAACGCGGACAATGCGGTTCCCATGTTTGTGAAGAATGATGGATTGAATGGCAAGAGCGCGGTCGAGATCGCGATTCGCCTTGGATGCACAGACATGATTTTCTCCGAAATTGGGAACGGAGCTTTCGGCCATCTGCAGGCAGCGGGCATCCGCGGCTGGGTTGCGCCCGAGCAGATCAGCGGGCAGCAGGCACTCAACATGTTTGCGCAGTCTCAGTTACATGCGGTGGAGGCGGCGACCAAGCAGGGCGGAGGTATGGGGTGCTGTTGCAGGAGTGAAGCAGGCGCTGGATCTCATAGCTGCTGCCGGGGATGAAAAGGAGATCTCAGTGAAAGCGATACGCTACCTGATTGTGCTGCTGTCTCTGGCCGGAGCGGTGGTTTCCGTGCTCGCCTTGCGCGTGCACTATTCCACCGGAACCGAGCCCTGCGACATCAACGAGCGGTGGGACTGCGGCTTGGTAAACCACAGCCGGTTTGCTGAGATCGCGCATATACCGGTGGCTGCGTTCGGCATAGCGGGTTACCTGGCGATGGCCGTCTTGGCGATGGCGCGTCGGCGCGTGCTTGTGACAGCAGCAGCGCTTGCCGGGCTGTGCTTTGCGCTGTATCTAACCCACATTGAGCATGATGTGCTCATGGTGTGGTGTATTTACTGCGTGATCTCGCAGGTGATTATCGCCCTGATAGCGCTGCTCTCCCTGAGATGGGTGGCCGCGGATGGAATCGGACGGAAGCCCGCGGCCAGCAAGGCGTAACTGCCGGTGCTGTGCCGCGGCTTCCGCTGTTCTGCCTGTAACGGTTCCGCGGGAAATCCTTACAGATGAATCCAACCGCCGCGAATCAGCACGAGCGATCCCGCAGCAACGGCGATCCAGAGCAGGATGCCCTGCAGGAACGGGCGCACGCCCACTTCGCGGAGGGTGTTCATTGAGAGTCCGGTACCAATCAGATATAGCGTGACGGTTAGGCCGATGACGCCAAGGTGGTTCAGCGTTGGGCAGAACGGCTGAAAGAGCGGAACGTAGGTCTTGGCGACGGCCGCGAGACAGAAGAAGAGAATGAACCAGGGCCATTGAATCCGCGCCTTGCTCTTGTTGTTCATGGCGGCGCCAACCGACAGCGGCACGATCCACAGCGCGCGCGCCAGCTTGACGGTTGTTCCGACGGCGAGCGCCACGGCGCCGTATTTTGCCGTCGCGCCCACCACGGAACTGATATCGTGAATGGCCAGCGCAGCCCACAGTCCGAACTGCTGCTGCGTCATGTGCAGCGCGGAGCCAATGGCCGGAAAGGTCAACAGCGCCACCGAGTTCAGAACGAAAACCGTTCCCAGTGAAACGGCAATTTCCTCCTGGCTGGCATTGGTGATGGGCGCAATTGCGGCAATCGCGCTGCCGCCGCAGATCGCGGTCCCTGCTGAAATCAGAAATGAGATGCGCTGCTTCACACGCAGCAACTTCCCCAGCCCCCAACCCAGCAGCAGGGCAAAGCAGATGCTGGCCGCGGTATAGAGAAACCCTGCGCGGCCCGCCTGGATCACCTGCTGCAGATTCATGCCGAATCCGAGGCCCACCACGGAGGCTTGCAGCAGGAGTTTGGAAAGCCGCTTTGCATCCAGATGAAAGGGATGGACGAACGAGAAGCCGTAGACCAGGCCGCATGCCAGCGCAAGGGGCGGCGACACCAGCCCGCTGGCTGCAAGGATCAAACCTATGAAGAAAATATTTTTGGACACACATAGAGTGTGGCGCGGCAATTGGATCCGGTCCAAGCAGAAGTATTGATGCCCTATTTGCGTAGCTTATGAGCTTTGCCGGATGGAGTTTTCCCGCCTTCGAGCGATGTTCTTCGCGTACCAGCGTGGGTGAAGAGAAAGCTAAGAAATTCACGGGCAAGTCCTTTCGGTTCAGGTCCTTTGGCGTAGGTCACCAGGAAATCCCGCTGCACGCGCAGTCCTTCCACTTCGACTATCTTGAAACTCGCGCCAAGCCGCAGATCCTTGGCAATCGCCCAACGCGAAACGAAGCCCACGCCCAGTCCCGCTTCCACCGCCGACTTGATGGCCTCGGTTGAATCGAGTTCCATGACAATATGCAGAGCGCTCCGCTTCACGCCTTGCTTCTCCAGCGCAAGCTCCAGAACGCGTCGCGTCCCCGAACCGCGCTCACGCATCAGCAGCGGCGCAGATGCGATCTCCTTCGCGGAAATCGATTCCAGCTCCGCCCATTCGTGCGCCGAGGATACGATCAGCACCAGTTCGTCCTCGAGAAACGGCGCAGTCTTCACGTCGCGGCTTCGCGCCGGGCCCTCGATGAAACCCAGCTCGATCTTCTGGTTCTCGACCGCGTCCACAATGTGTTCCGTGTTGCCGCTGACGAGGGTGGGAAGAACGCGGGGATGGTGGCGACGGAACTCGCCCAGAAGGCGAGGCAAAACATACTGAGCGATGGTTGTGGAGGCGCCGAGAGCCAGTTGTCCTGCGTGCTCTCCGCCCAGGGCGGCAATGTCGTGCCCCGCTTGCGCGAGCAGCGCATGGGTCTGTAACGCGTAGTCCTGGAGAACCGTGCCGGCGGCCGTGAGGCTGATGTGCGGTCCGGTGCGATCGAAGAGTTGGACGCCAAGGTCTTCTTCCAGCGCCTTGATCTGCAGGCTCACCGCGGGTTGCGTCAGATACAGCTCTTCCGCGGCCTTGCGGAAGCTTCGTTGTGCTGCCACAGTGCGGAAGACCACCAGGCGGAAATTGTCGAGACTCGCCATGGGACGATTAGAACACTCGCGACTGCGGGACACAGCAGACGCGGCGATTTCCCTCCGGTTATCGAATGAGGCCTGCCGTCAGCGGGTCAGGATGCCGCTACGGCCAATTCCAACTCGATGGCGACCTCGGGCGGCGCAAGCAGCGTGTTGTGGATCAGGCAGTGATGCACGGAGCGCATGAGTCCCTCAGAGTGCGCCTCTGTGAGAGCCACGGGGCACACCACATGCACGCGGAAGTTGCCGAGGCGGGCCGGCTGAAGCAACTTATCGGCAGTCACCGTAACCTCGACGCCGGTTCCGGCGAGATTACGCGTCTTGAGGTATTGCACGGCATAAAAAGCCGCGCAGGAGCCGAGCGAAGCGAGCATCAGTTCGGGAGGCGTAATGCCGGAGTCTTCGCCGCCATTTTCGGCGGGCTGATCGCAGAGGATGGTGTTCGATCGCGCTTGAATGGAAAACTTTACATGATCGAGGTGCTTGATCTTCACTTCCATCGTGTTTCTCCTCTTCATTAGATGAAAGACACAACAGGAGCGATTCGTTACAAAAAGCGGATGTTTATTTAGCGGCCGGCATCACCAGCATGCGCAGGTATTCCCGAGTGAGAATGGTGCGCAATCGTGGTGCGACAGCCGGGTCGCAGGGGAACTCCAGGGAGCGGCAGCGGTCGATGGCTGCGCGCAGGTCACGCAGAAATGCCACGCAGGACGGGCATGCCTCGATATGTCCCCGCATCTGGTCGCATGCAACGGGCTCTACTTTGCCATCCAGATACTCAGAGAGGTTGGCAAACAAATCGCGGCATTCATCGGGACGTCGCCCAACCCTGGATCCGGGTCTCTTGGGCCTTTTCGCAAGCAAGCTGGCGTTTTCCGAATCCCCAGGAGTGCCACTCAGGAGCTGGCTCATCTCCTTGCGCACACTTAAACGTGCCCGATGAAGACGAATTCGTACGGTTCCCTGCTGCAGATCGAGAACCTGCGCGACCTGTTCGGTTGTCAACTCTTCCATATCATGGAGGACAAGGACAATACGCAGAGGCGCCGGAATGCGCAGGATAGCTTGATGCAACAGATGGTGCTGCTCGGCGTAAAGCAAGTTGTCTTCGGGGCCCTTTCCGGCATCCTTGAGCAACAGCCCCAACTCTTCATCGCTCGGCATCAACTCATCAAGCGAAAGAATTTTCATTGGTGCATGAGAAGTCTTGCGGCGCATGCGCCAACAGCGGTTTCGAGTGACGGTGTAGAGCCAGACGGCCAGTGCCTGCGGGTCCTGTATCTTAGCCAGGTGCACAAGGGAACGAGAGAGCACCTCCTGCATGGTGTCTTCGGCATCTTCAGGATGACCACAGACCTTCATACTGAAGGAATAGACCGTGTTCTGAAGCAACCCGATCGCCTCTTCAACAGCCTCAGGTGTATTGAGGCGCAACAGATCTGTGGCTTGGATCAGTTCAGGTCGCATCGAATAGGGCCTTCGAGATCAATACCAGTATATTCCCGCGTATATAAGCGATAGCTGATTCTCCTGAAAGTCCGCAATGAACTCACTGAGCACAGGGATGCGCATTGCCATCCACTTGCAATGCGGCCTCAATCATCTGTAGGCAGACAGGGGATACCTTCTTCAGCCAATCTCGTTCCTCGTTGCTTGCACGTTTTGAGTCAGCGGCCAGCCATGCGCGCAGCAATGCCAAAGCGAGGCCCATGTCGGCGCCAGGGCGGCGTTCCTCCAGCAGGAACATCTGGCGATAAACCTCGTCCTTGACCCGTTCGCCGCGAAAATGCCGCGAACTTACCGGACGTGTAGCACTCTTTCGCGCTGTCATTGCGGTTTCTCCCCTTGAACGAGCCAGGAATACTGGCCAACATTCATGTTTGTCACCTGATGGAATCCCGTTGATCGCAACAGAGTCACGGCATTCGAGGCGTCCAGACGATGATCCAGCGGCGGCCCGAACTCGCGTTCAACATCCGGCCGCCAGTCGAGGATCGCAATGCGGCCTCGATGCATGAGAATGCGATGCGCCTCTTCAAGAACAACGGAACGATCCGCGAATTCATGCCAGACATTTGCCAAAAAGACCAGGCTGCAGCAGGCGTCCTGCAGTGCCGTCGATTCCGCCTCTGCATGAATCAGTTCGACATTGGACACAGGTCCTTCCTGCAGCTTTTGCCGTAGATGCGCGAGCATTTCTTCCTGCGCATCCAGGGCGTAGACTTTGCCTTCCGGACCAGCAGCCTGGGCCAGCGGCAGCGAAAAGTAACCCGTGCCTGCGCCCACGTCAGCAATCGTATCTCCGGATCGCAGGCGCAGCGCTGCAATCACCACCGCGGGAGGAAGCCAGAGCAGACGTGCGGGAGCGTCGAGCCGATGCGCTTCAGATGCTGCAAATCGCTTGCCGTGCATGGGGCTCTTACTTGCCTCCACAGCAACCTGCATCTTTCATTCCCATGGCGCGAAAAATGGACATGGCGGGACACCAGTTGGTAAAGGCCGATTGCAGCAGGTTGAGTCCGACAAACGCCGTCAGCCACAGCCAATAGAGCGAAAGGAAATGAGCAAGAGCGAGCGATAAAAGCACCATCACGCCTGCCATCAGGCGCACACTGCGTTCAACTGTCATAGGGATTCTCCTTCATCGGTTTCAGGTTGAGGTCCAGGCCCGGCTTGATGCCGCGAATGGACCATGAAGTAGAGCACCGGAATGGTGGGCCACGAGAGGAAAGTGGATGCCACGGCTCCGGCAATCAGCGACAAGGCAAGCCCCTGAAAGATGGGGTCGGTGAGAATAACGCTGGCGCCCACAACCACTGCCGCCGCAGTCAGCAGCATGGGACGGAATCGAGTTGCGCCGGCATCGATAACAGCCTCCGCCAGCGGCATTCCCTGCCGAATCCTGAGTTCGATGAAGTCCACAAGAATAATCGAGTTGCGCACAATGATGCCGGCTCCGGCAATGAAGCCGATCATCGAAGTAGCCGTGAAAAATGCGCCCAGCATCGCATGTGCAGGCATGATGCCCACCAGCGTCAGCGGAATGGGAGCCATGATGATAAGCGGCACAATGAAGGAGCGGAACCAGCCCACCACGAGCACGTAAATGAGAACCAGCACGGCAGCAAAGGCCAGGCCCATGTCACGAAAGACCTCGATGGTGATATGCCATTCGCCGTCCCACTTCATCGAGTAGTGGTCTGTGGACTCCGGCATGGACGCGTTATAGCGGGCCAGCGTGTATCCGGCCGGAAGGGTGAGGTGGTCGAGCTCTTTGTTCATTTTGAAAATTGCGTAGACCGGGCTTTCCACCGCTCCCGCCACGTCGCCTGTGACATACACCACGCGGCGCAGATTCTTGTGATAAATGCTGGGCTCGATAGTCTTGTGTTCGACGATCAGCAGCTCCCGCAGCGAGACTATGGAGCCGTCAGCTCCGGGCAGACGGATATTTTCCAGACTCTGCTCGGAGGAGCGATCCGCGCGGTCAAGCTCGACGATGGCGGGCACAGGCTCGCGCGACGCCTGATCGTGTATCAGGCCTGCCTCTGCTCCTGAGAGTGCCAGCGCCAGGGCATGGGTCACATCGGTGACCGCGATGCCATGCTGGGCGGCCTTGACCTCATCCACGCGCATCGCCAGCCTGGGTTGCGGATCTTCGACGTACCAATCGGTATCCACAACGCCGGCGGTGTGCTGAAAAATGGACTTGATCTGCTGCGCCACCTGCGTCTGACCGGCCAGATCGGGACCGTAGACCTCCGCCACGAGAGTCTGCACAACAGGCGGTCCCGGCGGCACCTCGCTGACCTGAATGCGCGCGCCAAACTGGTTGCCGATCGCGTCGAGCAAGGGACGAAGCCGCTTGGCAATGGCATGGCTCTGCACGCTGCGCTGCGTTGCGGGCAGCAGGTTCACCTGGATGTCTGCCTGGTTGGGCTGGCGGCGCATGTAGTAGTGGCGCACCAGGCCGTTGAAGTTGTAAGGCCCGGACGTTCCCGTGTAGGTCTGATAGTTGAGCACGTCCGGCTGCCGGGCCAGTTCGTCGCCGAGCGCCTGGGCCACTCGCGCTGTTTGTTCCAGCGGCGTACCGTCGGGCATGTTGATGACCACCTGCAACTCGCTCTTGTTGTCGAAGGGCAGCATCTTCACGCGCACCAGACCCAGGGGCACCAGCGCCACCGAGACCAGAAACAAGATAACCACTCCGAAGAAAAACAGAACGCGATTGCGCGAGGACTGGATCAGCGGCGTCATGATGCGCCGATAGAGCCTGGTCCGCCAGTTCTCAGTCTCCGGCTCCAGTACCTTGGCCCCTTCAAGATGCTTGCCGACAAGGCGGAGGGCCGCCCAGGGCGAAACCACAAAGGCAACCAGCAGCGAGAACAGCATGGCCGCCGAAGCGCCCACAGGAATGGGCCGCATGTACGGCCCCATGAGGCCGCGCACAAAAGCCATGGGCAGCACCGCGGCGATGACGGCAAAGGTGGCAAGTATGGTGGGGTTGCCCACTTCGGCGACGGCTTCGACAGCGACATCGCTCATCGGCCGGCCATGATTCTCCGGCAGCCGGAAGTGGCGCACCATGTTTTCGACCACGACAATGGCATCGTCCACAAGAATGCCGATGGAGAAGATCAACGCAAAAAGCGTGACGCGATTGATGGTGTAGCCGAGGAAATAAAACACTGACATGGTGAGCGCGAGCGTAACCGGAATCGCCAGCAGCACCACGCCCGACTCGCGCCATCCCAGGAAGAGAGCGACGAGCATAGTTACAGACAACGTGGCGAGGAGCAGATGCTCAAGCAATTCGTCCGACTTGTTCTTTGCCGTCTCTCCGTAGTTCCGTGTAGTGGTCACGGTCATGTCGTTGGGGATGGTTACGCCCTGCATCTCATGCACGCGCTTGAGCACGGCATTTGAGATATCGGTAGCGTTGGTTCCCTTGCGTTTGGCCACGGTGATGGTGACCGCCGGATACTGACGAGCCGCCTGTTGCGCGGTGGCGCCTGCGTTCGTCGTCCCATAGACCACATAGTCCGACGGTTCTGCTGCGCCATCGATAATCTTCCCGGCTACATCGCGCAAGTACACCGGACGGCCGCGCACCACGCCCACGACGACTGCTTCAAGATCCTCGCGGCTGGCGAATAGGTTGCCGGCGTCGACGCGGACCTCCTGGTTGTTCTCAGAGAAATTTCCGGCCTGCACGCTGGCGTTTGCGGCTTGCAAATGGCCCACGATGGCCATGGGCGAAAGACCGTAGGCGTTCAGCTTTTCCGTGCTGAGTATCACCCGCATGGTGCGCGGAAGGCCGCCGATGATCGCCGTCTCCGACACATCGGGAGTCTGCGCAATGTTGTGTCGCATTTCATCGGCGATGGCGCGCAATTGATAGCCGTTGTAATGCTCGCCCCAAAGCGTCATGGACAGGATCGGCACATCGTCAATGGAACGGGCCTTGATCAGAGGCTGCGAAACTCCCGGCGGCATGTGATCGAAGTTCGAATAGAGTTTGCTGTAGACCTTGATCAGCGCATCTTCCTGCGGCGTGCCCACCAGAAAGCGCACAATCACCAGGCTCTGCCCCGGCGCCGACGTCGAATACACATACTCGACTCCGGAGATCTGATGGACCAGACTCTCGATGGGCAGGGTCACGCGCTCTTCCACCTCGGCCGGAGATGCGCCCGGCATGGCGGTGGTGATGTCCAGCATGGGAACAAGAATCTGCGGCTCTTCCTCGCGGGGAATGATGGCGACCGCGAAGACGCCCAGAACCAACGATGCCGCAATAAACAGAGGCGTCAGCCTGGAGTTGAGAAAGGCGTGTGCCAGTCGCCCGGCAATTCCAAGATCTTGCTTCATGGCTGGACCTCGATGCGCTTGCCGGCAAGATCGCGGTCCGAGGGGGCATCCACGAGCTTTTCACCAGCGGAGATACCCGAAAGAACCTCAACTTGATCGCCTTGCCCCGCGCCAAGGGTCAGATAACGAAGCTGCGCAATTCCCCGGCTGTCGAGAACGTACACACAGGCCAGCGAGCCGCGGAAAACAACTGCAGAGCGGGGAATGAGAATCGCTTGGCGAACTCCGTTGGCAAACTCCGCCGTCCCATACATGCCGGCTCGTAACTGGCTCGATGAAGGCAGGGCGATCTTGACCAGAAAGCTGTGGCTGGCCGGGTCGGCGGCAGCATCGATCTCCGCCACTGTGCCGGTAAAACTCGCGGAGCCTGCGCCATCGATCGCGACCTGGGTCTTCATCCCCTTGTGAAGCGCGCCGATAGCCAATTCATCCACCGTGGCCTGGAGTTCGAGGGCTCCGGCGCGATCCACCTGGAGCAAAGGCACGCCCGGCATGGCCATCGTGCCCGGATCGGCCGTCCGCGCCGTCACCACGCCGGAAAAAGGAGCGGCGAGCCGCGTATAACCCAGCATGGTGTGCGCGCCGCGTTCCTGAGCCTTCGCCGCATCGGCTTGCGCACGCACCGCATCCAGCCTTGCAGACGAAGCCTCGGCACGCCGCGCAACTTCATCCATCTCCTGTGGGCTCACGCTCTTTTCGGCCTCAAGTTGCCGGTAGCGTTGCAGTGTGCTGGCCGCAAGCCTGGCATCGGTTTGCGCGGCGGCCTGTTCGCCTTGCGCGGCCTTTACAGCGGCCTGTGCCTGATCGGCAGAAGCGCGCAATCCCGCATCGTCCAGCACCGCCAGAGTTTGCCCAGCCCGCACGCTGTCTCCCTCGCGCACCAGCACCTGCTGGATGCGTCCCATCACCTGCGCCGATATAATCGCCGTTTCCCTTGCGTGAACGGTTCCCGTGGAACGCAGGTTGAGCGACGCCTGTTGCTGCCGGCTCTCAACCACCCGTGCCTGCATGGTTTGAACAACAGTTGGTGCGGTGGATTCGCCGCCATGGCAGCCGGCGATCATGGCCGCGGAAACGGCAAGCAAACCTGCCCCTGTAACAATCTTCATTGCAATTCCTCCGCCGCATCGGGAGTCAGCGTCCCTGTCGCGTATAGCAGTTCGGTGTAGGCCATGGCATTGCCGTAAACGGCACGCCAGTAACTGGTCTGGCTCTGCCGCTCGGCATCCTCGGCACGCAGCAGATCGGTGATCGTGGCAAGCCCCGCGCCGTAACGATTCTTCAGAATGCGCAGGCTCTCGGCCGATTGCTCCAGCGCGGCCTGTGCCGTCTCGACAGATAGAGCCGCAGTCTTGCGGTGAATGTGCGCCTGGCTCACTTCCAGCCGTATGTGCTGCCGGCTGGCAGCCAGTTGCGCGTCGATCTTCTGTTTTGCGGCGCTCTCCCGCGCAAGCTGGCTGCGCTTGCCGATGGGCAGAATGTCAACGCTGATCTGGACGCCGGCCAGCCAGTTGTTGCCTCCCGAACTGCCCGGCGATCTGCGGTCTTCTTCCCAGTTTCCGTAGGCGTTTACGCGCGGACCAAAGTCCGATTTTGCCGCTCCCAACGCAGAGGCCTGCGCCGACTGCGCCTGCCCCAGCGCCATCAGATCCGGACGCGTCTTTGCCGCCGTCGCAATCTCCTCTTCCAGCACCTGCTGCGGAAACGTGTGCGGCTCAATGGGCTTCAGACCGCTTGCCTTCAGTTCCGGCTCTCCCATCGCTTCGCTCAACTGGGCCCAGGCCAGTTCCAGGTCTCCCTGGGCCGCAATCAGTTCCTCCTTGCGGGCCGCCACGTTCACCTGCGCCGACATGCGGTCCGACTCCACCGCAAGTCCGGCCTTGACGTGCTCCTCGACTGAAGCCAGCAGCGCCGCCGCCGTCTCCTGCTCATGCTGCGCGACATCGATCTCCCGCTGCGCGTAGAGCACTTGCTGGTACGCCGCGACAACGTGCAGCACAATCTGCTGGTCCACCGCCCTGGCGGAGGAGGAGGCGCTCTGTTTAAAGAGATCGGCGCGATGAATCTGCTTTTGCGTCTTGAACGAGTCGAATGCCACCCAGGAGCCGGAAAAGCGCGTGGAGAAGTTGCCGAGTGGCTGGGGACGGTTCAAGGCGTTCAAGGCAAAATCGGCTTGCGTAAACTGGCGCTGTCTCAACCGGGAGCCGAAGGCGTAGACCGGATCGTCTCCGCGCGTGATGTCTTCGGTAAAGCCGAGTTGCGGCAGAAGCTGGGTGCGCGCCATGGAGGCAGCCGCTTTGGCATCCAGGTTACTGGCGCGCGCAATTGCCGCGTCGGGGTTCTGCCCCAACGCCTGATTGATGGCTTGCCGGAGCGTCAACTGTTCTTGCGCCGTGGCGGCCAATGTTCCCATGCAAAACAAGAGGAACAGGACTGAAGATCGATAAATGCGTGAACTCATGGGATGAGATGTCCTTAGGCGATGCTTTCAATCGATTAAAGTCACGGAATGGCGAATCCGTTACAAATAACGACAGATTTAATCTGACTGCGGCCGTCGCGCCTGTCCGGGTATGACCTCCCAGGCGGGAAATCTGAAGAGATTGCAGGCAGGAATCTCTGGTTTATCGCTTGGAATATGCGCGGGAAAGCATGGCAAACGGAGGAATTGGGATAGAGCCGGCAAGCAGGCTGCCAACTTCTCGTGAGCAAAGCTCCTTAGCTAACAGGTCTACGTACGCCAGAAGATATCGGTCGAGACGGCGAATGGAAAACCCCTTCGCATAACGGAGGAGCCAGAAACTGCACCGCGGGAACAGGTCACTTTGCCATCATGCCCAGCTTTCAAGCATTGACAGGCCATGTGAAAAGAGTTTGCTGGAAGAGTTCTACGGAAGCTCCAGGCCGCTACCACGCTTCATAGCCGCGCATCGGAAGCACGCACTCAATGCCCAGTTTGTGCAGAGTCATAGTAGTTCCAGCGGATGTGGCCTCTCAGGGACTAGTGCTGTAAAGCACAATGTCGCAGTCACGTGGAATTTCGTGGCTGCGAGCGGCCATGGTCTCAGGAGAAAAGTCGACGGCGCCGGGAAGTGTATAAGGATCCGGTACTAGTTCGAATGGATTGGCTTGCCTCCCTCCGTCAACCGCATCATCGGCCGCGTTCCCGCTTCTGCCACTGTACTTGCCTTCCTGCCTGCATCGACAAATCGGCCTGTAGCGCCCGAAACGCTCCTGCTACACACTATTGCAGAGATCACCAATCGCGACCTGATGGCCATCCCGGAAATGGCCACCGCCGCCGTGCACGGCCTGCGCCACGCCTCCGTCGCGGAACTGCCGCCCCGACGGCCGCCGATTCACTGCGCAACAGCCCGTGCACGCCCGCTAAGGTGACAAGATCACCCCAATGGCTTCCGGTCATATAGAAGCGTACGCGACGATGCCAATTCTGAGCATTCGGGCCACAGGGTATGGTTGCCGAGATCTGCTGCCAGTGTCGGCTGAAAATCAGGGTCCAACAAGGATTCAAAACTGGGTTAATTTGATTAGTTTTTGCCACCTTGGCATGAGCTAAAGGCATTGAAATCAATGGGGCTTGGCTTTTTTCAGTTGGGCTCATAACCCAAAGGTATTCCCCGGTAGTGAAGCGCTCGGCCGGACATCGAATGAATATGCGATGAATCAAACGATGTGAGGCAAGAGTACGCTCCCAGGAAAGCAGGGTATCAACTATAGAAGTGCAACGCGGTGGGCAGTTAGGGTCCCCAAATCTTACAGGCCCGGTCGGCTGATGACGATCAACTTATTATGGAACAATGGTTTACACAATTGGCCCCTTGGTCAATCGCCGATGAGCACCTAGCAACTTTTGTCCGATAGTCCATGATCAGAGGGACAACCAGTGCTGTGCGAAAGGGTTCTCATAGTGGGGTTCCCAATCGAAAATAACTGAAAGCTATCTGCAAGAATCAGAAGGGCTTATGCGATAGAAGCACCACGGTTTCGATTCATAAGTTGTTGATTCTACGTGGCATTTTAAGTTCGGGACCAGGGGGTCGGAGGTTCAAATCCTCTCTCCCCGACCATATTTATCAATAACTTACATTGAAATTCGGCCAGGCTAAACAGCCTGAAGTACCGGCAGACAATGGTTGTATCCACGGCTCATCGCGAAGCCACTCTGGACACGAGGTCTCATGCTTCAGGAATAAGTAGCGGCAGCGCCGTTACAGCATTTTCGATTCTGCTCTTTACAGAATCCTGGAAGCTGAGTGGCTTTTCCCTCGAGAAAAAGCTACCTTCCACGATCTCCAAACGTTAACATGTGAATCGAAAATGCTCTAGGCGTAACTCCACACCTATGCGCCGCAGGTACTCGTATGCGGCGACGAGGTCAACGTCAGACCTGCAACACATCTCCATCGCGGGCGACCATCTCATACAGCACTGGATTGACGAAGAAGCCGAGGAAGAGCCGCGAAACCAGGCCGGCAACGATCACGATGGCGAATGGTTTCTGCGTGTCGGAGCCGATGCCGGTGGAAAGCGCCGCAGGCAACAGTCCAAGGCAGGCAACCAGCGCGGTCATCATGATGGGCCGCAGCCGCAAAAGCGAAGCCTCGCGGGTTGCTGTGCGGATGTCTTTGTTTTCCAGGCGCAGCTTGTTGATGTACGAGACGAGAATGACGGCAGTTTCGACCGAAACACCCATCAACGCGAGCAAGCCGAGCCCTGACGAGGCGCTGAACGGCGTACCGGTCAACTTGAGAGCAATCAGCGCGCCGACCGGCACGGTCAAAACGACCCCGAGAGAAATGATCAACGGAAATTTGAAATTTCCATACAGCGCAAACAGAATCATGAAGATGATCAGCACGGCCATGGGTCCAATGTATTCCATCTGGTGCTTGGCTTGAAGCAACTCTCCATACTCCCCGCCCCACTCCATCCTGTACCCGGCGGGCAAAGATTTTTGAATATCCGCGACGGATCGCTGCCCGGCGAGCACGGCGGTTTGAAGATCGCGTCCTTCGATGCTGTACTGCACGCCGATATAGCGTGAGTTGTTTTCGCGGTAGATGAACGATGCGCCGCCGGTCTCATGAATATTCGAGAGCTCGCTCAAAGGGATCTGCTGTCCTGAGGGTGTCCCGACGAGCAGGTTGCCGATCTGCTGTGCATTTTCACGGAACTCGGGCTTCATGCGCACCACGAGATCGAACAGCTTCTCGCCCTGAATGACCTGAGTTGCCGCCTGGCCGCCAACGGCCGCTTGAATAATTGCCTCGACGTCCGCCACGTTGATGCCGTAGCGGGCAATCTTCGCGCGATCGACGTCGATCAGCAAGCTGGGCTGGCCCAGCTCGCGCACAACCGTCAGTTCTTCATATCCAGGCACTTGAGAGAGCCTGCGCTTGATCTCGAGCGCCTTGCTTTGCAGAACATTCAGGTCGGGTCCATAAATCTTCACGGCAAGCGCGCTCTTCAGTCCGGTCAGAGCCTCGTCGACTGCATCTTCAGCGGGCTGCGTGTAATTGAAGATGACGCCGGGATAGGAATCGAGCTGCTTCTGGATATCCGCGGTCAACTCCGCCTTGTTATGGATTCTGCCGGACTTCCAGGAAGCATCGCTGTATGGCTTCAAGCCCACATAGAACTCGTCGTTGAAGAACCCTGTGGGATCCGTACCATCGTCCGGACGCCCAAGCTCGGAAGCGACGTCGGTCACCATTGGATACTGCAACAGGATGTTGCGAACCTGCGGCGATAACTTGCTTGCCTCTTCGATCGAAACCGTATAGGGCATGGTGGCTCGAACCCATAACGCGCCTTCGTCGAGATGAGGCATGAACTCGCCACCGATGAAAGGAATCAGCAGGAGAGTGGCGGCAAAGATCAGGGCGGACCCAATCATTGTGGATTTTGGGTGATCGAGACACCACTCCAACTGTCCCGCATATTTATCGCGTACCCATGCAAATGGCTTGTTTACTCGTTCGTGAACGCCATTCTTGAACCAATAAGCGCACAGAACAGGAACGAGGGTGAGGGTAAGGATCAGCGAACCAACCAGCGCGATGGCGACCGTGTCGGCCATCGGCTTGAATAGTTTTCCCGAGGGTCCACTGAGCGCGTAGATCGGCAGATAGCCCGCAATAATGACCGCGACGGAATAGAAGATGGGGCGATCGACGTCCTTTGCAGCCGACAGAATCACATCGGTCAGGTGAAAGTGCTTGCCTTCGCGCGCGCCCAACTCGCGAAAGATGTTCTCTACCATCACCAGCGTTCCGTCGATGAGAATTCCGAAATCGATGGCGCCGATCGACAGCAGGTTGGCGGGGATTCCCGCCGCGTGCAGGAAGATGAAAGAAAAGAGCAGGGACAGGGGAATGGTGAGCGCCACAATCACCGCGGCGCGAACACTGATGAGAAAAGCCATCAGGACCAGAAGGACAAGAGCCATCCCAAGCAGCATGTTGTGTTCGACTGTATCGATGGTCAGATGAACAAGGTCGCTTCGGTCGTAGTAGGGACGCACTTTTATGTCAGGCGGGAGAATCTGTTCATTGAGCTGCCGGGTTTTTTCTTCAACGCCTTTCAGCACATTCTGGGTTTGTTCGCCGCGGCGCATCATGATGACGCCCTCGACGGCATCATCGGTTTTATTGAAGCCGAATTGACCCAGGCGCGGTGCGTTTCCTATGACGACTTCGCCGATGTCGCGGATCAGCACCGGCACGCCGTTCTGCGAGCCCACCACAATGTTGCCGATGTCGGATGTATCGCGAATGAGGCCGATGCCGCGGACATAGTTGAATTGAGAGCCCTGTGAGTAGAATCCGCCTCCGGCATTGGAGTTATTGACGGATAGCTGCTGAATCACGGTGGGGACCGTGATGTGGTAAGCGTAGAGTTTTGCCGGGTCGAGGACGACCTGGTACTGCATGACCGTGCCGCCAAAGCCGGAATCGTCCGCAACGCCGGAAACCTGTTTATATTCGCGTCCGATCACCCAGTCATCAAAGGTCTTCAGTTCCTGCGGCGTGCGGTCGGGGCTCTCCAGCACATATCGATAAACAAGCCCCGATGGGCTTGCGAGCGGAGAAAGAGTGGGGGTTACTCCCGCAGGATAAGTCACCTCGCTCAGCCGCTGGAATACCACCTGGCGCGCAAAGTAGTCGTCAGTGCCTTCGTCAAAAGTCAGAATGACCTCAGAAAGCCCGTACAGCGAAATCGAGCGCATCACGGTCATCTTCGGAGCGCCATTCATCTCGACTTCCGTGGGGACGGTGACGAGGCGTTCGATCTCTTCGGAGGCATGGCCCGGCCATTGCGTGATGATATCCACCATCGGTGGAGAGAGATCGGGGTAGGCATCCACAGGCATGTGGAGGAACGCGATGATGCCTCCGGCTGCCATGAAGCCCACCAGTAACAGAACCAGCATCCGTTGCCGCAGCGCAAACTGAACGATACGATGAATCATGCGAAGCCGCCTCCTCAGTGCTGCAGCGAATTAGCAAACTGAAGAAACAAGCTGCCGTCGCCCACAACCCTCTCTCCAACGGAAATGCCCTTCAAAATTTGTGTTTGGCCATTCTGGCTTTCGCCCAATTCCACGCCGCGTCTTCCAAACTGGTTTGCGCCGGTGGCTAAGTAAACGAACGGCTGGTTGTTGTCATCGCGCAGAATGGATGCGTCGGGAACGACAACGACATTGGAAAGCGAGCCGGCGGTCACCATGACGGTGCAATACATATCTTTTTTCAGCTTCTCGCCCGGGTTATCAACGACGATGCGCGCCTGCAGCGTTCTGGTGTTGGGGTCGAGCGCCGGAGAGACATATGAAATTTTTCCATGGAAACTTCCGGGGTACGCGTCCGTTTGCACCACGACATCGTCGCCGCTTTGCACATAGGCAAGGTCGCCCTGGTACACATTGGCAAGAACCCACACCGTGCTCAGATCGGTGATGGTAAAGGCCTGTGTTTGGCCGGCCGTGACCACCTGGCCGGGCGAGACCAGACGCTCCACCACTTCGCCGCTGATTGGCGCAAGCACGGGGATGCGCGCCGACGAAGGAGCTTTCGCGAGCTCCGATGGATTCTTGATCCCGAGAATTTTCAGCCCTTGTTCAGCCGCATTCAAATCCGCCTGGGCCTGGTTGCGGTCAGATTCGGCCTGCTCCAGATCGCGTTCCGCAATGGCATGATGCTGATACAAGTCCTGCGCGCGGGAGTAGTATTTCGAGGCCAAGCGAAAGGAATCCGCCGCCTTCAAATAAGAGTCCAGCAACTGCGAGTAATCGGGACTGCTCACGTCGAGCATGGGCTGGCCGATTTTGACATGCTGCCCGGGCACCACCAGAATCCTGCTGACCGGTCCGCCAACCTGGGTAATCACAGGCGTGGTATTGAAGGCGTTGTACGCGACGGCGCCGGTTAGGCGAAGCATGTGCTTCAACGTGGTCGGCACAACCGTGACGACCTGCACATGCGACATCTGGTCCTGCGGAATGGTGAACAGTTGCGGGGTCGCGGACTTGGCGGCATTCGCAGAGAACGAAGTCATCTGGCTTGCCTTCTCGCTTTCGTTTGAATGACAAGCCGTAAGCATCAGGATAAAAGCCAAGGCCATTGCAACATGGATCCTGCGGCAATTGTTCGGTGCAATCTTCATGGTAAGCTCCTGGTTCCCACCGCTGCGCGAAGCTGTTCGAGCGCCAGCAAGTACGATGCGAGCGCCTGCCGGTAGCCGAGCTGAGTAGCCCGATTGCTGCGTTCCGCGTCAAGAAAATCAAGCAGGCTGGCTGCACCGTGCTTGTAGGCGTACTCGCTGATATCGCGAGATTGCTGAGCGTCGTCGAGGTAGCCGGAACGATAGAGACCAACAATCTGATCGTTGCTGCGCAGGTTCTCAAACGCGTCTCTCACATCGGTCAGCACTTGTCCGCTCGCAAATTTTTCCTGCTCCTGCGCCTGCGTGATGGCGTAACCGGCGCGGGCAATCTCTCCCTGGTTGCGGTCGAAGATAGGCAGTTGGATTTGCCCGAAAAGCGAAACGTCGTTGGTGTAACCCAGGTGCGTGTAGCTGACCTGTCCCGTAACATCCCTCTTGCCGTTGGCTAGCTGCAGTTCATGCTGGCTGGCCGCGGCGGAAACTCCCAGGCGCGCCGCCTGCAGGTCCGGCCTGTTGAGCAGCGCCTTCGCCTGAAGATCATCGAGATTGCCATTGACCGGCAGGTAATCGAAGGCGCCGGCGACATCGTAGTCCGCGCCGATGGATTCGTAACCGAGCAGTTGCCGCAAGTCCGACAACCCCTGCACCCTGGCAAGCGCGGCCGCGGAGAGATCCGTCTGAAACTGAAGCATCTGCAGCTTCACCTTCAGCAGATCGTCTTCGCCTATGTCGCCGGCTTTGTAGCGCGCTGCGGTAATCTCCACCGTATCTTTGAAGCTCTTCAGATCCTGGGTGGCCAACTCCAGCGTGGATTCGGCCAGTTCAACATTGATAAAAAGCGATGCGACATTGAAGGCAAGACTGCGCTCGTTGTCGTCGACCTGGGAGCGGATAACCGCCGTCTGGCTCTTGGCCGCCTGCAAACGGTGCTGGCGCTTTTGGCCGCGCTCAAACAGATAGCTGACTCCCAGATCAAACTGCGCCGTATTGTCGAGGTAATCGCTGCTGAATTGATTTGGCTGGAAGAGCGGCAGGAACTGCGAGTCACCCAAAAGCACCGGGTTGGGGCGCAGATTGGCAGTTGTTTCTTCCGCCTGGCTCTGCAGAATCGTGGTGCGGGCAGCCTGCAAAGTGTGATTGTGCCGGAGAGCCATCTGAATGGCGTCATCCAGAGATAGGATCACCGCGCCCGGTTTCTGAGCGAGCGTGCTTGCTTGCGGAGATGGCGCCGGGGCCTGGGCAGGAGGGGATTGCGCACCCGCGCCGGCGCAGCAAAACGCCGTAACCAGGCAATATGAAATACATAAATATTGCAAACGCATAGGCAATCAGCCTCCTTCACGAGGGTCATACACTCATTGATCGTGCCGCAGCGGCACGGAAGGCACGGAAGGCATGGCGAGGCTAGGCGGGAGGCGCACGAGCGGGAATCTGCCGCGGAGCGGAACGAACGATCAAGTTAGTGGAATAGGCTTCAGGACCGGCGCCTGTGGGGACCAGAACGCATGCCCGAATTCCCGCCAAAGACGGCGCAATGGCCATATGGCAAAGCGGGCAGGCGTCGGAAGAAGAATTGCCGTGGTGATGCCAGACCACGCCGAGCGCAGACCCCAGCAAGAGCACGAGGAGTGCCATAGGGACCACTACGCGCCAGATTCGCTGTTGGTCAGACATTCTTGACGATCGCTTCATGGACCACAGACCGGTCACTCATAAGTGTAGTCCAGAATCTCCATCTCTGGATAAGTAGCTCTTGATCTTGAGTTTCGGGCCAATTTGCTTCGAGCCTTCAAGGTAGCCTGCCGCCTGTTGAAAGGGCGATCTTCGCCTCAGCGGCGCAGCCAGCAAGGCGTCGGACTAAGCGGCTCACGCAGAAGCCCGCACTTCATTGCGCGCATGAAGAATGCAAAGATTTTTACTTGACAAGAGAACAGGACGGACCCTATGTTGCTTTCAATCGACGGTTCAGATGCATGCACGTGCAGCAATGAACCGCATCCGGGTCCCCTTTGCTGCTGTCGCAGTTTCCCCTGCTTCACATTTTCCCTGGATCCAGGCAAGAATTCCGGTCTCAAAAAAATTGCGGCGATCGGTGGAGGAAGTAACCTCGTTTCTCCGTTATTCCATTTGAGAGCAGCCTGCACGCACTTCCCCGCGCCTTTGCTCGACCCCGGCGCACATGTACCCCGGCTGCTCTCATCGTTGAAGAAGAAAAACAATTCATCGCGGCGCGGACCTTAACCGAGGCGAGCCGCCGCTGACATTTCCATTCCGGTTTCATGCTACTGCTCTTGAAGTTGCAAGGGTCAAGGTGGTGATTGGGGATAAAAGTGCCCGGCGCCAGACATCCATGCGCCGCGCCCGCTTGAGATTCCCTGCATTCATCGCGGATTGTCCAGCGTTGCACTCGGTACTTGCCTGAACCGGCCCGCCACGCGTTGGGCTGTTGGCTTCGTACCGATTCGAACGGAGGAAGAACGTGGCAAATTACGTGCTGGGATTGCAGGCCGGAGTCGCCAACGGCAACGAGGCAACCTTCGACGGCCAGCCCATGGAGGCTGGTGTTCACCTGCGCTGGAGCTTTGTGGCTGCGCTGGGTTTTCCTCCGGGCGGCTTCTGGCTGTGCCGGCGGCTGGCCGCCAAATCAGACGACAAGAGAATTCCGCCGCCTGAGCTGCATCCGTGCGACAAGCAGACCGGCGAGGTTACATACACCTACGCCGCTGCCTCTGAGACGGCGGCCGGCCGCGGCGTGAACCCGCCCTGCACCATCGGCCCCGAGTGGGGCAAGCCGGATGAGCAGGGCTGGCAGTGCTGGGGCGTTCCTTTCACGCCGCCCATCACCAAGCTGAATTGGCCGGCTCGCTATTTTGGCGCTCCCAATCCTGCGGCAACGGCGCCTGTCGTTGTCGAGATCGACGACGTGAAGGAAGCGCGGAAGAGGCTGGGCGCGCTGAAGCTGGCGGCCGGACTTACCAATGCGCAGGAGGACGATGAGCTGCTGAAGCTGCGCGCCGAGCTCTTCCGGCTGGTGTTTGCCTATCCGGCGGTTCTGCTGGGCAACGTGCCGCTGCCCGCGTCGCCGGCAGGAGCCAATGCGCCCAGGTTGAACATCAGCGTGATGCAGCAGTTGCTGCTGCTGGCGCTGGACCCGTATTTTGCGCGCGTGATGGGACTGTACTTTGTAGACAAGACGGCTCAGCCGGGAACAAAGTACGACTATGCGATCGTGGGATTCTGGGGCGCAACGCCAAGCCAGAACCTCGTTGTGTATCCGGGTCTGGCCCCTGCCACTCCGCTGGCGCGCGGTTCCTTCACCTACAACGGCGTGAACATTCAGGCGGATGCGAACGGAACCTCGTTGTGGCGCTGGACGAAGCTCGATGCGCAAGGCAATTACATCGGGCAGACGGACCCGGCTGCTCCGCCGGCCGCGCAGACCGCTGCCAATGCGGCGGTTCAGGGAATCGGCCAGGCCAACCAGCCGCCTGCCATGCTGGTCGCGACCACACTCTCCGGCGGATTCCCCTTTTACGCACCGCCCCCGCAGGTCACTTTCGGCCTTTCGCAGACCGGCCCCGTTATAGACATTGAAGTGGCCGGTCAGGGAACAATTCAGGCCCTCTCCGGTGGCAATGTTGTGGCCACGGCCAACTTCAACTCCACCGCGCTGACCATCGTGACCGTCACATCCTCAAGCCCTGTGGATGCGATCGACCAGATTGTGGTCACCGGCACGGGCGGCGTCTTCGAGATTGCCGAATGCGTCGCAATTGGCGGCCTGCGGATGCATCCTGTGGGCAGCGCGACCATTGGCACGCAGTTCGCGATCGTCCATGCGCCAGGACCGATTCAACCCATCCCCGCGCCCGGTCAGCCCTTCACCACCTACCGGCATCGCCAGGCAGACATTGACACAGCCACTCTCAAGCTGGTCAACCACAGCCTCTACGATGTCACCTGGCCCACGCCGGCCACGCCCAGTCCGCAGACCGGCAATCCGGTTTCCGATCCCATGAATCTTCCTCCGCCCACACAGCCCATCGGCTTTGTGGCTGAACGGTCAGACGGCGCAAACAACGCCAACGCGCAAAGCCTGCCGGGGTGGATCACCACGCGCAGCGCACCCACGCCGGCCGGCTCGCCCATCACCACGCCCGCGCTTTACCGGCTGGTGGATTCGCTGCGGCCCGACCCCGTGACCGGTTGGAGCCATCGCGTTGCGGCTTTTGATCTGTTCGGCGTGCGCAGTCATTGGAGTCCCTGGTCCACGCCGCGCGGCGTGGAGAAGATTGCCGCTCCACCAACGTCGCTGCGCATCTTGCAGTTCGACAACACGCCCGGCGGCGGCGGAGCGGCAGCAGCCGACGGCTCGTCGTGGGATGGCGGAACACTGCGCATGCTCACCAACTGGGCGGCCTCGCGTTACCTGATGTATCCCGATGGCAAGTCGGCCCGCGCCACGGTGGAGAGCATCGACACCAACGGCATCTCGACCGGCGTGCTGGCGACCCACGATTTGCCTATCAAGCCGCCAACGATCCACAAGCTGACCGTCGCATCGGTTCAGACCACAGCGCAACCGGACGGGAACGGCTACACCGTCGACATCCGGACGCAGCCTGCGCTGCACGCCCTCGGCGACAACGATCCATCGCAACTGCTGATGGTGACGCTGCCCGATGGTTCGCAGGACCGCTACGTGGTGCGGCCTCTCCATCAGACCAGTTCATCAAGCTCTCCGGTGGTGGCGCGGATTGTGGCCGGCGACGCTTCGCGCATCATCGCGTCCACCAGCGCTTACATCGGCCAGCCGGCGTACCTGGTAAACGGATTCGGCGCGAAGTTTGCCTTCTCTGTTCCAGTCACCATCCCCATCGATCAGAAGACGGTGCGCTTCCAGGTTTCAGTAACCGCGTCGCTCGAGGATCCCTTTCAGACTGGCGATTTGATTGTCGATCCGAATGGAGTGAATATTCCTCCGCGGCCCATGCCGCAGTCGGCAATTCTCATCGGCCATGCCCCGCAACGGCTCAAGCCGCCGGCGCCGCCGATTCCCACGCACAGTGTGGACCACCTCTACTACGATCCTGCCGACGCGACAGGAATGGCCGGCGTCACGCTTCCCTTCACCACGCCCGCGGGCAGCGGCATCTCCGGCTACCTGCTGGAGCGGGCTCCGGTGCGTTCGATTGCTTTGTCCGACGTGCAGCGCAGAATTGCGCTCATCAAAGCGGGCACGGGCGACGTGACTAACAACAACCCCGTGGTGCTTGACAGCGGCACGCCCAGAGCCGACCTGGCGGCATGGATCGGCGCGCTCTCGACGTGGATTGATTGCTACAACGCGCAGCACGCAACCAGCTTCACCGTAGATACGGTGCTGAACGACGCGAACGCGCAGCGGGCTTTCAGCGAGCACTTCTACAACGGATTGCTGGACGATGAACTGCGCGCCCTGGGCGACGTGGCTGACAACTCGCCGGGGTATGTGCGCGTGACGCCCAAGCCGGTGTTGCCCTCGACGACGCTCAGCGATGAAGTCATCGGCACCGGCTACGGCAGAACGCTCTACCGGCTCTCCACGGTGAACGCGGCGGGCAGCCCCAGCGAAACCAGCACAGGTTCGGCCGGTCCCTGGTACACGCGCATCGTCACGCCGCCGCGGCCTCCGGTGCTTTACAAGGTGCAGCCGACGGAGTCCTCGATTCTGGTGGCCTGGGCGCTGGACGCCAATCCCGACGTAGCCGGTTACCTGGTCTATCGCGGCCCGACGGTTGCCAGCCTCGCCGATCTGCGCTTCTTCGGCGCAGACTGGACGCATCCCGCGCCGCTGAGTGAGCTTCCTACAGTGGCGTTCAACCCCAAGGCCAATCCGCCGCTCGCCTTCGTGCAGGGAACCGGCACTCCGCCCAACATCGACTCCCGTATCGTCGGCTTCGTGCCCGATCCACGGCTGTGCGCCCGCGACTACCAGGGCAGCGACATGGCGGAGATTGCGCTTCCCGCCGGCCCGCCGCCCGACGAGGTGAACGGCATTTACCGGCTGACGGATTTCTCGGCTTCTGCCGCGCCTCTGGCGCAGCCCGGCTTCAACTACTGGACCACGCCCGCCGTGGGCGGCATTGCGCAGATGGTGACCGACTCGCCCACGCAGACCCGTCTCACCGGCTTGCGCATCGGCCTTGGCCGCAGCGTGCCGGTGGTAGTGGTGGCCACGTGGAGCGGCCAGGTTCGAGTGCTGGGCCAGGTGCCTAACCGGCGTGCGGCTTTCATCGATGGCGTCAACAGTTCCAGCGCGCCGCTCGATCGCAACGCCATTGCCGCGGCGCCCGCGCCCAGCGCCACAGATCCCAACGCCTACGCGGTTGTTTCCGTGGACATATTCGGCAACCGCTCGGCTCCATCGCCGGTCTTCGCCGGACAGATGCTGGTGCTAGCCACCACACCCTAAGCCAAGAACTTCCGGGGGCTGCCGCTGCATGGCAGCTCCGCCAGATTCCATCCCCATCTCAGGAAGGAAATAGACATGCCCGATCCTATTCAACAGGTCATCACCGCTCTCAATCTGCTTGTCACGCCGAACCCCGCACTCAACACCGGCAGTCCGCAACCGGTCAGCACCTGGGTGGGTTCCGGCGCACCCGCCGCCGGTGAGGCCACGGTCTACGCTCCCATTCAGACTCTGCTTGGACTTCTATTCTCTGCATCCAGCGACATGACCACCGTCGGCAAGAGCGTCAACACCGCTCTCGGAGACGTTGCGAAAGTGGTGGGCCAACTGGCCACTGCGTTGGGCCAGGTGACCGCGGCCGCCGGAGACGTGACCAGCGCCATGACCGGGCTGCAGAGCGCGTTGGCGCTGGCGCAGTCGCTGGCGCCGGGCAGTTCGGCGGTTGTGCTTACCTCGGCCAGTTCGCTCTTCCAGCAGCTTTCGCAGTTGCTCACTGTTGCCGGAAGCGTGGAGCAGGCCGCCGCGGAACTTGCCGAGCTTTCGCAGTTGCTCACGGGATTGGCGGGGCTGTTCCCCTGCTAGAACCACAGTCGCCGCGCTCCTCCGGCAATGTCCAGCCGCAACGCCGCGGCTGGATGCCTGCCGCAGTCATTGGCCCGCATTCGCTTGAGGAAGGTCAGCCCTATGTCCACGCTTCTGCCCGTTTCGCTGCTTGAGTCACTCGGTCTCCAGGTTGTGCAGGAAGCCGCCGACGCCGCCTTTGGCCCCGGCGTGCTCACCATCAGCGCCGACTCGAACGGACTCACCGCCGGATTCCAATTCTCTTCCGGACAGGCCGTCAACCTGGACGACCTGCAATTGGGCGCGCAGGGCCTCAGCGGACGGCTGTGGATCGATGGCCTCACTGCCAATCCGCTGAGCGCCACGCTGGGCGACGGGTTTGAAGTTGCGTTGACGGCCTTTGACCTGACCTTCGCCAATGGCTCGCTGGCGGCCAGCAACATCGGCGGCGCGCTGACCATTCCCTTCTTCACCGATCCCATCGGCAACCCAAGCACGGTAGACATTGACGTCTCCACCAAGGCCGACGGCAGCATAGCAATCACCGTGTCAGCGGACCCTTCGCAGAACACCACCTCCGAAGGGCTTGTGCAGTTGTCTTACGACCTGCCCGGCAGCCTCGGCAACGTGGAGATCGATGTGGACTCGCTTTCGCTGGACAAGTCGGCCAGCGGTGTGTGGACGCTGACCCTCTCCGGCAACCTGATCATCACCATACCCGACATGAACTGGCCCACCATCGAGCTGAACGGGTTGAGCATCGACAGCAAGGGCCACATCAAGCTGGCCGGCGGTTGGATCAACCTGCCCAACCACATGGCGCTGGATTTCTTCGGCTTCCATCTGGGCCTGCAGCAACTGGGATTCGGCACCGACGCGAACGGCGACAAGTGGATCGGTTTCAGCGGAGACATTCAACTGGTGGAAGGCCTCACGCTGGGCGGCAGCGTGCGCGGCCTGCAGATCAACCTCACCACCGGCGAACTCACGCTGGACGGCGTCAGCATCAGCTTCGAAATTCCCGACGTGCTCACAATCGATGGCGAGATCGACCACATTCATGTGAATGCCTACAGTGCCGGCGATCTTGAGAATGCCGGCCTCAATCCCAGCATCTTCAACTCCATTGCGCCGCTGGGCCCCACTGCCCCGGCGGGCGGCAAACAGGTGAACGTCTTCGCCGGCATGGTGAAGGTGGTTATCGAGGCCGCGGGCGATCTGGAAGTGGACGCCAACTTCATCGTGGGCAACTTCGGAGGCCAGTCGGTCTTCTTCCTCGATCTCGACGTGGAGTTGCCGGCCGGCATTCCGCTTTTCCTCGATATTTCTCTCTGGGGACTGCAAGGCCTGGTGGCCACTGGCCTGGAGCCTGAGCCGGAGCCCAACTACACCTGGTGGCAGTGGTACAAGTACCCGGTCGTCACCTCCGGCGTCAATGCCGGCAATCCCGATCTCACCGCGACTCCCGACTACACTGCCACAGACGTGAACAAGTGGCTGGCGCCCAAGTCCGGCGCCTTTGCCATCGGCGCGGGAGCAACCATCGGCACCGAGGCCGACGACGGCTTCACCGCTTCGGCCGCCATCATGCTGGTGGTGATGATGCCGGGTCCGGTGATCTCGCTCATCGGCAAGGCCAACATTCTCTCCAAGCGCATCTCCGGCTCCTCTGAAGACGCCAACTTCGAGGCCATGGCCACCTTCGACGGCAACTCCGGCACCTTCGACCTCACCATCGACGCGCAGTATTCCATCCCCATCGTGCTGGACATCGAGGCCACGGCGGAGATTTTTGTCACGGCCAATCCCGCGCCCGGCACTGACGCCTGGTTCTTTGCCCTGGGCAAGCCGCCGCACGAGAAGCGCGTCACGGCGCGCATCTTCGACCTGTTCGAGAGCGATGCGTACTTCGTCATCAGCGATCACGGCCTGGTGACAGGCACCTGGACCGGCTACAAGAACTCGTGGAGCTTCGGGCCGCTCTCCGCCAGTCTGGATGCGTACCTGGCCACGCTCGCCGCCATTCAGTGGTCGCCCCTGCAGATCGGCGGCGGCATCGAGCTTTATGGCAACGTCCATCTCAGCGCCTTCGGCATCGGCGTCGGCCTCACCGCGGATGCGCTGCTGGAAGGCTGCGCGCCCAATCCCTTCTGGGTTCACGGCGAGCTTTCCGTCGAATTGGACCTGCCCTGGCCGCTGCCCAACATCGGCGCCACCATCAGTCTCAGCTGGGGCGGCGATGACGGCTCCGTTCCCCCTGCGCCGCTCTCGCTAAGCCATCTGGACGCCACTCTTGCCGATCACTGCGACCGCAACGACAAGCCGGCCAGCGATCATTATCTGCTGCTCTCCCACAAGGCCAACGGCATCAATCCAGACTTTACCGCCGCCAATGTTCCGCTGGTCTACGACGCGACCAAGCCCGGCATTCTCGATCTTGAAGGCGCATCGCTGACCGACTGGCAGAACCGCGCGGTCCAGGCGCAGCCTCTCCCCGAGCTGGTTCCCGACAACACCAACCTCGCGCAGATGGCGCCCATTGTGCCGCAGGATGCGCACTTCGTGCTCAACTTCTCGCACCCCACGGTGGACGGCACCGGCGCCTTCAACAACGCCATCGGCTGGAACGACTCCCAATTTCCCAAGGACTCCGACATTGAAACGCCCGCGCTGCCCAACACGCCGCTGATTGGGCCCGACGACATGTCGAACATCAATCCCACCCCGCCCACCGTGCAGTTCAACATCCGCCATACGCTCACCGGCGTCAGCCTCTTCATCTTCGACAAAAGCTCCAGCACGTGGAGTCTTGTCTGCGCAGTTCCGCCTCCGGCCAATCCCACGCCGCAGGTCAACGTTACGCAATTGGACGGAGTCTGGCTCACCGGCGACCCCAGCAAATCGAATCCGCGTCAGGTCATGACGCAATTGAAAGTTTTTCCGTGGCGTCTCTTGCCCGGCCAGCCGTGGACAGCCTCATGGAATGGCAATTCAAACTCCTCGGCGCTGGGCACCTCGTTCATCGACCAGAATCTCGGCATTTCAGTCTCGGCAGGAATGAGCGCGCCCACCATCGGCACAGAGACCGGCCTCAGCTTTCCTCCGGGGCTGATGTTCACCACGCCCGGCGTCAACTCCGGCGCGCAGGTCACCATCACATTCCCGCAGCCTGTGGTGTTGACCGGCCTGACCGGCGGCATCTTTGAACACGACGGCGAAATTCTGTTCTATTCATCCCCGGAGTGCGTCGGCGACGGCACAACTTTGACGCCGCAATCGAGTTCGCAAGACCCAACCACGCAGGTCTATTCGCTCGGCTTCCCGCAGGACGGAACACCCATCACCCAGCTCGTGCTGCCCATAGGCGGCAACTGCATGGCGCTCTACGCCATCGACTACACATCGGCTCCGATTCCCATGGCCATCCTGCCCACGGCGCCCGCGCTTTACTCGCTGATGACAGTCACGGAGGTTGAGGCGCAGCGCGTCGGCGCTTCCAACTTCCAGACCGTTCCCAACGGCAGTCCCATCATCGAGTTTGTTTACTTCCAAACCGCTTCCGGTCCCGCAACCGCGGTCACCGCCCCTCCTCAATCCACCCTGCCGGTTCCTTCCAGGCCGGCTCCTTTCCCGCAGCTCTCGCAAAACTGCCTTCTGCCCCCTCCGCCGCCGCCCGCGGCCACTCCCAGCGCGCCGCAGCAACCCAACTCCGCTTTCCCACAAGGCGGCGCGCTCAGCGACCTGACGACTTACACGCAATGGTCCTGGCCTCAGGACGGCTTTGCCACTGCCTACTACGGCTACGACCTCAACGTGGAGTTTGTGGAGAGTTATGTGAACGCTCTCTACACAACTTTCTCTAATGGGCTGGTGGGCCAATCGCTTCACTTCCGCTGCGTGGACCGCAACAACCTGCACACGCTGTTGTTCCCGCTGGCCATTCACGTTCCCTCCATCCCGCAGCAAAGCGCGCTGGTGGCTCACGAAATCATCGTGCCGCTGGCCAAGCCGCTGCAGCCGCCGCCCGCCACGCCCATCGGAAAGTTAACTCCGGTCTCCGTCATCGATTTGCCCAGTGCGATCGGCAAGCTGCCCATCGCCGAACTCGAAGCGCGCGCTCAGGTCGTGCAAGATTCCGTGGCGACGCCCGAGACCATGCCCGACTATCTGCAGCCGGCCAACAACGCTTCACTCTCGCAGGCGATTCTCAATCTCGCCGGCCGGTTCGGCGGCCTCAACATCAAGCAGATCAACCCGGGTCAGGCGGGAGCGCTGCTGCACGAGATCAAGGAACTCGAAGCTGCCGCCGAGGCGAAGGCCATCTGGTTCCAGCCCCTCAAACCCGCCACGCGCTACACACTCGACGTGGTTGCCGGCCCGCTTCTCGGACGCGACAAGGCAACGCTCGCCGCCGGGAATTCCGGCACCAACCTGCTTGAAGCCATCTTCACCGCGACCGACGCCATCGGCGTTCTGGCTGCCCTCCAGGCCTATTTCAAGCAAGAGGACGCGCTCACCACGCTCAAGCGCGTGCAGTTCACCACCTCGCGCTACGCCACGTTTACCGCGCAACTTGCGAATGCCGCCGGCCAGCTTGCCGGCGCGGCAGGCGCAACGCCCATCCGCCACTACATCGCCCCCCAAACGCCCATGGCCTGGCTGGCTACCGTGCCCACCCAGGTCACCGCCTGGCACGCCGCATCCCTCGCCTACAGCAACAGCCACAACACTCTTCTGGGTTTCGTTGCCGGCTTCAGTCCCCTTGCAGACGATCTCCAGCCCGGCATCGCCGCTGCCGCAAACGGCGCGGGAGCGCTCGTCCAGCAGCGCCAGCAGACCGCATCCGATTGGGCCGCTTACGCCGCGGCCGTCAACCAGCTCTTCGACGGCATGATCACCGCCTACGGCCACCAGGAGATGGCGAGCAACCAGAAGCCTATCCCGGTTCCGGATACAGAGATCAGCCTCTTCACCAACTCCACCGGGCTGCTGGTCGAGGCCATTCTGATCGAAAGCCCTGAGCCGCTTCCCTGGCAGCGCATCTGGCGCTGGATCACGCTCAAATCCACGAATGTCTCAGAGCACCTCTTTGCGCTGTGGAGCGCCGACGGCACCCGCGCGCTGCTGTTCCCGCGCGGCAACCTGATCGGAACCTACGATCTTGAGATTGCCTTCCAGGGCAACCTGGGTCCGGAGCTGCCCTGCATCACCTGGGCCGGCGCAACCTTCAGTGAGGGCGTCCATGCCGGTCCCATTCGCATGGGCCAGCGGAGACGGATTCCGCGGCCCCGGCCGCTGCAGCCGATCGCCGGCCTCTCCGCTGGCCAGGCCGCAGCCTCAGCATCGCCCGGCGATTTGAATGCAGTGCTCGGCGAACTGAAGACTGCCGCCGGTAACATCGAGGCAAATATTTCTTTGCATGCGCAGCAAACCTTCGCAGAACTGATGGACCTTGTTCGTGGCGTGAGGAAACCCAACCCCTGAAGCGAGTCGGCTCCGCATCGTTCCCAACTCACTCCAGGGTGTTGTCTACTGCACGGTCAAACTGATCTGTCCGGTTTCTGTAATGGCGCCTGATGTAGCCGTCACGGTGATGACGTAGGTTCCCGCCGCGGTGCCGGCGTTTGCGTTACTGCTCCCGTTTCCTGAGACGCAGCCCATCACGCCCATTGAAACAAAAACCGCCAGCAGTCCGAACATCGCCAGCCAGTTGCGTCTCTGCCTTGGAACTCCGAAGAACAGCAGCAACGCCAGCGCCGTGCCGCCCGCCGAAGGCCAGAACAGCCTCTTCCCCTGGTTCTCAGCGCTCGTCGCCGCTGTGGTGGCCACCGTCAGCGTGGAAGTTTGCGCCGCGGCTCCGTTGATCGTCAGCGAAGTTGGCGAAAGGCTGCACGTCACCGGATCGACTGCCAGCACCGGAGTCACCGAGCAGCTCAAATTGATCGTTCCCGTAAATCCATTTGCCGGGGTCACGGTAATGGCCGCCGTGTTCCCTGTCGTCGCTCCGGGTGCGATGCTTATCGCCGAACCGCTGAATGAAAACGTTGGAGGCGCCGTCACAGTGAGCGAGATAGCCGTGGTTGCGCTGAGTGCGCCGGAGATCCCTTTGATGGTCACCGTCACCGGTCCGCCGATGGCGGCAGTGCTGCTGGCCGTCAGCGTCAGCACGCTTGACCCGGTTGCCGGGTTAGGTGCGAAGGCGGCCGTTACACCGCTGGGCAGGCCTGTGGCGGAAAGCGTAACGCTACTCGCGAATCCTCCCACGCCGATCACGGAGACGGTGCTGGCGCCGCTGCTGCCCTGAGTAACCGACAGAGCGGACGGCGAAGTGGAAAGCGCGAAACTCGGCGGCTGATTCACCGTGAGCGCAATCGAAGTCGATGCATTCAGGCTGCCGGAGGTTCCCGTGATGCTCACCGTCACCGGCCCTGCAAGAGCAGCCGTACTGCTGGCCGTCAGCGTCAGCACGCTCGAACTGGTTGCCGGATTGGGCGTAAAGGACGCAGTGACTCCGCTGGGAAGGCCGGAGACAGCAAGCGTAACCACGCCGACGAATTGGTTTGCGCCCGTTACCGAAATAGTGCTGCTGGCGCTGCTGCCTTGAGCCACTGACAGCGCGGCCGGCGAAGGCGAAATCGTGAAACTCGGCGGCTGCTTGATGGTAAGGGCAATCGTGGTGGATGCGTTCTGCGCGCCGTAGGTTCCAGTGATGGTGACAATGACGGGCCCGCCTACCGCTGCGGTGCTGCTGGACGTCAGCGTCATCACGCTATAGCCTGTCGCCGGGTTGGGCGCGAAGGACGCCGTCACTCCGCTGGGCAGGCCCGACGCGGAAAACGTCACGCTGCCGGTGAATCCGTTTACGCCGATCACTGAAATCGTGCTGGCGCCGCTGCTGCCCTGGGCCATCTCAATACCGGTGGGCGAAGGCAGCAGCGTGAAGTTGATCGTCGAATTTACCGTGAGAGCCATGGTGGTCGATGCTGTCAGGGCTCCTGAGGTTCCGGTAATGGTGATCGTGGCTTGACCGGTTGTGGCAGAACCATTGGCTGTCAGCGTGACGAGGCTGGAGCCGGTTGCCGACGGGTTGGGACTGAAGTTCGCAGTGACGCCGCTGGGCAACCCTGTGGCGGAAAAAGTAACGCCGCCTGTGAATCCATTTGCCGGCGTCACCAAAACGGTGTTGGTAATGCTCTTGCCCTGGGTCACCGAAAGGCTGGGCGCTAACGGCGCAAGCGTGAAACTGGGCCCCGCATTCACCGTAAGGGCGATGGTGGTGGATGCGTTCACGGTAACGGAGGTTCCGTTGATCGTGATATTCACCGGTCCTCCAACCGTGGCCGCGCCGCTGGCCGTCAGCGTCAGCACGCTGGTGCTTGTCGCCGGATTGGGCGCAAAGCTCGCAGTCACTCCGCTGGGCAGGCCAGTGGCAGCAAGCGTTACGCCGCCGGTGAATCCGTTGACCGGCGTAATCGTAATCGTAGTAGTCGCCGTGCTGCCCTGGGTCACCGACAGGCTGGATGCCAATGGAGAAAGAGTGAAGGTCGCCTGCGGTGTCACGGTGAGGGCAATCGTGGTGGATTCGGTCAGTGCGCCTGAGGTCCCGTTGACAACCACATTCACGGGCCCTCCAAGGGTGGCCGTGCTCGTGGCTGTCAGCGTCAGCACACTGGCGCTTGTTGCCGGGTTGGTGGCAAAGCTCGCCGTCACTCCGCTGGGCAGGCCGGCAGCGGCAAGCGTTACGCTGCCCGTGAACCCGCCTATGCCGGTAATGGTGATGGTCTCTGTGCTGCTGCTGCCCTGGGCCACCGAAAGAGTAGGCGCGGATGACGAAAGCGTGAAGCCTTTACCGATGCCGGTTACCGTGGCTGCCCCGGTGTTGCCGGCTTGATCCGTCCCGGTCAGCACAATGCTGTCAGTTCCCACGGCGGTTGGCGTAAAGCTGACCGTGGACGCAAAAGAGGCGCCGCCGCTGAATGCCGGCAAGCATGATCCGGAAGCGTTGATTGTCGCCGTCGCCCTGGTGATAGCGCCGGCGGCAAAGCTTACAGAGGGAGCCGGAGTGCCAGTGCAGGCCGTGTCATTGAGGATGGTTGTAACAGGGTTGAGCGTTGCCGAGGGACTGACCGGCGTCCCGACTGCAGACGCCGGAACAGTCACATTGCCGACCGTGATCTGCGCCAGCGTGTCGCTGCCGCCAGTTGCGATCAAGCTCGAATAAGCCTCCAGGTATAAATTCGCCTGGCTGTCGGCAGTGAGTGCTTTCGCGCCCTGCGTCGAAACCATGTAAAGAGCGGTAGGCCGCCCGCCTGCGACGGGAATCCCTCCGCTGCTGTCCGGGAAGGCCAGGATTCCGTCGTTCGCATCGGCGAAGAACACAGTGTCGCCATTCGCCGCATTCCTGTAGACAGCCACGCTGTCCAGCTCGTAGTCGTAGGCGCCCACCGGGGATGGGGTCATTGTGTACAGAACCTTCGGCGACGCCGCGTACCCGGTCGTAACTCCGCCATAGCCCGCGCCGCTGCTGGCCGGCAACTCCGCAAGATCGGAATAGAAACTTGTGATCGCGGAACTCGTGGGATCCACGTAGATCGAGGACTCGGTAAAGAAAACATTTCCCGCGGTATCGATCGCCAGGCCGCCGATCAGCAGTTGCCCTGAACTGCTGGAGGGAGCCGGAGATGCCGTCGGCTCTTCGTAGAGTTGCACCGGACTGGCGGCGCCGCCCAGACAGGCCGCCGTGCACTCCCAGATGCCGTTCCCGCCTGCAGCCCCATCCCCGGATGTAACCCAGAACAGATCGTCATGCGCGTCGAATGCCATCGCTCCCGGATTCACTGACGTTCCCAGGTTGGCGGGAAGTCTGCACTCCGTGGTGCTGCTGGCCGTGCAAATCGCCATGCCGGTTGTAGGCGTAGTAAACGGCGCATAGCCCCCAATGGCCGTTCCTCCCACATAAGGCAGCTTCACGATCGCGTCGACAGGTTCATATGGATCGCCTATATAGAGATTGTTCTGGCTGTCGACCGCCACGGCATTGGCATTCGGCCACGCGCCCAGCGTGGTGGCGGCGCCGGTTTGCGCATTGTAGAGGACCAGGTTGTTGGTGTTCGCCACGGCAATTTCGCCGTTCGAGTTCACGGCAAAGCTGCCTCCATCGGGATTGATGGAGCCAAACGAGTTGCCATTCAAGGCGGCCAGCCAGTTGACCTGGCTCACAACAACCTCCGCGCTGGCAGGCACCGGAACCGGAGCAAGCGCGGTGACCGTAAAGCTCCGTGTGACCGGCGTGGCTGCTGCATAAATGCCGTTGCCCGCCTGCGACGCGGTAATGGTGCAGGTGCCGGACTGGAGCAGCAAAGCGGTCCCGGTCGTGCTGTTCACCGTACAGACGCTTGTGGTGGACGAGTTGTAAGTGACCGGCAGTCCGGAACTGGCCGTCGCCGCGAACCCCAGTTGCGTTCCCGCCACCTGGCTGCCGGGATTGGCGAAGGTAATGGTCTGCGCCACTGGAACAACGATGGTGACCGCGATGGTGGTGGAGGCCGTCAGAGCACCGGAGGTTCCTTTAACCGTAACTGTGGCTGGTCCACCGGTGGCAGCCGCGCCGCTGGCCGTCAGCGTAAGCACTTGTGATCCGGTAACGGTGCCAGCGCTGAATGCTGCGGTGACTCCGCTGGGCAGGCCTGTGGCAGAGAGCGTCACCGTGCCGGTGAATCCGCCCAGCGCTGTCACGGAGATGATGTCAGGCGTGCTGAGCCCCTGCCCCAATGAGAGCGCCAGGTAGGAAGGCGTCAGCGTAAAGCTAGGTGCTACTGATCCATACCACTCCGGAAGCACTGTCGTTCCGGCCGGCTTGTTTTGCGGCGAGTATCCGGCATCGCTCGTCCCCGGAGGAGAAACAGTCCATTCCCACCAGAAGACACCCTTCATCCACGCGGTCTGCGCGCTGAATACCTCAAAGAAGGCTTCATAGCAATCCTCTTGCTCGGTTGGATCGTAGCCGCTGGAAAGGCTGTAGTTCCAGGGTTCTTCATTCGCACCCGGAGTGCTTTCGTAGCCAACCTCGGTAAAAATCAAAGGCTTGCTATAGGCGCCGGCGAGGTTTGAAAGAGCAACAACGGCATTGAATCCGCCATTCGCCGGGCTATTGGTCCATGCCGACACCAGTTGGCTCACCGTTGGGTCGGTCTGGCTGGTCAGATCGAAGTAGCCTTCGACTCCGATGATATCCACATCGTTCCAGAACGAGACCGTGGTGAATTCATCCCCGGCGCCGGTTGCATTTGCCCCGTACACAAGCTTCAGGTTGGGATAACTCGCCCGGATCGGATTGATCACATATTGATCCCAGTAACTCCTGCAACTCGCCCCGGCACAGTTAGACCCGCTGAGATCCACGAATTCAGTGCCAATGACCAGGATGCCAATGTTGTTCGCCGCCGCGATCTGCGCGTAGTGCTGAATGTAGGTCTCATAGCTGCTAAACCAGGCCGTGAGCCAGGCCTGTTGTTCTGCAGTCGTGGTATCGCTGCCCGGCCACGTAAAGTTGCCTCGCCAGGTTCCGTCAATCGAGTCCAGATGCGGCTTGAGAATGACCGTGATTCCCTGCGCTTGCAGGCTCTGGATAGCGGAAACTACCGCGGCATCGGTGGGAGTAAGGGGATTGCTGCCGTTGTAGCCGGGGGAACTGGTTGTTTCTGGTGCAATGGTGGTTGACGTGCCGGTCTGCACATACTGGGTAGCAACCACCGCGACATAATTGGCTCCGGCTGCTTTCATATCCTGAGCCGCTGGGCCGCTATTCAGATACTCTGTCGCCTGATAGGAAGCGTAGTTCATTCCGTTGTAAGTGAAACCGGACTTGCTCTGCCCCATGGCTCTGGGCACGGCGCCGGAAATCGCCATCCCGGCCACGATGGAAATGACGGCAACCAGCCGGGCAATGCCAGGCGAAGCAGCGCAGTGCAGCTTCATGGCTTCACCCCCGTTTGCGTCAGGCACCAGCTCGGAACCGTAATCGGATCGCCCGCCTGTACGCCGTTCGCGCCACCCACCGGCATGGCCGCGGAGCATTCCTCCTTGGCCGCACAGCCGTTTGTGCAGCCCACAATTCTGGTGACCGCAATCTGCACCGCGCGCACGCTGAAGGATTTGACCGTTCCGCAAAATCCGTTGCCGCCCCAGGGGCGAACACATACCGTGTCTCCCACGGACTTGCCGGTGGAGTGCGCTCCGGACGCGAGCAACAGCGCCGCAATCTCCGTTTCCCCCTTGTTCTCGGCAACATTCAAAGCCGTTCCGGTGCTGCGCGCGGACAGGTTCAAATTAGCGCCGGCTGCGATAAGGGCCCGCACAGCTTCAATCCGGCCGTTCTGCGCCGCCGCGATGAGCGCCGTCCGGCCGTCCGCCGCGGTTGCATTCAGACCGGCCCCCTGCGCCAGAAGCGATTTGATGGTTTCAGCCTGCCCCGAGGAAGCGGCAAGGATCAACTGCGTCAACCCCTGTGCATTGCGGGCATCCAGTCCGGCGTTGTGTTGCGGACTGGGCTGTGCCACCCCTTGAGCCCACGCGCATGGAACCAGAAGAGTCAACATCAAAACTGCGAACGTGAGTGGAAAGTGCGCCGCGCGCCTGTTTACGCTCTGCCCGTCAGGCGACATCGTGGATAAGCGCATCTTCGATCCTCCATCTCACGCGGATTCCGCTTTGCTTGGTACTTTAAGGCGAAGATATCAATATCTTTAAATTCCAAAAAATGCACCAAGGGAATCCTCTGCTGAGTGTACGACAAAGCAGCCAAAGCACGCCGACTTTTCTCTTCGCGGTTCGGCGTTTCACGGCAGGGTTCGCACCGCCGTGCAAAGTCCCGCGGCGCCGCCCCGGTTGCGGCGCTCGCCGCATCGCTGGCAGCGGCAGAGTTCCCCGGCTCGCCTCGCTTTGTGGAGCGCAATTTCCATGCCGAAGGAGTACGGCAGACCTGCCCGATCAACCCGGGCGGGTTAAGCGTAAAAACCGGATGCCGCGCTTTGATCAAAGCGCGGCATCCGGTTCCAGGTGCGTAACTGCAACCGTAAGATTGCAGTTCTTGATCTGCCTCTTTTACTTCGCGGCTACGGAGTAAAGACTGACCGGCCCCAGCAGGCCCGAGGCTTGCAGCGGTGAATCTGCCTTGTAGGGCTTTTCGGTTGTGAAGGTGTATTGCTTTGCCGTTCCCGGCTGCTGATCGCCGATCAGCCGGTTGACCCACGCATTCGTCACCTTGATCGTGATCTCGTTTGCGCCGGTCTTCAGGGCAGAGGTTACTTCCACGCGATACGGCGCATGCCACACAACGCCCAGCGGCTTGCCGTTGACCGTAACCGACGCCAGGTTCTTCACGTCGCCCAGGTCCAGCCACACATGCGCATGGTCTTTCAGCCACTCCGGCTTCACCTGAATTGCCTGCGTGTAAGTGCCGGTTCCGGAGAAGTACTTCACTCCTTCGTTCCCGCTATCGCTCCATGAGAACAGCTTGTCCACCATTATGGACGGCGGCGCTCCGCGGTCGGGCTGGAAGCTCAGCTTCCAGACTCCATCCACGGCGGCCAGTTGTGTCTCGGTTTTGGCGGGCAGCATGCGGGAGGTTTCGTGGGTAGGCGTGCGGAAAACCACAAACACGCTGCCCCATGGCTCCAGTGTCAACGGCACCGTGGTGCGGCCATCGGCAATTTTGAAAGAAGCAGGTTCCGTTTTACCGGTATCGGAGTGCCACAACTGCGGCGCTTTGCCGGTCACGCGGAAGGTTGCGTCCACCTGTTCGGTGCGGTTGTTGCGATTGTCCACAAAATAGAGATCGCCGTCGGCCAGCTTGCGATGAACAAAAAGCAGGCGCGTGTCGCTCTCCGGCTTGGTGTAGTCGAAGTCGGGCGTCACATGCAGCGCGGCGAATACATCGCCAAGATCCTGCCCAGCGTACACCGTGCCCTTGCCGACCGTATGCACGCCCGTGCCGTCGCCGAACAATTCGCCGCTCAGCTTGCTGAACTCCGCCTGATCGTCGGCCAGGCTGGGATCGTCAACCGGCTTCGGTCCGGCAACCACCGCGCCGGCAACCACCAGTTTGTGAATGGCGCGCAGCACCGGCAGGGACATGTGCTTGCTATACGGGTCGAGTCCCAGGACACGGTAGTTCGTCCCCCCGGGCGTGTTGATGCGGCCGCCGGCCACGCTCAGTTCGTGAATCAGCGCGTCGGCGTTCACATAGTCGAAGCCGTAACCCGCCGGAACATTGGGCGCCTTGGCGTCGAAGATCGCCGTCAGGTTGGAATCTTCGCCGTAGAAGTAGATCAGGTCCGCGCCGAAGTGTCCCTCCTGCAGCAAATAGCTGGTGCGCGTCAGGTAGTTTACCCAAGGCCGCGCCTGCTCCGCCCAGGTCTCATTGCGGTTGAACCACTGCCCGCACGGTCCCAGCGTCAATCCCGGCGCCTTGTTCACCAGTGGCTGGTGCGCCGACTCATGAATTACAAAGCGGTTGATGCCGTTGGTGAACTCCGCATCGGCAAACGGCTTCAGCGTCGCCGGCGACCAGGCCCAGGCTGAAGAAGCAGTGCACGTGGTCAGAGACTCCGCCGCCGCAATGTTCTGCCCGTAAATGTGCGCCACCGACGCCGATTCGCGATCGTCCGCGTTGTAGCCGTACTGTTCCTTGACAACTCCCGGCGTCTGCGTCCAAAGCGCGCTCATCGGTATTTCGTTGAACTTCTTCACTTCCATGCCGTCGGCAACAAAGGCGCGCCCGCCCTCGTGCGACTCGCCGTAGTGCTTCATGCCCCACTCATGCAGCGTTGTCTCCAACTGCCCGTAATGCTCGTTGGCGATCAGATCCCCAATCGTCTTGCGGAAGTCCCACAGAAACTTGTCGCTGGCCGCCGCGCTCTCCACCACATGCCCGGCCAACACCGGCATCCACGGCACCGGATCGTAACCGCGCAGCTTGCGGAACTGCGCAATCATGTTATCGGTCCAGTTCTGCGAGCCCGCCTCCCAGCTATCATTGATCACAAAGCGAAGTCCCCGTTTGCCGATCAGCTCCGGTCCCACCGTCTCCTTGTAGCTGTCCAGGTACTTCTCCATGTAATTCTTCACGTACCTGCGATCCAGCTTGTCCACCTCAAGTCCCGTGGCCTCGGGAGTAGCGGGATGGTTGGTAATGCCCAGCAGCGAATACCCAAACCGCAGCACCACCCAATTGCCGGCCGGCGGCGTCCAGTTCAGCGTTCCATCTTTGCTCATCTTCGCGGTCAGGTTGATCACGTCCGTCTTGGCAATGGCGTCGGCCGGATCAACCGCCGTGGTCGCAAATCCATACAGGTCCAGGGCTGTTGTAAACGCGCCCTTCTCTTCAAAGCGATTGACGCGCGCGCCCGGATGCAAAACCAGCTCGGCGATCTGATAGTCGGTGATAGGCGCGCCGGTATTGGCTCCCTGCGCGGCGCCATTGGGCGCGACAAAAGGCGTCCGCTTGAACGCTACGCGAAAGTACTTCGCCGTCACCGCCGGAAACGCCAGCGTGTGCTCGATCGAACCGCGGTCGGGAAGTTCGACAATCTTGCGGAAGCTCACGCCGTCGTCGCTGGCTTCCAGCGTCTTCACCGGCACAACGTAACCGGCGCGATAAGCCGCGCCCCGGTCCGGGTTCCACGTCACATACGTGAGAGCCCGTATGGTTGTGGGCGCAGCAAACTCATATTGAATCCACGCGCTCTCGCCCACTGCCGGAATCGGCAGCTTGGTCGTCTTTTCCAGGTCTCCGTCGCTCAGCATCGCTATGTCCGGCGCGCCGCCGCTCGCGGTAATCTTCGGATGCAGCTCCGCCAGCGGCACATCGCTGGCCGGGCGGCGATAGGCAACCACGGCGGCATCGGCATAAAACTGCGGCTCGGCAACGCCCGGCGCCAGCGGCTCATTGTGACGAACCAAATTCTGAAATGCGCCGGTGATTCCCGGCGGATGCGCGAGATGCCCCACGAACGGCTTGCCGCCTTCCACGCAGGTTTCGCTCCACACATACTTCTTCATTCCCTCTGCGGCAGGAACCCACGGACCGCCCGATTCGCTCCAGCCCGGCGAGCCCGCAATGGCCTCTTCCATGCCCAGCTGATCGGCCAGCACCGTCGCATATTTGAACGCATCCTTCCAGCCCGGAGACATGTAAGGCAAACGCTTGTCCACCACCTGCGGCGTCGTCAGATTCGCGTCGAAGTTCTGGAACCCGGCAACGCCCACGCTGTGCATCCATTCCAGGTCCAGCTTGATGCCTTCCTTGCTGATGTTGCCGTTCATCCAGTGCCACCACACCCGCGGACTGGCGCTCTGCGGCGGATTGTCAAAGCCGCTCTTGAGCGCATCGGGCTTGCTGGGCGCAGGCTTGACTTGCGCGGCAACCATACCAAGGCCAAAGACCGGCACTAAGCCGGCCGTGATCAATTTCATTACCAGGCGTTTCATTGCTTCTCCTTTGGAATCGGCTGTTGCCTGCCGCAACTTAGCCGTGGCTCTCCGGGAGCCCTCTGACAACGCAACCATTGTATGCTCACCGCCATACTTCGCTAAGTAGTTAATAAAGTTTGTCCCATGCCCGGTTTTCCTGTTTACTGCCTATTGGTTTCTATGCATGATCGCTCCCGCCCCAGGCGCTCACGTTTGCCTCTGTGAGCCGCACCTCCGCTGCCCAACTTACTCGATTGCTGCGTGAGTGCGGTTTCTCTTTACCTATTGAAATTCGCGCCCCGCGAAAGATAGTTTCTTCTTCTATCAAATGCCTTCCTCCGCATGGCTTTTATCCATGCAGACGACCTCATCTTCTAACTGCGCCGCTCGATGTACATGGAATGCCCCAATACGATAACCTTGCCGCATCATGAAACACTTGCATAAATCCACCTCTGCATCTTTTTTTGCCTTCGTGAACGCAGCACTGTTGCCCGTCCTGTTCGCCTGCGCCCTGCTCACAGCCATTCGTTCCGCGGCCCAGGCGCCTGTGCCGGACTCGCCCGCCATTGAAGCCAAAGCCCGCGCCATGGTGGCCAAACTCACCCTCGAGCAGAAGATCGAGTTGATTGGCGGAAGCCCCACCACCATGGGCACAATCCCCATGCCCTCCATCGGCCTGCCCAGCTTCAGAATGTCCGACGGCCCGGTCGGCGTCCGCTCCTGGGGCCCCACCACCGCCTATCCCGCCGGCGCCGCGCTGGCCGCCACTTGGGACCCCGCGCTCATGCGCATGGAAGGCGAGGATCTGGCCAGGGATGCGCGCGCACGCGGCGTCCATTTCCTCCTCGGCCCCGGCGTCAACATCGCCCGCTCGCCCCGCACCGGCCGCAACTTCGAGTACTTCTCTGAGGATCCCTTTCTCAACTCCGTCATGGACGTGGCTTATATTCAGGGCGTCCAGTCCCAGGGCGTCATCGCCACCGTCAAGCACTACGCCCTCAACAGTCAGGAGTTCAACCGGCACAACGCCAGCTCCGACGCGGACGAGCGCACCATGCGCGAAATCTATCTGCCCGCCTTTGAAGCCGCTGTCGTCAAGGGCCACGTGGACGCGGTGATGAACTCCTACAACCAGGTCAACGGCGTCCACGCCACGCAGAGCGATTTCCTCAATCTCAAAGTGCTCAAGGGCGAATGGGGCTTCCAGGGCATTTTGATGTCCGATTGGGACGCCACCTACGACGCGGTCGGCCCTGCCAACAACGGCCTCGATCTGGAAATGCCCTCGCCCAAATTCATGAACGTCCAGAACCTCGTCCCCGCGGTCCGCTCCGGCCTAGTCAAGGAGTCCGCCATCGACGACAAAGTTCTGCGCATCGTCCGCACCGCGCTCCGCTACGGATTCCTCGATCGCCCGCAGTTCGATCCCGCTCGCTCCACGTACTCCGTCTCCGATCGCGCCGTCGCCTTGCAGGGAGCGCTGGAGAGCATCACCCTGCTCAGGAACCAGGACCATCTGCTCCCGCTCGACCCCGCTAAAATCAAGACCATCGCCGTCATCGGGCCCAACGCCTACCCGGCAGTCACCGGCGGCGGCGGTTCTTCCCTCACCACGGCCTTTGAGCCGGTCAGCACCGTCACCGGCATCGCCAACCTGCTCGGACCCCGGGTGAGCGTGCTTTACAGCCGCGGCCTTCCGGAGTCCAACGACTTCTTCCAGCAAACCAACTGGGCCGGCGGCATCAAGGCTGAATCTTTCCCCAGCAGCGACTTCACCGGCATGCCGGTCGTCTCCTCACCCAAATTCATCGCTGACTGGAGACCGGACACGCGCGGCCCCGAGCAAAAATCTCCGCGCAGCATCCGGTACACCACCGCCTTCAAGGCCGATAAAACAGGTAAATATCTCCTCCTCGCCGCAGCCGCCAACGACGATGTCCGCAAGGTGTTCATTGACGGCAAGCAACTGGAGGCAGACCGCCTCATCGAAGGCCACACCCCGCAAGCCTGGCCGCTCGATCTCCATGAAGGCCAAACCATAAACGTCGTGGCCGAATACCTGCCCCACGACTCCGTCAACCACTTCGCGCTCGGCATCGCCTATGAGCCCGACCTCATCTCCGCCGAAGCCAGGCAAATGGCCGCAGCCGCCGATGTAGTCGTCGTCGCTGTCGGCTTTGAGCGCTACTCTGAGGGCGAGGGACACGACCGCACCTTCACTCTGCCCTGGGGCGAGGACGCGCTCATTGAAGCCATGGCCGCGGTCAATCCCCACACCATCGTCACCGTCACCGGCGGCGTCGGCACGGACACGCGGCGTTGGCTCAGCAAGGTTCCTGCGCTCCTGCAGCTTTACTATCCCGGCCAGGAAGGTGGAACCGCCGTCGCCGACGTCCTCTTCGGCAAGCAAAACCCTGAAGGCAAGCTGCCCGTGACCTTTGATACCAGTTGGACGGCCAGCGCCTCGTATCCTTACTTCTATCCCGTCAAGGGCGCGGACACCGCCCTCCACGTCACTGAAACCGATGGCCACAAGGTCGATTACGTCATCGAGCACATCAACTACGGCGACCGCCTCATGGTCGGCTACCGCTACTGGACCACCACCGGCAAGCATCCCCTCTACCCCTTCGGCTTCGGCCTCAGCTACACCACCTTCAGCTTCTCCAATCTCAAGGTGCCCGCCACGGCTGCCTCCGGTTCCACGGTCGCGGTCAGCTTCGACGTCACCAACACCGGCAGCGTGGCCGGAGCGGAAGTAGCCCAGCTCTACGTCTCCGATCCTTCCGCCAAAGCAGACCGCCCCGAGCGCGAGCTAAAGGGATTTGAAAAAGTCCGCCTCGCTCCGGGAGAAACCAAACACGTCACTCTCAGCCTGGATGCGCGCGCCTTCAGTTACTGGGATACGTCCGCCCACAAGTGGACCATCGATCCCGGCAAGTTCGTCCTCCGCGTCGGCGACTCCAGCGAAGACACCCCGCTCCACGCCGACCTGACGCTGAACTAGAGCATTTTCAACATTGGTGTAGAGCAGTCATTTTCAGCACAGGTGTAGACAGATTTGGATGTACAGGCTTTGAAGGGTACGGGCTTTAGCCGGGTGCCCCATCCATTTCACGGCCTCATCGTGAAATGGGTGGGAAACCACGAACCCACTTCCGCTTGTCCTTCGATTCCCTGTCCGCAGCCTTTTGCAGATAATTACCCTTCCAAGGCGCACAATCGTTCCATAGTGTCTTTTTGAACCAGTGCAGGATAAGCAAGCCCCGGCAACTCCAACCGCAAAGTAAAAAATTCCGGAGGGAGCAGGGGGCTTCAGCCCCCTGAACGGGCGCACTTGAACAAAGGGCTTTAGCCCCCGGGTCTTACCCCTGTCCGGACCTCCAAAGGAACTTCATCAAAGGAGTATTCAAGCCAATGCAAGAACGTCCAAATCCTGCATTACGGTACGAAAACCCCAAAAAGCTCCAAAAAATGCCCGTAACCCCTTTGCGCAGAGGATTCTGCAAATAACTTCAATGTTTTGACGATTTTACAGCGCTGACCCTGCTGTAAGTCTATGAACCAGCGGATTTTACGTCCAAAATACCAGTGGGGGGGGTACCCCCGCTGTTGGGGGGTACGGACCGCTCCCATCCCTGGGGCAGACCGGAGGCCACGAACCCTCCTGCGCGAAGCGCGTCCTGCCGCACAGCAGGTGTCTGCCGCGCCGCAGGCGCCTACCGCAGGCTCTTCAGCGCCGGATACAGCTTGCGCCACTTTGCATAGCCGGCCTTGTACGCCGCCAGGTCGGCGGCATCCGGCTCGATGCGCTGCGCAACTTCAATGGCCTGTCCGCAGGCCTCGTCCAGGTTGGCCCAGTGGCCCGCGCCCACTCCGGCCATCAGCGCCGCGCCGAACGCGCCGCCCTCTTCGGCAGTCAGAACCTCCACCGCGTGCCCGTAAATCCCCGCCTGAATCCGCCGCCACAGCGGGCCGCGCGCGCCGCCGCCGCCCAGCCGGATGCCGCTCACCGGAATGCCCAGCTCGGCAAAAAGCGTAAACGTGTCCTTGAGCGAATAGGCCACGCCTTCCAGCACCGCGCGCACAAAATGCGCCGCCGTGTGCACCGTTGAAATGCCGGCAAACGCCGCCCGCACTTCAGGGTCCAGGTGCGGCGTGCGCTCGCCCAGCAGATACGGCGCCCACTCCAGCCCCTCGCTGCCCGCCGGAACCCGGGCCGCCCCTTCGGTCAGCGCGTCGTAGCTCTGCCCGCCAAAGAACGTCTCCTTGAGCCAACTGAAGCTGAGCCCCGCCGACTGCGTTACGCCCATCACATGCCACAGCCCCGGCACCGCGTGGCAGAAGGTGTGCAACCGCCCCTTCGGATCCTTGGTGGGAGCGGCCGTAGCGGCAAACACCACGCCTGAAGTGCCAATCGTGGCCGACACCGATCCCGGCTGCAGAATCCCCATGCCCACCGCGCCAGCTCCCTGGTCGCCCGCGCCCGCCACCACGGGCGTGCCCGCCGCCAGCCCGGTCAACCCTGCCGCCCCCTCGCTGATGCGCGCGCAAACCTCCGGCGATTCATAAACTTTCGGCAGCCAGCTCTCGTCAATCCCCGCCGCCTCGGCCACCTCGCGCGACCAGCGCCGGTGCGTCACGTCCAGCAGCAGCGTGCCCGATGCCTCCTGCACATCGATGGCAAACTCGCCTGTCAGCCGGTAGCGCACATAATCCTTGGGGCACAGAATGTGGCGAACCTTGGCGAATATCTCCGGCTCGTGCTCCTTCACCCACAGCACCTTGGTCACGGTAAAGTTGGGCAGCGCCGGGTTGCAGGTCAGCTCGATCAGCCGCTCATAGCCGATCTTCTCGGTCAGCCAGTCGCACTGCGGCTGGGTCCGCGTGTCGCACCAGATCAGCGACGGCCGCAGCACCTGGCCTGCCGCGTCCAGCAGCACGGCCCCGTGCATTTGCCCGGTCAGCCCAATCGCCGCAATCGGCTCCCGCGGCTCCGGCGCTGCGGCCAGTGCCCGGCGAATGGCCTCCTGCGCCGCCCGCCACCAGTCTTCCGGATCCTGCTCCGCCCAGCCTGGGTGCTCGGTCCGGAACGGCGCGTGCTCGCTCGACGCCCCGGCGATCAGTTTGCCCGCCCCATCCACCACCACGGCCCGCGTTCCGCCCGTACCCACATCCATGCCAAGGAACCACATACCCTATGCCCCCATGATTAAATCGATTTCTTCAGCGCCCGCAGCATAGCAGCAGAGGCCATGGCTGCGGAAGCGAGCGTTCCGATCGCAGGGGCCACGCGCCTATATGTCAGCATAACTATACGCATAACTCTGCAAGCCGAAGCAGAGTTATAACGATCCCGTCCAAAAACAAATATAAGAACGCAATCCTACTGCAGCAGGCTGCGCAGGTAACTTGCTCCCTGATAGGCGATATCTTCCGGCGATACAGCCAGGTCGCCATACAGTGCGCCGAGTGAGTCCGGCTCGCTTCCCGAATAGCCGAAGCCTTCGATCATCAGGAATCCGTCGTATTCGATCTGCCGCAAAGCCGCAACGATTCCCGGAAAATCCACGTGCCCGGAGCCCACCAGGCCGCGATCGTTCTCACTAGCGTGAACGTGCATGAGGCGTTTCCCCAGTGATTTCACAGCGTCCGCAATGTTCTTCTCTTCGATGTTGGCGTGAAAGGTGTCGATGGTTACGCCCACGCGAGGATGATTGACCGCTTCGCACAAAGCCTTCGCCTCGGCGCCGGTATTCAAAAAGAATGATTCGGAACGATTCACAGGCTCGATAGCTAACGTCATTGCGTTGCTGTCAAGCGCATCTCCCAAAGCCTGGAAGCACTCCACCGCCCAACTCCATTCATCCTCAGTGCGTCGCCGGCCGGGGAGATAGCCTATCGGTGCAAACAGAGGGCCGCCGATCAGGTGTGCTCCGGCTTCCGCCGCGGTTTCAATGCACCGGTGCAAGTGGGCCAGCGACCGTTTCCGCACCGCCGCATCCGGACTGATGGGGTTGATTCCATCGGGGAGAATGGCGCAGACCGTGCATTCCAGTTTGTCGGCCTCGAAAGCGCGGCGCAACTCCAAAGCTGCAATATCCGCCGGATCGAACATCGGAATCTCGAATCCGTCGAACCCATGCTCGCGGAGTTGCGGCAGCAGGCCAAGATGCTTGTGTTGGAGTTTCGTAGTCCATGCAAATGCGCTGACGCCAATCTTCATTGCCTGCTCCCTGAACAAATATTTGTAATCAGAACCCGGCTACAAGCATACCGCTGCTGTCCACTTCCTGGACACCGGCAAAGGCTTCGCCATGGCAACATCGGCTACACTGAACGGTGCCACGCCGGAAGTTCGGAATCCACTCCAAGGAACGGCCATGTCCTCTCACTCCTGTTTAAAACGCGCGCTCCGTTTTGGATTGCTTGCCTTCGTGGCTGGTTTCTTCTTCGTCCCGATTTGTTGCGCCGGCGCACAGGCAACAGCATCCACGAATCATCCAGAGGCAGGGCTTGCGCTCGATACTGAAGCTGTGTCCCCTTCCCGCTTTATCGCTGTCCATGGCCGCCGTGCTTCGATTGTTGGGTACGCATCCGCCGGCCTTGAGGTTTGGGCTTATCCATTTCAGATCCTGAACAACTACCGGGTTGCCTTCCGCGCCACCGGCGCCACAACACCCATCCCTGGGCAGTCCATCCTCAGCCGCGTTGTCTATGAGCCGGATTCGGTCATGCGCATCTATCTCGGACCGGACTTCATGGTCCGCGAAACACTTTTCGTGCCGCTCGATCAGCCCGGAGCGATTCTGACCTACCAGATTCAGAGCAGCCATCCGGTCGAGATCGAGGTGCGTGCGGTCCCGGTACTCGACCTGATGTGGCCGGGAGCGCTGGGCGGCCAAAGCACTGCATGGAATTCCTCACTCTCCGCATTCGTGCTTTCCGAGCCTGCGGATGGATACAGTGCGGTGGTAGGTTCGCCCGATATCGTGGCCCACGATGACATCTTCAACCGCGCCGTAGACGGCGACAGCACCAACAGTCTTGGTTTCACTCTCAGGCCGGATAGCTCTGGAGTTGCTCGGGTCTTCCTCGCCTTGAATCCGCCCCATGCCGCTGATACGGGCGCGCTGTTTCGGCAACTGATCAAGGACCAGCCTGCCTACGAAGCGCAAGCCACCGCCCATATCCACGAGATCCTCGATTCTGTGTTACATGTGGAAACTCCGGATGCGCGCGTCAACCAGGCAATCGCCTGGTCTGAAATTGCGCTGGATCAGGCCTGGGTTTGCAACCCGGATCTGGGCTGCGGTTTCGTTGCCGGGTATGGGCCCTCGCGCGGGGCGCGGCGGCCACAGTACAACTGGTTCTTCGCCGGCGACGGCCTGGTCGCCACCGATGCCTCCATCGCCACCAACAATTACGCGCGCGCCCGTCAGGAACTTGCCTTCATCCTCCGCTATCAGGACCAGAAGTCGGGCATGATCTGGCATGAACTCTCGCAGAGCGCCGGGTTGATTGACTGGATCGGCAAGTTTCCTTACATGTATGTCCACGTAGACATCACCTTCCAATTCCTCGCGACTCTCGATAACTACGTCACGGCAAGCGGAGACAGCGCCTTTGCCCGCGACCACTGGGAGTCGATTGCGACCGCATACCGTTACTGCCGCTCGCTGATCGATCCGGCAACGGCCTTGCCGCGTATTCCCGCCGACAAGGAAGGAGGCAATGAGCAGGACCGCATCTCCGACGACCTTGGCCTCTCCACAAGTTGGGTCCGGGCGTCCGCGGCGTATGCGCATCTGGCTCTGCTGACCGGCCACGCGGCTGATGCGGATGAAGCAGCTCAAGCCAGTCATCGCGCCTCTGCCGCCATTCCAGCCCGCTATTGGAACGCCCAGCAGAAGTTCTGGATCAGCGGGCACATTGCTTCCGGTCAGAACGCGCCGGAACGGCGCAGCTCTCCTGCGGCCGCGCTCACCATGCATCTTTTCAGCGCGGAACAGAATGCAAGCCTGCTCGATCAGCTTGCGTCGTCTTCGTTTCAAACCGATTGGGGCGCGCGCAGCATCGGCACCGGCTCGGCGGGTTACGATCCCGCATCCTATGCCAAGGGCAGCGTATCGGCACTCGCCACCTCGTCGCTTGCCCAGGCTTTCTGGTCAGAGCATCGCCCTGATACGGCACTGGCACTGTGGAGCGCGCTGCTGCCGTGGACCTCCCTCGATTCTCTCGGGCACATGCATGAAGTTTTGTCCGGGAACTCCTACCGTCCGCAGGTCGAGTCCGTGCCTGAGCAGACGTGGTCGTCCGCAGGCTATCTTGAAGCCACGATTCACGGCTTGCTGGGGCTCAGCATAGACTCCGCCGCCAACCGCATTGCCTTCGCACCGCACCTGCCGGCTCAATGGAACAGCGTCTCAGTGGAACACATCAACTTATCCCATGCATCGATCGACTTAGTGCTGCAACGCACTTCCCACGGGCTGACGTTGGGGATCGACAACTCTGGCGCACCCTGCAAACTCGAGTTTTCTCCACAGCTTCCTCTGGGAAGCCGCATCGGCCGCGCCGAGCTGGACCATCAGCCCATCGCAGCCACATTAGAGACTCATCCGCAGGAGACCGATGCCCGCGTGTCGTTGGACGCTCCGCACGGAAAGAGCGAGTTGACCTTCGATGTACAGGGAGGTGTTTCTGCGGTTGTGGAGTCGCCGGCCCCCCGCTTGGGAATGCCCAGTAGCGGCTTACATCTCGTCGGTTTCAGTCTGGAGGGCAATGTCCTGACCATCGTGGCGGATGTGCCGTCAGACCGCGAGTCTCATCTGCAACTGCAAACGGAATGGGAAGTTACAAAGGCTGAAGGCGCCAGTGTGCGGCCTCTTGGCAACGGAAGTATTGACCTGATCTTTACCGGCGGCCAGGATACCACACACTCTGAGCCTTACCATCGCGCAAGGGCAGTGCTGCAGTTCAAGCCATAACTCCATCGATGCAGTTATAAACTGCATCGATGGCAGCGATTTATGTAAAGTTCAGTATTTATAGCTCAATCTGTACTTTGAAGGATTGCGACTTATCCGCGGCAAAGTCAAATGCCCCGGAGGACTTATCCAGGGGAAAGACTCCATTGATAAGTGGCCGCAAGTTCACTCGGCCTGCCGCCACCAGCCGGATGGCCTCGTCGAAAACATTCCCGTAGCGCATCGAACCGATGAAGTTGATTTCCTTGTTCATGAGCCGGCCTGCGGGAAGCGGCGTGTCCCCGGTTCCAAGCGTGCCTATCTGCACAATCGTTCCGCCGGGCCGCACCAGGTCAAACGCTCCCCGCAGCGCTACCGGCGAGCCGGATGCTTCAAAGACCAGGTCGAATCCGTCCGCAGTCAAAGCGTGCACTCTCTCATCCAAGTCCTTCGCCGTGGGGTCGAGGGCCGCATCCACTCCCAGTTCAACAGCCTTGTTGCGGCGCGCTGCCACAACGTCGCTCACTGTCACTGGAACCGCTCCAAATGCCTTGGCAACGATGGCCACAAGAAGCCCAATCGTTCCGGCGCCGGTCACCAGAACCCGCTTTCCCGAAACCACGCCGGCACGCTTCACGGCATGCAATGCCACGGCAAACGGCTCCATCATTGCGCCGAGACTATCGTCCACTTCGCTCGGCAGTAAATGGCATTGATCTGCGCGCACGGTAACAAACTCTGCTAGCGCTCCATCGGTTGGCGGCGTGGTGCTGGCACTGCCCAGCATGATGGTCTTGCTGCAAAGATTTCCCCGCCCCGCCTTGCAGTACTCGCAAAATCCGCAGGAGCGGGCGGGATTCACCGTAACGCGCTCGCCGGCTTTTACCGTGTCTACATCGTCTGCCACGGCCGCAACTTCCGCGGTGAGTTCGTGGCCCAGAACAAATGGGCGGTCCGGCACGAATGCGGCGCAATAACCGTGCTCATAGTAGTGCAGATCGGAGCCGCAAATGCCCACACACCGGTTGCGCAGCAGCACCATCCCCGGCCGCAACTCCGGGCGGGGATGTGGCTCAATCCGTATGTCTCTTGCACCGTGCAGTACGGCAGCTTTCATCTCATAAGTCATTGTTAGGATTGACCTCGATTCCCATGTTAGACAGCAGCTGAACTTGCCGGGCTGACGTTGATTGAAGTACGCGCGGCAAGCAGTGTAATGCCAACCTGGAGCTACTTGATGCCTAATCAGTCCCTGTTGATAGCATACTTCTTCCATGTGCGGACCGATGTGACACACATACTCTGCCAGTTCCACCCAAATCCATAGCCAGAGCGGCGCCCGTCGTATCGGCGATAATGAATGCATTGCATCTCAAGGAGAATTCCCTATGTCAGAACCGAAGATTGCCCAAAAGAGCCCCTATGCAGTGGAAGTCGAAGCCGGTAAAAGCTACTACTGGTGTTCGTGCGGACAGAGCGCAGGCCAGCCCTTTTGCGATGGAAGTCACAAGGGTGGCGATTTCACCCCCGTCAAGTTCGTAGCCCCCGAGTCCAAAACCGTATATTTTTGTGGGTGCAAGCACAGCGCCAACCCCGTACTCTGCGACGGCACACACGCCAAGCTCTAGCCAGACCAGTCAAGAGTTCAGCCTGGAGATCATGACCAAGGCTCCAGGCTGGCCAAGGCAAACTCCACGCAGCGTATACAGCGGGCAAAGGTTTGCGGCTGAACCGGCGCAGCTTTTCGGCGTAAGCCCGGATCGGGGGGAGAAGGTCTGCCGCCAGCCGTGGCGGAATGGATAAGCATGTTTCCTTAGGCTACGGCTTGCTCCACCAAGCCGCCTCCCCCAAGCCATCGCGCAATCCCTCTCTCTGGACAGGTGGCCAAAGGAACGCAGGCTGCAAACGCAATGTCCACATTACAAAAACCGTAAAGATCTACCGGCAGCAACATCCGGCGCTCTGTTCACCCTTATTCTCCAGAATGAACCGTGCGCACTACGCCACTCCATCGGCAGAGTAACTCCTGCGCCCGGTGCTCCAAATCGGCTTGAATGTGCTCCCTGCCAAGCGCCGGTTTTTAGACTGCTGTTTCACCCTATCAAACTTCCCTGGGCGCAAACTGCACACGATAGAGGACCATACGGATCAGAAGATTCCTGCGTGTAGGAATGGGGGTTACTTCTTAAGTAATAAGCAAAATATGAAGTCAATTAGTCTTCTATAAATTCATAAAAATACCTAAGAATTATCTTGCTTTTCCAATTTCGGTTTGCATAGAATCCATTTCCAGTCAATCCTCGGTACTTCCTGGTTCGGCGTGCGGGTTTTCCCAAAGCTTCCCGCGCGTCGTATTTCGTTGGACGGGGAGGGACTTACGGTGCCCGCTCACACCGCTAGCTGAGGTCCAAACAACATTTTATCGATGCACGCGCCTTGCGTTTTGCGCGCGCACCCAGGAACCAGAGTATCCAGCTGTCGTGGGCTCATGCCCGGTTGTGCCAGCAACACTTGAAAGTGATGGAGGGTAGTACGATGTTCGACCGTGAAAGCAATCTCATCGGGAAATTCAACCAGGGTGTTTTGTTGTCGCTGACTGGGATAGTCTGCCTGTTTTCTTCATCCCTCGCGGGAGCGCAGACCACGGTTTCGGCAACATCGGTGGCCTTTGGCAACGTGGTGGTCAACACGACCAGCACGACCAGGTCCGTTACCCTCAAGAACACCGGCGCGGCCTCCATCACCATCAATTCGCTCTCCGTGACGGCGGGGACCCCCTATGCGATCAAACCCACGTCGACGTGCCTGAATCCGACGCTGGCCGCCGGCGCCAGTTGCACGGTTGCTCTCACGGACGCGCCAACTGCGCTTGGCGCCGAGCCGGCGGGCACTCTGACCATCACGACAACTGCGCCTATAAACGGTACGCGGACGGTGGCGCTGTCCGGGAACGGAGTCAATCCTACCTCGCTGTATATGAATCCCTGGAACTTCGGCTACGTGCAGGTGAACACCACCAGCGCGGCCCAGGTCCGCACCTTGACGAACAACCAGTTGACGCCGCTCTCCATCTCTTCGATTGCCGTGACGGGCGCCGGATTTGCCCTGGATCCATCGACGACATGCGCCAACCCCGGCACGTTGGCCGCCGGCGCCAGTTGCAATATAGCCGTCACCTTCAATCCCACCACGCTCACCACCCAGTCGGGCACGCTGACGGTCGCCTTCAATGCCGCCGGCAGTCCGGATACGGTGGCG